>Ga0308176_10001704_pt1 | contig 13853 bp, 16 predicted proteins | sample PhyCR2_3_FD_203890 | JGI IMG/M metagenome (GOLD analysis project Ga0308176, IMG submission 203890) | Soil microbial communities from UC Gill Tract Community Farm, Albany, California, United States - DLSLS.C.R2 | ecosystem: Environmental > Terrestrial > Soil > Agricultural land | place: USA...
TGGAAGGGGTGGGCGACGAGCGCCTCGGCATCGCGCTCGAAAGCCTGGTCGGAGAGGCCGGCGATGTCGTAGCCGGCCGAGAAGAGCGGCGGCGCGCCGATGATCAGAACGCAGCGGGTCTCGATCCCACGGTCGAGCCGGGGCATCGTCTCGGCGATCGCGTCGAGCATCTCGTGGTCCAGGGCATTGCGCCGCTGGGGGTTGGAGATCCTCAGGCGAGCGACCGCCTCGGCCGGACGGTCGAGGAGAAGCTTGCCGTCCGCCAGCCGCTCTTCCATTCTTCTACTCCAGCACCACGAGGACGTCGCCTTCGCTGACCGACTGTCCCTCCTCGCAGCGAATCTCCTTCACCGTGCCGTCGTCTTCGGCCTCCACCGGGATCTCCATCTTCATCGACTCGAGGATGACTACGGTGTCACCGTCGGCGACGGTGTCGCCTACCGCGACCTCTATTTTCCAGATGTTGCCGGTGATGTGCGCCTCGATGTCTGCCATGGCCGGGGACAATATCCGCCCGATGAGACCGGAGCCGCACACGGAGGGGGGTCTGGCGGCAATCGTCGCCGCCCGTGAGGAGGCCGACCGGATCGGCGCCACCGTTGCAGCGCTGCGCGCGGTCTTCCCGGCGGCCCGGATCTGGGTCGCCGACGACGCCTCCGGCGACGGAACCGCCGAGGCGGCGATGGCCGCCGGAGCCGAGGTGGTGCGCCGCGGCCGCCCGCACGGCAAGGGCGGCAACATGACCGCCGCCGCCGAGGCGGCGCTGAGCGTGGCGGAGCCGCCGCGGCTGGTGCTCCTCTGCGACGGCGACCTCGGCGCCTCGGCGGCGCGCTTGGAGCGGCTCGTCGCGGCGGTGGAGGCGGGGGAGTGCGACCTCGCCGTGGCCTCCTTCTCGCGCCGGCTCGGCGGCGGCTTCGGGCTCGCTCTCGGCTTCGCGCGTTGGTCGGTCGCCCGCCTCTGCGGGCTGCGGACGCAGGCGCCCATATCCGGTCAGCGGGCGATGCGGGTAGAGGCGTTGCGGACGGCGTTGCCCTTCGCCCGCGGCTACGGCATGGAGATCGGCATGACCGTCGACGTCGTGCGGGCGGGGTTCCGCCTGCGGGAGTACGAGCTCGAGCTCGAGCACCGCGCGACCGGCCGCGACCTGGCCGGGTTCGCCCACCGCGGCTGCCAGCTGCTGGACTTCACCCGGGCGTTCCTCGCCCGCCTTGCCCCGCGACGCGGCGGCCCACCGGCGGCGGGCCGATGATCCTCGCCATCGACCAGGGGACGACGGGGACCACCTGCCTGGTCTTCGATCGGCAGGGCAGGATCGCCGGTCGCGCCTACTCGGAGTTCCGGCAGCACTTCCCGCGGCCGGGCTGGGTCGAGCACGACGCGAACGAAATCTGGCAGGTGACGCGCCGGGTCGCCCGCGAGGCGCTGGCGGCGTCCGGGGTTGGGGGCCGGGAGCTGGAGGCGATCGGGATCACCAACCAGCGGGAGACGGTGGTCGCCTGGGACCCCCGCAGCGGCGAGCCGGTGCACCGAGCGCTGGTCTGGCAGGACCGCCGCACCGCCGCCCGCTGCGATCAGCTGCGGGAGGCGGGGCACGAGCCGTTGGTGCGGGAGCGGACCGGCCTCACCATCGACCCCTACTTCTCCGGGACGAAGATCGAGTGGCTGCTCGCCAACGCCGAGGGCGCGGCGGGAGCGGTCTTCGGCACGGTCGACTCCTGGCTCCTCTTCAAGCTGACCGGCCGCCACGCCACCGACTACACGAACGCCTCCCGGACGATGCTCTTCGACATCCGGGAGCTGGCCTGGGACCCCGAGCTCTGCGATTTGCTCGGCGTCGATCCGTCACGGCTGCCGGAGGCGCTGCCCTCGGCTGGCGTCTTCGGCACCACCTCGGAGTTCGGCGGCGAGGTGGCGGTGACCGGCATCGCCGGCGACCAGCAGGCGGCGCTCTTCGGGCAGGCCTGCCACCGGCCCGGGATGGCGAAGAACACCTACGGCACCGGCAGCTTCGTCCTCCTCAACGCCGGTCCCGAGCCGCCGCCGGCGCCCGAGGGCCTGCTCGCGACCGTCGCCTGGGGGCTGGGGGAGGAGGTGGCCTACGCGCTGGAGGCGTCGATCTTCGTCACCGGCGCCGCCGTGCAATGGCTGCGCGACGGGCTCGGCATCATCGCAACGGCGGCCGAGACCGAGGGGCTGGCCGCCTCGCTGGAGGGCAACGAGGGCGTCTACTTCGTGCCCGCCCTTACCGGCCTGGGCTCACCGCACTGGGACCCCTATGCGCGCGGGACGATCGTCGGCCTCACCCGCGGCAGCGGCCGGGCGCACCTGGCCCGCGCCGCGCTGGAGGCGATCGCCTACCAGACGGTCGATGCGGTGCGGGCGCAGGAGCGGGCCGCCGGCAGGGGGCTGGAGCTGCTCAAGGCCGACGGCGGCGCGACCGCCAACCGCTGGCTGATGCAGTTCCAGGCCGACGTCCTGGGAGCGCCGGTGGTGGTTCCCGAGGTCGCCGAGACGACCGCCCTCGGCGCGGCCTACCTGGCCGGGGTGGCGACCGGCGCCTGGAGCCTCCAGGAGGTGGGGGAGATGTGGCGGCAGGCCGACCGCTACGAGCCGCGCCTCGGGCAGCCCGAGCGCGAGGCGCTGCTGGGGGACTGGCGCCGGGCCGTGGAGCGTTCTCGCGGCTGGGCGTAACCGTGTGCTCGCCCATGGGGTAGGGAGGGCACGGCGAGTCCTCTCGCCCAACGCCATGGCCGAGATGAAGCCACAGGTCTACAGGGACCCGCGTCCGGCGGAGTACTTCACCGAGTTCCACGAGGCCGCGCGCAAGGGCGCCGGCTGGACCTACACCCTCGCCCGCCTTGTGATGACGGCGCCGACCGTCCTGCTCTACCGGCTGCGGGCGCTCGGGGTGCAAAACGTCCCCCGCAGCGGCGCGATCGTGTTGGCGCCGAACCACTTCAGTCAGATGGACCACTTCTTCGTCGGCGTCTACCTGCGGCGGAAGATCCGCTTCATGGCGAAGTCTCAGCTCTTCGGGCCGCCGGTCCTCACCTACGTCTACAAGCACGGCGGCGCCTTCCCGGTGCGCCGCGGCCAGCACGACGAGGAGGCGTTCGAGACCGCCTACGAGCTGCTCGACCAGGGCGAGATGTTGCTGGTCTACGCGGAGGGCGGACGCTCGCGCTCGGGCGAGCTAGGGCAGCCGAAACCGGGCATCGGGCGAATCGCGCTCGAGGCCGGCGTGCCGATCGTGCCCGTCGCGATCCACGGCTCCGAGCGGGTCCGGGGGTGGAGGCGGCTGCGCTTCCCGAAGGTGACGGTCGAGTTCGGCGCGCCCGTGAGCTTTCCGGTCGAGGGGTCGCCGAGCCGCGAGCGCCAGCTAGAGGTAGCGGGCGAGGTGTTCGCGCGCGTGCGCGAGCTCTACGAGGGGCTGGCTACTCGTAGCGCTTCTCGATCCGGGCGTAGAAGTCCGGATCGTGCCCCGGGGTGATCACCGCGTCGGCGAACTGGCGGCGGAAGAGGCGCAGCTCCTGCAGCGAGCGCCGCAGGTTGTGGGCATCGTGGGGGCGCGGCGGTCCCGGCATGTCGCCGTCGAGCTGGTCGAGCATGTAGACGGCGTCGCCGCCGATCACGAAGTCGCGCTCGGCCAGGCGGGCGATCACGGAGACGTGGCCGGGGCTGTGGCCGGGCGTGTAGGCGAGGCGGATCGAGCCGTCTCCGAAGAGGTCGAAGGTGCGGCCGAAGCTGGCATAGGAGCCGACCTCGTCGCGGTCGAAGTCGATGCTGCGGTAGTCGAAGGCGTAGTCGAAGTGCGAGCGGTGGTAGCCGTAGAGGGCCGGCGTCGGTCCGGCGGCGGCGAAGCGCCACTCGGGCTCGCTGACGACGAAGGTGGAGCTCGGGAACTCGGAGATCGCCGAGGAATGGTCCAGGTGCAGGTGGGTCATCACCACCACCGGGATCTCGCCCGGGTCGAGGCCCCGCTCGCGCAGCTGCGCGGGCACGTCTTCGCCGGGCTTCAGGCTCGGCTTCCCGAAGCGGGCGCCGAGGCCGCCGAAGTTCTGGCGGGGATCGGTCGCGATAGAAGGGTGCAGGCCGGTGTCGACGAGGATGGCGCCGGCGCTCGGGTGGCGGATCAGGAAAGCGGGGATCGGCACCGGCACGGCATCGGCATTGGTGAGGAGAGCGCGCATCAGCTTCGCGCTCAGGAGCCGGCCGCCGGGGCTGACCATCATCGCCCGCGGCCAGTCGACGTGGCCGGCGATCAGCGGTTCGACCGCGACCGTTGCGCGGGCGCTGCCGCCGGCAAGCGGCTGGTGCAGTGGCTGGGGCTCGACTCGGACGCTCATCGGCAGCCAATTTACGCGGGCAGGGTCGCCTATAGGCTGCCGCCTGATGGCTGAAAGCTCCCATTCGCGGGTCTTCAGGGAGGGGCTCCTCGATGGCCTGGTCTGCGTCGTCTCCGGTGCCGGGAGCGGCTTCGGCCGTGAGACCGCGCTCGAGCTGACCCGGCTGGGGGCGCTCGTGGTGGGCTGCGGCCGCCGCAGCGAGCCGCTCGCCGAGACTGCCGCCCTGGCCCAGGGCCTTCCCGGCTCCTTCGAGCACGAGCCGCTGGACATCCGCGAGGAGGAGCCGGTGGAGCGCTTCTTCGACGGCCTGCTCGAACGCCACGGGCGTCTCGACGTCCTCGTCAACAACGCCGGCGGCCAGTTCCTCAGCCCCGCCGAGGCGATCAGCCCCAAGGGCTTCCGCACGGTGATCGATCTCAACGTCAACGGGACCTGGCTGATGACGCACGCGGCCGCGACGAAGGCGATGATCCCCCAGGGCGCCGGCAAGGTCCTGAGCGTCACCCTCTCCCCTCACAACGGCATGCCGGGGATGGTGCACTCGGGGGCGGCGCGCGCGGCCGTCGAGAACATGATGCGGACGCTCGCGGTGGAGTGGGCCCGCTTCGGAATCAAGACCTGTGCCCTTGCCGCCGGCCAGTTCGCCACCGAGACGCTGCTCACCAAGTACCCCCAGGTCGTGGTCGACAACCTCGAGCGCTCGATCCCGATCGGCCGTGCCGGGCGCCCGGAGGAGATGGCGTGGCTCGTCGCCTATCTCGCCTCCCCCGCCGGCGACTTCTTCTCGGGGACGACGATCACGATGGATGGCGCCCGCGACAACTGGGCCGGACCCTGGCCGCCGGAGGCGATCACCAACGAGCGCGGCGCCCCGGTCGCCGAGGAGCGCCGGCCGCGCTGAGGGTTCAGCGCGGCTCGAGGACGACGAGCGGGATCTCGCGGCCGGCGCGGGCGCGGTAGGCGCGGAAGCCGGGCCAGGCCACTTCGGCCATCGGCCAGAGACGCTCGCGCTCCTCGTCGGTGGCGACGCGGGCTCGCACCGCCAGCCTCTCGCCCCTCACCTGGACCGTCGTCTCGGGGTTGGCCCTCAGGTTGTGGAACCAGGCCGGGTGTCGCGGGAAGCCCCCCTTGGAGGCGACGAGGACGACGTCCTCGCCGTCGCGCACGTAGAGGAGCGGCGTCGTGCGCTGCTTGCCGCTACGGGCGCCGACGTGGTCGAGGAGGCAGATCTTGCCGGGCACCGCCGGCAGCGAGTGGCCGATCCGCCCGCCGCTGGCGCGGTAGGCGAGGGCGTGGAGGCCGGCCACACGCCGCAGGGCAGGCCAGATCCGGTCCGCGACCTCGAGGTAGGGGACCGTCGGCCTGCCCTGGCCGGAATCGCTCAGGTGTACATCCCCCCGAACATGCCGCCGGTCACGTTCAGCACCTGGCCGTTCATGTAGTTGGCGAGAGGGGAGGCGAGGAAGACGATCGGGCCGGAGGCCTCCTCGGGAGTCGCCGGGCGGCCGAGCGGGATGATCGCCGAGGCCATCGCCCGCATCTGCTCGGGGATGCCGAGCTCGATCTTCTCGCCGCTCGGGGAGGTCATCTCTTCGCCGGCCTCCTTGGCGGCGGTGAGCCGCGTTTCGACGAAGCCGAAGGCGACGGCGTTGACGTTGATCTTGAACTGGCCCCACTCCTTGGCCAGCGTTTTGGTCAGCCCGACCACACCCATCTTCGCCGCCGAGTAGTTGACCTGGCCGGCGTTGCCCATCATCCCCGAGGTCGAGGAGACGTTGATCAGCTTGCGGAAGACCTCCTTGCCCTCGTTGCGCTCGGCCTTGGCGGCCTCGCGCCAGTGCGGGGCGAGCGCGCGGGCGACCCGGAACGGGACGACCGTGTGGATGTCGAGCATCGCCTGGAACTGCTCGTCCGTCATCCGGTGGGCGACGCCGTCCCAGGTGTAGCCGGCGTTGTTGACGACGACGTCGACGCCGCCGAAGGCCTCGACTGCGGCTGCCACGAGCGCGTCGGCGGCGCCCTCCTTGGTCAGGTCGCCGGCGTGAACCGCCGTCTCGCCGTCGATCTCGCCGGCCGCCTGCTCGGCGACGTCGGCGTCGAGGTCGTTGATCAGCACCTTGGCGCCCTCTCGCGTGAACAGCTCCGCCGTCGCGCGGCCGATGCCGCGGGCCGAGCCGGTGACGATCGCCGTTTTGCCGTCCAGAAGTCCCATCAGTAAGCGTCTCCTTTGGTTCGCTGCAGTCGGCGGGGGAGGCTATCGGGATCGCCGTTCCCTGGTTGACTGGCCAGTCACCTCAGGGGAGCCGAATGCCGCCGTCCTCCGTCAGCGCCCAGCGCGGGTTGTGGGCGATCTCCCACGGGTGACCGTCGGGATCGACGATGACCCCGCTGTAGCCGCCCCGGAAGGTCTCCGCCGGCTCGCGGCCGATTCTGGCCCCGGCCGCGCGAGCCTGCTCAACGACCTCGTCGACCTCGGTGGGGGAGCCGAAGTTGAGCGCCAGGGTCACTCCGCCCCAGCCGCCGCCGTCCTCGACGGCGCTGTCCTCGGCCAGGCGGGCCCGATCCCACAGCGCGAGCACCATGTCCCCCGCCTGGAAGAAGACGACGTCGTCTCCGGGCTCGGCGCCCGTGCTCCAGCCGAGTGCTTCGTAGAAACCGCGGGCGCGCTCGACGTCGGCGACGCCGAGGGTGACCAGGTTGACCCGCTGCTTCACGCTGTCTCCTGCGCGGCGAGCGCCGCCAGGTCGCGCGGCCGCAGCAGCGCGACCAGGGTGGAGCCGTCGACGATCGCGATGCCGCCCTTGCGCAGCTTCACCCGGCCGCCGGTGAGGCGGGCCACCTCCATCGAGAAGGCAGGCTCGTGGCCGACGAGGAGGACGTCGCCGCGGCCCGCCGCGAGCGCCAGCGAGTCGAAGGGGCCTTTCTCGAGCTCGCTCGCGGTCTCCGGCTCGACCGCGAGCGCCCGGCAGGCGAGGCGCGCGGTGTCCGCCGCCCGCAGCTTGGGACTGGCGAGGCAAGCGTCGATCGGCGCCTCCATCGCCGCCAGCGCCCGCCCCGCGCCGTTTGCCTGCCGCTCCCCCTTCGGCGTCAGTCGGCGGGCCCCGTCGTCGCCTTCGCCTTCCTCGGCCTCGCCGTGCCGGAGCAGATAGATCAACTTTTCAATCCAATTTCCAGGGGAATCAAATCTTTCCCTCAAGTTTACGTTTTATGAGCCGATACACATCGCTAGGATGCCGTCGATGTTTTTTTACACCGGCCGTGTGGGAGTGGCCGGCGTGATTGCGGCGCTCGCCCTGCTGGTGGCGCCCGGCGCCGCGACACCCGCTGGCCAGATCGTGGTCTTCGGGGCAAACTCGGGCTCGACCCTGACTCTGAGCGAGAGCGCCGGGGCGGTGGTGGTGAAGGGGAGGATGGCGCGGCGGGGGCCGGAGGGCTGCAGCTTCACCCGCGGCCACCGGGTGGCGGTCTGCCCGATCGCCGGCGAGTCGGCGATCGACGTCGAGATGGGCCCCTCCGGCGACCTGGTCCGGGTCGCGGACCACCTTCCCTTCCCCCTCACCGTCCACCTCGGCAACGGCTCTGACAAATTCATCGGCAACGGCGAGCGCGATACCTGCTTCTCCGAAGGGGCCCGCCGCAACCGCTGCATCGGCGGCGGCAACGACGACGTCTGCATCACCGGCCCCCGCAACAGCGACTGCGTCGGCGGGCCGGGCGACGACTACTGCCATCACGGAACCGGCAGCGACGGCTGCTGGGGCGGACCGGGCGACGACGTCTGCGTGATGGGCCCCGGCGAGGACGGCTGCCACGGCGGCCCCGGCAACGACCGCCTGTACGGCGGCGCCGACCCCGACCAGCTCTACGGCGGCAGCGGCCGCGACTACTGCGACGGCGGCCCCGGCATCGGCAAGTCGCACCGCTGCACAACCGGTCCGCGGCACTGACTTCCTAACCTGGCCGGGTGCCACTCGCCCTCGGCCGACACCTCCTCTTCCGCGAGATCTCCCGCGGCGGCTGGGTCGCGGTCCTCGCCGTCATCGCGATCGTCCTGCTGCTGATCTATTGGCCGCGGGTGGCGGCCTGGATCGAGCGGCGGTGGGGTCGCTGACTACAGCCCCATCGTCTTGCCGATGATCTCCTTCATCACCTCGTCGGTGCCGCCGCCGATCGGGCCGAGGCGGGCGTCGCGGACGGCTCGCTCGATGCCGTACTCGCGCATGTAGCCGTAGCCGCCGTGGATCTGCAGGGACTGGTCGGCGATCTCGAGGACGGCTCGCTGGGTCAGGAGCTTGGCCATCGAGACCTCCTGGATGCAGTCGCGGCCTTCGTGGAAGAGGCGGAGCCCGTTGTAGGTGAGGGCGCGGCAGGCTTCGGCGCGGGTCGCCATCTCGGCGACGTGGTGGCGGATCGCCTGGAACTTGCCGATCGGGCGGCCGAAGGCTTCGCGCTCGTTGGCGTAGGCGACGGTCACCTCGATCAGGCGCTGCATCGCCCCGACGGCGCCGATCGCCATCAGCAGCCGCTCCCAGGCGAAGTTGGCCATGATCAGCTTGAAGCCGCCGTTTTCCTCGCCGAGGAGGTGCTCGGCGGGCACCTCGACGTCGCTGAAGGAGATTTCGCCGGTGTCGGAGGAATGCCAGCCCATCTTCTCCAGCTTGCGCGAGACCTCGTAGCCGGGCATGCCGTGCTCGAGGACGAGGAAGGAGATGCCGCCATGGCCGCCCTCCTCGGTCGTCTTGCAGGCGCAGACGAGGAAGTCGGCGCGGACCCCGTTGGTGATGAAGGTCTTGGCGCCGTTGACGATGAACGTGTCGCCGTCGCGTCGCGCCGTGGTGGAGATGGAGGCGACGTCGGAGCCGGCGCCGGGCTCGGTGATGCCGAGCGCGCCGATCTTCTCGCCTTTGATCCCCGGCGCCAGCCAGCGCTGCTTCTGCTCCTCGGTGCCGAAGGAGAAGATCGGCGGCATCGCGATCGAGGCGTGGGCGTTCAGCCCGGCGGCGACGCCGCCGGAGCCGCCCGAGCGCGCCAGCTCCTCGACCCAGACCGCGTCGTGCAGGTGGGTCCCGCCCTGGCCGCCGTAGGCCTCGGGGAACTTCAGCCCGAGGAAGCCGAGCTCGGCGCAGCGGGAGTAGAGCTCGCGCGGGAACTCGCGCGCCGCCTCCCACTCGTCCACGTGCGGGGCGATCTCCTTGGCGACGAAGCGCGAGACGGTCTCGCGCAGCTCCTCGTGCTCCTCGCTGAAGGGCGGGAGGGTCGCCCGCGCCCCGCTGTCCTTGACGACGGTCATCCCTGCTGCGCCTCCTTCGGCGCCCGGTAGCAGGCGCGGACCCGGGCCGTTCCCGTCACGAGGCAAATCCGTTGCTATAACTTTGCAGACAACGCATTTCGGGCGCGTACCTTTCTGTCACCATCGAGACGTGGAGCGAACGATGTGGTCCGACGAGCGACTGGATGACCTTGCGCAGAAAATGGACGACGGCTTCGCGCGGCTTGACAGCGACGTGCGCGAGCTTCGGGCCGACATGCGGGAGATGCGGACCCTGATGTTCCAGCTGTGGGGAACGACCATGCTCGGCGTTCTGGCCACGATCGGTACCGTCATCGCCACCAACTCCTGAGCGGCGCCTACAGCCCGTAGCTCCGCCCGATCACGTCGAGCATCACCTCGTCGGTGCCGGCGCCGATGCGGTTGAGTCGGACGTCGCGGTAGGCGCGCTCGATCTCGTACTCCTTCATGTAGCCGTAGCCGCCGAGGATCTGGACGCACTCGTCGGCCACCTCGCAGGCGATGCGGGAGGCGAAGAGCTTCGCCATCGTGATCTCGCGCACCGGGTACTCGCCGTTGGCGAAGCGCCAGGCGGTCGCGTAGGTGAACTGCTTGGCGGCCTCGGTCTTGGTCGCCATCTCGGCGAACTTGTGGCGGATCGCCTGGAACTTGCCGATCGGGCGGCCGAACGCTTCCCGCTCCTTCGCGTACTCGAGGGTCTTCTCGATCATCCGCTCGGCGCCCGCGTGGCAGCCGGCGGCGGCCACCAGGCGCTCTCCCTGGAGCTCCCAGGCGATGTGGTAGAAGCCCTTGCCGACCTCCCCGAGCACGGCGTCTGCAGGGACGCGGACGTCGTCGAATGCCAGTTCGCCGGTGTCGGAGGCGTGCATCCCCATCTTCTCCAGCTCGGCGGAGACGGAGAAGCCGGGAACCTTCTCGCCGTTCTCGTCGCGCAGGTCGACGACGAAGAGGGTGATCCCCGCGTGGCGCTCTCCGGGGTCGGTCTTGCAGACGAGGACGATGAAGTCGGCGCGGGGGCCGTTGGTGATGAAGGTCTTCGAGCCGTTGATCACGTATTCGTCGCCGTCGCGGATCGCGGTGGTGCGGATGCCGGCGACGTCTGAGCCGGCGCCCGGCTCGGTGATCCCGAGGGACGCGATCTTCTCGCCCTTCAGGCCCGGTTCCAGGTACCTGCGCTTCTGCTCCTCGGTGCCGAGCAGGTGGATGGGGGGGAGGGCCATGTCGGTCTGCACCGCGAAGCCCATGTTGGTGCCGCCCGAGCCCGAGTAGCTCATGCACTCGGCGCGTACCAGCGAGTAGAAGTAGTCGCCGCCCTGGCCGCCGTAGGCCTCCGGGAAGCAGAGGCCGAGGTAGCCGAGCTCCCCGGCGCGCTTCATCGCCTCGGTCGGCCAGTAGGTCTCCTCCCACTCGTTGCGGTGGGGCCAGAGCTCCTTTTCGACCCAGGAGCGCATCGACTCCCGCAGGTCTTCGTGGTCCTGGCTGAAGATGAAGTGCTTGCGCCCGGACTCGAAGTCGGGCTTGATGACGCTGGAGCCATCGGTCGCGGTCGCCACGGTCTCTCTCCTCCTCGTAGGATCGTCCCCCTGGCGTTTCCGACTTTTCGGTCGCCGTAGGACCCAAAAGCTCGGAAACGTCTGGAGCGAGTGGACAGTAGCACTTCCCACTTTCAACTTGGTTCGGCTATGGTTCGGCCGGATGGGGCCGGGAGAGTTCGAGAAGGTTGCCTACACCGTGGCCGACGGCGTCGCCACGGTGACGCTGAACGATCCCGATAAGCGCAACATGCTCTCTGGGCAGATGCTCGTCGAGCTGGTGGAGGCGATGAAGCTGGCGCGGGACTCCGAGGAGGTGCAGGCGGTGGTGCTGACCGGGGCGGGGGACAAGGCCTTCTGCGCCGGCGCCGACCTCGGCGGCTTCGCCGCCGAGGTGCCGCTGATCGCCAAACACTTCGCCTCCGATCTCTTCCTCGAGTTCTTCCGCCTGATGCCGCGCCTGGGAAAGCCCTCGCTGTGCGCCGCCAACGGCCACGTCCTCGCGGGGGGGATGGGCCTGGCCCTTTCCTGCGACCTCGTGATCGCCCGCGAGGGGGCCACCTTCGGCACCCCCGAGATCAACGTCGGCGCCTTCCCCTACATGATCATGTCGATCATCTACCGCAACGTCCCGCGCAAGAAGGTCAACGAGATGATGCTGCTTGGAGAGCGGCTCTCGGCCGAGCAGGCGGTGGACTACGGGCTGGCCAACAAGGTCGTGCCGGCGGCCGAGTTCGACGCCGCCGTCGCCGAGTGGGCCGGCAAGCTCGCCTCCAAGAGCCCGGTGCTGATGCGCCTCGGCCACGACGCGATGTACCGCCAGCAGGACATGGCGCTCGACGACGCCCTCGAGTTCCTGCGCTCGCAGCTCTCGCTCACCTTCACGACCGAGGACATCGTCGAGGGGGTCACCGCCTTCTTCGAGAAACGCGAGCCGCAGTGGAAGGGGAGGTAGTGGGCAGCACCGACCAAGAGCCGAGGAACCTGCTCCCGGGCACCGCGCCGCTGGGCGATCTGACCGAGCAGCTGCACGAACGCCGCGAGAAGGCGAAGCTGGGCGGCGGGCCGGAGAAGATCGCCAAGCAGCACGAGCGTGGCAAGCTGACCGCCCGCGAGCGGATCGACCTCCTGGTCGACGAGGGGACCTTCGTCGAGATGGGCATCCACGGCCGCCCCCACTTCGCCCAGCGGGCGATGGACGGGGTCGAGGCAGCGGCCGACGGTGTCATCACCGGCTGGGGCGACGTCGACGGCCGCCCCACCTGCATCGCGGCCTACGACTTCACCGTGATGGCCGGCTCGATGGGGATGACCGGCGAGCTCAAGGTCACGCGCCTGCGCGAGATGGCGCTGCAGAAGCGGATGCCGTTCGTCTGGCTGCTCGACTCGGCCGGCGCGCGGATCCAGGAGGCGGCCGGATCGCTCTTCGCCGGCTCGGGCCACCTCTTCCGCGAGGAGGTCGAAATGTCGGGCGTGGTGCCGATGGTGGCGGCGATGATGGGGCCCTGCGCCGCCGGCACGGCCTACATCCCGGCACTCTCGGACTTCGTGCCGATGGTCTCCGGCCAGGGTGCGATGGCCCTAGCCGGCCCGCACCTGACCCAGGCCGTCACCGGCGAGGAGATCTCGATGGAGGACCTCGGCGGCGCCAAGGTCCACTGCCGCAAGTCGGGAGTGGGGGACCTCGAGGTGAAGGACGACGAGGAGTGCATCGAGGTCGTCCGCGAGTACCTCTCCTTCTTCCCGGCCAACTGCGAGGAGCGCCCGCCGCTGGCGGACTCCGATGACCCCGAGGACCGGATGTCGGAGAAGCTGATGGAGATCGTGCCGGAGTCCCCGCGCCAGCCCTACGACATGTACGACGTGATCGGCGAGATCGTCGACGACGGGCACTGGTTCGACCTCAAGCCGAAGTTCGCCCGCAACGTGATCACCTGCCTGGCCCGCTTCGGCGGTCAGCCGGCGGGCATCGTCGCCAACCAGCCCAAGCACCTCGCCGGCGTCCTCGACAACGATTCCGCCGACAAGGCCGCGCGCTTCATCAACCTCTGCGACGCCTTCAACATCCCGCTCGTCTTCCTCCAGGACGTTCCCGGCTTCATGGTCGGCTCGAAGGTCGAGCACGCCGGCATCATCCGCCACGGGGCGAAGATGCTCTACGCCGTCAGCCGCGCCACCGTGCCGAAGGTGACGGTGGTCGTCCGCAAGGCCTACGGGGCCGGCTACTACGTGATGTGCGGCAAGGCCTACGAGCCCGACCTGATCGTCGCCTGGCCCGGGGCCGAGATCTCGGTGATGGGCGCCGAGGGCGCCGTCAACATCATCGGCCGCTCGGCGATCGAGGCCGCGGAGGACCCGGAGGCGACCCGCGAGGCGATGCTGAACGCCGTGCGGCAGAACATCGACCCCTACATCGCCGCCGGCAACGCGGTCATCGACGACATCGTCGACCCGCGCGAGACGCGCCCGACGATCGTGAAGGCGCTGCGGATGGCGCGCAACAAGCATGTCGAGAAGCCGAAGAAACGCCACGGGGTGATGCCGGTATGAGGGCGTGTCGACTTAGGTGCCCACAGGGGTCAAGAACTCGACAGGGGGGACGGGCGTGAGCTCTTTCGAGGACCCGGTGATCATCAGCTGCTCGATCAGCGGCGTGATCGCCAACCGCGACCAATGTCCAGGGAT
>Ga0308176_10001705_pt1 | contig 13852 bp, 13 predicted proteins | sample PhyCR2_3_FD_203890 | JGI IMG/M metagenome (GOLD analysis project Ga0308176, IMG submission 203890) | Soil microbial communities from UC Gill Tract Community Farm, Albany, California, United States - DLSLS.C.R2 | ecosystem: Environmental > Terrestrial > Soil > Agricultural land | place: USA...
GAAGTCGTTGGCAAAGCTCGCGCCGAGCTTCACCCAGGGGGCGGCGTCAGCCGAGCGGGTCGCGGCGATCCTGGACCAGCCGCGCGACCACCTGCTGCCTGAAGACGGCCTGCCGGACCGGGTCAAGGGCGAGATCGAGCTGCGCCATGTGGGACTCGACTACGGACGCGGGCCCGTGCTGTGGGACTTGAGCCTGGAGATCCACGCCGGGGAGCGGATCGCGCTGCAAGGTGAGAACGGGGCGGGCAAGTCGACCACGCTGTCGTTGATCGGCGGGCTGTACCGTCCCACCGAAGGCGAGGTGCTGCTGGACGGGCTCTCGGTGCCGGACGTGCCCGAGCCCTGGCTGCACGCACAGGTGGCCATGGTCCTCCAGGAGACCTTCCTGTTCTCCGGAACCTTGGCCGACAACCTGCGCTACGGCCGTGACGACGCCACCGATGAGGAGGTCGCTCGGGTCGCCGAGTCGGCTCTGGTCACCGAGTTCGCCCGGGATCTACCCGACGGGCTCGACACCCGGATCCTGGCTGGGGGAATCGGCCTGTCCGGCGGGCAGCGCCAACGGGTCGGGATCGCCCGGGCCCTGCTGATGGACGCGCCGGTGGTGCTGCTCGACGAACCTACCGTTGGCCTGGACGCCCACGCCGAGAAGGATGTCGTGCAGGCCCTCGTCCGGCTGATGGAGGGCCGCACCGTTCTCATGACCACCCACCAACCAGCGCTGACTGCCCTGGCCACCCGCAGCATCCTCCTCACACCCTGCCGTGTCCTCGACGAAGCACCTCCGTGCCCGACCCAGCTGGTGGGGGCAGAGCGATGACCCAGTCGGTGCTCGGCTCAACCAGCGACGGACAGCCGCGGGATCCTCGGATGATCATGCTGATCCGGCATGCGGAAAAGCCCCTGCGGCCCTCCGGCAGCCCGCGCGGCGTCAACCCTTCCGGTCAGGAGGATCCCAACAGCCTCACCGTCGCCGGCTGGGTCCGCGCGGGCGCGCTGGTCGAGCTGTTTGCCCCGACCCGCGGCGACCCACCCGCCGAGCTGAGCCGGCCGGACACGATCTATGCCTCCGCGTACGCGGGCGGCCACAGCAAACGGTCACTGCAGACCGTCACCCCGCTGGCGGCCAGACTCGGCCTGCAGGTGGTCAAACGCTACGCCGCCGGCGACGAGACCCACCTCACCAAAGAGATCCGCACCCGCCCCGGCGCCACGCTCATCGCCTGGCACCACGAAGCACTGCACAAGATCCCCGAGCACCTGGGCGACGTGGACCCACTCCCGCCCGACTACTGGCCGCCCGACCGCTTCGACATGATCTGGACCTTCACCCGCAACGGCGCCGGCTGGCGCTTCTCCCAGATACCGCAGCTCCTGCTGCCCGGCGATCTGCCCTACCCCATCTGTGCCGGCTTGACCACGGCCAAGGCCTGAGCGTCGACACGGGGTGAGACACGACGAAGCGGGGAACGTGTGGTCGGCGTCCCGCGATGCCTCCAGCGCGTTCACCGCGGTCTGCCTCGGAGCGCGTCACGTGAACCGTGCCGCCATCCAGGAATCTCTGCAAGCCTGAAGAAACGTCGCAGGGCGATGTCGAAGAACCCGGCAGCCGTTCGACGTACGTGCGAGAAGCAACTCCCCAGCAACCAGTAGGAGTGGTCAACATGCCGCGTTTCATGGGATTCGTGAGGATGGAAGAGGGCATCGGCACGCCGCCGCAGGCGCTGTTCGACGCGATGGACGCACACATCGGCGAGCGGGCTGCCAAGGGCGTGTTCCTCGACGGGGGCGGTCTCTACGGCACCGAGGACGCGGTGAACTTCGTGGTCCGACAGGGTGAGGTCAGCCGGGTCGACGGACCGTACGCCGAGGCCAAGGAGGTCGTCGGCGGCTGGGCGATCATGCAGTACGACACCCTCGAGGAGGCCGTGGCCGACCAGCGGGAGTTCGCCGAGCTGCACGCGAAGTACTGGCCCGAGGTCACCGTGATCGCGACCCTGCGCCAGATCTCCACGGGCCCGGAGGCGCCCGGCGACTGAGCGGGACTCATTACGCTGGCTTCGTGCCGGCAAGGACCAGTACGGATGACCCGACCGAGGCCATCATCGCCGCGTGGCGGGCCGAGTCGGCCCGCCTCGTCGGCGCTCTCACCCGGATGACCCGGGACGTGGAGCTCGCCGAGGACCTGGCGCAGGACGCACTCGTCGCCGCGCTCGAGCAGTGGCCCGTAGCCGGCGTACCGGAGAACCCGAGCGCGTGGCTGATGACCACCGCCAAACGGCGCGGCATCGATCAATTTCGGCGCGCCGACAGCCTTCGCCGCAAGATCGCGGAGCTCGAGCATGCAGGTGGGGGAGGGGAGGAGGATATGCCCGACCTCGACGCACAGGTCGACCACATCGAGGACGACGTCCTGCGGCTCATCTTCCTGTCGTGCCACCCGTCCCTGACCGCCGAGTCCCGCGCCGCGCTGACGCTGCGTCTGGTGGGAGGACTCACCACTGCCGAGATCGCGCGCGGGTTCCTGACCACAGAAGCCACCATGGGGCAGCGCATCTCGCGAGCCAAGAAGACACTGTCCGAGGCCCACGCCGAGTTCGAGCTGCCCACGGGGCCGGAGCGGACCAGACGCCTCGACGACGTCATGGCCGTGATCTACCTGATCTTCAACGAGGGCTACACCGCCACCGCCGGCGAGAGCTGGATGCGCCCCGACCTGGCGAACGAGGCGATGCGGCTCGCACGCATGCTGGCCGCGCTTGCGCCCGACGAGCCCGAGGTGCTCGGACTGCAGGCGCTGTTGGAGCTCCAGGGCTCGCGGATGACCGCCCGTCTCGATGAGCTCGGCGCGCCGGTCCTCCTGGAGGCGCAAGATCGGAAGCGTTGGGACCAGCTGCTGATCCGCCGCGGGATGGGCGTCCTCCAGCAGGCCGAGCTGATCGCGGCGCGCGGCGAGCCGGTCGGCAAGTACTTCCTGCAGGCCTCGATCGCTGCGCAGCACGCCCGAGCGGAGCGTGCCGAGGACACGGACTGGCGCCGGATCGCGGCTCTGTACGACGTACTCTCCGACGCCGCGCCCGGACCGGTTGTCGAGGTGAACCGCGCGGTCGCGCACGGGCGGGCTTTCGGCCCGGACGCGGGCCTGGCGGTGCTGGAGGAGCTCGACGCAGATGTGCTCGGCGACTCACCGCTCGTGCCGAGCGTGCGCGGAGACCTGCTCGAGCGGGCCGGGCTTCACGCGCGGGCGAGCGAGGCGTTCGACGAGGCGGCCGCGCGCACCAAGAACGAGGGCGAGCGTGCCGTTCTGCACCGTCGGGCCGAGCTGAACCTGACGCGTGCGTCGGAGTCGAAGTGAGCTCTTCGGCATCGCGCCTCGGCGCCGGTCGAGGGCCGACGTACTTCCGCTGCGGGGGCTGTGCCGGTGACTGACGTGCTCGACCAGGGGCCGTTCTTTCACGGCACGAAAGCCGACCTGCGAGTGGGCGATCTGCTCACGGCTGGCTTCCGGTCGAACTACCGGCCGGACGTGGTGATGAACCACATCTACTTCACCGCGCTGCGTGACGGTGCCGGGCTCGCCGCGGAGCTTGCGGCGGGCGAGGGTGCTCCGCGTGTGTACGTCGTCGAGCCGGTGGGAGCGTTCGAGAACGACCCGAACGTGACCGACAAGAAGTTCCCCGGAAACCCCACCAGGTCCTACCGCAGCGCAGAGCCACTCAGGATCGTCGGCGAGCTTTCCGACTGGACACGGCAAACCCCCGAGGCGCTCCAAGCATGGCGCGACCGGCTCGCGGCGATCCGCGCGGACGAAGGCGGCGAAATCATCAACTAGCCGGGCATGGTGGGCGACGGAATGACCCGTCCTGACTCTCACTCGGGCCCGGCTCAGCCGGACTGCAGTGCGAACGTGGTCAGCAGTACGCCGGCAGCACCATGAGCACGCCACCCGTTCTGGTTCCACGGCGTTAGTACCCGTGGGATCGATGTCGAGCTAGTCCGCGGGCTGGTCAACCGGGCCATGCCTGCCCACGCCGATTCGCCGATTCGCCGGTTGGCATCGAGCGGCTCGACGAACACGCTGTTCCGTCTCGGTGACAACCTCCTGGGGTGTCGTGGATTCGTGGCCGTTTGGCATGTGTCCCGCGAGCGCTGCGCTCGAGCCCCTTTGGTGGCAGCCTGATTCCATGTCGAGACCGTCCGCCGTCGAGGAGGCGAGGAGGGCCTACGCCGCCCACGAGTGGCGGCGCGCGTTCGAGTCCTACTCGGTTGCTGAACACCTCGATGCCGACGATCTGGACCGGTACGCCGTGTCGGCGATGCTGCTGGGCCGGATGGATGACTGCTTCGCGATCCGCGAGCGCGCGTACGAGGCGCTCCTCGCCGACGGAGACCTGGTCCGCGCAGCCATGGCTGCCTACTGGTCGGGGATGCAGCGGATGGTCGCGGGCGACGTCGCGGCGGGGAGTGGTTGGCTGGCCCGGGCGGCGCGACTGGTCGCGGAGGACGGCACCGACTCCATTGCGCGGGCGTACCTGATGGTCGCCGATGCCTTCGAGGAGATGGCCGCAGGGAACACCGACCGGTCCCTGCAGCTGCTCGACAGGGCCGTGGCCGACGGCCGGCGGCTGCACGACCCCGACCTCGTCGCGCTGGCCCTGCACCAGCAGGGGCTCGTGCTCCTCGAGGCAGGCAGCAGCGAGCAGGGGCTGGCCAGGCTCGACGAGGCGATGGTCGAGCTGGCCACGGGCCGGCTCTCCCCGATGGTCACGGGCATCGTGTACTGCGGCGCGCTGGCCGGCTGCTGGTCGGCGTACGAGCTGGACCGCGCTCAGCGGTGGACGGCTGCCATGAGCGACTGGTGCAAGGTGCAACCCGACCTGGGCAACTTCACCGGGGAGTGCAAGGTCCGGCGGGCGGAGCTCAAGCAGCTGCGGGGCGAGTGGGCGGACGCGCAGGCGGACCTGGCCGGTGTCGACGGGGCCGACGTGGATGTGTGGGCGGCCGGGATGGCGGCGTACCTGCGGGGCAACCTGGACCGGCTGCAGGGCAGGTTCGAGGCCGCCGAGGAGTCCTTCGCCGAAGCGGCCCGGCTCGGCTGTGACCCCCAGCCGGGCTTGGCGCTGCTGCGGCTGGCGCGGGGGAGCGTGCAGGCGGCCGCCGCGATGGTGCGCCGATGCCTGGCCGAGGGTCAGGAGGACGGCAAGCGCGTCGAGGTGCTGGTGGCGGCCGTCGAGATCCTGCTCGCCGCGGGCGAGGCGGAGACAGCCGGTGGGGCCGTCGAACAGCTCGTCGAGCTGGCGAAGAGGAGCCGCACTCCGGTCGTGCACGCGCTGAGTGCACAAGCGTCAGCAGCACTGCAGCTGGCCTCGGGGCGGCCGGACGCGGCCCTGAGCCCGGCCCGGGATGCGCTCCGGCAGTGGGTGAAGATCCGGGCTCCGCACCAGGAGGCGAGGACCCGCCTGCTCATCGCCGACGCCTGCCGGGCACTCGGGGACCACGAGTCGGCCGACCGCGCGCTCGCCGCGGCACGCGACCTCCTCGTGTCCCTGGGAGCGGAGACAGACCTGGCGCGGCTGCCCGGTCCGGGCGGTCTGCTGTCCCCGCGCGAGCTCGAGGTGCTGAGCCTGGTCGCCACCGGTGCCACCAACCGGGCGATCGCCGCCAAGCTGGTGCTGAGCGAGCGCACCGTCGACCGGCACGTGAGCAACATCTTCGCCAAGCTCGACGTCTCGTCGCGGGCAGCCGCGACGGCGTACGCGTTCGAGCACCAGATCGTCTGAGGCTCATCCGGCACCGCCTCGCCAACCGGTACCCATGCGCCGCGTGCGTGAGGTTGGGTGATTTCGCTGATGTGGCGACTGGAGGTGCGTTCCTAGCGTCGAGCCATGACCACCACCTACGACACCATCGTGATCGGCGCCGGCCAGGCCGGCCTGGCTGCCGGCTACCACCTGACCAAGAGGGGCAAGCCCTTCCTCATCCTCGACGGCGCGGACCGGCTCGGCGGCGCCTGGCTGAACCGCTGGGACTCGCTGACGCTGTTCACCCCCTCGATCCGTGACTCGCTGCCCGGGCTCGAGTTGCACGGAACGCACCGCTTCCCGACCAAGGACGAGATGCTCGCCTACTTCGAGCGGTACGCCGACCACTTCCGGCTGCCGATCCGGCTGAGCACGCCGATCGACGGGATCTTCCGCGAGGGCGACTGGTTCCGCGTCACCTCGGGTTCGGAGGCGTTCCTGGCCGAGAACGTCATCCTCGCGGTCGGGTCGCACCGCAAGCCGCGAACGCCGGGATTCGCCGCGAGCCTCTCACCGGAGATCGTGCAGCTGCACTCGGCCGACTACCGCAACCCCGGCCAGCTGCGGCCGGGGACCGTGCTCATCGTCGGCGCCGGCAACTCGGGTGCCGAGATCGGTGTCGACATCGGCCGCACGCACCCGGTGCTGCTCGCCGGCCGCAACGTGGGTTGCCTGCCGATCGACATCCGTGGCTGGCAGGGCCGGTTGGCGTTCCCGGCGTTGTGGTGGGTCTGGGAGCACGTGCTGACGGAGCGCAGGAGGCCGGGCCGCAAGGTCCAGGCCGAGGCACTGCAGGGTCACGGCGAGCCGTTGATCCGTCAGAAGGAGAAGGATCTCGTCGAAGCCGGGATCGAACGCGTGCCGCGGATCACCGGCGTGGTCAACGGCCTTCCCCAGACCGAGGACGGCCGCGTGCTCGACGCGGCGAACGTCATCTGGTGCACCGGGTTCACCTCGGACTTCGCCTGGATCGACCTCCCCGGGCTCGACACCTCCGGGCGGCTGCGGAACGAACGCGGTCGTGTGACGGCGCAGCCCGGCCTCTACGTACTCGGTCAGGAGTTCCAGTACATGTTCAACTCCCACACCGTCGGCGGCGTCGGCAAGGATGCGGCGTACGTCGTGCGAGACATCGATCGTCGCTCAAGGTCGACCGCTGCGGTCGGGAGACACCGGGTGCATGAGCTCGCCGACGACTCTGCGCAGCCCGCCTGAGTTCCGACAGTGCTGACTTTCGTCCCGCACGGAACGAGATCTGAGCCGTCAGGATCGAGCCGAAGTGTCGTTGCGTGCTGGGACGTCACGTTGGCACAGGCGCGGAGAAGGCAGTTAGACCTACGGCGCGGACCCGAGGTGGAAAGCATCACGGACTCCGCGTGCGGGGCCACGAGTGAGGGCTCGGCGGAATCGGTTTAGCCCGCGGTGGTGCCGGCGACTTTGGTTTCTGCTTTGCTGGGGACGGCGTGCAGCGGCAGCAGACCCAGGGAGGGTCGGTTGTTCGGCGCCAGCGAGCCGCCGGTGTGCCAGATCACCACGAGGGCCGCGACCGCCCAGCCCACAGCGGTGAGTAGCTGCACGTGGGCTGAGTCGGCGCCGGAAAAGCCGCCCATGAGCTGTTGTTGCGCGGCGTTGAACCCGCCGTGCAGGACCATCACCAAGACGATGTTCCGGGTGCAGTTCCACACCCAGGCCAACACCACTCCGCCGCTCACGATGCCCAGCACGAAAGCACCCACGGGCGGCGGGTCAGCGGCGAAGAACAGCGGCAGATGCCACAGCACGTGCCCGGCGGCCAAGATCGCGACCGCCACCAGGGCGGCGTGCCGCTGCTGCAGCAACGGCAACGCATAACCACGGAACCCGAGCTCCTCCCCCAACGGTCCGCCGATCAGGATGATCACCGGCAAGATGAGCAGGTAGCCGACGAAGTCACCGGCGCCCGGCAACGCCGACGCCGGTGCGCCCAGCCAGTGCATCCCGAAGACCGCGAGCACGGTGATCACCAGCGGCAGCAGCAAGACCAAGACGTACCAGCGAAAAGCGGCCCTCCACCGAGTCAGACCCATCAGCGCCCGCCGAACGCCTCCACGTCCGACGGTGACCGCAATCACGACAAGCGCCGCGATGTCGGGCCCGAACGGGAACACCGGGAACCCCGCCACGCCCAACGGGAAGACCCACCAGGAAAATATGTACGCCAGCACGAAGAACGACAGCAGCGGCGACTTCCGGATCAGGCTGGTGAGCACCGACATGGCGGGCTCCTCTTCTCCACCCCCGTGGTTACGGGACACCGATTGCAGCTGTCGAGTCTGAGTGAAGTCACAAGGAGCGCCAAGGGCTTGAACCAGCCCGACGGGGTCCAGCCTGTGGCCCGGTACGAAGGGCGTCAACCCTCGGTCGCGAACTCCCTCCGGTGCCGCCCGGTGCATGGCCGACGCGCTGTCATCGGCATGTCGGGTGAAGAGCTCGCCCGACTCCCGGGTGTGTCCGAGTCGCGGCGGAATGCAGCACCCTTCGCGCTACCGACTGTCGTGAGGGGCGGTCACACTGGGGCCATGACTCGCGACGAGGTCCTGGCGATCTGTCTCGATCTGCCGGCGGCCGAGGAGACATACCCGTTCGGCGAGGAAGTCGCGGTGATCAAGGTCTACGGCAAGATGTTCGCGCTGGTGCCGCTCTCCGAGGAGCCGGGGTCCGTCAACCTCAAGTGCGACCCCGCGCAGGCGCTCGAGCTGCGCGAGGTGTACTCCGGGATTCGACCTGGCTATCACCAGAACAAGCGGCACTGGAACACCGTGGAGCTCGACGGCTCGGTCGAGGACGACGTCGTGCGCGGCTTGATCTCGGACTCCTACGACCTGGTCGTTGCGGGGCTGCCGCGTTCGCTCCGCGCGAAGTTGGCGCAGGACTGACCGTGGACGTTAGCGGGGGTATGACGCAGTTGGCGCTGTCGACCGGCCGGTTGCATCGGGCGGTGATGGTGTCGGGCGAACATGTCGGGTCCGGTAGCGAGTCCCGAGAGGCAGTTTGGGATGGGGGCGACGCGGCTCACGGTGCATGCGCGGACTGCGGTTTCCTCACCGTCGAGGGATGTGTGTGTCGGGCAGTCGGGCCTACCGGCCGGCGTCGCGCAGGGCCGTCCTGACGTAGCTGTCCCAGGTGGCCTCGTCGACCAGGCTGTCAAAGTCCGGCCGGGGTGCGGGGTTGTCGATCCGGTTGCGGAGTCTGATGAGGAGATCGGCGGCCGAGTCCGCGTGCCACGGCAGCGGCCGGACCTCGGGGTGCGCGTCGGGATTGTCGGCCCACGCGTACGCCCCGGAGATGCCGAGGTCGACGCCGAGGCTCGGCTGTCGCGGATGGCCGATCCGCTGCAGCGCGGCATCGCGCAGCGCACCAGCGTCCAACGCTGCTCCGGACGCGGCGCCAACGAGGACGACGGGGCGGCCCAGGTAGAGGGAGAACAGTGCCTCCGAGGCGGTGCCGGGACCACCATCGATGGTGATCGCCGCATCGCACAAGCATGCCTCGACAAGGTTGCGCCGATGCCGCCAACCCGGCGTCACCACGACGGAGCGTGGTCCTCTCGGCTCCGGCGCCGCCGCGGCAGGGGCGTTGCGCACCCCCACCCAGGCCGCCGGGTTGTCGGGCGTCGCGGCCTCGTCGGCAGCGAGGATCGCCGCATCCTTCACCGTGCTGGGGTCGCTCCCGTCGCCCCCGGTGAGCAGTACGGCGCCGGATCGGCCGATCTCCGCGCCGAGCAGGCACGCGGCGGCCAGCTCGTCGGGGCTCGGTGCGTTGCTGCCGAAGACCGCGACCACTGGTACGTCGTTCTCGATCCGCATCGTCGACACCCTCATCTCGGGTCGGCTTCAACAAGCGCGTTGCTCCGGCCATTCTCCGACGCGGGTAGAGCGATCGCCTTCCACTGGGCGCCTCGCGTGATGAGATGGAGAGGCTTCGGGGGCCGTGGATGGGGAGTGGGTCACATGCAAATCACCTTTGATACTCGGGAAGACAGCTACGAGGACGCACTGGGCGTGCTCCGACGCGCCTATGGGCGACATGTCCTGGTGCCCAAGAAGAAGGACATGTCAGATCCGACCCGGCGGGTCGAATCCACGGACCGAGGAGCGGCGAAGCAGTCATCGAGCCGGTCAGCCACCGGTCGCAGCGGGAAGGAGGCCCGAAAGCGCTCTCCGAACGGAGGCGGAAAGTCTGTCGCGAAGAAGGCGTCGGCAACCAGGGCAGTCGTCGCGGAGTCACCCTCCTCCTTGTCATCAGCCAAGCAGGCGCCGGGCAAGACGTCGGTCGCCCGCGGTGCGCCAGCCGCCAAGGGCCGGACGGGAGCACCGCGACAGAAGACCGCAGCCAACACGGCGCCGCCCGGGCAGTCGGAAGCCATCCGTTCGTGGGCCCGGGCGCAGGGCATGCAGGTGAGCGCCAGGGGACGCATGCCGGCCAACGTCATCGCCGCGTTCCTGGCCGCGCACAAGCAGTGAGGTTGTGCTTCCCTCGCAGGCATGGAACGGCCCTTATCGAGCGCTCCTCTTCGCGGACCTCCCGTCACGAGACCGGCCATATGCGGCAGCGAGACGCGCTCACCTCGAGAGGTGCTAGTCGCGTTGGAACGGCGTCGACCACGATCGGTCGCGAAGCGCCATCCTTCGGTGGTGCGTACGAAGCGGTCGTCATCCTGGCGGCGACAGAGCCGCAATGCTCAACGTTCGACGAGGTGTTCTACCGGCTTCGCCGAGAGTGACCGGCTCAGCGAACATGGGGCGCAACGAGGAAGCGGCACACGGCCCAGCGCACTCAAGACGCGACGAGGATCGCCATCGTCCCGGGACGAACTGTGTCGTACTCCATCGCCTCGGCCAGCTCGTTCGAGGGGTTCTCCAGCGCATTGAAGAAAGCGTCGAGATCGGCGACGTCCATGACCAATCCGACCTTCGTCCGGCCCCGGGGGTTCACGAACGTCCGGATGTTGCTGGCGCCCAACGATGGCAGGACCTCCTCGCGCTTGGGCGATGAGAGCCAGTGGTCGGTCTCGGTGACGTCGTGGGTCACGATGATCGTCGGCATAAGTCCTCCTAGCGCGGTGTGTCGAACGACATGCAGGCTCAGCAAGAGACGGGGGTGCTGCTCCATCGTTTCGCCGAAGCGTGTCGCGCACCACGACCTGAGGAGACCAAAGACCATGACGTGACCTGACTACGAGGTCACAGAGGGTCCATCGTGAGACCGTCACGATCGGGGCGCCTTGATGCGGCGAACTGGCGCAGGCTGCAGGGCGCAACGCGCCGCGGTAGATGGCTCGACTAGGGAACGATGACGAGCTTGCCCACGTGTTGCCGTTGCGCAAGCTGCTGTTGCGCCTCGGCGACTTCACCCAGCTCGAATGTGGCGGCGATGACCGGCCGAACGACGCCTCGCCGGGCGAAGTCCACCAGGAGATCGAAGATCCGGGGCGTGTGCATCGTCGATCCCACCAGCGCCAGGTTGGCGAGGTACAGCCGCCGTACGTCGAGGTCTACGGCCCAACCGTCCAAGGCGCCGGCCACGACCCACCGCCCGCCTGGGCGCAACAGTGCGAGGCCGGGACCGACCATCGGGCCCGCGACGACGTCGATGACCGCGTCGTATCCCTTCGGCGCGGCCTGCGCAGCGTCGGCGATCACCTGTCCGCGCTGTCGGTCTACGGTCACGGCGGCTCCCGCGTTGCGCACCGCATCTGCCTTGTCGCCACTGCACAAGGCCACGACCCGGGCCCCACGGGCGCTCGCCAACTGAACCGTCGCGAGCCCGACGCCGCCGGAGGCGCCCGTGACCAACACCGTGTGGTCGCCGGTGACCGAGCCTCGCTCGAGCATGCCCAGCGCGGTGCCATAGGCGATGGGCAGCGCGGCCAGCTCCACATCGGTGAGCGGGGACTCGTCGACACGGTGGGCACGTGCGGCTGGCACGACGACGTACTCGGCGAAACCGCCATCGCGTTCGCTGCCAAGCACATCGACCGGCCGCGCGTCCGGCCCGGAGTCTTCGTAGTTGGCCGGGTCGACCAAGACTCGCGACCCCACGACCTCGCTCGTCTGCTTGTCGCCGCACGAAACCACGGTGCCCGCCACATCGCCACCTTGGATACGCGGGAAGTCGAGCGGTCCCAGCCAGCCCGCTCGTTGCTTCGAGTCTCCTGCCAATCCGTAGGAGCCCTCTCGGGTCCAGAGATCGGTGTTGTTGCAACCAGCGGCGCTCACCCGTACCAGCACCTCGGCAGGCCCCGGGCGAGGCACTGGAACGTCGCGCACGTCGACCACGTCCGGCCCGCCGTGTCGAGTGATGACGGCCGCCCGCATCCTGGCGGGGAGACCACCTGTCTGCGCCGGACCACGCGGCGACGCGGGCGCCAACGACATGATCGAAGCATGGCACGTCGCGCCCGGGCCCGTTGCCTCGTGTCGCGTCGTGGCGAAGGGCGAGCATCACCGCCGACAGGTGATTTCGCGCTCCGAGCTCCTCAATAGAGACGAGCATGGCCGCGTCAGCCCACCACGAAGCAGGGGCCGCGCCCCGCTTGATCGTCGCTCAACCCGGCCGCAGAGTCGCTCTCGACCAGCCGCTCGTCGTGGGCCGCCAACAGGGCCGCAAGAACAAGGCCTCGACCCCCGGGAAACCCAAGAACCGGTGGCACAACACCCAGATGGGCAACGCGTTCGTGCACACGATCCTCGACGACCACTCGAGGGTCGTCTACATGGAGATCCACGACGACGAAACGGCCGCGACCGCCGCCTTGGTGCTCCGCAGTGCGGTGGCCTGGTTTCGCCGAACGGGGCCGTGAGCACCGTCCGGGTGCTCTCCGACAGCGGCAGCTGCTACCGCTCCGACCTCTGGCGCGACACCTGCGCCGAGCTCGGCATCACCCACAAACGGACCCGCCCCTACCGACCGCAGACCAACGGAAAGATCGAACGCTTCCACCGCACCCTGGCCGAGGGCTGGGCCTTCAAGAATTTCTACAACTCCGAAACCGCCCGCAGGAAAGCCCTGCCAAGAACTCGTTCCCGTCGACCTCACCAATCAGCCCGAACTCCAGGCGCTGGTCGCCGCAGTCGCCTTTCTAGCCTGGAACCCGCGGTTACGACCCCGGGTCGGCGTCGTTATGCGTCCACGGGTGCACCGGGTCGTCAACACCATGGGAACAGATCGGTACTCGATGCCCTTCTTCATCGATCTCGACTTCGACGTGGTGGTCGAACCCCTACCTACCTGTGTGACGCCGGGGGAGTCCGCCAGGTACGCCGCGTTCACGTGCGGGGAGCACAAGTGCCAGCGCTTCGTGGACAGCTACGCCCATCTTCGTCCCAAAGACGATGCCTGATCTCGCGCTAGCTCAAGAAGATGCCGGTGCGAGGCTTCGGCTGCACGTAGGTGGTCTTGGCGCTCATGACCTCGCGGCGCTCGGCCACCGAGACGACGTCCTCGATGCGAGGGGCATGCAGGGTGAAGAGCACATCCCCGTCGGCGTCGCACTTGCGTGCCGTCGCGTCGAGGTCTCGCAGGTCGGGGACGAACTGCAGCCGCGTGGCCCCGGGGTCGAGGTCCAGGAGGGGCCGCAGGATTCGCTGGTCCAGCATCGTCACGTCGAGCCCGGCCACGCCTTCCGGTCGTAGGGGTTGCCGTGGGCGCAGCCTCCACCAGCGGCCCGCGGCGTGCAGTCCGATGCAGCCCGGCCCGACGTCGGGTGCCTCGTCGAGCTCTCCGGCGGCGCTGATGTCGAAGTCTTCGGTGAGCCCTTCGATGAGTGCGGGTACGTCGACCGGGCCGTGGACCCGACGGTGGAATGCGTGGAGTTCTATCTCGTCCTGCGGGTAGATGGCGCACAGTACCTGGCCCGTTGTTCGCTCTGCGGCGAGAGCCCACAGGCGGGCCGCAGCCGCAACTCGATGGTGGCCGTCGGCGACATAGAGCTGTTGTCCACCCAGTTGTCGGGTCACGGCCGCAGCCTCCGCGGGCTCGGCCCGCCAGATCGACTGGTTGACGCCACTGGC
>Ga0308176_10001706_pt1 | contig 13834 bp, 15 predicted proteins | sample PhyCR2_3_FD_203890 | JGI IMG/M metagenome (GOLD analysis project Ga0308176, IMG submission 203890) | Soil microbial communities from UC Gill Tract Community Farm, Albany, California, United States - DLSLS.C.R2 | ecosystem: Environmental > Terrestrial > Soil > Agricultural land | place: USA...
GTGACCGACGCAGCCCTCGTCACGTCGTCGATGCTGCTCGAGGCCGGGCTCTCGGCCGTCGCGGGCGTGATCGTGTTCGTCGTCAGCCTGCCGTTCGTCGACAACGTGGATGCACCGCTCTGGCCGCTCGTCGCCTTCGGCGGCGTGCTCGCGATCCTCGTCCAGCCGCGCGTGTTCCGGCCGCTCGCCGGGTGGGTGCTGCGCAAGCTCGGCTACACGAAGGAATTGCCGAACATGCGCGAGCGGACGATCTCCGGGCTGCTCCTCTTCTACGCCGGCACGTGGATCCTCGGCGGTTTCGCGCTCTGGCTGCTGCTGCGCTCGGTCGGCGCCCATCCCGAGGTCTCCTCGATCGTCTACCTGGGCGGGACGGCCGCGGTCGGGGCGATCGTGGCCGTGCTCTTCGTCTTTGCGCCGTCGGGCCTCGGCCCGCGCGAGGCCTCGATGTACGGGCTGATGCTCGCGGTCGCCACGCCGGGGCAGGCACTCGGCGCGGTGGCCCTGAACCGAGTCGCGCTGACGTTGGTCGAGCTGCTCGTGCTGGTCGTCGGCGGACTGCTCCTCCGCGGGGCAGCGCGTGAGCCGAGCGAGCCCGCCGAGCTACCGTCCGTCTAGAAAATGGACGTGCTCATCGACGTTGCCCATTCGCTCCGCGAGGCCTCCTTCATGTTCTGGGCCACGCTCTGGGCCCTGATCCTCGGCTTCGGCATCTCCGGGGCGGTGCAGGCGTTCGTGCCGCGGGGGCAGATGCAGCGCGTGCTCGGCCGCCGCGGCCCGCGGGAGATCGGCCGCGCCACCGTACTCGGAGCCGCATCGTCCTCCTGCTCGTACGCGGCCTCGGCAATGGCGAAGACGCTCTTCCAGCGAGGCGCCGACTTCGTCAGCTCGATGGTGTTCATGTTCGCTTCGACGAACCTCGTGATCGAGCTCGGGATCGTGATCTGGGTGCTGCTGGGATGGCAGTTCGCGCTCGGCGAACTCGTCGGCGGCGTGATCATGATCGTCCTCTTCTCGTGGCTCGCCAGGTACGTGCTGAAGCGGCGGGAGATCGACGCGGCACGCGCGAGGCTGGGCGACGGCGGGCACGTGCACGATCCCGCGTCGGCAAGGAAGCGATGGCGGGAACGGCTTCGCTCGCCTGCGGGCTGGGCCGACGCGGCGAGCTACACGTTCGGCGACCTGAAGATGCTGCGGAAGGAGATGACGGCCGGCTACCTCGTCGCCGGTTTCCTCGCCGTGCTCGTGCCGGTGAGCGTGTGGAACGACGTCTTCGCCACCGGGCACGGCTTCTGGACCTCGCTCCAGAACGCGATCGTCGGGCCGTTCATCGCGCTCATCGCCTGCGTCTGTTCCATCGGCAACGTGCCGCTCGCCGCCGCGCTCTGGCACGGCGGAATCAGCTTCGGCGGCGTGATGAGCTTCATCTTCGCCGACCTGATCGCGCTGCCCCTGCTCTTCATCTACCGGAGGTACTACGGCGGCCGGCTGGCGCTCAAGCTCCTCCTGACCTTCTGGGTCGTGATGAGCGCCGCCGGGCTTGCGGTCGAGTACCTCTTCCTCGGCGTGGGCATCGTGCCGGAAACGCGGCCGGCGGCCGTGGTGCCGACCGAGTTCACCTGGAACTACACGACGTTCCTCAACATCGTCTTCCTGCTCGTCCTCGGCGGCCTCTGGTGGCTGGCGCGGAACAGGGAGCGCTTCGGCGGCGGCGCCGACTACGCGATCGATCCGGTCTGCGGGATGCAGGTGGAGGTGGCGAACGCCGCAGCCCGCTCCGAGCGCGACGGGCAGGTCGTCTACTTCTGCTCCGACCACTGCCTCCACCGCTTCGAGGCGGCGGAGCGGGCCGAGGCCAGGGTCTAGGCCCGGCGCGAGATGCCGCGCGTGAAGAAGGCGATGACCCAGATCAGCGCGGCGACCAGGGCCAGGATGAACAGCCACTTGATCACCACGACGGCGAGGACAATGCCCAGGACGACGAGCGCTGCCAGCAAGAGGAGAAGAACGATCATGGCTTCGGGCTCTGCCCGGCCGCGCGAAACGCTAACCCGTGGTGCGTCTCGCGCGCCTAGCCCGCCTCGCCGATCGCGATCGCGGCCGCGTCCCATAGGTCCAGCCCCCGCCCTCGTTCCCGCGCGGCGACGACCGGCTCGCGCTCCTCTTCGACGAGCGCACCGCCGCGCCGGGCACGCTCGTCGGGCCACCGCGGGAGGCTCTCGCCCTCCTTCTCCGCGGCGCCCCAGAGGAGGCCGGCCCTCTCGAGATCGCCCCGGGCGAGCGCGACCTGCGCGAGGCCCGCGAGCGTGTAAAAGGCCCAGAGCCGGTTCTCCTGCTCGCGCTGCATCTCGAGCGCGACGAGCCCTTCTCGCTCCGCCTCGTCGAGTTCGCCCTGGCGAAGGCCGAGCATCAGGAGCTCGTACCGCTGGCCCGACTCCCACCAAGCCCAGCCGGTCGCATGTGCCATCTCGGTGCCCTGCCGCGTCAACTCGACCGCGCGTTGGACGTCGCCGTCGATCAGCGCGAGCTGGCCGAGTAGCCAGTAATTCGAGGTCTCGATGAAAGGGAACCTCCCCTTGGAGACCTCGAGGGAGAGTTCGGTCAGCTCTCGCATGTCGTCCCAGTCCTGTCGCCGCCAAGCCGAGACCGCGCGCATCTGCGCGACGAGCGCCACCCCCCTGTCGTCTCCCAGCTGCCGGTATAGCTCGAGGCTCTCCTTCGTGCGCTGCACGGCCAGCTCGTCGCGGCCGGCAAGGTCGGCGGCGCCGCCGTACACGCGAAGCGCGCTTGCTCGGAGTTCCATCGGGATGTCACCCGCGCGGTCGAGCAGGCGCTGGATCCGCTCGAAGCCCTCTTTCGGGCTTGAGGCGTTCCAGAGTTGTTGGAGCTCGACTGCCAGCTTCAGACCGAAGCTTGCGTCACTCTCCTCCGCCCAGTCGAGCGCGGCACGCAAGTCCTCCCGCTCCATGATCGCCAGGCCGATGTCGGCGGCTTCCACCTCGTCCAAGCTCAGGTGGGCATCGCCGGCGATCTGAAGCATGCGCTCGGCATGGCGCCGGCGCAGGTCGCTCTCGCGTCCCGACTCGCGCAGTCGCTCGAGGGCGAACTCGCGGATCGTCTCGAGCATCCAGTAGCGCTCCTCGCCGAGCCGTCCGGTGCGACGGCGGAGCAGGCTCTTGTCGAGCAGGGAGGCGAGCGTGTCGAGGTCGGCGTCGCAGACGAGCTCCGCCGTCTCGAGCGTGCAGCCGCCGCGGAAGACGCCGAGGCTCGCGAACAGCGTCTGCTCGTCCTCGTCGAGCAGGTCGTACGACCAGGCGATCGTCGCCCTGAGCGTCACGTGGCGCTCCTCGGCGTCGCGGGTTCCCTTGAGTGCGTCGAGCCGGTCGCCGAGGCGGTCGAGGAGCGCCTCGGGCGCGAGCAGCTTGGTGCGGGCGGCGGCGAGCTCGAGCGCAAGCGGAAGTCCGTCGAGGCGGTCGCAGAGCTGCACCACGGCGTCCGTGCGGGCCACGTCCGGCCGCACGGCCTGGGCCCGCTCGCAGAAGAGGGCAACTGCCTCGTCGCGCGCGAGCGGAGGGAGGTCGAGCTCGGCCTCGCCCTGGATCCGGAGTGCCTCGCGGCTCGTCGCGAACAGTCTCAGCGCGGGAGCGGCGGCCACGAGCTCGGCCAGCGGACGGGCGGCGCCGGGCAGGAGATGCTCGAGGTTGTCGCACACGAGGTGCGTGCGGCGCTCGCCCACGCGGGCCGCGATCGCCGCGGGCTCCGGAGAGGAAGCGCCTAGCCGGTCGGCCACCGCCGAGAGGACGAACTCCGCATCCCGGAGCGGCGCGAGCGGAACGAACACGGTTCCTCCTTCCGCATCGTCCGCGAGCAGGCGTGCGAGCTCGATCGAGAAGCGCGTCTTGCCCGTTCCCCCCGGGCCGACGATTGTGAGCACCCGCGGATCTCGCTCGTAGACCAGCGAGACCGCGTCGAACAGCTCCTGCTCGCGGCCGAGGAACGGTGTCGCCGGGGTCGGGAGCTCGACGCTCCCCGGCGTGCGCAGAGGCGCGAACTCGTGCTCGCCGAGCTGATAGATGCGCACGGCGCCGTCGAAGTCCTTGAGCCGGTGCTGGCCCAGGTCGCGGAGCGGCTCCGAGCCGAGGAGGAGCGCCGCCGTCGTCGGCGAGAGGAGGATCTGGTCGCCGTACGCAAGCGCGGCGATGCGCGCGCCGCGGTGGACGTCCTCGCCGACATAGCCCTCTGCGGTCGCTGTCGGAGTGCCCGTGTGCAGGCCCATGCGCACGCGGATCGCGCCCGCCTCGAGGCCCTCGCTCGCCGTCTTCGCGGCCTCCGCTGCTCCTCCGGGCGTGGGAAACGCGATGAAGAACGCGTCGCCCTGGGTGTCGACCTCGACACCGCCGTGCGCCGCCGCCGCCTCGCGCACGATCCGCCGGTGCTCGGCGAGCGCGTCGGCGTAGCGCGCCGGCCCGAGCGCGTGGAGCAGGCGTGTCGACCCTTGGATGTCGGTGAAGAGCAGCGTGACCGTGCCCTGCGGAAGCTCGCCCACGGGCAAATGATGACTACGCCGGAGCTGCGCCGAACCAGCGCGCGCGCCGGGTCGAGGCGAACGCCTCCTTCTCGGCCGCAAGCTCCTCGGTCGGGCCGATCACCGTCGCAACCGGGGATGGGCCGCCGAGGAAGTTGGCCTGCACCTTGGCTACTCGCCCGCTGCCGAACTCGATGAAGCAGTTGCCCACGCCCTCGTAGCGCCGGCCGAGCGTCTCGCCGCGGAGCCGCGCCACGATGTCGTCGGCGACGACGCCCGCCGCGTTCTCGGCGAACACGCCCGCCTTCGCCATCGGGATGCCCACGACGTCGCCCACCGCGTACACGTCCGGGAACGGCGTCATGAGGTTGTCGTGGTCCACCGCCACCCAGCCGCTCTCGGCTAGGCCCGACTCCCTGACCACGGCCGGCACGCGGTGGATCGGGATCCCGACGAACAGGTCGTACGGCAGTCGCTCTCCGCTCTCGAGCACGGCCTCCTTGCTCGCCACGTCGAGCTCGACGACCTTCCGCTGCGCCATGTACTCGATGTCTCGCGCCGCGAGCTCGTCGAGGAAGCGCTGCGAAACCTCCGGCGTGATGGGAACCGGCGCGGACATCGGCGCGACGACCCGGATCTCCGTCTGCTCGCGGATTCCCCGCTCGACGAGCTGGTCGTGGAGCAGGAACGCGCCCTCGAACGGCGCCGGCGGGCACTTGTACGGCTGGGCGAGGACCCCGATCAGGATCGTGCCGCCCGTGAAGGCCGGCAGCGCGTCGCGCATCCGCTCGGCGCCGGCGATCGAGTAGTACTCGAGCGCGCCCTCCGCGAAGCCGGGGACCGCGTCCATGTCGTACTCCGCGCCGAGCGCGACGACGAGGATGTCGGCGTCGTACGAGCCTTGGTCGGTCGTCACGTGCCGTGCGGTGGGGTCGATCGCGGTCACTCGCTCCTGGCGGAACTCGACGCCCGGCTTCACGAGATCCCGGTACTGCAGTTGCAGTGCGGACCTCTCGGCCTTGCCGAAGAGGATGTCGAGCTTCGAGAACCCGAACGTGAACGAGTCGTTCCGGTCGATCAGCGTGACGCGGACCTCGTCGGCGACCGAGTCCGAGAGCCGGCCCGCGAGCTCCAGCCCGCCGAAGCCGGCTCCGAGGATCACCACATGCTTCACGTGAGCAACCCTACGCGCCGCTGGGAGCTCGGTCATCGCCCGGCTCGTGTCCATCGAGCCACGCGCCGCCGACTGTTCGGTATTCGGCTGTAGTCAGCTTCACGACTTCCCGACAGCCGCACTCACATGGGAACCCGATTTCTCGCTCCTTTCGCGTGCGCCTCCTCCTGCCACGCTCCATGAGCGCGATCGCCAATCCCAGTGCGACGATCCCGACTACCCCGGCCACTTGAGGCCAAGTCAGGGGCGGCGAGTGCGCCGCGTCTATCCAGTGCGGGCCTCCCCACGAGAGGTCGTAGGGGTAGTGATGAACAACGTGCGCCCACAGGCTCCAGGCGATCCAGCGGCTCGTGCCGTAGAAGAAGGCCGCGCGGTACACGACGAGCAGCGCACCGACCGAGACGACCCGGTTCGCGACGGTCCAGGACCTGTCAGCCGTGTAGATGTGCCGCTCGAAGTACGAGCGTGTGAGGACGCGCCAACTGAAAAGGCCGTACACGATCCAGACCGCATCCCAGACGCAACCGAGGCCGCTGAAGTAGGCGGCGGCGTCGTGCAGGCGGCCGGTCTGTCCTGCGTACGCCCACGCGTTGAAGTGGATGTGGACGGTCCACGGGAAGAAGAGCATCGTTCCGACCGTGTCGCCGGTGTCGGTGAGAGCGTGCGCCCATTGGCCGATCAGGAAACTGATGGCCCAGATCTTGCTGTCGAATATGCGCCACACGAGGAAGGCCAGGACGGCGCCGAAGAGCAGCGAGTGCGTGAAGCCGACGCCCGGCCAGCCGCGGTGGAACTGCGCGGGATTGGACGCCTTCAGCTTCACGCCGCCGATGGCGATCCCGTACACGAACCACTTGGTCATCAGGTCGGGGGCCCACGAGCCGATTGCGAGTGGCACGTACGCGAGCTTCAGCCGCGAGTGGCGCTGGATCGCGTACGGCTCGACATCGTGCGCCGCCCAGCTCAGAAGATCCTCCGCACGCCGGCGGGGACGAGCCAGGCGACGAGCAGCAGGTAAGCCAGCCCGACGAAGAAGGAGAACAGAAAGTCCGTGAACAAGACGCCGATGGCCACGTAGACGGCGGAGGCCGCGACGTAACCCATCGCGACCGCGAGCTGACGTCTCGACGGCATCGCCCTGGCAGTATCGCTCGCCGACCGGCCGCTGTCAGCGGTTCAGCGCGGTCGTTCGCCGAGCATCCAGCGGTGTCCCTCGGGATCCTCGATCCGGCACTGCCTGCCGTGAGGCGTGTCCTCCGGCTCGGTGAGGATGCGCGCGTCGGCCGCCCGCGCCCGCTCGGCGAGAGCGTCGATGTCGTCCACCGCGAGCCAGACGCCGTCGACGATCCACGGGACCTCGTACATCTGCGCCACCGTCTCGCTTTGCTCGCGTAGGTGGAGCGGATTGACGTAGCCGTCGGGATGGCCGAGGAAGACGAGGCCGTCACCGCAGCGGAGCGTCACGTGCCCGACCTCGCCGTCCTCCTCGAACCGCTCGACCTCCTCGAACCCGAAGGCGCGCACGAGCCAGTCGGCAGCCGCGCCGGGGTCCTCGTAGCCGATGAACGGGACGACGTCAGCCAGCGGACGCCTCCTCCGCCAGCGGCTGCGCGAAATACCACTCGTGGCCCTGCGGATCGGCGCAGCCGTACCGGCGGTGCCCGAACGGCAGGTCGTTCAGCTCCTCGATGATCCGCGCGCCTCTGTCCTTTGCGCGAGCGCAGTGGCCGTCGACCTCGTCGACGAGCACGTAGACCTGGGAGGTGCGGCCGACGACCGCCGGGTTGCGGAATCCCTTCGGCGGCTGGCCGAGGTAGACCCAGCCGCCGCCGGGTGCGACTTCGAGCTCTGCGTGCAGGCCGCCTGCAGCGCCCGTTGCCCGCCGCTCCTCGCGGAAGCCGAACGCTTCGGTGAGGAACTCGATCGCGGCTGCGCCGTCCTCGTACAGGAGATATGGGGTGACTCGTTGTTCCATGGCGCGCAGGCTAGGCCGCCTGCGCCACCGTGTCTTGGAGAAATGTTTCCGGCGTCCGCCCGGTGACCCGGCGGAACTCGGCGATCAGGTGCGACTGGTCCGAGAAGCCGCACTCGAAGGCGAGCTCTCCCCACGACATCGTCCCGGCCAGCTCGCGCGCCCGCTCGAAGCGGAGTAGCCGGGCGACCGACTTCGGCGGTAGCCCGATCTCGTCGCGGAAGCGGGCGACGATCCGCTTACGGCTCCAGCCGAGCTCGGCCGCGAGCTCTCCAATCGGCACGCGACCATGGGTGGCACGCAGGCGCTGCCACGCCCACGTGGCCTCGCGAGACGGGCGCGCGTCGGCGAATCGGGGCGCGAGCGTCTCGTCGACGAGCGCGAAGCGGGTGTCCCAGTCGCGGGCGTCGGCAAGCCGCTCGACGAGGAATGGTGCGTCGAGAATCTGCTCGAGCGGCACGGTCCGGTGCGCGAGCTCGTGGAGTGGCGCTTCGACGACGGCCCTCGCGGCGAGGGGATCGAGATTGACCTGCATGCCGAGCGAGCGGCCAGGGTGCTCGGTCGTCACCTGTCGGTCGTGCAGCCCGCCGACGAAGGACGTACGCCGCTCGCCGTCGATCAGCCAGTGCTCCTCGAACGTCAGGATGACCACGACGTCCGTGCCGGGGCCTTCACGCTGGCGCACCGGCTCCGGCGTCTCCATCTCGAAGCCGTAGTAGCTCGTCACCCGCCCCGCGAGCGGCGCTGCCGGAGCCCGCCGAATCACCATGGCGCGCGAACGCTACACGAGGTCGGACGCCGCTTCGGCGATCGTGGCGACGGGCCCGACACAGACGTCCTCGGCGTCGAAGAGCCCCAGCCACTCCGCGAGCGCACGGGTCTCGAAGATCGCGGCGAGCTCGGCCGCGAGCGTCTCCTGGTCGGAGTCGAATTGGCGCTCCGCCAGCTCCGGCCGGCCGAGCAGCTCCGTCAGGCGGCGGAAGAAGGCAGGCTCGAGCGCGCCGACCGTGAGCCGACGGCCGTCCGCGGTCTCGTAGATCCGGTAACAGGCGAGGCCTCCGGTCAGCATGCGTGGAACCGTCTCGCCGCCGAGTCGGTGCGCGACCAGGCGATGCGAGCCGTGCGTCATCGAGACGACGAGGTGGGCGCCTCTGCCGGTGCGGTCGCGCTCGAGGAGCGCCGCGAGGATCCTCGTCACGGCACCGAGCCCTCCCGCCGCGAGATCGGCGATCTGGACGGGCGGCAAGGCCGGCGCGGTGTCCCAGAGCGCACCGGCCCAGCCGAGGTAGTTCAGGTCGTGGCCGGCGCGCTGCTCGTGACGGCCGCCGACGCCGAAACCCGTGATCGAGCAGTAGACGCCGCGTTCCGGCACGTGCTCGGGCCCGATGCCGAGCCGCGACGCGACGCCGGGGCGAAACGACTCGAGCACGACGTCGGCCTCGCGCAGGAGCTCGATGGCCGGCACCGAGTCCTGCTTCAGGTCGAGCTCGAGCGACTCTTTCCCCGCGCGGAGCGCCGCGTCCCAGGCCGGGGCGGTGCTGCGCATCGGATCGCCGCCGGGCGGCTCGACGCAGACGACGCGCGCCCCGAGCTCCAGCAGCTCCCGGGACGCGAAGGCGCCGGGCAGGTAACGACTGAAATCGACGACCAGCATCCCGCTCAGCGACTGCATATGGGTCGAAGCTAGCACCGAGCCTTCGCGGCAAACCGATCCCCCCTGAGCTGCGTAGGCCTGCATGAGCGAGGAAAAGGGGGAACCCATGCATCGTTTCGTTTTGGCCGCACTCGCGGCCGCGAGTGCAACCGCTCTACTTGCCGTAGGCGCCGCGCCGGCGGCGCCGCCAAGCAAGAACCACTACGTCGTCACGCCGCTGGCCTCTGATGTGCCCGGCCTCGCGCCGGCCACAGACGCGAACCTGAAGAACACCTGGGGCCTCGCGCGCGGCGACACGACCCCGTGGTGGATCGCCAACAACGGCACCGCCAGCACGTCGGTCTACAACGGCGCTGGAGCGCGCGTCGACATCGGTGGCCTGCCGGCGCAGGGCGTTCCCGGCGACCCGACCGGGGCGGTGTTCTCCGGGATCGCGGGCCAGTTCGAGGTCGGGACGACAGCGAGCCCGACCACTCTCGGGCCGGCGAACTTCATCTTCGACGGCGAGGATGGCACCATCAGCGCGTGGCGCATCGGCTCGACGGCCGCGCTCGTGACGGTGCCTTCGACCGGGGCTGTGTACAAAGGTCTCGCCATCTCGACCGGCCCCTCCGGGCCGCGGCTCTACGCCACGGACTTCGCCCAGGGGCCTGGGCACAGCCGCGTCGACGTGTTCGACGGAAGCTGGAACCCCGTCAACACGCCCGGCGCGTTCACCGACCGGGAGCTCCCGAAGCACTACGGGCCGTTCGGGATCCAGACGATCGGCGACCGCGTCTTCGTGACCTACGCGAAGCAGCAGCGCGGGTCGGATGACGAGAAGCACGGGCGGGGGCTGGGCATCGTCGACGTCTACGACCTCGACGGGAAGTTCCTGCGGCGGGTCGCCCAGCACGGGCAGCTCAATGCCCCGTGGGGGCTCGCCAAGGCCCCGGCGTCGTTCGGCCGCTTCGGCGGCGACCTGCTGGTCGGCAACTTCGGCGACGGGCAGATCAACGCCTACCGGGAGATGCGGCACGGCCGCTTCGAGCACCGCGGCACGCTCCACGCCGCGAAGCACGGCAAGCTCTCGATCGACGGGCTCTGGGCACTCGAGTTCGGCAATACGGGCTTGAACGGCAACCCCGACACCCTGTACTTCACCGCAGGCATCAGTGACGAGGCCGACGGGCTCTTCGGCACGATCACACCGGCGCAGGCGCCGAAGCACTGACCGTAATCCGAGTGGGGCGGCGCGCGCCCGGCGTCGCCCCGCCGGATACAACTCGGCGCGTTCCCTCCATTACGGGGAGTGAGACACGTGACCGATCGGACCGACGCCAAGCTCCTCCAGGCGGCGGAGTCGGAAGCCGCAGCGTTCGCCGAGCTCTATAGGCGGCATGCCCCGACGGTGCACGGGTGGTTCCGCCGCCGGCTCGAGTGGGCGGCGAGCGACCTGACAGCGGAGGCCTTCGCTCAGGCGTGGCTGTCTCGCCGGAGCTTCCGCGATGAGGCCGACGGCTCGGCGCTCCCCTGGCTCCTCGGCATCGCCCGCAACGTCGCACGCGAGTCCGCTCGCCGGAACGACGTGGAGACGCGGGCGCGCCGCCGGCTCGGGCTTCCCATCGACCTCGCTTCGGAGGACGGCTACGCCGCGGTCGAGGAACGGCTCTCGCCGCGTGTGGCGCTCGCGGACGCGCTCGAGACGCTCCCGGAGCACGAGCGCGAGGCGCTCGAGCTCCGCGTCGTCGACGAGCTCCCGTACGAGGCCGTCGCCTCGCGCCTCGGCGTCCGCCCGGCCGCTGCCCGGTTGCGTGTCTCGCGAGCGCTCCGGCGCCTCTCCGCCCTGCCCCTGAAGGAGGACTCATGAACGGTCTGCCGCCCACCCTCGACCGCTTCGGCGCCGAGCTCGAAGACGCCGTCCGCCGCGACCTGGGCAACGGGCGCAGGCGCCGCCGGATGATCCGCGGTGCTGTCGTCCTGGCGGCTGTCGCAGCCGCCGCGCTCGGGCTCCTGAGCGTCTTCGGCAGCGGCGGGCCGTCGGTGGTCGACCGCGCGGCGGCGGCGCTCCGGTCCTCTGACGACTCGATCCTCCACTACTCCTTCGACGCGACGCAGCAGAACGGAGACGGGACCGTCGCCACCTCGCACCAGGAGACGTGGCAGCTCCTCGTTCCTCCGTACACGCGGCGCCAGATCGCGGTCGACACCGAGACGCCTCGCGCCGAGTCGGTGTCACGCGGCAGGCTGAACGAGCTCTACGACTCGAGCAGCAACACGATCTACATCGCAACCAACCAGCAGCTCCGCGCGGCGCGGATGCCCAAGATCGAGATCGTCTCGCAGAGCAAGCTCGAGAAGCTCACCGGAAGCGCCACGGCGACTGCCGCCTATCTGGTGCGCAACGGCGGCGGCCCGTACAAGGTCATCGCGACCGCGGAAGGCGTCAGGAAGCTGCGCCGGCAGCTCATCCATCCCGAGGGACAGGCCTCCGGCGTGCTCCCCGAGGAGTTCCGCTCGGAGATCCTGGCGCTGCTCGACTCCGGAAAGGTGCGCGTGGTCGGTCACGTGACCATGGACGGCCGCGACGCGATCGAGCTCGAGTCGCACAGCGGGAAGTCGAGCTACATCGTCGACGCGTCGACCTACGACCCGATCGAGTGGAAGACCACGGGGGCCGACGGAGGCGTCGCGTTCCACTTCTCGGTGTTCGAGGACCTACCGGTGGAGGCCGACTCGATGAAGCTCCTCAGCCTGCAGGACCAGCACCCGAACGCCCAGGTCGTGCGCGGTGCGAAGGCCTACATCCCGGCCGAGTCGCGGCTCTATCCGCACGGATAGCGGCTTAGCTGCAGGAACGGCGAGCGGCGGTGAGGGGCGCGTTCAGCGCCCTCCACGTCGCCTGTCTCATCACAGAGAAGGCGTACAGGCTGTACCCGAGAACCGAGCAGTCCGCGACCGCTTGCATGAACCCCGCGGTCTCCTTTGGGCCCATCGCGTTGGCTATTCCGCCGATCAGGTGGATCGGCACGTGGGGCTTGCCCGTGCGTTCGCGGATGATGGCGACGTCGGCGGCGTTGTACGCACGCGTGGGCTCGACGCCGTGAATGTGGCGGTTGGTCGCGTACGCCATCGGCAGGAAGACGCTGTAGTGGCGGGCGAGCGACCCGTACGGGAAGCGGGGCCAGTACGTGGGATGCCGGCGAATCCCGACGGGTGAGGGGATGATCGCACCCAGCGCATAGCGCCGGCCGACGGCCGTCCGCAGCCGGGCCGAAAGCTGCAGCAGGCGCGTGCTCCGCAGCGGCACGGACCGGACGAGGCTGGCCTCGATGTCGAGCGCGAAGGAGTCGAAGCGCTCGCCTTTCGAGGTACGGAACCGGATCGCGGCCAGGGATCGGCGCGCGTCCTGCGCCGGGTAGAGGAACGAGGGCAGGTACCAGGCGACCACGCGCATGCCAGCCGCGTGGGCGGCGTCGATGAAGCGCCCGAGCTTCTGCGGCCGCACGAGGTCTGTGCGCTGCTCGTAGTTGCCGGTCTGCAAATAGAGCGTCCGCGCTCCCACCCGGGCCATCGCCGCCACCTCGCGCTGCGGGTGTGTCCAGAAGGACGTCGCGTAGATGTCGAGCCAGGTTCCGAGCCCCGCGTAGGGCGAGCGGTGGCGCGACGACCGGGCAGCGCCCGAGGCAGGCACGGCCAACACCGCCGCCAGCACGGCCGCCACGAGCATGCGCCGCGACCCCAGACCCGTCGGCATGCGAAGAGTCTGCCAGATGAAATCAGGACGGCTTGCCGGCCATCGCCCACACGGCGACGACGTAGGCGCCGAGGAGCACGACCGAGAGCACGAGCGTCGTCCTGAGCAGAGTCGCTCCCTGGCCGGCCCGGAGCCGGCGAACGCCGACCCCGCCGACGATCAGCGAGACGAGCAGGATCAGCCCGCCGGCGTCGGCGAGGATGAACCCGATGCCGAGCCAGGTCGGAGTCGGAACGCCCTCTGCGGTCCAGCCCTCCCTCGAGGCGATCCACTCGGCCGCGATCCGCATCAGGAGCCAGCCGGGCAGGGCGACCGCGAGCAGCGATCGGTAGCCGAGCCGGAGGAACTTGACGTCGCCTCGCGCAAGCGCGAGCGAGCTCGCGCCCACGAGTAGCCCGCCGACGAGGATCATCGCGCCGAGGACGTGCAGGAAGAGCGGGAAGTTCCAGCTGTCGGGACGGACTGTGGCGACGACCGTCATGCGCCCGGCTTGAAGATCATGTCGACGAGGATGAGCAGGACGGCCAGGGAGGCCAGCGCGTGCAGGACGACCCCTGTCTGCGTGCGGTTGAGCGCGAAGAGCTCCTGATCCGGGCCTGTCTTGCCGGCGGCATCGAGCTCCTTGGCCTTGTTCATCCCTTGCATGTAGGCCACTCCGGTGCGCTGCCCGAGCGCGCCGGCGACGGCCCAGAGGACGAGCGCCGCGATGATCCAGCCGTCCCAGATCGCGTAGCTGTCGACCGCGAACGCAAGGTAGATCCCGATCACGATCGTCC
>Ga0308176_10001708_pt1 | contig 13819 bp, 16 predicted proteins | sample PhyCR2_3_FD_203890 | JGI IMG/M metagenome (GOLD analysis project Ga0308176, IMG submission 203890) | Soil microbial communities from UC Gill Tract Community Farm, Albany, California, United States - DLSLS.C.R2 | ecosystem: Environmental > Terrestrial > Soil > Agricultural land | place: USA...
CATCAGACCCGCGCATGCGCAGTACAGTGCGGGCGATTGAGGAAGACTTAATGGAGGATGGACTCGTGCGGCGGTATACATCCTCTCCTGAAATTGATGGGCTGCCGCCGGGGGAAGGCGTGTTCTTGGCATGTACCTTTTGGCTGGCAGACAATTGGTGTCTCATGGGGAACCATGCCAAAGGGCAGGCCATTTTCGAGCGCCTGCTTACTTTGCGCAATGACGTCGGCCTGCTGGCGGAAGAGTATGATCCGCAAGCACAGCGTCTCGTGGGAAATTTCCCTCAAGCCTTCTCTCACGTGGGGCTCGTGAACACCGCCTATAATTTGTGGCGGACGCACGGGCCCGCGAAGGATCGGCAGCAGAGTTAAGCCGTCTGAAACTTTTATTGAACCTTACATTGAGGCCTCGACTTCGAAAGGGGAGGACCATGAGTATATCGCGAGCGAGTATTATGGCCATGACTCACACGCAAGTGTGGACGCTTGCGGCGGCCATCATCATGACAGTCGGATGCGGGAACCCGCAGGCCAAGTCCACCCCTGCGGCGAGCCACATCACTTCCAGTGCGGTTCCCATCAAGGACCGGGCGGCTCTTGCTGCTGAGATCCGCGAACACGCGCGTTATCTGGACGATAGAGCGGCGCGCGAGGACCGTCACGCCGACGACCTGTCGAACAAAGTCGGTCCGGCCGATGAAGGGATCCTCTACCAAACCCGTTCTTTAGCGGAAGAACTCCGCCGGCAGGCCGACGAAGCCCGTCGAATGGCGGACCGCATCGACGGCTCGCCGGGCGTAGCGCCGAATCACTACGCGGCGGCCGGACAGCTCTATCGACAGGAAGCGCAACGGCTTCAAGCCCAAGCGGACACGTATGAACAACAAGCGGCCTCGATCCGTCCGCTTGAAGATCCGAAAGGCTTTCGGCGCAATGAACTGATCCAGGCCGCGCAACGAAATCGGCAGGAAGCGGACAGGTTGATGACACGATATTTGGCGTATGCGGAACGAGGCGCGCAACCATAACCGCATAACAGGAGGTTCTTCGCCTTCACTCACGGAGAGCACTGCCATCGCTCAATAGCCGGTCCTCCGGCCTGGACATTCTCCTGATGTACGCTCGGCCCTTCACCTACGCGCCGGTTTCATCAGCGGCGGATACCAGGCATACCGGTTCATTCCTATAGTAACTCGTGCGTCGGTGAACTGGCTCCGCCTGTGCGTTAAGGAGGCGTGACCGTGGAGGGAGACGCGCCCATCACAACCTATCGTCAGGTCCTGAGCGTCGCCAAACTGAGCGCGCCGTTGCATCCCATCAGCGTGCACTTCACCGTGGCGCTGCTCGTCACGTCAGTCATCTGCGATGGCATGAGTTTCGTGTTCGATGTGCCGTCGCTGTCGGAAGCCGGATGGTGGACACTGGTGGGGTGCTGCCTGTCGACGCCGCTGACGCTGCTCACCGGCCTGGTCTCCCGGATGCACTTACCCATGCAAGAGAGCGTAGCTCGCTCGTTTCTTCGGGCGCACATGGCTCTGGGCCCGCTGGTTTTTGGATTGTTGCTCGTAATGACGTTATGGCGTGCGGCGCGCTGGGAAGAAGGACAGACAGTGACTCTCCTCTATCTGGTCGCCGTCATAGGCGTCTCCCTGGTAATGACTCTCCAAGGGTATCTGGGCGGAGAGCTCGCGTACCGTTACGGAGCCGATGTGAAAGAGTCCTACCGGGAATTGCCAGGCCACCCTCCTCAAGACCAGCGTCCGGTTCTCTTGAGCCGTCCACTGGCGAGGTCTGAACGACCGGAAGAGAGGTCCACATCGTGACCTCGGCTGTCTTCCTCGAGCTCGGTCCATTCCAGTGGCTTGCGATCATTCTCGCGATGGGCACCGGCGTCCTCTTCTTCGACGCCTTGGTCGGACATTATCGGCATCGATTCGGCTACCGGCTACAATATGCGCCCCTCGCGGTGGGCACACTCGTCATCCTGGCCGCCGTGCTGGCTGCCGCGCGGCCGTCGGTGACCTGGGTCATCACGGCACTGGAGATGTGCGGTTGGGGCGCGGCTGTGACCGGTCTCGTCGGCTTCGGGTATCACTGGTACTACGGCATTGTGAAGAAGCCGGCTGGCCTAGCCTGGTTCCTTCATTACTTAATGTATGGCGCGCCCCTGCTCTTTCCTTTGATGCTGACGTCGATGGGCCTCCTCGCCGTCATCGTCGCCGCCGGGCTGTCCGGCGCCCGGATGGTATTCGGCGCCCCAATGCCTACCGCGCTCTGTCTCTTTGTCGCCGTCGTCCTGCTCGGGAGCATTCTTCAGGCCGGCATTCTTCATTATCGAGGTGCCTTCAACAATCCCGCCATGTATCTTCCCCTGAGCATCCCGGTAGTGACAGTTGCCGTCGCGTTGTGGGTTGCCGAATCGCCATCGGCGGCGAATGAAACGGTCTTTGCTATCTTGTTGTGGTCGACGTTGCTCATCGGGTTCACGGGGTTTGGCATGCATCTCCGAGGCATCGATCGCCAGATGGGTGGATTGTACGTGGCGCTGTTCAATCTCATGCAAGGCCCGCCTCAAGGCGTGCCGGGCATCTTTGTGGCCCTCGCGGGCGTAGGCTTGGTGGCGGTCTATCTCTTGTAGGATGTGACCCGCATAGGAAGGCTTGATGATGACCGGACCAACCCATCACCGCGAGTCGCAATCTCAGGATACGTCTCTCTTTCAAAGCCGGTATCCGCATTTTAACGTCCTCGACAAATGGGCGACGCCCGATTGGGACGATCAAACTCGCGATGCCATTCGCCGGCGATTGGAGCAGGTGCCGACAATCAGATTTTTCACAGAACCCGAGAGGCGCACATTGGAGGCCGTCGTCGAGCAGATCTTGCCTCAGCCGGATCGGACACCGACACAAAAAGTACCGATCGTGCCATGGATTGACAAGAAGCTGTTCGACGACACGCGCGACGGCTATCGCCGCGATGTGTTGCCGCCCCAGCAGATATCGTGGCGTATGGCGATCAGAGGAATCGATGAGACTGCTCAGGCCTTGTACGGCATGGCGTTTAGCGATCTCGGTTCCGACCCGCAACGGCTCGTGCTCGAGCGTCTGCAACAGGGAGAGCCTCCGGGCAAGACGTGGCAGATCCTTCCAAGCCATGTGTTCTTCAGCAAGGTCCTGACGGTGGCGATCGTGAAAATTTATTACGCGCATCCCATGGCGTGGAATGAGATCGGGTATCACGGACCGTCGTCTCCTCGCGGCTATAGCCGGATCTGGGATGGTGGAATAGACCCATGGGATGCGCAGGCGGAGCATGGAGCGCACGGTGACCGGTCCTGACGCGGCCTTATGGACGTTGACGGCACCCGGGATCCATGGCAATCGCGTCCCGATGCGGGACCGGTCGCGGGAAGACGTTGACTTTTGCATTGTGGGGGCCGGGGCCGGAGGGGGTGTGCTGGGAGCGAAGCTGGCTGAAGCTGGTTTCTCCGTCGTCATCCTAGAGGCCGGAGAACATTGGGACCCGACCCGCGACTTTATTTCTGATGAATCCGCCGCGGCGAAATTGTTCTGGACCGACGAACGGATTACCGGCGGCGAGCATCCGGTCGAATTAGGATCGAATAATTCGGGCCGCGGCGTGGGGGGAAGCACGGTGCACTATTCGATGGTCGCCCTCCGCGCGCATCCCGAGGACTTTTCCCGCCGATCGATCGACGGCGATGTGCCGGGAGCCGATTTGGTCGACTGGCCGCTCAGCTTCGATGACTTGGAACCCTATTACGAAGAAGTAGAAGAGGCCCTTCAGATTGCCGGTCCGACCTTTTATCCGTGGGGACGCCGCCGCCGTCGTTATCCTCAACGCGAACACGAATTGAACGCCTGCGCCAATGTGCTTGTTCGGGGATGTCGGCATCTCGGCATCCCGGTCGCTCCTTCGCCGATTGCGACATTAAGCGCACCGCATGCCGACCGTCCGCCTTGCGTCTATCGCGGGTTGTGCAATTACGGCTGCACGACCAATGCCAAGAGTTCGACGCTGGTCACCTACATTCCACGGGCCATTCGCGCCGGCGCGGAAGTGCGCCCGGAATCAATGGTCGCCCAAGTGATCCATGATGAACAAGGACACGCGAGTGGCGTCCTGTATTTCAGAAAGGGACATAAAGAATTGCATCGGCAACGGGCACAACACGTTATCATCGCCGGCTACGCGATCGAATCGCCGCGCCTCTTACTGAATTCCGCGAGCTCCCGGTTTCCCGACGGCTTGGCGAACTCATCCGGATTGGTGGGAAAGTATTTCATGGTGCAGTCGAGCGATCAGGCGTACGCCAAGTTTCCCGAACGGATCAACCAGTATAAAGCGCCGCCCCCGGGCGGAGCGATTAGTGAGCATTTTAATCGAACGATGCCGGAGGCCGGCTTCATCTGTGGATATGTGATCGAGGTGATTGGCCCTCATCCTGTCGAATTTTCCGAGCGGCTTATCGCAGGCCGGAGCCTCTGGGGAGCTGATTTACGGCGAGAAATGTTGGACTATAATTTTTACTCTGCATTGGGCATGGTGGGCGAAGTCATGCCGCAGCGTTCCAATCATGTGAGCCTCCATCCGACTGAGCGCGATCAGTATGGTTTGCCGGTAGCCTATGTCGTTTTCTCGTATCACGAGAACGACAAACGATTAATCGAGCATGCCCGTCGCACGATGCAGCGGATTTTGGAAGCGGCCGGCGGGACCGGCAGTTGGGCGGCTCCACGCACGGCACATATCATGGGAACCTGCCGAATGGGGAGCCAGCCCACCACGTCGGTCGTCAATGCCGATTGCCGTGCGCACGATATTCCAAACCTCTACATCTGCGATGGGTCGGTGTTCCCAACGTCGACCGGGGTCAATCCATCCTTGACGATTCAAGCCCTCGCCGCCAGAACCGCGGATCGCCTCTGCGACAAGGCTCGTCGTGGCGATCTCTAGGAATCTCCAGTAGACACTCCATTTTGTGCGACATCCTCGACAGTATTCGAAGCGAGAGCCGTTGTGGAGTGTGCGAAGTCCACACTGACCACGGCTTCAAGATCGATGAAGATCGCGATGCCGGACGGTCGCCTCATGCCCTAAATCGGCGAAGCGCTCTTTTAAGAACAAGGCGATGGCGACCGAGCGGTGACGCCCACCGGTGCATCCGATCGCAATGGTGAGATAACTCCTGCGCTCGCGTTCGAATTGTGGGACCAGGAAACGAAACAGCGAGTCTAAATGGTCGAGTAGCAGTTTGGTATTGGGGTCCTCGAAGATGTACGACTGAACCCGTGATTCCTCACCCGTCAGCGGCTTCAGGTCGGGAACAAAATTTGGATTGTGCAAAAATCTGACATCGAACAGCAAATCGATATCGTACGGGACGCCGAATTTAAATCCGAATGTCAGCAATGAGATCGTCAGGCGATGGCCTTGGACTTGTCCGACATAATGCCTGGCGAGCAATTCTTTGAGTTCGTGCACGGTGAAATCCGACGTATCCAGAATACGGTCTGCGCGCCGACGCAATTCTTCCAAGCGGTTACGCTCTACCTGAACGCCTTCCAACACAGGCGACTGCGGTAAAAGCGGGTGAGGTCTCCTGGATTCCGAGAAACGGCGAACGAGGATCTCGTCGCGCGCTTCCAGAAACAAGAGCTCGACCGAATAGCCCGACGCTTTTAACGTGTCCAGATTGCGGACAAAATCCGAGAAAAAGCTGCGCTCGCGAATATCGATCCCCAAGGCGACATTCTGCACGTCGCGGCCGCGCTGGAGGCAGAGTTCGACGAATTTGGGAAGCAAAGCCGGCGGAAGGTTATCGACACAAAAAAATCCAAGATCCTCGAAGCATTTAATGGCATGCGTCTTACCGGACCCGGAGAGGCCGCTGATAATGACGAGGCGTAGCGGATGCATGGCGCACACCTATGTTAGGACGGGCGTGGATCGATCAATTGAACGACACCGCTCTCTAAACGGCGGAGCACTTGAACCCGATTCATAACGGGATCTTTGAACACGACAAACGCATGCGGCTCATGTCCAAGGCGGTTGGCGGCTTGCGCTATGCTTAAATCATGCAGCATGACCCGAACGGTTTCGACCTCAACGGCAGGCGGCGAGGCTTTACGCGTTCGTGCGCGAGTAACCGCCGTCGGCGGCTTGACTTTATGGTTGGTCAGCTTTTCTTTTCGTTTGAGAATCTGCCGGCTCACCTTGTCGAACAGTTGATCGATCGACGCGTACATTTCCGTTGTCGACGTTTTGCCTTGGACCACCGCTCCGTTGACGGGCAACACCACTTCAGCCACGTGCCGATATTTTTCGACGCTGAGCACGACCTGCACATCGCCAAATCGCGTCCCATACTTATCGAGTCGTTTAAATCGTGTCTCGACATACCGCCGCAGCGCAGGAGTCACCTCCACATGACGCCCGGTAATCATCAGTGCCATACGTGAACCTCATATCGGTTTATCATTGCCCATCCTTCTCATCTGACAATCAAAGACATCGGTTTGAAGAGAGGCCCATCGCCGTGCCCGTTCCACCGCCTCACCGCGCATCAGAAGAAACGTTTTCGCTGGCTGGCGGAAGGAATATTCACTTCCGATCGGTATTTCGCAATCGTCCGGCGAGCAATGAGAATATTTTGAGTCCGCAGGCGGGCCGCAATTTCTTGATCCTTCAGCGGATGTTGTCCGTCTTCCTCGGCCACCATCTTGCGGATCATCTCGCGCACGGTGACAGAAGACAGTTCATCCTCATTCTGATCGGAGCGCTGGATCCCCGTGTTGAAAAAATATTTCAGCTCCAGGATGCCTTGCGGGCAATACATGTACTTGTTCGCCGTGACACGGCTAATCGTCGATTCATGAAGTCCGATGTCTTCGGCCACCTGCTTGAGCACCAGGGGCTTGAGATACTGCACGCCCTTGTCAAAAAACTGCTCTTGGAATTTGATGATACTTCCGACCACTTTGATGATCGTCTTATTGCGCTGCTCGATGCTTCGAATAATCCATTGTGCGCCGCGGAATTTATCCTCGAGATAGGCTTTGGTGGAATCGGCCGGCTGCTTTCCCACCCCCATGAGCTGTTTGTAATAGGGACTGATCCGCAGACGCGGCATGCCGTCATCGTTCAGCAAGACGACCCATTCGCCCTCGTTCTTGACCACGAACACATCCGGCACAATGACGTAATTATCGGACTGGAAATAGGGTCGGCCGGGCTTGGGTTCAAGCGCTTCGATGACTTTGGTAGCGGCAAAGACTTCTTCAGGCGTGGCATCCAGCGCCTTGGCAATGCGGCCGTAATGCTTTTTTTCGAGATCCTTCAGGTGAAACTTGATCATCGATTCAACTAACGAGCCTTTCAGTTTGACGCGGCGTCCATCCACCATCCCGAAGATGCGATCCAACGACCCTAATTGGATCAACAGGCACTCTTGTAAATCACGAGCGGCCACCCCGGCAGGGTCGAAGGTTTGGATATAGCCCAAGACCGACTCAACCTGCTCGACCGGCACGCCGGCCTCTGCCGCGATCTCGGCAACCGGCATTCTCAAATACCCTTCTTCATCGATATTGCCGAGAATCATGCGGCCGATGACCTTGTCGGCGTCATTTAAGCCGGACAGGTTCAATTGCCACTGTAAATGCTCGTCAAGGCTCTGTGCCTTGACGACCGTCTGATCGTAGGAAGGAAATTCATCTTGCGAGGCCGACGGATATTCCGTATCCCCGACCCTTCTATCGCTGTCGAAATAATCTTCCCAACTACTGGGAGAAAGGTCCTCGGCGCTCTCCGCGCCTTGTTCGGCGGCGGCCTCCTCGACATCGGTCCGCTCCGGTTCGGCTTTTTCCTGGGTCGCCTCTTCCGCCGCCTCATCCACATCGGGCGCCAACTCTTCCAATAAAGGATTTTCCATCAGATGTTGCGTGAGCGTTTGCTGGAGTTCCAGACGAGAGAGCTGCAGCAACTTAATCGCTTGCTGCAACTGCGGCGTCATAATAAGTTTTTGACTGAGACGAAGGTCAAGGCGCAGTTTCATACGTCCTCTATAGCTTGAAACGTTCTCCGAGATAAATCGCCCTCGCCGTCGAGCTGTTCACGATCTGATCGGGAGTGCCGGCCTCTAAAATGCCTCCCTCATTGATAATATAAGCACGATCCGTAATCGAGAGCGTTTCCTGCACATTGTGGTCCGTAATCAGAATGCCGATCTGTTTCTCTTTGAGCCGGGTAATGATGTGTTGGATATCGCCGACCGCGATCGGATCGATTCCGGCAAAGGGTTCATCCAGCAGCAGGAACTTTGGACGGATCACCAATGCCCGCGTAATTTCCAGCCGGCGCCGCTCGCCGCCGGATAAGGCGTACGCCTTGCTTTTTCGCAGTCCGCTCAGGTCCAATTCTTTCAGCAAGCTTTCAAGGCGATCGGCCCGCTCTTGGGCCGATATGGGTAGGGTCTCAAGAACAGCCAGAATATTGCCCTCCACCGACAATCGCCGAAACACGGAGGATTCCTGCGGCAAATATCCGATTCCCCGCCGGGCGCGTTTGAACATGGGAAGGTCGGTAATCACATTCTGGTTAAGCAGGATCTGGCCGGCATCGGGCTGGGCCAAGCCGACCATCATATCGAAAATCGTCGTCTTGCCGGCGCCATTCGGGCCTAACAGGCCGACCACTTCACCGGCATCGACATGGATACTGACGCCTTTGACGACCTCGCGCCGCTTAAAGCTCTTTCTCAACCCTTGCGCTTGAAAGCGATCCTGCGTACCGGAAGGCGGCGGCGTGCCGGTTGCGCTCGTTTGCACATTCGGTTCGCACACACCCGGCGTCACTGCAAGCCCCCTTCTCCTTGTTCGATCAACACCTGCGATCCTCCCTCGACGACACTTCGGTCCTCAGCCAAGTACATGGTAATCTTCTGACCCGTCACGCGCGTACCTTTTTGCCATGCGACCGGCTCGCCCGTCAGGACGATTTTTTCCGTCGCTCCATCGTACACGGCCTTGCGGCACGTCGCCTGGCCATCCGCTTTAAAAATTTTGACCTTGCCGGTAGCCTCAATCGAACTTACCGCGCGATTCGACATGACCGGAAGTTCCTCAGAACGGGCTCCTGGACGAGACGCGGCGTTGCCTGAGGGAGACGCGGATGTGGTCTCGGAAGGCTTTCCCGATGGAGCCTCCACGGCCTTAAAAAACACCACCATATGGTCAGAGTGGACCACGAGCGCGCCTTTGGTCAAGATGACGGCTCCTTCAAAAATCGCCTTATTTTCCTGATTTCGCACCGTCATTCGTTGAGACGTAATGGTCGTGCGGGTCTCGTCGGCTGAAGGAGGTTTTGTGTCGGCGGTATCCGCAAACGCGACCGCTGCGCTGAGGAGAAGGAGTGTACCGACCCGGCTACTGAGTAATTTCCACATGGACATCGTCAACGATTGTAAATTCTTCGGAATCTAATTTACCGACTAGCCCGCGTCCAGTAATTTCCAGGCCCTGTCCCATAATCGTGACCGGATCGTTCGTGCTCACCTGTCGACGCTCTTCCTCCCAACTGAGATGATTGGTGTAGATCGTGTAGCCATTCTGTAAATGGACCGGGATCGTCCCATTGCGGCGACGCAATGTAAAATTCTTCTTCGTTGTGTCAATGGTCCCTTCGTCGCCGGACAACTTGAGCTCCCACCCTTTTTGACCGTAGAGCGTCACCTGTACATCGTCTAGGATGGCTTGGTGTTCCGCCTCCGTCATGCGGGCTTGCTTCGCCTCCACATGCCATTGCACCGCCCCGCCTTTCGATTGCATAAACGAGAATTGATCGATGCCGGCATCCACCTGCGCCAACGTTCCTGAGTTGATGGAACGAGGAACGGACTCAGTACGCGTCACCAGCAGATAGACGAGTGAGACGGCTAAGACGGCGCTGAGAACGAGCAACCCTCGACGCATCCAAGATCGCCACATCAACCTTCTCAATCAAATGGTTAACAAGAGAATCACGCAGGCATGATCCTAGCATAGGGACAATGGTCTGTAAACAAACAGCGGGATGGAAGATGTCCCGTAATCTTGCAAGATGAACAGGATCGAGCCGCAATGTAAGAATGCGAGATGGTGGGGAAAGCATCTCAACTCAAGTCGTCGCTTTTTAGTTTTACCCAGCCTCTAGAGACATGTCAGCGCGGAGGCGACGTTTCACCCCGTGTCCGGCTGATTCTCTTTACTAATCCCGGCCTCTACAGTGCTCCGATGAATCTGCCTCACGCATTCGATGCTCCAAACGTACGGCGAGGTATCCGCGAACATGCCACCTTCCTGTTAAGCCTCATCACAGTGTCTACTCTGATCAGCTGTGGACCACTTGACATGGCGCTGTTCCCGACGGACGACTGGAGTACAGTATTTCCTGCCCGGGTCAAGAACATCACCGTGCCCTGGTGGCCAAGCAATGAGCCCGGCGAGACCTCACATTCGTGGAGAGTCCGGCCCGCAACTACATCGGCACTGGCAGTCTATGACTGCTCGACCTTATGCCACATCGTCATTGGTTCCGTCATCTGTCAGACGACCGAAGATCGAGAGATCCCGTGTGTCGTGCGTCTTGCGCGGGAGTCCTGCTTGATTGGAGCACGGACCAAACAGAATCACGAGGATATCGTCCAGGTAACCTGTACGGCAGGTGATGACGATTCGCAGCGCGAGAACGCGGCGGGAAGGCTGAACACGCGACCAGCCTGTGCATTGGATATGAATGCTCCCGGACACTTGTCGCCTATCCCTTGTCCTTCATTGCTTCTCGCCCCGATGAAACCCGCATTGTAAACCCGGCCTAGCCGGGATTCGAAGTGGCTGCGCGTTCGTCCGCCAAATACATTCCGTCATCGCCGGCGATGCACAATCGCCTAACGCAATAGGAGAGGGTCTGATCCATGCAACTGTCCTAATCATCGATGCCGGGCCTGCCGGCTCAACGGCGGCGTATGAACGCGCTCGCAGGAGAAGTTGAGTGATGGTGATCGAACAGGCCGACAAAGTGTGCGGGCTCGCGTGCACGGAGTCGTACCGAGGGGTTCGCTTCGATATGGGCGGGCACCGCTTGTTCATGAAATCCAAAGCGGTCCCTGCTATGGAAGAAGATGTTGGGAGACCAGGTGCTCGTACGTCCGCGCCTTTGCGCACATCTATTACAACCGGTGTTTTTTCAATTATCCGCTCCGGCCTCTGAACGTCGTCAGGAATCTCAGTCTTGTGGGAACGCTGCTCATTGACTCAGTTATCTGCGATGGCAAGTGTTCCCGTACCGGCGCGAAGACACGTTCGCAGTGGATCACCAATCGTTTCGGCCAGTATGCCGGGGACTGGCGTAATCGTGTACCTACACCATTACCGGCAGCGTCCATGGAACGACTCGATGAAGAGCGGATGAAAGGATGTTCTGGAAGAGAATTGGGAGAGACACTTTCAGCACATTACATAATGCCCGCCTGCCGCTGTAGCCAACGCACGTACTTGACGATCTGATCGACGTCTTCCGACTTCACACCGTCGATCTTCGGCATATCGCCGAATTGCCAATGATGAGCGCGCACGCCGCTTGCGGCAGCTCGTTGAAATGCCGCATCGCCATGATGACTCGGCTCATAAATTTTGTGCACCAACGGCGGACCCTGCTTCGTGCCCATCGCTTCCGCGCCGTGGCAACGCGCACAGAAATTATTGAATTTCCCCTCGCCCGCCTGGAATTCCACAGGAACTTTGGAAGAAGCCGATTGAGCGACTGGAGTGCCGGACAGCGACACTGCAAAGAGTGCGCTACCGAGCGCTAGGACTATCGCGGCTCGACTTGGCCGCACGCGATCCGTCTTGTCTCTTTTCAGATCCCGCTTGTTCATGAAACTCCTTTTTGCCGAATTGTTCATGCAGCGTTCGCTTCATCTGTTTCATCGTCACATAACGGTACAACCTCGCGGCAATCGGCACCAACACGATCAGCGCAATCGTGAGATACATAAAAAACTCTTCAGTCGATACCTTCACGTCTCAGCCTCCGCATACTCCATAGGATCCGTCAGACCGGCCGCCCGAAACCCTTCACGTCGGATCCGACAGCTATCGCAACGCCCACAGGACACGCCGGACGTTGTTGGATCATAACAGCTATGGGTCAAGTGAAACGGCACGTCTAAGGAAGCTCCTAACCGAATGATCTCCGCCTTGGATAAGGACAACAACGGCGCCCGGATTTCGATTCCCTTTCCCTCCACTCCGGATCGAGTCCCAAGTCTGGCCACGACTTCGAATGCACGCAAAAATTCCGGCCGGCAGTCCGGATAGCCGGAATAGTCTACAATATTGGCCCCAAGATACACCAATGAGGCATTCATCGTCTCGGCATAGCCGAGGGCCAGTGAGAGCAAAATCGTGTTTCTCGCCGGCACGTACGTAGAAGGAATCTCGCCTTGGCGATCAGCTTCGGAACGGTCTTTCGGCACCGGATGATTCGATGTCAATGCAGACCCGCCCATCGCCCGCAAGTCGAGACCGAGCACCAGGTGATTCACGATCCCGAATGCTCGCGCCACCTCGCGCGCGCGCTCCACTTCGATGCGATGCCGTTGGCCATAGGAGATGGTCAAGAATGACAGATCATGCCCATCCCGCTTCGCGACTGCCGCCGTGACGGTCGAATCAAGCCCTCCGCTGGCCAGCACAATGGCCTTCACTTCTCCACCTCAATCACCGTTACTTGACCGCCACTCCTCTTCTTCGATCTTGCAAAACTCGCCGTTACACCCTACCTCGATGACCACGCGCTTGAAGTTAAACGGCGACGTATTGTTAGCATGAGCTTGTGGCTGTGACAAGCCATCGAGGCGTACCGGTGCGGTGGAAAAGGAGTGAAGAAAAGAAGAAGCGAAGAGGCTGGAACGCTACGAGTACGTGATCATGGAATGCACGTCACAACCATTCAATCGTTCCCGTCCGCGTAAGCTCGTCAGCTCGATCAAAAAGGCTAAGCCGACAATCTCTCCACCAAGCTGGCGGACCAAATCGACCGTCGCGGCCGCGGTACCGCCGGTGGCCAAGAGATCATCGACAATCAAAACATTCTCTCCGATGCCGACGGCATCGCGGTGAATCGCCAAAGAATTGGACCCGTATTCCAGATTGTACTTCACCTCAAAAATATCAGCCGGCAGTTTGCCGGGTTTTCGCACCGGAATGAACCCGACGCCAAGCCGATACGCCAACGCGCTGCCGAAGATGAACCCGCGCGATTCGATCCCAATGATTTTAGAAATTCCTTTCGCGCGATAGCGATCCGCCAACGCGTCCACGATCGAGCGAAGCGCCTGAGCGTCTTTCAGCAACGTCGTAATGTCATAAAACAGAATGCCGGGGTTCGGAAAATTAGGCACCTCGCGAATCAACGCTTTATAGTCGGTCACCGGGCTGTTCATAGAAGGTCCTCTTGGGTCATCGTCTTTTTCTCAATGGTGGCCCGCAACTTCACGAGCGCGGCGGTTTCAATCTGTCGAACGCGTTCACGTGTCAGGCCTAACGTCTGTCCGATCTCCTCCAACGTATGCGCTTCGCCGCCATCCAATCCAAACCGGAGAATCACCACCGTTTTTTCCTTCTCAGGTAGCTCTTGGATCCAGCCCATCAGGCTTTCACGCCGGCGGACGCCCTCCGCAGTTGTGGCGGGCGACACGCTGATAGGGTCTTCAATGATATCCCGCAAAAAGGTCCCGGTGCGCTCATTGATCG
>Ga0308176_10001710_pt1 | contig 13814 bp, 12 predicted proteins | sample PhyCR2_3_FD_203890 | JGI IMG/M metagenome (GOLD analysis project Ga0308176, IMG submission 203890) | Soil microbial communities from UC Gill Tract Community Farm, Albany, California, United States - DLSLS.C.R2 | ecosystem: Environmental > Terrestrial > Soil > Agricultural land | place: USA...
CCCTTTTGTGGTAAAGCTCACATTAAATAAATAATAGGGGTTTCCCATTTGTTTTTTTATAAAATTAAAGTGTTTTTGGTTATTGGTTACATTTTCCTTCGGAGAGGATATATTAGTAGTAGAATTTACTTATTATTTTGCTGAAATATGAACTGGAGGTAAGAACATTGCGGATTGGAGTACCTAAAGAGATAAAGAATAATGAGAATCGTGTAGCGATGACACCGGCCGGAGTCCTATATTTAGTTAAATTTGGACACGAGGTTTTTATAGAAAAAGGAGCAGGACTTGGCTCTGGTTTTTTGGATGAAGATTATAGCAGTATAGGTGCAAAAGTGGTTGATTCTGCTAAGGAAGCCTGGACTACGGATATGGTTATGAAGGTGAAGGAACCGCTGCCTAGCGAATATCAATACTTTCGTGAAGGGTTAATTTTATTTACATATTTACATCTTGCACCGGAACCGGAATTAACAAAGGCATTAATCGACCATAAAGTAATAGCCATTGCTTATGAAACAGTTCAATTAGCCAATAACAGTCTGCCACTGCTGACACCAATGAGTGAGGTAGCAGGGAGGATGGCTCCTCAAATTGGCGCACAATTTTTAGAGAAGGTCCATGGTGGTAAAGGAATTCTACTTTCGGGAGTCCCAGGAGTCCAAAGAGGGTCTGTAACCATTATTGGCGGTGGCGTAGCTGGAACGAACGCAGCTAAAATGGCCATCGGTCTAGGTGCAAAAGTAACGATTATTGATTTAAATCCCGATCGCCTTCGTCAATTAGATGATATTTTTGGTGCAGATGTTACGACTCTAATGTCCAATCCTTATAATATAGCTGAAGCTGTAAGGGATTCGGATTTAGTCATCGGTGCGGTATTAATTCCAGGGGCAAAGGCACCTAAGCTGGTGACAGAACAAATGATTCAATCGATGTCACCTGGCAGTGTAGTGGTGGATATCGCTATTGACCAAGGGGGTATTTTTGAAACTACCGATCGCATTACTACGCATGACCATCCAACCTATGTAAAATACGGTGTGGTCCATTATGCTGTTGCCAATATGCCCGGTGCAGTACCACGGACATCTACTTTTGCGTTAACAAATGTAACGGTCCCATATGCTGTCCAAATAGCGAATAAAGGCTATCGGAAAGCCTGTTTAGATAATGAGGCCTTGTTAAAAGGAATCAATACGCTGGGCGGTTATGTAACCTACCAAGCTGTGGCTGAAGCACATGGACTTGGATTTTCCGATACGAAAGCATTGTTAATGAAATAAAGAAGAAGAGGTCTGACCTCTTCTTCTTTATTTTAAAATATAAAAACCAGCTTCAAAATGAAGCTGGTTCAAAAATATGAGCCGCATTTGCCGTAGTGATATAAGAAAGTTTTAAACCACCACTCCTCAAAGTGGGTGTTTTCAGAAACCTTTCTGCGTGTCCTCCATGTCATATAGACAGAGGCATGTCATTCCAGCTTCGATGTTTAAACTCCCTATTACAGCTTAAAGGTTAAAACTTTATTATGATTACGTACAACGCAGCTTGTATTTGTATAATACATCAAATTCTTATGGAATTCAATGTAAAAAAGCCCCAAGTTTTATTTAATAATTTTTAGGTCTTTCGGGAATTTGGTTAACACTTTTGCGCCATCAGGTGTAATATACACATCATCTTCAATTCGGACACCCGCTACAGCTGGTACATAAATACCTGGTTCAATTGTGTAGACCATACCTTCTTCAATAACGAGTTGGTTAGTCTCTGTTAATGAAGGGTACTCATGGACACCGATGCCTAATCCGTGGCCAAGACGGTGAGGAAAGTATTCGCCGAAACCGGCCTCAGAAATAATCCTGCGTGCGGTAAGATCCAATTCAGCCGCACTAACGCCAGGCTTACTTGCCTCAATAGCTGCTAGTTGTGCTTTTAATACGGTATCATATATTTCTTTTTGCTTGTCGTTAATATCTCCGTATGCAACCGTTCTGGTAATATCAGAGCAATACCTATCGACAACTACACCCAAGTCGAATAAGACGAGATCCCCCTTTTGAATCTTGGTTTCCCCAGGATTTCCGTGAGGAGAGGCTGCGTTTGCACCGGTTAACACCATGGTTGAAAATGACATTTCCGTTACACCCTTCTGTTTTAGCGCATATTCCAGAGCATTAAGGACTTGCAGTTCTGTTTTGCCTTCCTTAATTTCACTCACTCCAAATTCAACAGCGTAATCAGCAAGTGCACATGCCTCTTCAATAATTTTTAATTCATGGGTGTCTTTAATCATACGAAGCATCCGTAATTTTTCTTCTGCTGAAACATATATCGCACTCGGGAATAACTTGGATAAATGCTCATAGCGTTCAACATTCATATGTTCTTTTTCGATAGCAGCCTTCGAAACACGATTCAGTCTCTTTTGAATGGAATTTTGTATCATATCCCAAGGATTTTGTATGTCGCTATAACCGATGATTTCATGTTCCCACCCGGAACGTTTGGCATCGGGTACTTCCATAGCGGGGCATACGAGAAACGGCTCCTCATCTTGAAAAATGGCAAGCCCCAGTAATCTTTCATGCGGGTCGGTATAATACCCACTTAAATAAAATACATTTTCGGAAGAGGTGAGAAAACCTACTTCAATATCGTTGTCCTTCATCCATGTTTGCAACTTTGATAAGCGCTGATTCATGTTTAGGGAACCCCCTTAGATAAAATCAAATCCTTTTTGAGCGTAACAATATTAAAAGTAATTGTAAACAATCACCGCTTATCATGCTCTAAAAAGCAGGTGTTATGGGGATAATTTAAGAAGGAATCGTAAGTTTTTTATGGAAGTACATAGTATGAAAAATTGAGAGGAGTTTGAACAATGAAGATTTCCTATCACGGCCATTCAGTGGTCCAAATTCAAACACAGGGACATACGATCATTATTGACCCATTTATTAACGGAAACCAATTGACAGATTTAAAGGCGGATGAAATAAAAGCAGATGTAATCATATTATCTCATGGCCACAATGACCATGTAGGGGATACTGTGGAGTTGGCCAAAAGAAATCAAGCTCTTGTGGTGGCAACCGATGAACTTGCTACCTATTTAAGCTGGCAGGGGGTTAAAACGCATAACATGCACATAGGTGGATCCTATCAATTCGATTTTGGACGGGTTAAGCTGACTCAGGCGTTTCATGGCTCCAGCTATGTAACAGATACGAAGGAAATTATTTACTGTGGCATGCCCGCGGGAATCCTGTTCATGAAGGAAGGAAAGACCATCTACCATGCGGGTGACACTGCTTTGTTTTCTGACATGAAATTAATCGGTGAACGGCACCCAATTGATGTGGCCTTTCTTCCAATAGGTGATAATTTTACGATGGGTCCAGAAGATGCTGCATATGCGGCAAAGCTGTTAAGAGCGAAAACGGTTGTCCCGATGCACTATAATACTTTCCCGCCTATTAAACAGGACCCTCATCAATTCATTCAGATGCTAGATGGGCAAAATGGGAGAGTACTGACACCCGGTGATGCTTTAGAAATTTAGTGGTTCCCATGTATTCACATACTTTTTTTCCTCTCATATGCATAAAGATAAAACAAGCAGTAAAAAAGGGAGGAACAAAAAATGAAAACCAATAGATATTTACTTTGTTTATTGCTCTGCGGTTTCATGCTTTACTTTGCTGTACCTCGACTATCGATTCATGCAGAAGGGGCCCAAGGGCTTTTTTCAGTGGCATGGCTGATATTTGCCTTGATGGCCATTGCCGGAAATCTGACAGCCCTGCTCCATAGACCAAAAAAACAGCTGCAAACAACACAGTCGGACCGTTCAAAGAAAAAGTCCCGATCCTTCCACTGATTTATCTACTTTTCCCTAAAACGGATGCATGCTTTCATTAAATTGTGAGAAACCGCATTGAATCAAGGCTTTTAACACTTTATAATGGAAAATAGACAAATCCGGTTGAAATTGTGGAGTGGATTGGAATTTAAATTATAAAGGGTGAAGGTCTTGGCTACTAAGCATGAACAAATTTTGCAATACATTGATGGTCTTCCGATTGGGGAAAAAATATCAGTGCGGCAAGTCGCCAAGGCGATGACCGTAAGTGAAGGAACAGCCTACAGAGCAATTAAGGAAGCTGAAAATAAAGGGTATGTTAGTACAATTGAAAGAGTAGGCACGATAAGAATTGAACGGAAGAAAAAGGAAAATATTGAAAAGCTTACATTTGCTGAGGTCGTAAATATCGTTGATGGCCAGGTATTGGGCGGAAGAACAGGTCTGCATAAGACCCTTAATAAATTTGTCATCGGGGCAATGAAGTTAGAAGCCATGATGCGTTACACAGAGGCGGGCAACCTGTTAATTGTCGGGAACCGGACACAGGCACATGAACTTGCTTTAAAGGCTGGCGCAGCCGTACTCATCACGGGTGGATTTGATTCTGAAGAACATGTGAAAAAGCTTGCAGATAAATTAGAATTACCCGTGATTTCAACAAGTTATGACACTTTTACGGTTGCAACAATGATTAACCGGGCCATTTACGATCAATTAATAAAGAAGGAAATCATTTTAGTTGAAGATATTTTAACTCCGCTTTCGGACACTGTTTATCTTAAAACGTCCGATAAGGTGACCCAGTGGCATGAATTTAATCAAAAAACGACCCATAGCCGTTATCCTGTTGTCGATCAGAATATGAAAATTCAAGGGATGGTAACGAGTAAGGATATCTTAGGCCAGGAGTTAGAAACATCTATCGAGAAAATTATGACAAAAAACCCAATGACGGTCAATGGCAAGACAAGTGTAGCCTCCACAGCCCACACCATGGTTTGGGAAGGGATTGAAGTGCTTCCTGTTACCGACGATTCCAATCGGTTAGAGGGAATTATCAGCAGGCAGGATGTATTAAAGGCGCTGCAAATGAATCAACGGCAGCCGCAGGTTGGCGAAACGATTGATGACATCATTACTAATCAATTGGTGTTAGTGCAGGGAAAAGCAAAAGGGGAAGATCTTTACTCATGTGAAGTAACACCACAAATGACGAATCATCTTGGGACCATTTCTTACGGCGTATTTACAACCATTGTCTCAGAAGCTGCCAGCCGTGTACTCAGAGGTTATAAAAAAGGCGATTTAGTCGTTGAAAACATGACGATTTACTTTATCAAACCAGTCCAAATGGAGAGCACATTAGAAATTTATCCAAAAGAACTCGAAGTAGGACGTAAATTTGGAAAAGTGGATGTGGAAGTTTTCAATGAGGGATTATTGGTCGGGAAGGCCATGATGATGTGTCAGTTGATTGACAGAAATTAAAACGGAAAGCAAAAGATTGACAGAAAAAATCAATGCAAACGACAATGCTTAAGACCCCAAACAGAACGTTAAAATAAAAAGTAGAAAAGCCGCTTCACTAATGAGAAGCGGCTCTGCTTTATTATTTTTGGGCCTCAAGGCTGTTGGCTTCTTCTATCGCAAATGGAAGGTAGTGTTTATACTTTTTATAGCCTGTCCAGCTAAAGTATGCACCATAAATGACAAAGATGGCTGCAACAATGTAAGAAACCGTCGTTTCAGAGATAAAGATGAGGTGATTAATGCCAAAAAAGCAGACAAATAGACCAAGGGCAATATTAGATTTTGCTGAAAGCCATTTCTTTTCTACTTGACGGTTGCTTCTGATATATTTAGTTTTATAAAATAAATAGAAGGCGAACATGACGACAATTCCAGCAACGAGTATAAACATAACTATGTTCCTCCAATTCTAAAAATCATTTATTATTTTAACGTGTATTTTAAAAAAAAGCCATTATTGGTTCATAAGGAGCAGTGCCATGATTGAGCAAATTTTAGCAGTGATCGAACAATATGAAACAATCATAGTTCACCGTCACGTCCGTCCAGATCCGGATGCATACGGATCACAAGGAGGGTTAGTGGCAATTTTACAAGAATCCTACCCGGAGAAAAAAATCTATGCAGTTGGTCAAGAAGAGCCGACACTTGAGTTTATGCGAAGGCTTGATGTGATTGAGGATGATGTTTATCAAGGTGCATTGGTCATTGTTTGTGATACAGCTAATGCTGAAAGAATTGATGATAAACGCTATAACCTCGGAGAAAAGTTAATCAAAATTGATCATCATCCAAACGAAGATCGCTACGGAGATTTATTATGGGTGGATACAAATGCCAGTTCGTGCAGTGAAATGATTTATGAATTTTACTTAAAAGGAAAAGAAAAAGGATTAAAAATGAATGATGAAGCAGCCAGACTGTTATTTGCCGGTATTGTCGGAGATACAGGAAGATTTCTATTCCCTAGTTCAACCGAAAAAACCTTCGCTTATGCCGGGGAATTGATTCACTACCATTTTTCGCGTACTGAGTTATTCGACAGAATGTATGAATTGGATCCGAAGATCATTAAGCTGCAGGGGTATATCCTGCAAAATTTCGAGCTTCAGTCAAACGGTGTAGGCTCGGTCCTGCTGACAAAGGAATTATTAAAAGAATATGATGCAAGGCCGGCTGAAGCCTCCTTGCTAGTAAGTACATTAGGTGATGTCAAGGGAATTAAAGTCTGGGTCTTTTTCATTGAAGAGGACAATCAAATCCGGGTACGTCTTCGTTCTAAAGGGCCAGTCATTAATGTGGTCGCAAGAAAGTTCAATGGCGGCGGACATCCACTGGCCTCGGGGGCATCCATTTATTCATGGGATGAAGTGGACCAGGTTTTAAAGGAACTCGCTGTGGTTTGCGAAAACTATTCCAAATAGGTAGACAATAGGGAAGGGCCCATAGTACGGGCCCTTTCGTCAATGTTTAGTTCAAGTATCTACTTTAAGTCACTTTTTCAAACGGAACTCTTGCTTATCTTATTCAAACTGAATTTCAAGCTGGATGGTAAGATTTGTGTATATAATCATTTCTTTAACCTTCAGCTTATATCTTTTTCCGTTCATTTTCACCTGTTTATTTTCAATGATTTTTTTAAGCAAATCTTTGCTTTTGTAAACGGTATCAATATCCTTAGCGAGCATCATACTGATATCATCTCGAACTGAATCCTCCGTTTCTAGTACACTTAATGAATCCAGTTTGTATTTTTCCGCGTTCATGATCCTTATATTTATCTTCTGAACTGTAAGCTGTTCAATCTTCCGCTTATTGATTTCTTTATACTCTTCCTGCCAAATCCTCTTCTCGTCGTTTAAATCAATGATGGCCTGCTGTTGTTTCTTAATTAACTCCGTATTTTCCTCCTGCCAGACACCGTAAATATATAGAAAAATGCACCAGCTGATGGCACCGCCAATGGCTGCTCCTGCAAAAAAACGCTGCCAGTCAGGTTTCCGATACAAAGGTGGGATTCTCATGACGAAATATGCTCCTGGGTCAGCCAATTAATGATGAGCGCACCTGTCTGGGCACCGCCTAAGGCAGAAAGGATTAATAACAGTTGTTTAAAAAGATCCTTTGTATCCGCGTTGAAGATTCCGCGTTCAAACGTATAGACTGCATCAAATGTACCGCCAATGGCCGAGACGATAGCCCAAATCCGGAGAGCAGAGGACAAGCGGTAGACGGTAGTGAGCGGTGGTTGTCCAGTCAAGAATGAAGCAATTCCTCCGATTAGCGAGCCTCCGAGTACAACGCCTAAGGCAATAAAGTAGCTTTCAATAAAAGCTGGAAAAAAGCCAATTTCTTTCATTCTCTCTAACCGCCCTTACAAAAATTCATAACCTGTACATTCATGTATATGGACAATGGCTTGAAATTATGATTTTTGAGTGGGTATATTAAAAATAAGAACATATTTTCTTTTTTTTGATTTTACCTCTATAATTAAAATAGATACTAAGTGTAAGGAACGGTGTGACATTATGTCTTTTATTCACCTTCATGTATATAGCGCCTATACTTTATTGACGAGTACGGCCTCCGTGACGGATCTTGTCCAAAATGCCAAAAGTAAAGGCTTTTCGGCGATTGCCCTAACTGATCGGAATGTCATGTATGGAGCCATTGAATTTTATAAACTATGTAAAAAAAATAATCTAAAACCGATTTTGGGGTTAACGATTGACGTTGAGAGTGAAACGACGCCGAACGAATCGTACCCGCTTGTTTTACTGGCAGAAAATCAAAATGGATTTAAAAATCTATTAAAGATATCAAGTGCTATCCAAACAAAAACTGAACATGGGATACCTGTAAAATGGCTGAGGCATTATTCTGAGGGCCTTATTGCGTTAACACCAGGACGTGAAGGGGAGATTGAGCAGTCTCTGTTAAACGATAAAGAAGAACTCGCGGCGGAGCTTATCAGAAAATACCACTCTATTTTTGGAGAAGGAAATTTTTTTCTGTCCATTCAAAATCATCTGGTGGAAGAAGAATCTATTCTTAGAAGAAAACTGACTGTGATGGCAAAAGAGCTCCATATCCCGCTTGTTGCCACAAACGGCGTCCATTACTTGGAAAAAGAAGATACATTTGCGCACGAATGTTTGCTGGCAATAAAGAATGGCGACAAATTGCAGGATGAGCATAGAGAAATGCTTGCCAGCGATCAATTTTATCTCAAAGCGTCCCATGAAATGGTAGAGTGCCTCTCTGAGTTTCCAGATGCTTTGGAGAATACCATCCGCATTAAGGAAAGATGCGATGTTAATATCGAATTAAATAAAACCTATCTGCCTGCCTTCCCGACCGATAATGGCATGCCGGCAGAGGAATACCTGGAAATGTTATGTGAAAAGGGCTTGCGTGAGCGCTTTTTTGAACCATCTGTGGAATACCGTAATCGTTTATCATTTGAACTTAGCGTTATTAAGCGCATGAAGTTCAGCAATTATTTTTTAATTGTTTGGGATTTTATGAGATATGCCCGCGAAAAAGGAATCATGACAGGGCCAGGGCGGGGCTCTGCAGCCGGTTCCCTTGTAGCGTATGCTTTATATATTACCGATGTTGATCCGATTGCCCATCAACTATTGTTTGAACGGTTCCTAAATCCAGAAAGAATTTCGATGCCTGATATTGATATTGATTTTCCAGATCACCGTCGTGATGAGGTGATTGGATACGTGGCAGGGAAATATGGTGAATTACATGTTGCGCAAATCGTAACATTTGGAACACTGGCGGCTAAGGCGGCTTTAAGGGATGTAGGCAAAGCTTTTGGGTTGAATGCCAAAGAACTAGAGTACTTGTCTAAGCTAATCCCTTCCCGTCCCGGGATTGATCTGAAAGCCGCCTATCAAGAATCAGAGCTGTTAAGAAAGTTCATTAATGAAACCCCATTAAACCGAAGGCTTTTTGATACAGCACTAAAGCTCGAAGGTCTGCCGCGTCATACGTCCACACATGCTGCTGGTGTGGTTATAAGTGAGAAGCAGCTTATTGAATTAATTCCAATTCAACGCGGGTCCAACGATGTTTACCTAACACAATATTCCATGGAATACTTGGAAGAGCTTGGGCTATTAAAAATGGATTTTCTTGGCCTCAGAAATCTTTCATTGATTGAATCTATTTTATCCTCTATTTCTCGTAGTACTGGAAGGAAAGTCGACTTTAGACATATTCCGTTGGATGACACCAATACCTTTGACTTATTGGCCAAGGGTGAAACGACTGGGATATTTCAATTGGAGTCCGAAGGGATGAGGAAGGTATTAACCAGACTAAAGCCTTCACGGTTCGAAGATATTGTCGCAGTGAATGCCTTGTACCGGCCGGGACCGATGGAGAATATTCCACTCTATATTGACCGGAAACACGGCCATAAGGAAATTGTTTATCCACACCCTGATTTGGAATCAATCCTTGAGAATACGTATGGGGTAATTGTCTACCAAGAGCAGATTATGCAGATAGCCTCGAAAATGGCGGGGTTCACCCTTGGAGAGGCCGATCTTTTGCGGCGGGCAGTCGGGAAAAAACAAAAAGAAGTACTGGACAAAGAAAGAAATCATTTTGTCCGAGGTGCATTGAAAAAGGGATATAAGGAAGCACTGGCCGATGAAATCTATGATTTAATTGTCAGGTTCGCCAACTATGGTTTTAACCGCAGCCATGCGGTGGCCTATAGTATGATAGCCTATCAGCTGGCTTTTTTAAAGGCCAATTTCCCTATTCATTTTATGGCAGGCCTGTTAACTTCGGCGATTGGGAACGATGCAAAAATCGCTCAATATATCATGGAAACAAGGCAAAAGGAAATCATAGTCCTGCCCCCCTCCATTAATGACAGTCATTTTGCCTTCCGGGTAGAAAAAGCAGGAGCCATCCGCTATAGTCTAGCCGCAATCAAAGGCGTGGGAGCAACTGTTCTAAAAGAGGTTTTTCAAGAAAGAAATCGGAAGAAATTTGATGATTTATTTGATTTTTGTATTAGAGTTTCAGTTAAATCAATCAATAGGAAGACACTGGAGTATCTTGTCCATTCAGGATGTTTTGATGAATTTGGTCAGGATCGAGCGGTACTTTTAGCAAGTTTGGACGTGGCCATCGAGCATGCACAGCTCTTTAAACCAGATGATTCTAATCAATTCGCTTTATTTGAAGATGAGATGATGCCAAAACCAAAATATGTTCAAGTTGACCCGATTAGTTTAGAAAATAAGCTGTCTTTAGAAAAAGAGGCACTTGGATTATACCTATCCGATCACCCTATTTCCATTTATGAAAAACATCTCAAGCGGAATGGCGCAAACTTGTTGTATCAATTAACAAATGATAATAAACGGGCAGTTGTCGGTGTTTATATTTCAGCAATCAAATCTATTCGTACAAAGAAAGGCGATTCAATGGCTTTTTTAACAGTAAGTGATGCGAGCGGGGAAATGGAGGCAGTTGTATTTCCTACTGTTTTTAAAAGGTGTCAGCCATTGTTAAGACAAGGGAGTTTTGTTTTGCTGGAAGGAAAACTAGAAGAAAGGGATGCCAAGCAGCAATTGATTGTTCAACAGGTGTTTGACCTGGAACAATGGTTAAAAACAAAAGCGGAACAGCATCCCACGTTATATTTGAAAATAAGCAAGGAAATGCTGGATGAGTCAATCCTTCAAAGGATAAATAAGCTATTAAAAGAAAACAAAGGGAATGCAGGTGTGATTCTGCATTATGAAGCTACACATAAAACGATTAGGTTAGGAACAGAAAACAATGTGCATCCAACCCCTGAATTACTGCAGAAAATTGCGGACTGCCTCGGTTCCAAAAATGTAGTCTTGAAAGATTAATTCTTTACAACTTTTTAAGATATGTTATAGTGATAAAGAGACGGGCGTGGTCTGACCACTGGGTTTTGGCAGTTTTTTATTGGATGTTTTTTATTTTGTAAACGGGGTGAAGTTCTTGACTTTACGTGAAGAAGCATTGCATATGCATCGAATTAACAAAGGAAAATTAGAGTCGAAATCGAAAGTTCCAGTTCGAAATGCACATGATTTAAGTTTAGCCTATTCACCAGGTGTAGCGGAGCCGTGTAAAGATATCTATGAAAAACCGGAAACAGTTTATGAGTATACCATGAAAGGAAACATGGTTGCGGTTGTTTCCGATGGAACAGCAGTTCTAGGATTAGGAAATATTGGGCCAGAAGCTGCCCTCCCGGTTATGGAAGGAAAGGCAGTACTTTTTAAAAGCTTTGCGGGTGTGGATGCCTTTCCCATTTGTTTAAACACTACGGATGTTGAAAAAATTATTGAAACCGTTAAATTGCTTGAACCAAACTTTGGCGGCGTAAATCTTGAAGATATAGCGGCACCAAACTGCTTTGTTATAGAGGAAAGATTAAAAAAAGAAGCAAATATTCCTGTTTTTCATGATGACCAGCATGGTACTGCGATAGTAACAGTAGCTGGACTTGTCAATGCCCTTAAAATTATCGGAAAGAAAATGACCGAAATAAAAGTAGTGGCCAGTGGAGCAGGTGCAGCGGGCATTGCGATTACTAAATTATTATATCACTATGGTGTTAGGGATATTATCATGTGTGATACAAAGGGTGCCATTTACGAAGGGCGTTTAGAAGGAATGAATACGGTCAAAACGGAAGTGGCCAAATACACCAATCGAGACAACCTAAAAGGCAGTCTCGCCGATGTGATTAAAGGGGCCGATGTATTTATTGGCGTCTCGGTAGCCGGAGCACTCACAAAAGAGATGGTTGCGTCGATGAATCCAGATTCCATCATTTTTGCTATGGCCAACCCGGATCCAGAGATTATGCCTGCTGATGCAAAAGCGGCAGGGGCAAAAGTAGTAGGGACAGGTCGCTCTGACTTTCCCAACCAAGTAAACAATGTTCTTGCCTTCCCTGGGATTTTCCGTGGTGCGCTTGATGTCCGGGCAACTCATATCAATGAAAAAATGAAGGTGGCTGCAGTGGAAGCCATTGCTGGTTTAATCAGTGATGATGAGCTGAAGGCAGACTATGTCATTCCTGCGCCATTTGACCCTAGGGTAGCTCCAAATGTCGCTGCTGCCGTGGCAAAAGCGGCAATGGAAACAGGTGTTGCGCGTATCAAGGTTAATCCCGAAGATGTGAAGGAAAAGACCGAGAGGCTCGCCATCATTGGCAAAAGTGAGTGATACCTAAGTGGCGAATTCTAAGGTGTATTTAGAAATTGTAAAGCAGTTAAGAGAAATGATAAATTTGGATGGTCTTAAGTCTGGTGATAAAATCCCTTCAGAACGGGAATTGTCGGAGCGCCTGAATTTCGGGCGCTCTTCCGTTCGCGAAGCTCTTAGAGCGTTGGAATTGCTTGGCTTGATTGAGACAAGAAGAGGCGAAGGGACTTTTATTAGAGACTTTCGAGGCAACCAGCTCGTCCAGCTGCTCAGTACATTTATCTTGCAAGATGAAAAAGCGAAGCGTGATGTTTTTGAGACAAAGAACTTCATTGAGATGGATTGCCTGCGTTTAGCCTTGCAAAGTGTGGACAATGAGCAAATAGAAGTGATGAGTGATTGGGTGAAAACGTCAGAACAATTCGCAGATGACGTGTTTTTTCAGCGGATCGTCGAGATATCTAATAATCACTTGTTTTTAAGAATCTGGTCCATATTAAAAGAATATTATTATTCACTCCATACACCGCTTTTAACAGATAAGCGCGAATACTATCTTGATTTGCTGGAGGGACTGGCAGAACGAGATCATGATAGAACACTTTCTGCCTATGGCAGAATTAGAAATTTGTCATACTTTACCGACAAAAACTAACAGATTTTGAACTTTTTTTATTTTATAGTGGATGTAATACAAGCCCTCCAGAGAAAGGCTATTTTTTTAATTCGTTGGTGGTCTGACCACTTTTATTTCAATGAGGTATGAAGTGAAGGAAGAATAGAAAGACTTCTAAAATAGCAATAGATGGAGAATCCTGCCGTTTGGAAGGTCGTATTACAAAAGGGAGGTTTTAATTTGGCGCTTAAAGATCTTTTTACAAAAAATCAACCGAAAAAGAAAAAGTATGCAACGATTCCCGCAGAAACTGCTAAGAATGATGTGCCGGAAGGAATAATGTCAAAGTGTCCTTCCTGCAAAAAAATTATGTATACCAAAGAGTTAGTTAAAAATGCCAAGGTCTGCTTACATTGTGAATATCATTTTCAAATGAGTGCCGGTGAGCGGATTGACAGCTTTCTTGATGAAGGAAGTTTCGTAGAAATGAATGAGGATATGATTTCTAAAAATCCATTGAATTTCCCGGACTACCTTGAGAAACTCGAAAAAGATCGGCAAAAAAGT
>Ga0308176_10001711_pt1 | contig 13808 bp, 14 predicted proteins | sample PhyCR2_3_FD_203890 | JGI IMG/M metagenome (GOLD analysis project Ga0308176, IMG submission 203890) | Soil microbial communities from UC Gill Tract Community Farm, Albany, California, United States - DLSLS.C.R2 | ecosystem: Environmental > Terrestrial > Soil > Agricultural land | place: USA...
GCCCCACGCTGCGATGGACGAGCAGCGAGTCGACCTTCTTGCCGTCCGAGTCCTGGATCCAGACGTCGATGTTCTCGCTCTTGCGCACATGGAAGCGGATGTGCGCCACCTTCTTCCCGGGGTCCTTGCCGTCAGGGGAGAAGACCTGAGCCTGCTGCGTGCCGTAGATCGGCGAGCGCTCGAGCTTCGCGCGCTCCGTCAGCGCGAACGCTGCCGCGGTGGCCGCGAGCAGAGCAATGACCAGGGCGATCGGCAGGAAGCGGCGGGCCACGCCCGCGCGATTCTACGCTGGGTCGCCGGCGGGGACGCGGCGCGTCTTCAACATCACCACGCCCCAGGCCACGAGGGCGACGGCGCCGAGGACGACACCGACGAGGATGATCGTGTCGGCGGCCGGGGTCTTCACGAGCTTGATGCCGGAAAGCACGAGCACGAACGCGAAGACGACCCGAAGCGCCCGGTCGGGCACGCGGATCGAGAGGTGGGAGCCGATCAGCACGCCGGGAATCGAGCCGACGAGCAACCAGCTCATCGCGTGTAGGTCGACGTTGCCGTGCAGCAGGTGGCCGGCGCCGGCGACGAAGAGGAGAAGCGCGGCGTGGAGCAGGTCCGTACCGACCATGCGCGTCGCCGAAAGCGGGAAGAGAAGCAGCAACGCGAGCCCGAAGAACGTGCCCGAGCCGACGGATGTGAGGCCGACGATGAACCCGAACACGGCGCCGATGAGGATCGCGGTCGTCCGCACCCGCGTAGTGATCGCGAACTCGTCGTCATCCGCGCGCTTGGCGATCGGGAGGAACGTCTTCGCGAGGAAGCCGAGGCCGCCGAGGATCAGCGATGCGCCGACGACCTTGCTCATCGTCGACTCCGCCGAGTCGGAGAACGAGCTTGCGAGCTGGACGCCGAGGAGCGAGAGCGGGCCGGAGCCGACGAGCATCCAGAGTGCGAGGTGCGTGTGCACGTTGCCGAGCTGGCGATGGCGCCACGCTCCGAACGACTTGAAGATCGCGCCGTGGAGGATGTCGGTGCCGACCGCGGTCTTCGGGTTGAAGCCGAAGATGAGAATCAGCATCGGCGTCATCAAGCTTCCGCCGCCCATGCCGGTCATGCCGACGAGCGTCCCGACCGCGAGCCCCGCGATGACGAACTGCCAGGTCACGAGGCTTCGATCACCATGCCGGCACCGACCGTCTCGTTCGTCGCCTCGTCGACCAGGACGAACGCGCCCGTCGCACGGTTGCGTGCGTACGGGTCAACGGCGAGCGGCTCGGCGAGCCGGAAGCGCACGACGCCGAGATCGTTCAGCTCCATCTTCCCGGGCGCCTGCCGGTCGTCGAGCGTGGCGATGTCGACGACCGAGACGATCTCGTCGATCCGCGCTGCGACCGTGCGGGTCGTGTGCTTGACGAGCATGCGTGCGCGATCCTCGATCGGGCGCTCGGACATCCAGCAGACGCGGGCGACCACCTCGCGGGCGACGACCGGGGGGTCGTCAGGATCGGCGAGCAGATCGCCGCGCGAGACGTCGATGTCGTCGGCGAGCAGGATGGTCGCGGACTGGCCCGGAATCGCCTCGTCCACCGGCCCGTCGGCGGTGTCGACCGCAGCGACGGTGCTGCGATGGCCCGAAGGGAGCACGACGACCGGGTCGCCCGCCCGCCAGGTGCCGCCCGCGACCTGCCCGGCGTAACCGCGGTAGTCGTGGTGCTCGTCCGCCATCGGACGAATCACCCACTGCACCGGGAAGCGCCGGTCGGCGACGTTCAGGTCGCCCGCGAGCTCGATCGACTCGAGATGGTCGAGGAGAGTCGTCCCGGCGTACCACGGCATCGCGTCGGTCTTGTCGACGACGTTGTCGCCCTTCAGCGCGGAGATCGGGATCATCGCCGGATCGTGGACGTGCAGCTGCGAGGCGAGCTCGGAGAGGTCGCGCACGATCGCGTCGAAGCGCTCTTCCGAGTAACCGACCAGGTCCATCTTGTTGACCGCGTAGACGACATGCGGCAACTCGAGCATCGAGACGATGTACGAATGGCGGCGTGTCTGCTCGATCACACCCTGGCGCGCGTCGACGAGGATCACCGCGACGTCGGCGGTCGACGCGCCGGTGACCATGTTGCGCGTGTACTGCACGTGACCGGGCGCGTCGGCCAACTGGAAGCGGCGCCGCGGCGTCACGAACGAGCGGTAGGCGACGTCGATCGTGATCCCCTGCTCGCGCTCGGCACGGAGGCCGTCGGTGAGCAGCGCCAGATCGACGTAGTCATGGCCACGCCGGCGCGAGGCGTCCTCGATGTGCTCGAGCTGGTCGACGAGAATCTGCTTCGTGTCGTAGAGCAGCCGGCCGATCAGCGTCGACTTGCCGTCGTCGACCGAGCCGGCAGTGACGAGCCTGAGGAGTTCTGTATCTAAAAGTTCCCTTGATGTAGCCATCAGGTTTGAACCTCAGAAGTGTCTGACACCACTGGCGTCAGACACCGGTTCTCAGAAATACCCAACGCGCTTCCTGTCTTCCATCGCCGCTTCCGAGACGCGGTCGTCCGCGCGGGTCTCGCCGCGCTCGGTGACGTTCGTCGCCGCGATCTCGTCCACGACATCTTCCAGCGACCGCGCCTCGCTCAGCACTCCACCGGTGCAGGTCATGTCGCCGACGGTGCGGAAGCGAACCGTTGCCGGGAACGGCACTTCGTCGGGAAGCCGCTCGACGAACTCCGACGCGGCGTAGAGCATCCCGTCGCGGCGGAACACGTCGCGCTGATGGGCGAAGTAGATCGACGGCAACTCGAGCTTCTCGCGCGCGACGTACTGCCACACGTCGAGCTCCGTCCAGTTCGAGATCGGGAACACGCGGATGTGCTCCCCCTTGCGGATGCGCGCGTTGTAGAGGTTCCAGAGCTCGGGACGTTGCGCGCGCGGGTTCCACTGCCCGAAGTCGTCCCGGAAGCTGAAGATGCGCTCCTTCGCGCGGGCGCGCTCCTCGTCGCGGCGCGCACCGCCCATCGCCGCGTCGAATCCGTGCGCCTCGATCGCGTCGAGCAGCGTGGTCGTCTGCAGCTGGTTGCGCGAGGCGCGGGGACCGCTCTGCTCGGTGACGCGGCCTTTGTCGATCGACTCCTGCACGCTCGCGACGAGGAGTCGTTCGCCGAGCTCGGCGACGCGGCGGTCGCGATACTCGATCACCTCGGGGAAGTTGTGGCCCGTGTCGACGTGCATGACCGGGAACGGAAACTTCGCCGGACGGAACGCCTTCTCAGCGAGACGGAGCATGACGATCGAGTCCTTGCCGCCGGAGAAGAGCAGCACCGGCCGCTCGCGCTCGGCCGTGACCTCGCGCATGATGTGGATCGCCTCGGACTCGAGGACGTCGAGATGGGAAAGCGTCTTCATGAGTGGAGGCCGCACTCCGTCCGGTCGGTGCCCGCCCAGCGGCCCTCGCGGCCTTCGCCGGGAAGCGTCGAGTGCGTGTCGCCGATCGACGAGTACCCCTGGTCGTGCAGCGGGTTGTACGGCAGCCCACGCTCCTTGATCGTGGCCCACACCATGTCGTCGCTCCAGTCGGCGAGCGGATTCGCCTTCCAGAGCTCGTGCTTCGCGTCCCACGCGAGCTTCGGTGTGTCTGCACGCGTCGGCGACTGGTCGCGGCGAACGCCGGTGATCCAGCAGTCCAGGTCGAGCAGCGCGTGGTTGAGCGGCGCGATCTTGGCGATCGCGAGGTACAGGTCCGGCTTCGAATCCCACAAACCGTCCTCGACCGGCGGGCCCTGGAAGACCTCGACCTTCGTGTCGTAGCGGCGCTCGACCTCGCGCCATAGCTCGTACGTCTCGGGGAAGAGGTAACGCGTGTCGATCGCGAAGACACGCACCTTCGGGTCGATCGCGAACAGCAGGTCGAGCAGGACGCTCTCCTCCTTCTGGAAGGAGCACGCGAGCGACACCTTGCCGGGGAACGTCTCGACGCAGAAACGGAGGATCTCCTCCGCGCTCAGCGACTCGACGTCAGGCGGAAGTGACAGCGTCGGCGTCGCCAAGGAGCACCTCCTTCAAGGTGTCGCCGCGCAGACCGACGCGCAGCGTCTCCAGCGGGATGACCTCTTCCGGCGGGATGTTCCCGAGGTTGACCGATGGCCCGAACGTCTTGATGAACCACGCCTGTGCGGCCTTCGTCGGCGCCTCGAACACGATGTTCGCAGGGCCGACGACGTCGGCGATCTGCTCGATCAGATCCGTGCGCATGCCGCCGCTCCTGTCGAAGATGCCGGCCGTTCCGCCTTCACGCGCCTCGGTGATGACCTTCCACGCGCCGGCGGCGAGCTCGTCGTTCAGCCACGTCGTCCACTCGTCGACCGAGTACTCGACCGAAGAGTCCTTGGAGCCCACCTCCGACAGGACGGTGAAGTCGCGGGCGAAGTCGGCGATGAGCTCGAGCTTGCGTTCGCGCGGGATCTCGACGGTGCCGTCGGAGATCTCGACGTGTGTGAGCCCGAGGTCGGCCAGCCACTGCTTGTACTCGTCGAGCTTCCCGCGCGTGTAGACGACCTCGAAGAACGTGCCGCCGATCACGACGGGACGACCGCGCAGCACGTCGAGCTTCCGCTCGAGGTTCCCGGTGACGTACGCGGTGCCCCAGCCGAGCTTGACGATCGAGATGTGATCGCCTGCGACCTCGAGGACGTCCTCCCACGCGCGCGGGCCAAGACCCTTGTCGATGACGTGGGTCAGCCCGACGTGGTTCGGCAAACCGAGATCAAAGGCGGGCATAGAGCTCCTCGAGCTTCGCCTTCGCGCGCGTCTGCACGTCGCGGTAGAGCGAGTTGCCGTGCGCGTCGATGCCGACCGTGAGCGGGCCGAAGTCCTTGACACGGAACTTCCAGAGGCACTCGGGCATGAGCTCCTCCCAGGCGACCTCTTCGATCTCCTCGATCTGCGTCGTCTCGAGCGCAGCCGCGCCGCCGACGATCGCGAAGTAGACCATGCCCAGCTGGTGCATGGGCTCGATCGCCTCGTCGGGGAACCCGCCCTTGCCGCAGATCGCGCGCACGCCGTACTGGCGGCCGAGCGGCTCGGTGAAGCGCACCATGCGCGCGCTCGTCGTCGTGCCGATGCAGACCTTCTCGTAGCGGCCGTCCTCGAGCTTGCGCACGCCCGGCGCCGTGTGGAGCAGGAACGCGCCACGCAGGTCCATCGGCGGCTCGACGCCCTGGTCGAAGATGCGGATCTGCGTGCGGTCGCGGATGCCGATGATGTGCCCCTGCACCGTGACCTCGTCGCCGGCCCGAAGCTTCAGGATCTCGGCGGGGTCGGTGATCGGGAACGTCACCTCATGATTCGCCATGGGACCTCCCGACACGCCCGGTGCCAGGCACCATCACAGGATTCACACGAGGTTGGAACGAGAGTGCGACGTCCCTGCTCAAGGGCACGACATTCGGGACGTGTCCGGTGCCAGGCACCGTCGCGGAACAGAAACAGTATGCGCGCGCCATCAGAACTCCCGGTCGTAGTCGATGTCGCCGGCGGAAGAGATGTGCGCCGATGCGCGGCGCGCCGCCCAGCACTGGTAGTTGACGGCGACGGGATTCAACGTCATGTGCGTGTCCGCGTGCTCGATGTGGCACTGCAGGACCGTCACGTCACCGCCGAGGCCCATCGGCCCGATGCCCGTCTCGTTCAAGAGCCCGAACAGCTCGTCTTCGAGCTGTGCGACGTGCGGGTCGGCGTTCCGCGTCCCGATCGGCCGCATGATCGCCTCCTTCGCGAGGTGCATCGCGTAGTCCGCAGAGCCGCCGATGCCGACACCGACGATGCCGGGCGGGCAGGGCTTGCCGCCGGCCCCGACGATCGACTCGAGCACGAACTGCTTGATCCCCTTCACGCCGTCGGCGGGGACGCACATCTTGAGGAAGCTCATGTTCTCGGAGCCGGAGCCCTTCGGCACGCACTTCACGTCGAGCCCGTCCCAATCCTGGATGAACTCCCAGTGCACGATCGGCAGGCGGTACCCGATGTTCGGGCCGGTGTTCTCGCGCGTGATCGTGTGCACGGCGTTCGAGCGCAACGGGTGCTCGACCGTCGCGCGGGCGGTGCCGTCGCGCAAGCCCTCGTAGATACGCGCCGGATGGAGCGGGAAGTGCTCGCCGACCCGCACGTGGTACACCGCGATGCCCGTGTCCTGACAGACGAGGTTCTTCTCTCTGTCGGCGACGTTCACGTTCTTGTGGATCGTCTCGAGCACGCGCCTCCCCGGAACCGACGTCTCCTTCTCGCGTGCAGCGGCGAGCGCGTCGCGCAGGTCCTGCGGGATGTCCTTGAGCGCCCACACGTAGAGGTGGGCGGCTGCGTCCTCGACCGTGTGCTGCAGGTCGGTGGTGGTGTCGATCGCCATTAGCTCCTTGCCTTCTCGGATGCTGCCTTCCCCGCGCGGCGTCCGAAGACGACGCACTCGAGAAGGCTGTTGCCCATCATTCGGTTGCGGCCGTGCGTGCCGCCTGCGATCTCGCCGCACGCGAAGACGCCGTCGAGCGTCGTCTCGGCGCGCGTATCGATCACGAGGCCGCCGTTCTGGTAGTGGAGGACCGGGTAGGTGAGGATGCGCTCCCTGAGCGGGTCGATGCCGGAGCCGCGGTAGCGGCGCAGCATGTACGGGAGCGAGATCTCGGCGTCGGCGACGTCAATGCGCGTCGTGTCGAGGTAGACCGCCGGACGGCCGTCCGGCGTCTCGACGCCGCGGCCGTTCGCGACCTCGTCGAAGATCGCCTCGCTGACGACGTCGCGCGGCCCCAGCGAGTCGATGAACTCCGCGCCGTCCGCGTTCAGGAGAACCGCGCCGTACGCGCGGGTCGTCTCCGGGATCGAGTAGCCCTGCATGTTCGGCGGCCACGCGCCGCCGTTCGGGTGGTATTGCAGCGCGTCGAGGTCGCGCGACTCCGCACCGAGGCCGACCGCGATCTGCGTCACCTCGCCGGTCGCGTTCGGATGGTTGGTGGAGAGCTCGCCGCGCTTCTCGGCCTCGGCATAGCACCGTCCGCCGGCGGCGAGAATCACGGTGCCGGTCTCGACATCGTGGTCGCCCACGCGCGCCCGCCAGTGGCCGTTCGACTGCGCGAGCTCGCGCAACGGCGCGTTGAGGAAGCTCGTGCCACTCGACGACTCCCATGCCTCGCGCAACTGCTTCGTGATCGCGTGGCCGGTGCGGTCGCCGACCTGGAGGAGGCGCTTCGCGCTCGCGCCGCCGCAGCGCGCGAGGCGGTAGCGGCCGTCCGGCTCGCGCGTGAACTCGACGCCGAACTCCTCGAGCCAGTGGATCGCGGACTGCGCGTCGCCGGTGAGCACCTCGACGAGGTCACGGTCGGCCGTCTCGTGCGACGACCGGAAGACGTCGTCGGCGTGCTGCTCGGCAGAGTCGTCGTCGCCGAAGGACGCCTGGATCCCGCCCTGCGCCTTCGAGGAGTTGTTCGCCTGCAGGGAGGCCTTGGTCGCGAGCGCGACCTGCGCGCCCGCCCGCTCCGCCGACACGGCGGCGGCAAGGCCCGAGGCGCCGCTCCCGATCACGAGCACGTCGAACTGGCGGCCCGAATCCGTCATCCAGCCGACTATACCTGAAATAACGAAAACTAATCTAGTAGATCTGCTCGAACAGCTGGAGGACCTCGCCGGGGCTCGCACGGCGTGGATTTGCCTGGTTTCCGCCTCGATTCGCCGCTGCTGCGGCGAGCGCCGGCAGGTCCGCCTGCGGGACGCCGAAGTCACGGAGCCGCACGAAGCCGCCGAGGAGCGCCAACGCCCGCGAGCGTTCGACGGCGTCGCCGCCGATCGCGGCTCCGAATCGCCCGACCGCCTCGGGCACGACGCGCGCATTGAATTGGAGGGCCGGGGCGAGGCAGAGGGCGTTCATCGCGCCGTGCGGCAGCCCGTACGAGCCGCCGAGTGCCTGCGCCATCGCGTGGGCGAGGCCGAGCCCCGCGAGCCCGAGCGCGTGGCCCGCGTGCATCGCCCCCCGCAGCAGGTCGTCACGCGCCTGACGGTCCGACGGATCGGCGAGCACTCGGGGCAGCGCGGCCGCGAGCAGCGGCGCGCCGAGCAACGCTTGCTCGTCGCCCTCGGGGCTGCGACCTGCGACGTACAGCGCCTCCGCGCAGTGCGCGAGCGCATTCATGGCCGTGCCGGCCGTCTGGTCGAGCGGCAGGTCGAGCGTCAGGCCGACGTCGTAGACGATCGCCACCGGGTTCGCTCCCGCTCCGCCGCCGCGCATCACGCGGTCGGGCGAGCGAACACCGTAAAACGTGGTCCACTCGGCGCCGGAGTACGTCGTCGGGACGTGTACGACCGGCAGCCCCGTCTCGGCCGAGGTGTGCTTGCCGGTATCGATCGCCGAGCCGCCGCCGATCGCGACGAGCCCGTCGGCGCCGGCCGGCACGTCGACGTGGACGGAGGGCACCTCCGACCACCACGCGGCGTGCGGCACGTCGAGCGTCCGCCAGCGCTCGCTCGCGATCACGAGCGGGCGCTCGACTCCCACGGCGGTGAGCACGCCGGGGAGCTCGGGCAGACCCCAGCGGACGATCACGGCAGCGTCTCGCGCGCGAACTCGACGAACGCACGCGCGGCGCGCGTCTCGGTGCGGCCGGTCGCACGCACGAGCAGGATCTCGCGCTCGAGGTCGAGTCCCGCGACGCGCGCCTCGACGAGTGAGCCGGCAGCGAGGTCGGCCTCGACCGACGTGCGCGAGATGAACGTGACGCCGTAGCCCGCGCGCACAGCGTGCGCAACGGACTCCTGCAGTCCGAGCTCGATCCGCACGTCGAGATCGCGCAACCGGGTTCCCGCACGGCGCAGCGCCTCCTCGACCATCTGGCGCACACCGGCGCCGTCCTGCATCAGGATCAGGGTCTCCTGCCGCACGTCGTCGAGCGTGACCGTCCGACCGGCGAACGGATGGCCCGGCGGGCAGATCAGGACGATCGTGTCGCGCAGGAACGGCTCGTACTCGACGCCGCGGTGCCGCGGCGCTGCGCCGACCACGCCGAGCTCGAGCGTGCGGTCGGCGACGCGCTCGACCACCGACTGTGTGTCGAAGACGGAGAGCGCGACGTGCAGCTGCGGATGCCGCTCGGCGAACCGGCAGAGGAGCGTCGACAGGACGACGCCGCCGGGCCCGGTCGAAGCGCCGATCTCGAGCGTTCCCGCGAGCTCACCGGTCGCGTCGTCGACGAGCTCGTTGACGACCTCCTCCTCGAGCGCCAGCAGCCGTTGCGCGGACCGGTAGAGCTTGGCGCCCGCCTCCGTCGGCTCGACGCGGCGCCCGGAGCGGTCGAGGAGCTGGGTCCCGAGGCGCTTCTCGAGCGCCCGCACCTGCAGGCTCACCGCCGGCTGCGTGACCCCGAGCCGCTCCGCCGCCTGGGAGAACGACTTGCGCTCGACCACCTCGCAGAACGCCCGCAACTGCCGCGTGTCCATAAGAACATCTTATGGACACGCGGCAGCGTCTGTGGCTTACGGGCGCCAGCCCGGAAGGGCGATGTACGCCCCGAGGCCGGCGTTCGGGTGGACGAGCACGGTCGGTGCAAGGCACGTCGCAGGCAGGGTGAGCGTGTCGGTGATGCGGGCGTTGCCGTCCGGTGAGATCGGCGCCGACGCCGTGGTTGCGGCCGCGCCGGACGAATCCGGCGCGCAGTAGAGCGACGCGTTCACCGTCGTCACCGGCAGCGCGGTGTTCGCCGGGAACGTCCCGTGGGCGATCGGGATGACGAGCCCACGGAGCTGGATCTTGATCGTGCCGTCAGCCGCGAGCTGTACGCGGCCCCGCTTGAGCACCCACGGCGCTCCGCCCGCGGCGACGCCGTGGACAGCTGGGTCGCCGACCTGGCTCGGCGCGAGCGCGGCGCTGAAGATCTTCGCTGCGTCGTCCCGATTCTTCCCCTGGTCGTCGTCCCCCTTGCGTCCCCCGTCGTCAGCACTCGCGACGGCCGCGACCAGCGCTGCGGCTGCGATGGCGGCGAGAGCGACCAACACTGAGCGATGTCTCACGATCGAACCTCCCTCGTCGAACGGTGTCGACAGGGATGTACGGAATGTCAGGCTTGGCGGATCTCGAGGCGGTTGCCGAACGGGTCGGCGACGTGGAACCGCCTCGCTCCGGGAATCGCGTCGTCGAACGCCACGTCGCAGCCAGCCTCTCGAAGTCGCTCGGCGAGCGATGCGAGATCCTCGGCGACCAGCCCCGGATGCGCCTTGCGCCCGGGCGCGAACGGCTCCTCGACGCCGATGTGGAGCTCCTGCGCGCCGGCCCGGAACCAGCAGCCGCCGCGCGCCGCGAGAGCGGCCGGCTTCGGCAGCTCCTCGAGCCCGAGCAGGCCGCCGTAGAACGCCCGCGCCTCGGCCTCACATCCGGGCGGCGCCGCAACCTGAACGTGGTCGATGCCTGTAATGGCCAACGCCCCGGGGTCTACCATCGATCCGATGGAGGCGGCGCCGCCACCGCTCGAAGAGACCCTCGTGCGCGGCTACGTCCGACTCGCGGCGCAAGCGGAGCACCGGCGCATCGACCTCGAGCTGCGCGTGCTCGACGTCACGCTCGCGACGTTGTTCGGGCTGGTCGCGTTGCCGCTCGCGCTCGTGATCGCGGTGATCCAGCTCGTCGCGAGCGGACGACCCGTCCTCTACCGCGGGGAGCGCGTCGGCCGCCGGGGGCACTTCTTCGAGATGCTCAAGTTCCGGACGATGCGATCCGGCGCCGAGGAGCGCATCGGCCAGTACCTGGGCGAGGAGCTCGTGCAGGCGACAGACGCCGAGCTCACCCGCCTCGGCCGCTGGCTGAAGGTGTCGCAGCTCGACGAGATCCCACAGCTCTGGAACGTCCTTCGGGGCGACATGTCGTTCGTCGGGCCGCGCCCGATCCGGCCGCGCTTCTTCGCCGAGCTGGCCCACGACCTGCCCGCGTACTGGCAACGCCTCGTCGTGCGGCCGGGCCTGACCGGCTTCGCTCAGGTGCGGCACGGCTACGAGACGTCGATGGCCGAGAAGCTGGCCCACGACCTGGAGTGGATCGCCGACCGCTCGGTACGGCTGTACCTGCGGACTGTGATCGTGACGGGCTTCCGCGTCGTCGCGCAGGTCTTCGGGCGGCGTAACTAACCTCTGATCCCATGTGCGGGATCTGCGGGATCGCGTCCGCGCACGCGCCGCTCGATGTCGAACGGTTGCGTGCGATGTCGCAGACGCTCATTCATCGCGGCCCCGATTCGGAGGGCATGCACACGGACGAGCGCGTCGGCATCGCAGCACGCCGGCTCGCGATCATCGACCTGACCGGCGGCGACCAGCCGATCGCGAACGAGGACGGCACCGTCGTCGTCGTGCAGAACGGCGAGATCTACAACTACCGCGACCTCAGCCACGAGCTGAAGCGTGCGGGGCATCGTTTCCGCACGAGCAGCGACACCGAGGTGCTCGCGCACGGCTACGAGGAATGGGGCCCGCGCCTCTGGGAGCGGCTGCGCGGGATGTTCGCCGTCGCGGTGTGGGACGCGCGCACGCGGCGGCTGGTGCTCGCGCGCGACCGCTTCGGGATCAAGCCGCTCTACTACCGCGCGCTCGGCGGTGAGCTCTCGTTCGCGTCCGAGCTCGACGCCTTGCCGCACGGCGACGTCGACCTCGACGCGCTCGAAGCCTTCCTCGCCTTCAACTGCGTCCCCTCCCCGCGCTCCATCTTCGTCGACATCCGCAAGTTACCGCCGGGCCACATGCTCACCTGGTCTGACGGTGCCACGCGACTCGAGCAGTTCGCGCGCACCGGCCCCCTCGAAGCACGGCACGGAGAAGACGAGGCGGAGCTCGTCGAGGAGTGCCGCGCACGGCTTCGCGACTCCGTGCGTGCGCACCTGATCGCCGACGTTCCCGTGGGCGTGATGCTCTCCGGCGGCGTCGACTCGGGCCTCCTCGCGGCGCTCGCCGCCGAGGAATCGCCGGAGCGCGTGCGGACGTTCTCGATCGGCTTCACGGACGCGTCGTTCGACGAGCTTGCGGGCGCCCGCGCCGTCGCGCAGCGCTACGACACGATCCATCGCGAGCTGACGCTCGAGCCCGACGCGGCGCTGCTGCTACCGGCGCTCGCAGCGGCGTTCGACGAGCCGTTCGCCGACTCGTCCGCACTGCCGACGTACCTCGTCTCGAAGCTCGCGGCCGAGGACGTGAAGGTCGCGCTCTCCGGCGAAGGAAGCGACGAGCTCTTCGGCGGGTACTACACCTACGTCGCCGATCTGCTGGCCACGCGCTTCGGCGCCGCGGCCGCGGCTGCGCGCCCGCTGGCCGAGCTGCTCCCCTCGTCGACCAAGAAGGTCAGCTTCGACTACAAGGCGAAGCGATTCACGCGCGCCGCCGGCCTGCCGCCGCTCGAGCGACATCACGGCTGGAAGGAGATCTTCTCCGCCGACGCGCGTGCCGCGCTGACCGGCCGGCACGGCGCCCTCGATCCGCTGGCGGAGCAGCGCGCGCGATTCGCAGAGACCGAGGGACACGAGCTGCTGACCCGGTTGCAGGACGTCGACTTCGGCTTCTACCTCGTCGACGACCTGCTGACGAAGACCGATCGCGCCTCGATGGCGTGGTCGCTCGAAGCGCGTGTGCCGTTCATGGACACCGTTGTTGCAAACTTCGCCTTCTCGCTTCCGGCCAGGCACAAGGTGCGCGGGCTCTCGAAGAAGCGACTGCTTCGAAAGGCCGTCGAGCACCTTCTCCCGCGCGAGGTGGTGCACGGCCGCAAGCGGGGCTTCTCGATCCCGGCGGCCGCGTGGCTGCGCGGCGACCTCGAGCCCTTCGCTCGCGAGACGCTGTCCGCCGACACCGTGCGCCGCCAGGGCTTCTTCCGGCCGGAGGCGGTCACTCGCGTGCTCGACACGCACGTGTTGGGCCGGGAGGATCTCTCCCGCCAGCTGTGGGGGCTGCTCGCATTCACGCTCTGGCACGAGCACCACGTCGAAGGCATCACGCGCGACACGTCCTTGGAGTCGGTTCTCGCGTGAGGGTCTGGTGCGACTTCACCGCGAGCGCGCATCCGCTGGTGTTCCGGCCGCTCGTCGAGCGCCTGCGCGCGCAGGGCCACGACGTCGAGATCACCGCGCGCGACTACGCGCAGACGCTGCAGCTGATCGAGTCGCACGGGATGACCGCGACGGTGATCGGCCACCACGGCGGCCGTTCCGCGTTCGGGAAGTTCAACCAGATGCGCTCTCGGCTGAAGGCGCTGCGGCAGTGGGCGAGAGGACGGGACTTCGACGTTGCGCTCGCTCACGGCTCGCACGAGTTGACGATGACCGCCCGCCGCCTCGGCATCCCGAGCGCGACGACCTTCGACTACGAGTGGGCGTGGCTCCAGCACCAGCTCGGCTGCCGCGCGGCAACGCGCGTGGTCGTACCTGATGCGATCCCGCCCGAGCGCTTGCGGAGGTACACGGCGGTTCCGCCAAAACTGCGCCAGTACCCCGGGCTCAAGGAGGAGTACTACCTCTCGGACTTCGAGCCCGACCGGTCGGTGCTCGCGGACTGGTCGATCGACCCTGCCCGCGTCCTCGTCGTCCTGCGGCCACCACCGGACGTGTCGCTCTACCACCGCCACTCGAACCCGCTCTTCCCCCAGACGCTCGAGCACCTCGGCCGCGCGGAGCACGTGCACGCGTTCGTGATCCCGCGCACCGAAGAGCAGCGCGACTACGTGAGGTCGCTCGCATTGCCGTCGGTGATCGTCCCGGAGGAAGCGGTGGACGCGCAGAGCTTGATCGCGTTCGCCGACCTCGTCGTCTCCGCGGGAGGGACGA
>Ga0308176_10001712_pt1 | contig 13806 bp, 14 predicted proteins | sample PhyCR2_3_FD_203890 | JGI IMG/M metagenome (GOLD analysis project Ga0308176, IMG submission 203890) | Soil microbial communities from UC Gill Tract Community Farm, Albany, California, United States - DLSLS.C.R2 | ecosystem: Environmental > Terrestrial > Soil > Agricultural land | place: USA...
ACCGGCTGTCCGCCGGCGAGATCTGGCTTCTCGTTCTATACGCAAAGTCCGCGGCCGAGAATATCCCAGCTCACGTCTTACGCCAAATCAAGGAGGAAATTGAGCATGGCTAAGAACACCAAGAGAGTTCGACTCGCGAAGACCGGTGAGGAGCTCGGCGAGCAACTCTTGCAGTCCGTTCGCGAAATGAAGGCCGGCTTGCGCGGCCGGGTCCATAGGCCGGAGGTTTCCAGTATCGCCGAGGCCCGTCTGACCTCAGGTCTCTCGCAGGCGTCGTTCGCCGCGCTGCTAGGCGTGTCCGTTCGCACTCTTCAGGACTGGGAGCAAGGGAGGCGAGAGCCATCAGGCGCGGCGAAGACACTCATCAAGGTGGCCCAGCTTCATCCCGAGGTCCTGCAAGAGCTGGCCTCGTAGCGAGTGAGGCGCTCTCGGGAGTTGGGCTAAGAAGCTGGTTAGAAGGCCGGCGGGGACGCCGGCGGTCCCAGGGGGGGACCGGTGCTCGGGTCCCCTTTGACGGATTGGATCACTGGGTGCAGGAGAGCGTCGAGGTTGAGCCGCAGTCGGGGTCGCAGTCCGGGGAGTCGGAGCAGGCCGCGATCCTGTCGGCGGCGGCCTTGGCCTTTTCCAGATGCTCCGGGGTCAGATTCCGCACCGTCTCCCGGTTGACGCTCAGCTTCTTCTGGTGCCTTTTTCTCATGTTCGCTCCTCCTGTGGAGGACGATACACCAGATCGGAAGGATATGTGGCTCTGGTCCCAGGGGGGCGCATGCCCCGGTCATCGCCTGGCGGGCGGATAGAGCTCCGGGTGCTCGCGCAGATACCATGCGCGCAGCCGCGGCAGCGCCGTGAGCGCGACCTGCGGGTGGATGTGATGGACGATATGATAGCCGATGTTGCGCGGCGCGAGGGCCAGCGTGCCGAGCCAGCCCAGGTAGTTGTCGTTGGTCACCACCAAGGTCGTCTCGATCCGCCGGTCGGAGACGCGCTCGTAGGTGTGCTCGATGAGGACGCGGCGCGCGGCCAGCAGGCCGGCCACGCTGACCGGCACCGCATAGCCCCACAGCACCGCGCCAGGGTAGGCGGCGGCGAGCGCCGCGAGCGCGGCCTGAAAAGCGAGCTGTCCGTATTCGGCGCGCGCGCAGTCGATCACTTCCCGGTGATGGCGCAAATCGGCTTGCGTCCGGTCCTGCAGGAATACGCGCGCGTAGACGTTGCGCCAGGCTGGTATGAGGTACGCGCAGGCTCCGGCGAGCGCCCGCACCGTCCAGAAGGGCACCAGGATGAGGCCGCGCAGCACGTTCAGCGTCCACCAGAGCGGGCCCTGAGCTCCCGCCTTGTAATATGGATCAGTTTCCATTCCGCTGTCGCGGTGATGCCGGAGATGGTGGTACCGCATGGCGTTCAGCGTGGTGGCGATCGGGTAGCCGCAGAGCCCTTCGATGATCCGGATCCCGGGCGTCTTTCGCCGCAACGGCATGTGGGTGGCGTCGTGCAGGATGACGCCCAGGGCGTGGAACCGCCCGGCGAGCGGCAGGAGGAGCACCCAGTACGCCCATCCCGGCGCGACCGCCATGAGAGCCCACAGCAGCAGGATGAGGCTCCACTCCTCCACCGCCATGCGGACGAGATGGGGGACGGTGGCGCGCGCGAGCAGCTCGCGGGGCACATCCCGGCGCGACAGGTGCGGACTTGCGCCGGCGTCCAGGGCGTCCTCGAGATCCTGAGCCAGGTGCGGGGCGTTCATGCGGCGGCTCCTGGTGAAGCGGTCTGGGGTGGTGCGGGGTCGAGCAGCAGGGCGAGCGCCGCGAGCCAGTAGCGCGCCGGATCGAAGCCGTGGCCGCCCACAACCGGCTGGGCGTGGTCGACGTCGGGCAGCAGCACGTGGGGCCAGCAGGGCCAGATCAGATCTTCGAGGAAGAACTGGCCGTCGTGCGCATGTTGCGGCGCGATCTCCCGGAGCCGGCCGTGAAAGGAATCGAGCCACGCGGTCGGACGCGACGACCAGGACGCGGTCTGGAGCACCGGAAAGGGCCAGGCCCGGCGCTCCACCGGCGCGACGAGGGCCGGCCAGCGGTCGGACGTGAGCTCGTAGCCGCCCTGGACGGCGCGCAGGCAGACGAGCGCGGCGTGGTGCATCCCCTCCGCGGCGCGCCGGCGCGCTCCGTAGCGCTCTTTCCGATGACGCCCCAGCAGCACGCTCTCCATGACCCGCGAAGGTCCGTGCGGCGTCTGCGACAGGGCCACGCCGTCGCACCGGGCCGCGAGGCCGCGGTCCCGCGCGAGCAGGGTGAGGCACTCCAGGCCGCCCCGGCTGTGGCCGCAGAGCACGAGCCGCTCGCGCAGCGGCCGGGTGGCGAGCTGGCGCGCCAGGGCCCGCACGTTCCCTCCCACCGTTCCACCGGCGCGGTTGCGGGCGATGAAGGCGTCGAATCCCAGGCCGCGCGCCGCGGCGGCCGCGGATACGAGGTTGCCGGGCATGTAGTGGCCGAGATACCCGCGCACGAACACCACCGTCGTGCGCGCCGCCCGGGAGGCCAGGGCGCGGGCGGCGGCCGGCGGTCCCTCATGCCAGAGGGCGATGAACCGCTCCGTCCAGGCGCGATCCGGCTCCGGCGCGAGCGCCGGCGTGCGCGGGTAGAGCTCGCGGTAGCGCTCGAACCCCTCGGGCCGCCAGCCGGGTCGTGGGACGGGCATGGGCATCACACCATCGCCATCTCGAACGCCGGCGGGTCTGTGGCTCTCTGCCGGCCGCTCGCCGGCGCCGCGACAGCGTAGACGCTGATCGGGACCGTCTGCTGCACGAAGCCGCGCAGCGCGGCTCCCAGCCCCCAGGCCTGGAAGTCGCAGAGCGCCACGCAGTGCCAATCCGCGTTCCGCCAGCGGTCGAACAGGTGATCGAGCATGGCGCGGAAGGCCGCGGCGCGCGCCGTTGAATCGAGCCGCTCGGCGAAGACGAGATGAGTCAGGTAGGGCGTCCGCAACGGCTCGCCGGGCTCCGGGACCCGGATCGGCGGGGACGGCAGCCAGGCCGCCACCCGGCCCAGGCCGCGCAGCGACGGCGGCAATCGCGAGACCACGGTCTGTTTCGCGGGCGCGGGCGACCAGGGGGCCACGCAGGCGACGACGCCGTGGCCGTCGGCCGCATAGACGAAATCGGTGATCGACAGGCCGTCCCAGCAGCCCAGCCGGCGCTCGAATTCCCCCCGGAAGCCGAAGGGGAGCCGCTGATTTTCCCGCTCGAAGAAGTCGCCGAGCAGGGCGCGGTCGCCAGGGCCGGCGGTGGCGACGTGCCACCGGGAACGGCGGCGCCCGACGCGCGGCAGCCGCATCAGCAGGTTGCGCATGGTGAAGGGAGCCAGGCGCACCAGCGACGGCAGGCCCGCGCGGGAGGAGCCGAGCGCGCGCCGGGCCAGCCGGTTGTCGTCGAGAACGGTGGTGAGCCAGTGGGTGCAGTCGGCGAGCTCCTCGATCTCCCCCGCCCGCGCGATGATCTCGCCGAACAGTTGCCGCCAGCGCGCCGGCAGCGTGCGATCGAACTTCATCCGCAGGTCCCCGAGATAGCCGATAGTGGTCGGCCGGCCGTCGATCCAGCCGGGCCGGAGCGAGATCGTTCCGACACCCTGCACCCCGCCCTGGCCGTCATCGCCCACGATGACGAAGGCGCGGTCCCCTTGATAGCGCAGCAGGCGGAAGAAATCGGGCCGGCGGCGGTACTGTACCGCGAAGCCGGTGGTGCGCATCGGCGCGGTCTCGAAGAAGTCGAGGATCCGCGCGTTGTCGGCCTGGGTGGCCAGGCGCGCGGCCGGCACGCGGGCGACGAGATCGGCGAGTCGCATCGGCCATCCGATCAGAAATACCGTTTCTCGAGGACCGCGAGGTCTTCGGGGAACGGGGTCGGCGGACGGAAGATGAGCAGGTACCGGTACCAGATCGGCTGCGTCTCTTCGGGGTTGCTGCGCGCGTACAGCTCCTGCCAGGGCATCCAGGGGTTCCGGTGATGGGTCAGGTTGTAGTTGAAGTTGAGGAAGAGCGCGCGGACCGGCAGCGGCGCGCGCAGGTTGTAGGCCCCTTCGATCACATGGACAGGGGTGTGCATGTGATAGATCCATTGCAGGGACGACCAGGAGAACGCGAACGCGCCGTAGGCGATCGCGAGGGTCGAGAGCCGCCAGGGGCCGAGCGCGATCAGAGCCGTCCAGACGAGGAGCGATCCCAATCCTTCGATCCGCAGGAGCCGCCAGTCGCGCGGGCTGAAGTCACGGAAGGCCGCCGCGAAGGAGTTGAAGCGCTCGTGGCGGGCCAGCCGCGAGGCGGCGCGGTAGGGCAAAAGCGGCGTCAGGGGCGGCACCAGGAAGCAGCCGAGCCAGATGCCGCCGAGGATCGCCGCGTAATATTGCAAGGTTTTCCACCAACCGGTCTCACCCTCGTGAATGAACTCCGCGCGCTCGGCCTCGGCGCGGTTGCGCCGGTGATGCCCCCAGTGCTGCACGCGCAGGAAGGTCGGCGCCGTGCCGAACAGGGTCGACGTGACCCAACCGATCAGATAATTCAGACGGGGATCGCGGTGCGCGTTCTTGTGGCAGAACTCGTGGAGCAGCGTGAAGACCCCCTGCATCATGAGGCAGAAGACGAGCACGGCCAGCGCGCGCACGCCCCACGGCAGCCGCTCGGCGTCGATGACGGTGAGGAGCGCCGCCCAGCCGGCGGCCTGCGCGAGCATCGTGATGAGATTCACCGTGCCGTAGCGGCCCAGCGCCTGCCATTCCGGCTCCACGTCGGTGACGAGATGTTGGCCTTCGACGGCGATCGGACGGCGGGTCTCCGGTTTCATCGGCGGGCTCCAATCCAGAGGTGGGACCGCAAGGCCGCGCCGGGCCGCTGGCGCGCCTGGGGGAACGCCGCCGGCAGGCGGTTCCACGGCACGCCGGGCCGCGCGTGATGCTCGCGGTGGTAGTTGATGTTGTACGGCCAGATGGTCAGCCGGCCGGCGAGGCCGGGCGCCCAACTGCAGGAACGGTCGTCCTGGCCCTCGGCGTCGGTATGCTCGGCGAAGCTGCGCACCTTCTGCAGCAACTGCGTCAGCGTGAGATAGGGAATAAACCATAACGCCGCGAGGCGGAGCGCGGTCGCGGGCCACAGGATTGCGGCACCGAGCCACAGGGCCGCGAAGAGGACGATCTGGACGGCGAGCTCGGGATAGGCGCGGGTCCTGGGCAGCCGGAGCGCTCCGCCGCGCCGTTGCTCGGCGAAATAGCGCCAGGACATCACCAGGGCGTTCCAGCCCGACAGATCGCCGGCCAGTTGCGCCACGAGAGCGAACGCCGGCAGCGGCCGGTAGCTCCAGCGCTGTCCGCGATAGAGCAGCACGCGCTCCGGATCGTGGGGAGTGCCGAGATGGCGGTGGTGGCTGACGTGCAGCGCGCGGTAGAGGTGCACCGGCAGCAGCAGCGGCACGCCCACCGCGGTATTGATCACGAAGTCGTTGAGCCGCCGGCGGCGGGAAATGAGCCCGTGTACCGCGTCGTGGTAGAGGACGAGGAGGGCGTGCTGCCGCGTGGCGATCACCAGCGCGGCGAGCAGCGCGGTCCAGGGATTCCACCAGGCCAGCGCGGCGGCGGCCGTGAGGAGGATGACGGCCCACTCGCCGGCCAAAGCGAGCGCTGAGGGCCAATGCAGAAGGGGCCGCTTCGCCGTGGCCGCGAGCACCGCGACCGCCACGGCCGTGCCCAGCGCCAGGCCGGCCAGGACGTCGACGGCGTAGTGCTGGCCGGTGAGCAGGGCCGCGGCCGCGAGCAGGAGCGTCCAGGCGAAAAACGCCGCCGCCGTCCGCCGCCACTCCCGGGCCCGCGCGCCGCCGCGCGCCGCGAGCAGCGCCGCCACCGCGATCGACATCGGCAGGGCCACGTGCCCGCTGGGCAGGGCGCAGAGCGGCGTATCGAGCCGCTGGAGGATCGCGAGCAGCGTGCCGGCGGGCGCCGCGGGCCGCGACGCGAGCCGGGTAGGAACCGCGAGGTAGAGCGCGACGTTGAGCGTCCCGCACGCCAGCGCGGCGGCGAGGACCCGGGGGAAATCCGGGCGCCGCCGGGTCCAATGAACCAGCGCCGGCAGCAACAGAAAATAGGAGAGGTACGGGATCACCGCCAGTGGCACCAGGGGGATTCGCGCATCCCACGGACCGGCGGCGATCACCCATGGCGCGGCGTAGGGCGATCCGGCCGCGAGCGCATAGAGCGGGCTCACCAGCAGGGCGTACGCGGCCAGGACCCGCCACGGGTGTCTCTTCAGATCCAGAAGAACACCTCCTCGCGCCGCGGCGCCGGAGCCGGCTCGCGGCCTCCGTCCTCGGCATGATCGCGCAGGGATTCCACGAATTCGTGCAGCAGGTCTGCCGCGGTGGAATGGAAGCACGGCCGGCCGCCGAACCGGCGGAGGTTGTCCCCCTGCACCCGCATGATCCGCACGTCCTGCTGAATCACCGCCCGGGTGTAGAACGGCAGCCAGAGCGGCGCCAGCCGGTTCAGCCAGCCGAGCTTGTAACTGATCAATGTATGGACGACGGTGTCGAACGGCCCGCGCGGCGTGCAGGTGCTGGTGATGACGAATCCCCGGCGCGGACCGAAGGTGTAATCGACCCGCGTGGTGTTGGGCATGTAGAACCTGTCCGTATGCTCGACGGGCGCGCCGTCCGGGTTCAGGATGCGGTCGGTGAATCCGACCTTGTCGTTCGGCAGGTCGTAGGTGACGAGCACGCTGTCCGGCGTGCGTTCGACCACGACGCGGACGCGCTTGTGCGCCGGCCGCCGGAACCAGCCGGCGTGCACGAACGTCGTATGGGGCACGTCCATGAAGTTTTCGACCAGGTGCGTCACCTCGTTGGGAAACTCGGTGACCATGTAGTAGGTGCCCCAACCCGGCGTCTCCCAGTAGGGCATGGCGAACGGCTCTCCCGCGGGCGGGCCGTCCCCCAGCCACACCCAGACGAGGCCGTGCCGCTCGACGACCGGAAAGCGCGGCACGCGGCAGCCGGCCGGCGGGCCGCCGGGCCCTTGGGACGGCACCTCGACACACCGGCCGTCGCCGTCGTAGACCCAGCCGTGGTACGGGCATCCGAGCTTGCCGTCGAACACGGCCCCTTTCGACAGCGCCGCGTTGCGGTGCGCGCACCGGTCCTCCATCGCCACGGCGCGCCCGCCCGCGGTGCGCCAGAGCACCAGCGGCTCCTCCAGGATCACGCGGCCGATGGGCTTGCCGGCGGTCAGCTCCCGGGTGAGCGCGGCGGCGTACCACGCCTCTTTGAGCAGGCCGCAACGCTCCCGCAGGCGCGGCCCGGCGGCGCTCGCGACCGGCGGCAGGGGCTGACGCACCATCTCCAAGGTCATCGCGGCACCTCCGCCAGCATGGAGCGCTCCGCCTCCTCGACGCCGAGCCAGGACGCCCAGTCCGGACGGGGGTCCAGACGCGTGGGCTTGACGTCGCCGGCCCGCTGGCCCGCGGCGATCCGGGCGCGCAGGTATTTCGCCGCCCCGTCCGGCACGAGCACCGGCTCGAGCGGCCCGAGCTGCCCCAGGGCGCGGGCGTAGCCATAGCCGTGGCTCTCTCCGAGCATCCGCTCCAGCGCCGCGGCGACCGTGCGCAGCGCCACGCCGTCCACCCCGTCCGCGTACAGACGGTAGTGCGGAGGGTCGCCTTCGGCCGGACCGACGAGCGCGAACGACAGGGAAACGGCAGCCTCCTGCTGAGCGCGCCGCAGGGCGGCCGCGACCCAATGCGCGTTGAGCTTCTCGCCGCGCAGATCGCACTGCTGATCGACCCGCCCTTCGAACCGCAACAGCGGCGCCTGCCCATAGAAGCCGTGCACCCGCACGACGTCGCCCAGGCGATAGCGATAGAAGCCCCCGCCGGTCGAGATCACCGGCAGGTACGCGGCGCCCTCCCGGAGCTCGTGCGCGAGCCGCGGTGGCCGCGCCGGATGCTCCAGGTCGGCGAATTCGAGGAAGTGTCCGGCCACCGCCGCCACCGCGCCGCGATCCCCCGCCGCGAGCAGCGGCAGCGAGATCACACCCTCGGTGGCCAGCAGCCCCTTCGCCTGGAGATGAGCGTGTGGCAGGGCTTGCCGCAGCGCGGGCACGGCGTCCGCCGCGGCGGCATCCGCCCAGCACGAGACGAGCGCCAGGCGCGGCCAGAGCGCCTCGCCCAGCGTGCGGCTCCCCAGGCGGGCCCGCACGTCCGCCGCGCGGCGGGGCGGCAGACGATCGAGATGCTCGTCGAGATTCGCTTCGATCCGTCGCAGCAACAGCAGGAAGAACGAAGGATGCCAGACCGAGATCAGGCCGAGATCCGGCGTCGCGAGCAGATGCGCGATCGTCGCAGCGGACCAGGCCGCCATGTCCGGAAGCCGGGCCACCTCCGGGGGAACCGCCAGCATGCGCCGGACGGCCCGTCGCGCCAGCGGACCGAAGTACTCGGTGTCGTCCTCGAAGCCGATCGGAATGCCGCCCGCGGTCCGCTCCCGGGCGCGGGCCGCCGGCGAGATCGACCAGTAGCTGGTGGTGCCGCGGAGGGCGGGCAGCGACGAGCACAGATCGTGCAGCCACGGCTTCGTGGCGGCGGAGAATTCGGCGAGCAGTGCATCGGTGTACGGGATCAGCTTGTTGGCCGCCGTCGAGCCGCTGGTGCGTTCGAACACGCGGACCGGCTGTGCCGTGAGCACGCGCGGCTCGCCACGGGCGGCGCGCTCCACCCACGGCTCCAGCTCCTCGAACCCCACGACCGGCACGCGCTCCTGCCATTCGCGGAGCGACGACACCGAAGCGAAGCGGTGCGCCCGTCCGTAGGCGGTGTCGCGGTTGTCCGCCACCAGCCGCCGCAACCGTGTCTGCTGCGTCGCCGCGCAGGCGCGGACGGCCCGTTCGAGGCGCCGCCGCGCGCCGCCGAGCGACCACCGGTGCACCGCTTGAATCGTCCGCAACGGCAGCCCGCCGGCCATGGTGAGCCTCAGCGCATCATCCGCCGGGCGGCCCCGGTCAGATTGTCATCCGCGAGCGAGGCCAGCGAGACCAGCTCGTCACCCGCGAGGTAGCCGGCATTGCGCTCCAGGAAGAAGCGCACGTGCGGATCCGACTGCCGGCCCGCGGGCACGTGCAGCAATTCCTCCTGGAGCACCTGCGGTCGCGAAAAGCGCACGAGACCCGTCGCGCGATCGTACAGCGGTCCGAATCTCTCGCGGCACAACGCATCGAGCAGCATCTGGTGGGCCGGCGGCGTCGGCGAGCCGTGATGGGGGTAGAACCGGCGGCAGAAAACCGGCAGGAAGCGGTAGGTCCGGAATCCGGAGGTCAGGAGCAGCCAGTACAGATCGCCCGGCGGATGGCCGCGCCACATCTCGTGCACCGCGCGGATCCACGCCCGCGGCAGCGCCTGCGATCCCCACGCCGCTGGCTCGACGATCGTGTCTCCCGAGCACACCACCGTCAGTTGCCGCCCGCCGGCGCGCGTGCCGTACATCAGGAAGGTCGAGAACCCCCGCAGCACGCCGGCAGCGTCCTCGAGCAGCACGGCACAGCTCTTCTCCGCCAGATCGCGCTGGAACGTGTCGCGGTCGACGCCCGAAAAGCTGCTCGCCAGCAGGGCGAACATCCGGTCGCTCAGCTCGCCGGTGAGCTGATCCCGCGGCACGGATCTCCCCGACAGCGCCGGGCGCGCTGCCGGAGCGTCGACCGCGCTTCGATCGCCCGTGGCGTCGCCGGCGGTGGCCATCGGGGAGAAGTCGCTCATCGTCGCCCCTCCAGGATCGAAAGCCATAATTTCAGCTTGCCTTTTACTTTAACGATTCGACGCGGAAATGTCCAGGCGTCCAGGGGGGCTCCGGAAACACCAAGGGGGACCGGTCTCCCGGTCCCCCTTCTGACGGATCGCGACGCGCGGCCTAGTAGCGGTAGTGATCCGTCTTGTACGGGCCGTTCTTGTCCACGCCGATGTACTTGGCCTGCTCGTCGCGGAGCTCGGTGAGCCTGGCGTTGAGGGTGGTGAGCTGGAGGCGCGCCACCTTCTCGTCCAGGTGCTTGGGCAGGGTGTAGACGCCCACCGGATACTCCCCCTTCTTCGTCCACAGCTCGATCTGCGCCAGGCACTGGTTGGCGAAGGAGGAGCTCATCACGTAGCTGGGGTGCCCCGTGCCGCAGCCGAGGTTCACCAGCCGCCCCTTGGCGAGCAGGATGATCCGCTTGCCGCCGGGGAAGATCACGTGGTCCACCTGGGGCTTGATCTCTTCCCACGGGTACTGCTCCAGGCTCGCGACATCGATCTCGCTGTCGAAGTGGCCGATGTTGCAGACGATGGCGTTGTGCTTCATGCGCGCCATGTGGTCGTGAGTGATCACGTGGTAGTTGCCGGTGGCGGTGACGAAGATGTCCGCCTTGTCGGCAGCCTCCTCCAGGGTGACCACGCGGAAGCCTTCCATGGCCGCCTGGAGGGCGCAGATGGGATCGATCTCCGTGACCCACACCTGGGCGCTCAGGGCGCGCAGGGCCTGGGTGCAACCCTTGCCCACGTCACCGTAGCCGCAAACGACGGCGATCTTGCCGGCCACCATCACGTCGGTGGCGCGCTTGATGGCGTCCACCAGCGACTCGCGGCAGCCGTAGAGGTTGTCGAACTTGCTCTTGGTGACGCTGTCGTTGACGTTGATGGCGGGGAACTTCAGCTCCCCCCGCTTGGCCATCTCGTAGAGGCGGTGGACGCCCGTGGTGGTCTCTTCCGTGACCCCCTGGATCGCCGCGGTCTGCTGCTTGTACCAGCCGGGCTGGGCGGCGTTGCGCTTGCGGATGGCGGCGAAGAGCACGCGCTCCTCCTCGCTGGTGGGGTGGTCCAGCACGGAGGGGTCGTCCTCGGCCTTGGCGCCCAGGTGGACGAGCAGGGTGGCGTCGCCGCCGTCGTCCAGAATCATGTTGGGCGCGCCCTCGGGAAACTCGAAGATGCGGTGGGTGAAGTCCCAGTAGTCCGCCAGGCTCTCCCCCTTGAAGGCGAAGACGGGGGCGCCCCCGGCCGCGATGGCCGCCGCGGCGTGGTCCTGGGTCGAGAAGATGTTGCAGCTCGCCCAGCGCACCTCGGCGCCGAGGGCCCGCAGGGTCTCGATGAGCACGGCCGTTTGGATGGTCATGTGCAGGGAGCCGGCGATGCGGGCGCCCTTGAGGGGCTGGCTGGCGGCGAATTCCCTGCGGATGGCCATGAGGGCCGGCATCTCGCCCTCGGCGATCTGGATCTCCTTGCGCCCCCAGTCGGCCAGGGAGAGATCGGCGACGTGATAGTCGGTGTGGGTGGTGGTTTCGGCGGTCGTCGGAGTGGCGACGGTCATGAATGACCTCCTCTGAGGTTCTCCGGGGCGGCAGGTGCTCACCTGGTTCATCCCGGAAGGGTTCAGGTGAGCGCCGTTGCGTGGGCTCCGGTCATGCCGGCGTCCGAGCCTGGGAGGGGACGCCTCCTGCAGCGCTCCTCGGACGAGGAGGATATTTTACCTCAGGTGGGGGCGGAGGCGCAAAGCTCCAGGATCGCCCGCCGCATCGCGGGATTCACCTCGAAATGCTCGTCGAGAAACCCCAGGATGGCGCGCGCCGACTCGACGCTCCGCTCATAGTCTTGGGCGAACGACGGCAGGGCCTGGGCGATCCGGGGGTGGCGCTGCTCGTACCGCCGTTCCAGGGCGAAGGGGTCGCGGGGGGACGGGGCCGCGGGATCGATCCTCTCCGCGAGCTCGAGAAGGCGGTCGACGGCGTGGAGTTGGATCAGCCGCATCGCCGCCAGCCTCTCCCCCCGGCGGTCGCGGCACAGGCCGGCATACAGATTGGTCAGGGCCTCCCCCAGCGACCACTCCACGGAGCGCTCCTCCAGGCTCGGCTGGGGACGCCGCGGAAACCGCAGCTCATCCGAAACGCTGTCCTTTTTCCACACCATGCGTCCGGGCGCGAAAGGGATGTGCTCCAGCTCGGGCTCCTCGAAGACGGCGAATTCGCAGAAGATCCCGTCCGCGAACAGCACTTTGTAGCCGTCCGGCGTGTTGCGAAAGGAATAGGCGATCGGGCAGATATTGCCGAGCCAGGAGAGGTCGTCGAGGAATTCCCGCTTCTGTCCGTTCTCCACGATGGCGAAGAAATCGAGATCGGAATAGCGGTCGAGGCGGTCGAGCTCCAGGCCGACCGAGCCCAATCCGATCAGAGCCAGGGCCTTGCCGGAGCGGGCCAGGGAGGCGCCGATCTCGTCCAGCCGGGACAGCAAGAGCTCCGTCCTGCTCAGGGTCATGGGATCTCCCCTTCTCTGCCCCTGACTATACCGCGCCGCGGTCCTCGGCTCGGGTAGAATCGCGCCAGGAGGAAACCACTATGGCCAAAGGTAACAACGCGCAGAAGAAAGAGACCAAGAAGCCGAAGAAGTCCGCGGTGAAGAGCGCGCCTGCAAGCAGCCCAGGCACCAAGAAGAAGTAGCCGTCCCCGGGGATGGCTGGCCGCGTCGGAGGCGGCTCGTCATCCCTGGCCGGCCCTCCCCAAGCTCGTCTCGCGCTCAGTCCGAGCCCATTCGGTGACGGGCCAGCCGCAACTCGAGGTGTCGCTTCACGTCGCGCCATTCGCTCGCGAGGATGCTGTACATCACGCTGTCGCGCGCCGTGCCGTCGCGGCGCGCCTGGTGGTGGCGGATGACGCCGTCCTTCTTGGCGCCCAGCCCCTCGATGGCTCGCTGGGAGGCGAAATTGAAGTTGTCGGTGCGCAGGCCGACCACCTGGCAGCCGAGCGCGTCGAAGGCGTGGCCGAGCAGCAGGAGCTTGCAGGTGGTGTTGACGTGGCTGCGCTGCCAGCTCTTGGCATACCAGGTATAGCCGATCTCCACGCGGTCGACCGGGGTCACGATGTCGTGATAGCGGGTCGAGCCGATGATCTTTCCCTCGTCGAGCTCGCGCACCGCCCATGGGAGCATGTGCCCGGCCTCCTGGCCCGCGAGGGCGCTCGTGATGTAGTCGCTGGTCTGGCTGGGCTCCGGAACCGCGGTGAACCACAGTTTCCAGAGCTTCCCGTCGGCCGCGGCGGCGAGCAGCTCGTCATGATGGTGATAGTCCAGGGGCTCCAGGCGGATTCCGTGCGCCTCCAGGGTGACCGGACAGGGCTTGTTCATGGGGTGCACAGGGTACCACGGAGCGGAATGCTATCCTTCCCCCTCCATGCGAAACGAGCACCACACCGACCTTGCCGAGATCGCCCGCCAGGCCATGCGCGACCGCGGGCTGGAGCCCGACTTCCCGCCGGCGGCCCTGGCCGAGGCGGAGCGGCTGACTCCGAACCTCCACGACGGCGATCCGGCTGTCCACGACCTGCGCGACCTTCTCTGGTCGTCGATCGACAACGACGACTCCCGCGACCTCGACCAGCTCGAGGTGGCCGAAGCGCTCCCCGGCGGGGCCGTCAAGGTCCTCGTCGCCATCGCCGACGTCGAGGATCTGGTGCTGCCGGGCTCGGCGATCGATGCTCACGCGCGGAAGAACACCACCTCGGTCTACACCGCGGCCCGCATCTTCGCCATGCTCCCGGAGCGGCTGTCGACCGGCGTCACCTCGCTCAACGACGGCGAGGACCGGCTGGCGATCGTGATCGAGATGACCGTCGCTCAGGACGGCTCGATCGCCGGCTCGGACGTCTATCCGGCCCGGGTGCGCAACCGCTGCAAGCTGGCCTACGACGCGGTGGCCGCCTGGCTGGAAGGCCAGGGGCCGATGCCGCCGCGGATAGCCCAGGTGGCGGGGATCGCCGACCAGGTGAAGCTCCA
>Ga0308176_10001713_pt1 | contig 13797 bp, 18 predicted proteins | sample PhyCR2_3_FD_203890 | JGI IMG/M metagenome (GOLD analysis project Ga0308176, IMG submission 203890) | Soil microbial communities from UC Gill Tract Community Farm, Albany, California, United States - DLSLS.C.R2 | ecosystem: Environmental > Terrestrial > Soil > Agricultural land | place: USA...
GCGAGGGCGCGCCGCACGAGGTGCTGCTCGTCGTCGACGCGACGACGGGACAGAACGGCCTGCAGCAGGCACGCCTGTTCAACGACGCTGTCGGGGTGACCGGCGTGGCGCTCACGAAGCTCGACGGCTCGGCGAAAGGCGGGATCGCGGTGGCGATCGCGTACGAGCTCGGGCTGTCCGTGAAGCTGGTCGGCGTCGGCGAGGGGCTCGACGACCTGCGGCCCTTCGATGCAACCGACTTCGCGCGCGCGCTGGTGGCTTGAAGCTCGTTCCGTCAGACCAGTTCTCGTACGTCGAGCTCGCGGAGCTCTTCACGCGCGGGTATGAGGGCTACTTCGTGCCGATGCACTTCGACGAGCCGACGCTGCGCTACATGGTCGACGCGTGGGACATCGACCTCTCGAAGTCACGCGTTGCGCCGGACGCCGGCCTGTGCAACCTGGCGATTCGCGGTGACCGCGGTTGGATCGGCGGGATTGCCGTCGTCCCGGAGCAGCGACGGCACGGCGTCGGCCGCGCGCTGATGGAAGCAGTGATCGAGCTTGCGCCGCCGACGGTGCTGCTCGAGGTGATCGAGGCCAACGAGCCCGCGATCAAGCTGTACGAGTCGCTCGGCTTCGAGAAGACGCGCGTGCTCGAGGTGTGGCGCGTGGAGGCGCCGCTCGTTGCGGCGAGGAACGCCGAGCAGTCGTTGCTTGGCCAGACCGGGCTGCCGTGGCAGCGTGAGGACGCGTCGCTGCCTCCCGACTACGAGCGCCTCGAGGTCGACGGCGGCGCGATGCTCTTCCGCGGCGGCACCGTGTTCCAGCTCGAGGCGAGCGACGAGGACGCGGCCGTAGCGCTCCTCTCGCGCGGAACGGCGCTCAACTACGTCAACGTCCCCGAGAGCGACGTCGCGAGCGGCGCGCTGCGCAAGCTGGGTGGCGAGCTCAGGCTCAAGCAGTTCGAGATGGTGCTGCGCCGTTAGGCAGTCGCATCCGGCCCTGTCTTTCGTGCGAAGCGCACTAGACGGTGCCTGGCACCAGCCGTGGCTCGACCAGCCTCGGCTAATCGGCTGACGAGCGTGCCCAGAGATTGATGTCGCTCTCGGTCCCGTAGCGGTCGATCGCCGCGAGCTCTTCGTCCGAGAAGTCCAGGTTCCCGAGCGCACCGAGCGAGTCCTCGAGCTGCGCGACGCTTGACGCGCCGATGACCGTCGAGGTCATGCGCGGATCGCGCAGCGTCCAGGCGAGCGCCATCTGCGCGAGCGACTGGCCGCGACCCCCGGCGATCTCGTTCAGCGCACGGATCTTCGCGAGCGCTTGATCGGTCAGCAGATCGGGCGAGAGTGACGAGTTCGCTGCGGCCCGCGAGCCCTCGGGGATCCCGTCGAGGTACTTCGTCGTGAGCATCCCCTGCGCGAGCGGGGAGAAGCCGATGCAACCGACGCCGAGCTCACCGAGCGTGTCGAGCAGATCCGGCTCGATCCACCGGTTGAGCAGCGAGTACGAAGGCTGATGGATGAGTAGCGGCGTGCCGAGCCGTTCGAGGATGCCGTACGCCTCGCGCGTCTTCTCCGGCGAGTAGGAGGAGATGCCGGCGTACAGCGCCTTGCCGGAGCGGACGGCCGTGTCGAGCGCGCCGATCGTCTCCTCGAGCGGCGTGTCCGGGTCGAAGCGGTGCGAGTAGAAGATGTCGACGTAGTCGAGCCCCATTCGCGCGAGCGACTGGTCGAGCGAGGAGAGCAGGTACTTGCGCGAGCCCCATTCGCCGTAGGGGCCGGGCCACATGTCGTAGCCCGCCTTCGTCGAGATCACCAGCTCGTCGCGGTACGGCCGCAGGTCCGAGGCGAGCACGCGCCCGAACGTCACCTCGGCCGAGCCGTACGGGGGCCCGTAGTTGTTCGCCAGGTCGAAGTGCGTGACGCCGAGGTCGAACGCCCGCAGGAGGATGGCGCGGGAGGTCTCGAGCGCGCGGTCGCCGCCGAAGTTGTGCCAGAGCCCGAGCGAGATCGCGGGCAGCTTGAGGCCGCTGATCCCGCAGCGGCGGTAGTCCATGGAGTCGTAACGGGTGCTCACGGCGTCGTAGGGCACCAGCCGATTCTACGGCCCGGTTGACCCGGGCCGACCTCGCCTTGTACGGTCCTGCACATGACGTTGAGCGAGTTCTTTCTCACGCTGGCGGCCGACCCCAAGCTCCTGGAGCGTTTTCAGCGCAACCCGACCGGGGTTGCGGACGAGCTGGGACTGAGCGAAGAGCAACGGCGGCTGCTGGGGCCCGGCCAGCTGGACAAGCTCCGGATCGAGATCCGCGGCGAGCTGACGGTCGACGACGAGGCGGCGATGATCATCTGGCTTCACCACCTCCCGTCGATTCCGTGGCTGTTCGCGCCTCCTGAATCCGGAGAGTGAACGTCGCGTGCCGCACGGCACGCTGACCGTCGTCGGCACCGGTATCCGCGTCGGCGTTCAGCTGACCCCTGAGAGCCGCGCGGCGATCGATGCCGCCGACGAGTTTCTGTACGTCAACGCCGAGCCGCTCGGTGACCGGTGGCTCGCGGGTCTCCATCCGCGCGGACGGAGCCTCGCGCCGCTCTACCGCCCCGGCGCCGACCGGGAGGACGTCTACGAGGCGATCGTGGAGGCGATCCTGCAGCCGGTCAGGCGCGGTGCGTCGGTCTGCGTGGCGTTCTACGGGCATCCCGGCGTGTTCGTGCGTCCGTCACACGCCGCGGTCGCCCGTGCGCGCGTCGAGGGGCACGCGGCGCGGATGCTTCCGGCGGTCTCGGCGGAGGACTGCCTGTTCGCCGATCTCGGCATCGACCCGGCGACCCACGGGTGCGTCAGTTTCGACGCGACGACGTTCCTCGCACGCCCGCGTCCTCTGGATCCCAGCGCGGTGCTCGTGCTCTGGCAGGTGGCGGCGGTATGCGAGTCGCGTGCAGTTGTCGAAGGCGAGCACGGCGCCAACGTGCCGCTGCTCGTCGAACGATTGACCACGATGTACCCGCCGGACCACGAGGTGGTGCTGTACGAAGCATCTCCGTTTCCGGTGGCGGAAGCGCTCGTGCAGCGTCTGCCGCTCGCCGAGCTCGCGCGAACGGTGCCGACTCCGCAGGCGACGCTCTACGTCCCGCCGCTTGCGAGCCCTACGCCGACCGTGTGACCTTTCGCCCGGTACAGCGCCGCCGCACGCGCGCCGGCGTCGCCGGCCTCGACCTCGCGCCCGGCGGCCGCGAGGACATCGCGGAGCGTGAGCAGCGCGTCGGCATGGAACGTCGTCGCCTCCGTCGCCTCCGCGATCGCCACCGCCTCTCGCGCCAGCTCCTCGGCATCGGCCCGAGACACCCGAGCCAGCGCCGTCCGCCATTGAACCTGCGAGATGAGGTCGATTGCCGGAGCATCGCGGCGACTTCGCTCGGCCCACGTCTTCGCTTCTTCGTCGCGATCCTGGGCGTGCAGCGCCGTCGCGAGGAGTGAGGCGATGGTCGCGAGCGTGCCACGGTCGCCGATCGAGCCGAGGGTGTGCGCGGAGGCGCGCAGCTGCTCCTCCGCTGCGACCGGAGCCTCCGCGAGAAGCTCGACGAACGCGGCGTAGTAGCGCTGCACCGCGAGCAGGCGCGTCCGGCCCAGCTCCTCGAGCAGCGCATGCCCCGCCTGATACTCGCGCCTCGCCTCGTCGAAGCGCCCGGCCATCCCGTGCAGCGCTGCCCGGACTCCGTGGATGACGCCTTCGTCGCCGCCGCTGCTCCTGATCTCGTCGCAGCGGGCGAGCGCGGTCTCGACGTCGTCGGGCCCGAAGACGAGGCTTCGGACGGCGAGCACGAGGAGCTCGCCGACGTGGCGTCCTGCACCGCTCCGGCGCGCGATCCGAAGCGCCTCTTCGAGCGACGTGGCGAGCTCACGGCTGCGGCCGCGGACGTAGTCGTGCGTGACGATCACGAGCCACGCCCGCGAGAGCGCCTCGTCGTCGCCTGCCCCTTCCAGCACGGTGAGGGCGTGACGCGCCGTCGGGACGGCGTTCTCCACCCAGCGTGTGGGCTGGGCCGGAAAGTCGACGAACAACTGCTCGACGCTGGCACGGCTCCGAAGCACCGGGTCGTCGAGGCGGGCTGCGTCCTCGGCGGCGCGCCCGACGACCTCCTCCGCGCGCGCGAGCGCGCCGCGCTCGAGAAGCACCGGCACGAGGTCGAAGCAGAGCTCGACGTGCCGGTGGTCGATCGGGCGCGACAACGCCAACGCTCGCTCGAGGAGCGATTCGGCCGCTGCCGCGTCACTCCGTGCGCGCGCCGCTCGGCCGAGTCGGGCCAGCACCGCGAACGCCCGCTCCGCGATGTCGTCGACGGGAAGCCCGATCGCGCGCTTCGCCTCATACGCCTGCTCGAGATGCCACGCCGCGAGCTCTTCGGCCTCGCGTTGGGTCTCTGCGGACGCATTTGCCTCCAGCCAGTCTGCAAGGCGCTCGTGCAGCTCGCCCCGCAGCGCCTTCGGAAGTGACTCGTACGCGGCATCGCGGATGAGCATGTGCCGAAAGCGGTAGCCGCCCGAGCTCGCGAACGACACGTCGTGCGGACGCACGAGATCCTTTCGCTCGAGTGTCGCGAGCGCCTGCAGTGCTTCGCTGCCTGCGAGCTGCTCGAGCGCATCGGCCGAGAAGAAGCGTCCGGCGACCGCCGCGGCAGCGAGCGCAGTGCGCTCGTTCTCCGGCAACAGCTCGAGGCGCGCGGTGAGCAGCGCCTGGACGGTCGGTGGCACGGCTGCGGTGGCGCCTTCGTCGACCACCATCGCGACGATCTCTTCCAGGAACAGCGGGTTGCCCTCGGCGACGTCGGTGATCATCCGCCGTGTCTCGAAGGCGACGGTGTCGCCTGCCAGCCGTGACACGAGCGCGTCGGCGTATGTGTCGTCGAGCGGTTCGAGCAGGATCGTCGTGGCGTTCACCTTTCCGCCGCCGAAGCGCGGATGCGCATCGAGCAGCTCGGGCCTCGAGAGGCAGAGCACGAGCACCGGCGCATCGCGCAGGCCGTCGACGACGCGTTCGGTCAGCTCGAGCAGCGCCGGTTCGGCCCAGTGGATGTCCTCGAACCCGAGCACGACGGGTCGTCGGCGTGCCTCCGCCTCGATGAGACGACGGAACGCGCGTGCGATCTCCTCTGGCCCGGCCGCCGCCTCGCCGTCGCCCACCGCGGCACGCAAGATCTCGGCGTCCACATCGGTGATCTCGGACATTGCGCCCTGCAGCGACCGAACGATCTCGCGGAGCGCCCAGTAGGTGATCCCCTCGCCGTACGGCAAGCAGCGTCCGATCACGACCGTGGCTTCGCCCACGAGCTCCGCCGTGAGCTCGCGCGCGAGCCGGGACTTGCCGACGCCCGCGGCGCCGAGCAGGGTGAACAGGTGCGCACCGTTCCGTGACACGACGCGTCTGAGCGATTGGCGCAGCATCGCGAGCTCGTCGTCGCGGCCCATCAGCGGCGTATCGAAGCGGCGCGACCGACCTGGAGCATCCGGGACGACGGCGACGACGCGCCACGCTTCCGTGGGCTCGCCTTTGCCGCGGAGGTCGAGCGGCCCCGCCGGCTCTGCGACGACGGCGTCGCGCACGAGCTCGAACGTCGTCTGCCCGATCAGGATCTCGCCGGGCGTCGCGGCCTGCTCGAGTCGCGCGGCCACGTTGACGGCGTCTCCGGTGACGAGCGTGTGCTCGCCGCCTGCGACCACCTGGCCGGTGTTGATTCCCGTCCGGATCGACAACCGGACCGGCAACTCGGCGTTCAGTTCCGCGAGGGCGAGGCGCATGTCGGCCGCGGCGCGCACCGCGCGAAGCGCGTCGTCCTCGCGAGCGCTGGGCACCCCGAACACCGCCATCACGGCGTCGCCGATGAACTTCTCGACCGTGCCGCCGTGATGCGCGATCACCGCGCTCATCCGCTCGAAATAGCGGCCCATCACGGCGCGGACGGCCTCCGGGTCGCGCTCGTCTCCGAGGGCCGTCGACCCGACGACATCGGCGAACAGCGCCGTCACCGTCTTCCGTGTCAGGCGCTCCATCCGCCGAGTCTAAGCCGGAAACCTCCCAGCTACGATGCGCCGTCGTGTTCGACACGCTGTCCGACAAGCTCCAGGGCGCTCTCGGCGACCTGCGGAAGAGAGGGAAGCTCGACGAAGAGTCGATCTCGCGCGCGATGCGCGAGATCCGCCTCGCGCTGCTCGAGGCCGACGTCAACTTCACGGTCGTCCGCGACTTCGTCGGGCGCGTGCGGGAGAAGGCGCTCGGCGACGAGATCCTGAAGAGCCTGACGCCAGGACAGCAGGTCGTGAAGGTCGTCCACGACGAGCTCACGCAGCTGATGGGTGAAGGCGAGTCCGGGCTCGCGTTCGGGCGGTTCACCGTGATCCTGCTCGCCGGCCTGCAGGGCTCGGGAAAGACGACGACGGCGGCGAAGCTCGCGCTGCACCTGCGCAAGGAAGGGCGCAGGCCGGGACTGATCGCCGCCGACCTGCAGCGCCCCGCCGCGATCGACCAGCTCGAGCAGCTCGGCAAGCAGATCCAGGTGCCGGTGTTCCGCACCGACACCAAGGACGCAGTCGAAGCCACCCGCAGCGGTCTCGCCCGTGCGCGCGACGAAGGGCTCGACACGGTGATCGTCGACACCGCCGGCCGCCTGCAGATCGACGAAGAGCTGATGGACGAGCTCGCGCAGGTTCGCGACGAAGCGAAACCGACGAACGTGCTGCTCGTCCTCGACGCGATGACGGGGCAGGAAGCGGTGAACGTCGCAGAGGCGTTCCACGAGCGCATCGCGTTCGACGGCGTGATCCTGACGAAGCTCGACGGCGATGCCCGCGGCGGCGCCGCGCTGTCGGTCAAGGCGATCACCGGCAAGCCGATCAAGTTCGCCTCGACGGGCGAGAAGGTCGATGCGCTCGAGGTCTTCCACCCGGACCGGATGGCCTCGCGCATCCTCGGCATGGGCGACGTGCTGACGCTGATCGAGCGGGCAGAGGCGGCGGTCGAGGAGGACGAGCAGGCCGAGATCGAGAAGCGCATGGCGGCCGGCCAGTTCACGTTCGACGACTTCCTGAAGGCCTACAAGATGCTGCGTCGCATGGGGCCGTTGCAAGGGATCCTGAAGATGATCCCGGGCATGAGGGAGCAGCTCGGTGACGTCGACGTTGACGAGGGCCAGCTCGGGCGGGTCGAGGCGATCGTGCTCTCGATGACGCCGCAGGAGCGCCGTTCGCCTATCGTGATCGACGGCAAGCGGCGGCTCCGGATCGCCAGGGGCTCCGGGACGACGGTCGAGCAGGTCAACCAGCTGCTCGAGGCCCGGAAGCAGATGGAGAAGATGATGAAGCACATGGGGCGGGGGAAGATTCCGGGCCTCCCGACCCAGCAGGCGCCGGCGCCGTCCCTGTCCGCAGGACGGAAGAGCGGTGTGAAGCGCAAGAAGAAGAGAGCGAAGCGTTGATGAAAGGACGTGGATGGCAGTCAAGCTGAGGCTCACCCGTGTGGGCTCCAAGAAGAACCCGATCTACCGCGTGATCGCGGCCGACTCGCGGGCTCCGCGCGACGGGAAGTTCCTCGACATCGTCGGGCGCTACAACCCGCAGACGGAGCCGTCGACCATCGACCTCGACGAGACAAAGGTCAAGGACTGGCTCGCGAAGGGCGCGCAGCCGACCGAGGCGGTCGCGAAGCTGATCAAGATCTCCGGCATCGAGAAGTAGCGGTGTCTGATCTGCTCGCGTACCTCGCGCGCGAGCTCGTCGACGATCCGGCGGCGGTTCGCGTCGAGGAGGAGGAGCGTGACGACGTGCTCGTCCTCGTTCTGCACGTCGCCGCGGACGACGTCGGCAAGGTGATCGGGCGCAACGGTCGCATCGCGCGCGCGTTGCGCACGCTCGTGCGAGCGAGCTCCGCGCGCGACGGGCGGCGCGTGCAGGTCGAGATCGCCGATCCAGAAGACGAATGAAGGTCGCAGCGCTCTACGACGTCCACGCGATGCCGTGGGCGCTCGAGGCCGTTCTCGCGGCGGTCGACGACGAGCGGATCGATGCGGTCGTCTTCGGCGGCGACTACCTGTACGGCCCGTACCCGCGTGAGACGGTTGCGATGGTGCGCGCGCTCGAGGCAGTGGTGCTGCGCGGCAACTGCGAGGACCTCGCAGAAGACTGGGAGCGTGGGCAGCTGGCACCCGGCGACCTCGAGTGGCTCCAGTCGTTGCCGCTCGCAGCGACGATCGACGACGTCGTGTACTGCCATGCGACCCCGAACGACAACACGCCGATCACCACGGCGATCACTCCCGACGATGCGGTGCTGGCGGCATTCGGGGATGCGCGCGGCACCGTCGTGATCGGGCACACGCATCATCAGTTCGATCGTCGTGTCGGCGACCTACGAGTCGTCAACGCCGGTTCGGTCGGGATGGCGTACGAGAGTGACGTGGCGGCGTACTGGACACTGCTCGCCGACGGTGAACCGAGCTTTCGTCGAACCCGGTTCGACGTCGACCGCGCCGTCGCCGAGATGCGCCGGAGCGACTGGCCGCACGCACAGGAGTTCGTCGACGAGAACCTCCTCGTCGCCGTCGATCGCGACGAGGCGATCGCGTCGCTCGAGAGTCGCCGGAAGTGAGAGTCCCGATCGGCAAGGTCGGGCGCCCGCATGGGATCGACGGAGCGTTCTTCGTCGAGCAGCCGTCGGAGGACCAGCGCTGGTGGAAGACCGGGGCGTATTTCCTGGCCGGAGGCGTGCCGGTCGAGGTGGTTATGCACCGCAGATCCTCGGGACGGCCGGTGATCAAGGTGGAGCCCCCCGTCAAGCGTGGGGCGCTCCTCGAGGTCGAGCGAGCCGACCTGCCCGCGACCGGTGATGATGAGTACTACGCCTTCGAGCTCGTCGGTCTGCGGGTGGTCGAGGAAACCGGCCGTTCGCTCGGAACCGTGGAGGCCGTCACACCCGGCGTCGCGAACGACGTGCTGGAGCTCGACTCGGGCGTGCTCCTGCCGATGGTCGAGGACTGCGTCCGGATCGTCGACGTCGCCGGCGGCCGGATCGAGGTTGCGGAGGGATTCGCCGGCTAGTGCAGCTCGACGTCTTCACGCTCGTCCCGCACGCGTTCGCGTGGCTCACCGAGCAGCGCCCCGTCGCGACCGTCCTCGGCGGCGAGCTCGACCTGCGCCTGCACTCCTACCGCGACCACTCGCCGCTCAGCTCGCGGCAGGTCGACGACGAGCCGTACGGCGGCGGTGCGGGCATGGTGCTGCGCGTCGACGTCGTCGCCGCCGCGCTCGACGCGGTGTACGGCGGCGTGCCAGAGCACCGGGTGGTGGCGCTCACACCGAAGGGCCGACAGCTGACTCAGGCGGTCGTCGAGGAACTGGCGCGGGAGGAGCGGGTGACGCTCCTTTCGGCGAGGTTCGAAGGGTTCGACGAGCGCATCGTCGAACACCTCGCATCGGATGCACTTTCCGTCGGCCCCTACGTCCTTTCGAACGGCGATCTCCCGGCGATGATCCTCCTCGACGCGATCGCACGGCGGCTGCCGGGAGCACTTGCCGAGGGCTCCGGGGAGCTCGAGTCGTTCTCCGCCGAGCTCGGCGGCGGGCTCGAGTACCCTCATTACACGCGTCCTGCGGAGTTCCGCGGGTGGCGGGTGCCCGGCGTGCTGCTCTCGGGTGACCACGCGAAGATCGAAAGCTGGCGAAGGGAGCAGGTCCGCTGAGGAATCCGATCGACTACTTGACCGAAGGCTTGCCTCATGGCTGGCGCGTGACGATCGACTGGCTGGTGACGATCGTCGGCGCGATCGTGATCGTGCTCGCGATCAAGGCGTGGGTCGTGAACCCGTACCGCATCCCGTCGAGCTCGATGGAGCCGACGCTGCACTGCGCGCGGCCCGGGCCCGACTGCGAGGCGAGCTACTCGGACCGCGTGCTCGCCTGCCGTTTCTGCTACCGGTTCTGGAGCCCGCGGCGTGACGACATCATCGTCTTCAAGACGCCGAAGCTGGCCGCGCTGCGCTGCGGCGCCGGCGGCACCTTCGTGAAGCGCGTGATCGGCCTGCCCGGCGACACCTGGGAGGAGCGCGAGGGGTACGTCTACATCGACGGTAAGCGACTCAACGAGCCGTACATCCAGCCTGACCGCCGAGACGACCGGACGATCGCCCCCGAGGTGATCCCGAAAGACCACTACTTCATGATGGGCGACAACCGGGAGTCGTCCTGCGACTCCCGCAGCTGGGGCACGGTGCCGAAGAAGAACCTGATCGGGAAGGTGTTCGCCACCTACTGGCCGCCGAACCGGATCTCGATCCAGTAATTGCTACGATGCCGCCCGGCCTCCCGCCCCTTTCGACATGAGCACGATCATCCAGGACATCGAGCGCCGTCAGCTGCGCGAGGTCCCGCGGTTCAAGGCGGGCGACACCGTTCGGGTGCATTTCCGCGTGATCGAGGGCACTCGCTCGCGGATCCAGGTGTTCGAGGGGATCGTGATCAAGCGGCAGGGCGCCGGCGCACGCGAGACGTTCACCGTGCGGAAGAACTCGTTCGGCGTCGGCGTCGAGCGGACGTTCCCGCTACATTCGCCGAAGATCGACCAGATCGAGGTCAAGGCGATCGGTGACGTGAACCGCGCGAAGCTGTACTACCTGCGCGGCAAGGTCGGCAAGAAGGCTCGCGTCCGCGAGCTGCGCCAGAACTAAGCCTCCTCGCTCTTTCCACACTTTCGGCACAATCGCCGGCCGTCGCTCGGGCTACGCTCGCGTCATGCCTCCGGCGAAGAAGCGCACGGGTCAGAAGCTGCTCCGGTTCGACCGGAATACCGGCGGCCGGTTCGTCGCCGGGGCAGACGAAGCAGGCCGGGGGCCACTCGCAGGGCCGCTCGTCGTGGCGGGCGTGCTGCTCGACTACGCCTGCCTGCGCGACCACCGGGTGCGTCCGCTCGCGCTCCTGAACGACTCCAAGCAAGTCGATCCCGACACGCGGGACGAGCTCTACCGCGCCGTCGTCGCCTGCGCGGAGCGCATCTCCGTTCGCGTCTTCCCGGCCGCGGTGATCGACCGCGACGGCCTCCACAAGTGCAACCTGCGGGGGTTGCGCGAGGCGCTGTGGGCCTGTCAACCCGCCGATGTGTCCCTCGTCGACGGGTTCAAGCTCGGCCCGACGGCACCGCCGCACCGCGCGGTCGTCGACGGCGACTGCAAGAGCGCCGCGATCGCCGCCGCCTCGATCGTCGCCAAGGTGACGCGCGACCGCTACATGCGCACCGCCGACGCGCTGTACCCCGGCTACGGGTTCGCATCCCACGTCGGGTACATCACCCCGGGGCACACCGCGATCGTGCGCGAGCGCGGGCCGTGCGAGATCCACCGCCGCTCCTGGCGCGCACGTGCGTACCTCAGCGAAGAAGAGCTCGCCGCGGCATCCCTCTGAGCGCCGCGCCGCGTGGTGGTACCGGATGCGCGGCTACCGCGTGCTCGCGGCGAACTGCTGGGCAGGCGGGTACGAGCTGGACCTGGTCGTCCGCCGCGGACGGACGCTCGTCTTCGTCGAGGTGAAGTCGAAGTCCGGCCCCGGGTTCGGTGACCCGCTGGAGATGGTGACCCCGGTGAAGGTCGAGCGCCTGCGCCGCGCGGCGGGGGCATGGCTCCGCTCGAACCCGTCGCTCGCCGGGCTCGAGCTGCGCTTCGACGTGGCGGCAGAACGGGCCGGGCGGATGGAGGTCGTGCAGGACGCGTTCTAGCCGACGTCGAACCCACACGTGTGGCGACGCAGGAACAGCTCTATGCCGGCCTGGACCTCGACCTCTCCTGGTCGGAGCGCGACCTGCCCGAGCGCGAGCGGACGAAGCACGTCCATCGCCTCCATCCGTACCTCGGCAAGTACATCCCGCAGCTCGTCGAGGAGCTGTTTCGCCGTCACGTGCCGCCACGTGGCCGTGTTCTCGATCCGTTTGCCGGCTCGGGGACGACGCTCGTGCAAGCGCTCGAGTCCGGTCTCGACTCGACCGGCGTCGACGTCGCGTCGTTCAACTGCCTCCTGACCAGCGTGAAGACGCGCGAGTACAACCCGTTCGTGCTCGAACGGGATCTGCGCGACGCGCTCGCGCGGTTCGCGCATGGCGAAGGGGCTGCCGCAGACGCGACGGCGTACGTGCGTGCGTGGTTCGCACCCGCTGCGCGCGACCATCTGCTCCGGTTCCGGTCACTCGTCACCGACTACGAGTCGGCGGACGTGTTGCGCGTGATCCTCGCGCGCGCTGCGCGGTCGGCCCGGCTGACGACGCACTTCGATCTGGACTTCCCGCGCACGCCGCAGAAGGAGCCGTACTGGTGTCACAAGCACAAACGCGAGTGCAAGCCGATCGACCGCGCGGACCACTTCGTCCGCCGCTACACGCTCGACACGCTCGCGCGGCTCAAGGAGTTCGCTCACGCGCGCACCCGACGCAACGCGGTGGTGCTGCACGGTGATGCACGGGAGGTCGAACTGCTTGGCCTGTTCGACGCGGTCGTCACGTCGCCGCCCTATCCGGGGCTCATCGACTACCACGAGCAGCACCGCTATGCCTACGAGCTGCTCGGTCTCGACGATTTGCGTGAGCGGGAGATCGGCGCCGCGGTGCGGGGGACGTCGAACGCCGCGCTTGCGGCGTATTGCGACGGCATTGTCGGCGTGCTCACGGCGTGCCGCGCGGCATTGAAGCCGCGCGGCCGCGTCGTGATCGTGGTCAACGACCGGCGCGACCTCTATCCGCGAATCCTCGACGGTGCCGCTCTCGTGCTCGAGCAGCGCTACCAGCGCCATGTGAACCGGCGCACCGGCCGCCGCGCCGGCGAGTACTTCGAAGACGTGCTCGTCGCACGACGCGGCTAGGGCTTCTCGGCGCGCAGCCCGATCGTCTTCGGCGGGTCCTCCTCGCGCGGCTCGTCCACACGTGTGAGCACGAGGCCGGTATCGAGCACCGCGTTGATGAGGGCGGCGAGCGGGATGTGGTTGAAGCCGACGGGCGCTCGACCCCCGCCGGTCGGGATAGCGCGACGTGGTGTGCCAGCCCGCAACCCGATAGCCGCGCGCGAACAACGTCGTTCCATCCGCCTGCGGTAGTTCCAGTCTATTGACATGTGACTATAAGGTCACGTAAGATCGGCCTGTGACCGACGACGATCACGCCTTCAAGGCGCTCGCCGACCCGACCCGCCGGCATCTCCTCGATCGGCTCTTCGAGCGCGACGGCCGCACGCTCACCGAGCTCGAGTCCGAGCTCGCGATGACGCGCTTCGGCGTCATGAAGCACCTCCGCGTCCTCGAGGACGCAGGTCTCGTAGTCACACGGCGGCAGGGGCGGGAGAAGCTCCACTTCCTGAACCCCGTCCCGATCCGGCTGATCCACGACCGGTGGATCGACAAGTACACGGAGCGCCGGGTATCGGCGCTCTCCGAGCTCAAGACACGATTGGAGGGACGTCGATGACGACGACCGTTGCGCAGACCACGCAGGTCTACCAGGTGTTCATCAAGGCGAGCGCCGAGCAGATCTGGGACGCGATCACCAGGCCGGAATGGACCGCACGCTACTTCCACGGTGCGCGCATCACCGTCACGCCGGAGCATTACGACTCGCGCAGTGCGGACGGGGACGTGTGGGGCGACTCCGCGGTCGAGGTGTTCGATCCGCCACGCAAGCTCGTCCACGGCTGGCGTTCGCTGTACGACCCCGAGCTCGCGGACGAGGACGAGAGTCGTGTGACGTGGGAGATCGACGAGGACGAGAGCGGGGTCTGCCTCCTCACCGTCACGCACGACC
>Ga0308176_10001715_pt1 | contig 13795 bp, 15 predicted proteins | sample PhyCR2_3_FD_203890 | JGI IMG/M metagenome (GOLD analysis project Ga0308176, IMG submission 203890) | Soil microbial communities from UC Gill Tract Community Farm, Albany, California, United States - DLSLS.C.R2 | ecosystem: Environmental > Terrestrial > Soil > Agricultural land | place: USA...
AACGCCGCCTTCGGCGCGTGGCTGGCCGGCTTCGGTGCCTCGCCGGCCGACCGCTTCGCCCTCGAGCTGTCGGTCACCGAGGCCGTCACCAACGTCATCGAGCACGCCTACCCCCCGGGGCGCCCGGGCCCCCTCACGGTCACCGGCGCGGTGCTGCCCACGGGCGGAGTCTCCGTACGCGTCGTGGACGAGGGCCGCTGGCGCTCCCCGGACCCCGAGTCCACCACCGGCGGACGGGGCCTGCTGCTCATGACCCAGGTCGTCGACGAGGCGGAGGTCATCCACCCGCCCCAGTCGGCCGGGTCGCCGGAGGGTAGCCGCGGCACGACGGTGGTGCTGCGCCACCACGCGCACCGCGTGGCGGTCATGGCGTCCGGCCGTGGGGTGGTCGAGGACGACGTGGACGACGACCGTCCCCTCACCGACCTCGAGGTCGTCGGCCGCGAGGACGACGACGGCCCCGTGGTGAGCCTGCGCGGGATCGTCGACCTCGAAACGGCCGAGCGCGCGCGAGCTGCCCTGCTGGGCGCCTCACGTGGGGGAGTGCGGTCGCTGACCGTCGACCTGACCGAGGTGACGCAGCTGGCGAGTGCCGGCGTCCGGTCGCTCTTCGAGGTGCGCGAGCAGCTGGTGGCCAACCGCAAGGAGCTGGTCCTGGTCGCCGAGCCGGGCAGCGCCCCGGCGGTGGTCCTCGAGCTCGTCTCGCTCCCGTACCACCACCCCGCCCCCACGCGCCCGACTCCTGCCTGAGCGGCGGGGGTCGGGCGCGGACCGCCGAGGGTAGGCGCGGGTCGGCGAGGGAAGGCGCGGGTCGGTCGGAGAAGGCTAGAGGCGTTCGCGCACCGGGGGCAGCGGGAGGCGGAAGCCGTCGCCCTCCAGCCCCCCGTCGTGCGGTGCATGGGCCGACTCCGGGTCCGGGTGGACGACGGCGACGGGGCAGTGCGCGGCACGGATGAGGGACTGCGAGACCGAGCCTGCGAGCCAGGCGGCGACCGCGCCGCGGCCACGCGAACCCACTACGAGCAGGGCGGCGTTCTCGCTGAGCCGGGCCAGCTCGTGCACCGGGTGACCCTGGGTGACGACGCGACGCACGTCGACCGAGGGGTACTGCTCGGCGAAGCCGGCGATGGCCTCGGCGACGATGGACCGCTCCTCCTCGCTGATCTGGTCGACGTCGACGCTCCACGCCATGGCCGCGGCGGCACCCTCGACGCTGTCGAGCTGCCAGGTGTGGGCGACGGTCAGGCCGACGCCCCGGGAGTCCGCCTGCTCGAAGGCGAACCGGATGGCTGCAGCGGAGACCTCGGAGCCGTCGACGCCGACGACGACGCGGGCATCGATGAGGCTGTGTGTGGGCGCCTCGTGGACGACGACGACCGCGCAGTGGGCGTGCGCGGCCACGTGGGTCGACACCGAGCCCAGCACCATGCCCCTGACCGCTCCGAGCCCGCGGGCGCCAACGACGACGAGGGCGGCTTCCTTCGAGGCGTCGACCAGCGCCTCACCGGGCGAGCCGGTGCTGGTCACGGTGCTGACGGTCAGGCCGGGGTGGTTCGCGCGCACCTTCTCCGCGGCCTCCGAGCACGCCTCGAGGGCCGTCTCGCGGAACACGCGGTCCAGGTCGGGTGGGAGGGGAGCACCGGGCACCCCGGCGCGCACGGTCGGGTACCCGACGGCGGAGTACGTGTGGACCACGACGAGCGGCTTGCCCCGCCGGCTCGCCTCGGTGGCAGCCCAGTCCAAAGCGAGGTTGCTCGTCCCTGACAGGTCGATGCCGACGACGATGGGACGGTCCGTGGTGTGCATGGTGAGCTCCTGAGTCGTGTGTTCCCGGCTGTCTCCACGGTCGGCCACGCCACGGGGAGGGGACAGGGCACTAGGTCCCTGTCCGGGCGCGCGCGCGGGCGGGAGCCTTGCAGCGCAACGTCCGACGACTTCGGGAGCCCGCCATGCTGGTGCGCGAGATCATGACCGTCCCCGCCCACAGCCTGCCGCTCGGCAGCTCGATGGAGGTGGCGATCCAGCTCCTGGCCCGGGCCCACGTCTCCGCCGTCCCCGTCGTCGACCCCGACCGCCGGGTCGTCGGCATCGTCAGCGAGGCCGACATCCTGCGGGTGCACCTCCCGCCGGACCCGCGCGCGCACCTGCGTCCCGTCCCGGGACCCGAGGAGCCCTGGCCCACCACGCTGGACGAGGTCATGACGCCGGACCCGGTGACGGTGGTGGAGTCGGCCGACGTGGCCGACGTCGGGCAGCTCCTGGCGGACACCGGCTGGAAGAGCGTGCCGGTGTCACACGACGGCCGCCTCGTGGGCATCGTGAGCCGCAGCGACATCCTCCGCGCGCTGACCACCTCCGACAGCTCCATCCGCAGACGCCTCACCCGCGACTTCGCCGAGCTGGGCCGCGTCCGGTGGGCGGTGTCCGTGGCGGAGGGCCAGGTGACCGTGTCCGGGACGCGTGGCAAGCGCGAGGCCCAGCTCGCCGAGGGCATGGCCTCGGCCGTGCCGGGCGTACGCCGCGTGGTGGTCACGGCCGACCGGTCGCGCGACAAGGCGCACGAGACCGCCTGACCGGAATCGTGCCGCCTACCTCCCGCCCACCGCGCACCCCGCGCCGTACCCGGCTACTGCGCCGTACCCAGCTCACTGACTCGGCGGGATCGAACTCCGCTGGCCCGCAACAGGACTCGGCCCGTCTCCGTGTCGGCGGGGACGGGCCGAGGGTACTGCGCAACGGTGGCAGGACTACCGGAGCCAGCGGTGCTCGCGGACGACCGGCAGGCGGTTCCACATGGTGCCGAGCCCGAGGTGGTGGCCCGCGCCGGCAAGCAGCAGGACCACGAGGGTCAGGGCGTAGATGAGGTGGTCGTCCATGAAGGGGTTGTTGTCGGGTGCCAGGTAGGCGCTCCACATCATGACCAGCATGACGATGCCGGACACGACGGCGACCCGCATGCCGATGCCCAGCATGAGCCCGAGCCCGATCCCGAGCAGGCCGATCATGAACAGCCAGTCGGCCCACGCCGCACCGGCGAAGCTGCCGTAGAAGTCCTTGAGCGGACCGGCAGTGCCGAAGGACAGGAAGCCCTTGGTGGGGGACCCGCCGTGGATCCAGGCAGCGTCACCGAAGCGGTCGACGACGCCGGTCTTCGCGTCACGGCCGGTGGAGAAGCCGAGGGCGAACATCTTGTCGAGGAACGCCCAGAGGAACACCCACCCGAGGGACAGCCGCAGGATGCCGAGCGTCGTGCCCAGTGCCGACGAGCCAGTCGTCTCGGTGAGGTCATGGTGCGTCGTCGCGGCCGCAGAAGCCGAGCCGCGTGGACGCGAGGTGGTGGTCATGGTCGTCTCCTTCATCGTGTGGTGCGGGGGAGCCGGGGCGGATGCTCCTCCTCGGCGGCATTCCTGCCTTCGAGGCCTCCACCTAGACGCTACGGACGGAAGTTCCTGCCCCGTATGGCCTTTGGTCCCGCAAGTTCGTCGCGCTAGCTCGAGAAGCCGGCGGCGTGGCGGTCGGAGGTGGTCCTGCTCTGCGAGCGGGACACGACGTGGACCGGGCACCGCGCGTGGGCCACGCAGAAGGCGCCGACGGTCCCGGTCTCGTCCTCGCCCCCAGGGGCGTCCGGGCCACCCGTCCGGTCCTCGCCGACCACGAGGGCGATGGCCCTGGCGCTGCGGTCGACCAGCAGCCGGCCGGGGTCGCCGACGGGCGACTCGAACGTCGCTCCGCGGTGCCGCCCGTGGCGCAGCGCGTGCAGGCCGGCGGCGAACGTGGCCGTCTCGGCATCGGCCCGCTCCAGGGAGTCGAGCTCGGTGGGCACGACCTGGACGAACCGGATGGACGCCTCGTGCAGGTTGGCGAGCCGGACCGCCTCGGCGGCCACGGCGGGGGCCGACCCGTCGTTGACGAGCCCGGCCACGACCTCGCGGCCGGAGTGCTGGGTGCGGGGTGTGAGCGACGTCATGGGGCGAGTGTGCGCCGTCCCCGACAACCGGGACACGGGCGAAGGTCCCGGTCTGTCCCCGTACGGGCCTGCGCGGCCTATCCTTCGGCCATGGCCACCCCCGCGTCGCCCACTGGATCCCTGCGTACGCCGCTGCAGGCAGAGGGCCTGCTCGACGCCGTGCTGGCGGTGGGTGCCGGGCTCGAGCTGTCCGAGGTCCTGCGCAGGATCGTGCGCTCGGCGTGCCAGCTGGTCGGGGCGCGGTACGGCGCGCTCGGGGTCCTCGCGCCCGACCACGACCACCTCATGGAGTTCATCACCCACGGGCTCACGGACGAGCAGCGCGCGCAGATCGGCGACCTGCCGCGTGGCCACGGGGTCCTCGGCCTGCTCATCCGCGACCCGATCCCCCGGCGGATCGAGGACATCAGCACCCACCCCGACTCCTACGGCTTCCCGCCCAACCACCCGCCCATGGCCAGCTTCATCGGAGCACCGATCCGGGTGCGCGACGAGGTCTTCGGCAACCTCTACCTCTCCGAGAAGGAGGGTGAGGAGCAGTTCACCGAGCAGGACGAGAGCCTGCTGGTGGCCCTGGCCGGAGCTGCGGGTGTGGCCATCGAGAACGCTCGTCTCTACGAGCGCAGCCGGTCACAGCGTCGGTGGGCGCAGGCCGTCGGCGACGTCAGCCAGGCGCTGCTGGAGAGCGAGACGGAGGCCGACGCCCTGGCCGTGACCGCCGAGCAGGTGTGCGAGGTGGCGGGCGCCCGCGCGTGCGCGGTGGCCCGGGACCGCGAGGGCGACGCCCCGGTCGTCGTGGCGCGCCACCGGTCCGGCGGCTCACCGTCACTCGGCGACGGCTTCACCGAGAGCCAGCAGCGCACCGGGCTGGGCGTGCTCGACGGCCCGCACTGGGACACGGTGCGCGACGTGGGCCAAGCGCTGCTGCTCATCCCGGGCGAGGAGCAGGCCGCGGTGGCCGCGATCGTCGACGATGTCCGGGCGATGACCGGGCTCGACCGACCCGGGCCCACCGCGCTGGTGCCCCTCACTGCGGGAGCCGCCCACCTGGGCCTGCTCATGGTCACGTGGGACCCTGCCGACGCCGACACGGCCTCCGAGCTGCTCGCCCCCCTCGACGAGTTCGCCCAGCACGTCGGTCTGGCCCTGGTGGCCGCGAGCGCACAGAACGACCGTGCAGCGGTGGCCATGTTCGAGGACCGTGAACGCATCGCCCGCGACATGCACGACCACGTCATCCAGCGGCTCTTCGCGACGGGGCTCTCCCTCCAGGCCGGCGAGCGGCTCGCCCAGCACCCGGTCGTCCGGGGCCGGATCGAGGAGGCGGTGAGCGAGCTCGACCTCGCCATCAAGGACATCCGGCAGGCGATCTACGAGCTGACGCCGAGCCGACCGGTGGCGGGGCTGCGGGGTCGGCTGGCCGAGCTCGTGGCCGGCTACGGAGACGTCCTGGGCTTCTCGGCGCACTTCACGCTGTCGGGGGAGTCGACCGGGGTCGGTCCGGCGCTGGAGATGGACGTGTGCGCCGTGATCCGTGAGGGGCTGTCCAACGTGGCTCGTCACGCCCGCGCCAGCGCGGTCTCCGTGCAGGTCCACATCGGGCAGCGGATCGAGGTCGTCGTCACCGACGACGGCATGGGGCTCGGCGGCGGCGACCGGCGCAGCGGACTGGCCAACCTCGCCGAGCGGGCGACGGCGCGGGGCGGCCGGTGCGAGGTCGAGGGGGTGCAGCCGCACGGCACCAGGCTGACCTGGGGCGTGCCGGCCGGTGGGCGCGCCAGGCACGCCCGGGCAGCGGGACCATGGTCCCAAGAAGGCGGCGCCTGATGCGGCATCGTGGGCGCGCAGGGTAGATGTCCCTGCCCTGGCAACGGCACGAGAGGCAGCCCATGACCACCATCTTCCTGCTCGACGACCACGAGATCGTCCGGCGTGGGCTGCGCGAGCTGCTCGAGGGCACCGAGGGCTTCGAGGTGGTGGGGGAGTCGGGCTCGGCGCTCGAGGCGGCCCGCCGGATCCCCGCGCTGCGCCCGGACGTGGCCATCTTCGACGCGCGTCTGCCCGACGGTTCGGGGATCGACGCCTGCCGCCAGGTCCGATCCGTCGACCCCTCGATCGCCGGGCTGATCCTCACGTCGTTCGACGACGAGACGGCGCTCGGCGCCGCGATCCTCGCCGGGGCGGCCGGCTACCTCCTCAAGGACATCCACGGCAACGGTCTCGTCGAGGCGATCCGCCGGGTCGCCCGGGGCGAGAACCTGCTCGACCCCGAGCGGGCGCGCCGGGTCCGCACGGGCTGGCGCGAGGACCGCGACGCCGACCCCCGGCTCCGGTCGCTCAGCCCGCAGGAGCGCCGCATCCTCAACCACATCGCGGCCGGCCTCACCAACCGGCAGATCGGCGAGGAGATGTCACTCGCGGAGAAGACGGTGAAGAACTACGTCACCTCTGTGCTCGCCAAGATGGGTATGGAGCGCCGCACCCAGGCCGCCGTGTATGCCGCGACCCACGTGCCGTCGGGCGCGTCGAACGGCCGCAACGCCCCACGGTAGGCCGGGGCCGACCGAGCCGACCCCAGCCCGACCGAGCCGGGGTCGAGGTCGCGGGAAGAGGTCGAGGTCGAGGGCAGGCTCAGGAGCCGAGCGTCTCGCGGCCGGTGACTTCCCGCGTCGAGATGCGGACCCACCGCGTCGACGGAGCGTCCATGGCGACCCACGGCGGCCGGGAGATGGCCACGAGCCGCGCCATCTCCTGCTCGTCCACGACCACGCCGGCCGTGCCGTGGACCAGGACCGACCAGCCCCACCGGCGAGCCGGGTCGAAGCCGTCGACCTCGAACGAGACCCGGTCGCCGTCGATCGCGGCCTGGATCTTCGAGCCGCCCGCGGTCCGGAAGCAGATGTCCAGCCCGTCGAGGGTGTGGTTGACGGGCAGCACGGCGATCTCGCCGTCGAGGGCGAACGCGACGCGTCCCACGGGTGCCGACCCCAGGCGCGTCAGGCAGTCCTGCAGGGTGAGCACCCGCATGCCGGTGTGGTCGGTCGGTTCGGTCACGTCGGTCACGGGGCCGGTGCTGTCGGTGTCGGTCATGGCGGCCTCCTCGGGGTCGGGTCGTGCGCACCCGCGGGTCCGCCGCTGGTGACTGGTGTGTGGTGCCTGGGGTGTGGTGGGTGGCAGGGTCAGGTCGCACGGGGCGACGGGACCACGAGGACGGGACAGCTCGCGTGGGCGATGAGGTGGGTGCTCACCGACCCGAGGAGCAGACCGGTGAAGCCGCCGCGCCCCCGCGTACCCAGCACGAGCAGCTGGGCCCCGAGGGACTCCTCGGCGAGCGCTGCCACGGTCTGGGCGCGGACGAGGGTGGTCGACACGTCGACGTCGGGGTACTTCTCGCGCCAGCCGGCGAGCATCTCCGCGACCTCCAGGCGCTGCGAGTCGACCACGTCGCGCCAGTGGCCCTCCCACTCGTAGCCCGACAGGAACGGGTCGGGCTCCTCCCACCACCACGAGTGCACGGCGACGAGCTTGGCGCCGCGGGCCGAGGCCTCGGCGAAGCCCCACTCGACGGCCGGTGCCGAGTGCCGGGAGGCGTCCACGCCGACGACGACCGGACCGGTGCGGGTCCACTGGCCGTTGTGCGGGGTCACCAGGACCGGGCAGTGCGCGTGGGCGGCGACCTTGTGCGTGATCGCGCCGAGGAACACCCCGGCCGCGTGGCCGAGGCCGCCCGCGTCGAGGACCAGCAGGTGCGCGGTCGCGCTGGCGGCGACGAGGGCCGCAGCCGGGTCCGCCACCACGGTGTCCCTCGTCACGGCGAGGTCGGGGGCAAGCGCCTCCGCCCGCCCGGCGAACTCGTCGGTGAGGCGGTCCTGCGCCTCCAGCCGCTGGAGCGTCCACGGGACGATGCCGATCCCCGTCGCGTGCACGATGTGCAGCGGCCGGTGCATGCGCTGGGCCTGCACGACTGCCTCGTCCAGCGCGTGGTGGGCTGCCGCAGAGCGGTCGACTCCCACGACGACGGCGTCGCGGGGCTGTGCGTCCAACCTGGTCATGGCCTGTCCTCTCGGTGGTGCTCGCCTTCACCGTCGCGCTCGGAGGGTGCCTGCGGGAGGGGCGAAGGTCCCGCCCCGACCGGCCCTGGACGGCGTGAAGGGGGCGGCCGCCCCGGCGTGGTCCGACACGGGACCTTGGACCCCACCCTCCGCGCACGGCCCACGGCACCGTGGAGGTATGGCGACGACGACTGACCCCCCCACGACCGAGATGCCGCGGCACGAGTGCTGGGCCCTGGTGCGAGAGGCGGTGGTGGGTCGGCTGGCCACCGTGCTGGACGGGCAACCGGACATCTTCCCGGTCAACCACGTGGTCGACCACGGCAGCGTGGTCATCCGCACCGCGGCGGGCGCCAAGCTCATGGGCGCGGCCGGGCACCCGGTCGCGTTCGAGGTCGACGGGTATGACGTCGAGCACCGCAGCGCGTGGAGCGTCGTGGTCAAGGGACGGGCGTTCGAGCTGACCCGGCTGGACGACGTGCTCGACGCGATGGGCCTGCCGCTGTTCCCCTGGCACGGCTCCTCCAAGCCACACTTCCTGCGCATCGAGGCCAGCGAGGTGACCGGTCGCAAGTTCGTCGTGGCGGGGGGCGCCGAGAAGCCGGAGGCACCGTGACCCCTCCACAGCGCCAGGCCACCCCGGTGCACCGGCCTTCGCACCACCGCCTCATCTCGTGGTCCCTCGCCTCACCGCTGCACCAGCTCCTCGGGCGGCTCGCCCTGCTCGAGTACACCGCCTCGGACGGGCGGACGGTCAGGCTCCCCGTGCAGTACGCCCGCACGGGGGGTGACCTGGTCGTCGTGGCCGGGGGAGCGTCGCACAAGCGGTGGTGGCGGGCGTTCCGCTCGGCTCGCCGGGCCGTCGTGCTCGTGGACGGCCGCCGGTATGCCGTGACCGGCGAGGTGGTGCCCCGGTCCGCGGCCCCATGGGCGGTCGCGGCGGCGGCCTACCGCTCGGCGTTCCCCCTCGCGCGGCTCGACGACGCCGAGCTCGTGCTCCTGCACCGGGCAGGCTGACGGAGCTCAGCGGGAGGCGAGCCCCATCGCCTCCGCCTCGTCCCACAGCTCGCGCCGCACGCGGGGGTGCGCCGCCTGCTCGATGAGCGCGCGGGCCTGCTGCGCCGAGTCGGCGCCGAACATCTCCGCCGTGCCCTGCTCGGTCACCACTGCCGTGTGCTGGAAGGAGGTGACCGGACCCTCGAGCAGCGGCACGATGGCCGAGGCGTCCGCCCTGGGGTGCCAGGACCGCAGGGCGATCAGCGACTGGCCGCCGGTCGATGCCATCGCCCCGGTGACGAAGTCGCACTGGCCGCCCAGCCCGGAGTGCAGCCGTGACCCGAGGTGGCTGGCGTTCGCCTGGTCGTAGAGGTCTACCGTGAGGGCGCTGTTGATGCTCGTCATCGCGGGGTTGGCCGCGATCCGCGTGGGGTCGTTGACGACCTCGGTGCGCAGCATGCGGACCGCGTGGTTGCGGTCGAGCCAGCTGCGCAGCCGGGCGCCGCCGATGGCGAACGAGGCCACCACCGGTCGGTCCCGGTCCAGCGCTCCGGCCTCGGCGAGGTGGAGCACCCCGTCGGAGACCATCTCGGTCCAGACCGCCAGCGACCTGCGTGCGGCGAGGCGCGGAACGACGGCGTCGGGGACGGCGCCGATACCCATCTGCAGGGTCGCGCCCGACGGCACGCGCTCGGCGATGCGGCGCCCGATGGCCTCGATCGGGTCGCCGTCGGTGAGCTGTGCGGGCGTCGGCGGAGCGCCCGTACCGCGCGTTGCGACGGGCGCCGCAGCGGCCCGCGCCGGGTCGCAGGGCGGCTCCCACAGGAGGTCCAGCTGGTCGAGCACGACCTCACCGTCGCCGAACGTGTAGGGCACCTCGTCGTGCTGCTCGCCGAGGACGCGCCCACCGTGGGCCCGGCACGACTCGAGAGCCGCCGGCAGGATGTTGACCTCCATCCCCAGGGAGACCCGGCCCTTCCACGGCGGTGAGGTCGTCACGAGCACGATGTCCGGCACGAACGTCGTCGAGAGCAGCCGTGGGACGTGGGACAGCCGGGCCGGGAGGTAGCGCGTGGCCGGGTGCCGGCGCATGCCCGGACCGGCGAAGGCGGTGACCGGCACGATCCCCACGCGGTCGGGTGTGCCGAGCGGGGCGTTGAGCATGAAGAGCTCCACGTCCTGGCCTTGCGTCGCCTCGTCCAGCTCGCGCAGGAGGGCCCATGGCACGGCGGCGTTGCCGGCGGCGACGACCCGTAGCGGGCGCCCCGGCGTGGCTGCCGCCGCGAGGAGCCGGCGGACGTCGGCGTGGGACGAGGTGGGCATGGGGCCTCCGGGGCGCGGCGGCCCGCGTGGTCGCGTGGCCGGGCACCACGCTCGCGCGTCCGGGCCCACCTGGGCAGGCCCAAGGTCCCGCCCGTCGGCCGGTGCCCCAGCGCATGCTGAAGGGACCAGCACCCACCATCGGAGCCCACCATGTCCACCACCGCAACCGTCCTGGTCGCCGTCGGCGTCGTCGTGCTCGTCGGCCTCGCCCTGTCCCTGCGCATCGTCAAGCAGTACGAGCTCGGGGTCCTCTTCCGCCTCGGCAGGGTCATCGGCATCCGCAAGCCCGGCCTGCGCCTGATCATCCCGTTCGTCGACGTCCTGCGTCGGGTGTCGTTGCGGATCGTCACGATGCCGATCCAGTCGCAGGGGATCATCACCCGCGACAACGTCAGCGTGGACGTGTCGGCCGTCGCCTACTTCCGGGTCGTCGACGCCGAGAAGTCGGTGGTCGCGATCGAGAACGTGTACGCGGCGATCGACCAGATCGCCCAGACCACGCTGCGCAAGGTCGTCGGCCAGCACTCGCTCGACGAGACACTCTCCGAAACCGACCGCATCAACATGGACATCCGTGCGATCCTCGACGTGACCACCGTCGAGTGGGGGGTGGAGGTGACGCTGGTGGAGCTCAAGGACATCCAGCTTCCCGACAGCATGAAGCGGGCCATGGCGCGCCAGGCCGAGGCCGAGCGCGAGAAGAGGGCAAAGATCATCAACGCCGAGGGCGAGTCGCTGGCCGCGGCCGCACTCGGTGACGCCTCCGACACGATGATGGCCCACCCGCTCGCCCTGCAGTTGCGCAACCTGCAGAGCCTCGTCGAGATCGGGGTCGACAAGAACACGACCGTGGTGTTCCCGGCGCCGCTCATGAGCACCATCCAGGAGCTCGGCAGCTTCCTCGCCCGCGAGAAGGCCGCCGCAACGCGCACTGCTCCGGCGGTGCCGGCTGCTCTGTCGGTGCCCGACGTCATGCCGGTCGCCGACGTCCCCGTGCCCGACGCACCACCGGTCCCCGCTGCCGTCACGGCCAACGGGGCCCCCGTCACAGGACCTGCCCTTGTCTGAGAAGCCGATCGGCCCGGACCCGACCGGCCACGACGCCGGCCAGGACCCGACCGCCCTGCACGTGGTTGCGTCGGGGGTGGGGCGGGCCCGCCTCGTCACCCTGCGGGACGCCACGTCGAGCGCTCACGCGGCCGTGCTCGTGGCCCGGGGCCTCCCGGGCACGAGCCCAGCCCTGCTGGCGGCGAGAAGGGCCTACCTGGAGGCGTTGGGCGACTACGTGCAGGCCCTCGGCGACCACGGTCTGCCGGTGCCGGCCCGGCTGCGCGACGACCTTCGGCTGCTGCGCCGGGTGGTCCCCGGCGAGCGGACCACCTGAAGGGCGGCGTCGGGTCAGCGTGCCGGGGTGAGGCGCTCGAGCTGGCTGCCGAACGTCGCTCGCGTGGCGGCTTCCTGAGGCAGAGTGGACGTCCCGCACACGGCATCAACGGACGTCCAGGCGGCGGCGATGGGCTCGTCCTGCCGTTCAGCGAGCATGATCCTCGTGGAGGACCAAGAGGCGCTGCGGTCGGCCGAGGGTGAGGCGAAGGTCATCACGCCCTGCGGCTCGGTAGCTGGGTCGCGAGCGCTTGGCTCGGGTGGGAGACGACCCCCAAGAGTGGGTACCAACCGGGCGATCCGCCGGCCGCGCGGGCAGCGGCATGAGAGTGCGCGCCCTTCTCCGCTCGACCCAGACCGCCCCCCCACTGCGCCGACCGCGCGCCACAAGCTGCCTGACCTTCCTCTTAAGTTATTCACTTGTCTGGAAACTGCGTAACCTTTGAAGAAGTTTCCCGTTGAAGGGGTCACTGAACTTGACCAGTTCCTGACCTAGGGGAGACCGAACCATGAAGCACGCCAACGCTGTGAACCGCTCCGCCTCCGCCCGTCCCACCTCTGCGTGGCTGGCGGCGACCCGGCCGCTCGGACGCGCGGCCCTCAGCTGCGGCCTCGCCGGGGCCCTGTCGCTGGGTGCCGCGGGGGCGGCTCTGGCCAGCGGGCCCGACGGCGCCAGCCGCGGTGGCGCCCACGGTGCCGAGGGCCAGGGTCATGCCTCTGGGCAGAAGCCCACGAAGGCTGCGCCCCAGCACACCGACGACCGCCGGAAGGCTGCCGCCAAGGACGAGACCGCGTCGCAGACCCGGGGGACGGCCCGGCGCGACTCTGCGAAGAAGGACATCGGGCCAAAGGACGCCGCTGCCGCCCACCAGCAGAAGAGCCCCGCCGCTCCGGCTCCTCGGCGCAGCAAGGACCCCCGGGGCAACAACGGCACCATCAAGATCGACGGTGCGGCGTGGGACGCCCGCGTCGACAACGAGCCGCACACGTCCTGCGCCTTCCGGGTGACCTTCTTCGGCTTCGACCAGGGGCAGACCGCTGACATCACCGTCAGCGGTCAGGCCCCGACCGGCGGGGGCGTGCTGCTGCACGAGACCGCCGTGCCGACCAGCGATGACCCGGCTGGGGGCGCCGCCCACGACTACGACGGCGCCACGCGCGTCTTCACGGCCGACGACCTCGGGCTCGACGCCGTCACCCCGCACCCGAAGCAGGGGTACCACCTGAAGGTCACCGTCGATTCGCTCCAGGCCCCGGGCGGCGCGAAGCAGAAGGTGCTGTGGCTGGAGCCCTGTGAGGCCCAGGCGCCCGTGACCCAGCTGGAGACCGGTGGGTTCGAGGAGGGCGGACAGCCGCTCACCGGTGCCATCCCGGGCACACAGCCCGAGACCTCCACCCCTGCGCAGGCGCCCAGCCTCGCTGGCGCCTCTGCATTCGTGCCGTTCTCCACCCAGACGGCGTCGGCCGCGGTGTTGGCCGAGGCGGCCTTCCTGGAATCGCCGATGAGCAGTGCGTCCCTGGCCCAGGGGCGAGCCTCGACCGCCTCGGTCCCGGCGTCAGGACAGGCGAGCGCGCTGCCGAGCGGGCTGGCGTTCACCGGCGCGGCCGGGCTCGAGCTGCTGGCCCTCACCGGTGCCGCCGCTGCCGCTGCCGGCGCCGGGCTGTTGGTCGCTCGCCGTCGTGCCGGCGCGATGGCCGGCTGACCCTCCGGCTGTCCTGGCCGTCCGCTCGGGGGTGGTGTCGCTACGGCGCACCGCCCCCGAGCGGATGGCCGACCCGGGGCCGCTGCGTCCGCCAAGGCGGCGAGGGCCCTGACGTCACCCGCGGTCCGCTCCGTGGTGCCCCGCGGTCTGGCCGCGCGTCACCCGAGCAGGTGGTTCAGTCCTGCAGCGCAGGGGACTCGGCGACGCACAGGACTCCGGTGTTGCCGTCCTGGTCGGCGATGACGGTCAGCGACGGCGAGTCGCTGTCATCGACGACGGTCCCACCCGCGGCGAGGGCAGCGGCGATTCGTTGCTCGGCCACCTCGGGTGCCACATAGACCTCGACGTGGAACCGCTGAAGCGGGGTCTGG
>Ga0308176_10001717_pt1 | contig 13785 bp, 24 predicted proteins | sample PhyCR2_3_FD_203890 | JGI IMG/M metagenome (GOLD analysis project Ga0308176, IMG submission 203890) | Soil microbial communities from UC Gill Tract Community Farm, Albany, California, United States - DLSLS.C.R2 | ecosystem: Environmental > Terrestrial > Soil > Agricultural land | place: USA...
GGCTGCACTGGTTGATCGGGAGATGGAACTAGCCCAGGAAGAATGGGCAGCACACCCTGATTACTCAGCAGCCAAGATGGATCAGCACATGAAGGTCGCCAAGCATGTAGACCCGATCTGTCGGGAACACAGGCAGGCAATCTTCGATGCAATCACCCGCATGGAAGCGCAGGACACTTCTCGTGTCTTGTATGAGAAGGACATAGCGATAGCGGTATCTCGGCTGACAGAGCTTGGGGGCTACCTCAACTATCTGGCCGCTATCAAGCAAGCCCATAACGCCCAGGAGACTAAGTGACTGTAACGCAGTATGACCCGTCTCAGTTCGGCAATGTCGGCATGGAAGACGTCGATGCTTCCGACCTGATCATTCCCCGACTGCAGATCGACCACAAGAAGGGGGTGTTCCGAGACAACCTCAGCAAGGAGGAGTTCTCGGATCTCAAGGTCGTTATCCTCGGCCTCGTGAAGCAGCGTACGTTCTGGGATTCCGACGTGGAGGATGGTGACCAGCCGCTGTGCAAGTCTCCTGACTTCGAGAGTGGCTTCCCGCAGATGCGCGAGGACATTCCATCCCACAAGCGCTTCCCGTGGCAGGACAGCAACTTCAATCCGGCTGACTTCCCGGCTGCAAACGGCATCAACGGGCTCGTCACTCTTCCCTGCGACTCGTGCAACTTCGCACAGTGGGGCAAGAACCAGAAGACCGGCAAGTCCACCCCGCCGCCTTGCGCCGAGCTGCACACCTACCCGCTCATGTATACCACGGACGACGAGGAGTGGACGACTGCGCTCGTCTCCTTCAAGGGCACCGGCATCAAGCCCTCGAAGAACTACCTCAGCTCGTTTGCACAGAGCAACCGCCCGATGTTCACCTCGTACACCAACCTCAGCCTGAACCTTCAGAGCCGGGGTAGTGTCGAGTACTCGGTCCCGATCTTCCGCCGTGGCGAAGAGACTGACCGGACCATGTGGCAGACCTACGCTGACACCTACCGTCAGATCCGTGACTTCGTGCGGACGCCTCCGCGCAACCAGAACGAGTCCGAGGCTCCTGCCGCATCCTCCAACGTCAACAGCGCACCCACCCAGGAGCCTGTTGTCACGAAGCCGGTGGAAAGCACCGTGGTTCAGCCGACGCAGCCTGAGCCGCAGTACACCCCGCCGAGCGACGACCTCCCCTTCTAGTAAGACGAAAGCCGGTGTGCCCGGTGAGGGGTTTGGACGACCGCGCCTCGCCGGGCACACCTTTCGACCCGACAACAACCGAAAGCATGGGGGAATGGAAGCATTCTTTGGTGGAGAGTTCCCGTCCGAGATGACGGAGGCTCTAAAGCAACACGCTGACCGCGAGCAGATGATTCGCGAGGCGCGTCGCAGGGAGGTCAAGGACTTCATTGATAGCCTTGACCCCGACCAGCTGGCAACACTGCGGTTGGTGATCGAGTCCGTCTGTGACGAAAACAGCGGACGCCTCGGTGCCTACTACGAGGGAGTCATTTCGCAGACGCTCGTCCTCAAGTTTGGCGTCTGTGGCCAGTGCGGCCAGAACCACGATGACTCTCCAGAGGCGCTACTAGAGGCTCACACGGAGCCCGAAGAGAAGGCTGACCCGGACTGGGACTTCGAAGATGCTGACCCTATTCGCAAGCCCGGCCCCTTGGGAACTGAGTCCCTGTTCTCCGTCCCAGAGGAGCTCGTGATTCCGCCTGATGTAGAGCACATCGGGCACACCGGCAAGATCAGTGCCGAGGTTCAAGCAGAGATGGATCGTCTGAATCTGGACGACCTGCGCGATGAGGATACAGGCAAGATCCTCGGCTTCGTTTGCAAGGCCTGCGGCCACCGCTACGTCTCACCGCATGACCGCGGGCTCCGTGAACTGTGTCACGGCTGCGTCCAGAAGACCAAATGGGGATGAGCGACTTCCTCTTCAGGCTATTCACCGGCTCGTTCAGGTGGCAGGTGGCTCGTCGCATGGCGAAGCGAGGGTGGAAATGACTAAGGTGGTGGCGATTGTCCCAGCACATAACGAAGCTGATCAGATCGCTCAGACTCTTCTATCTCTCAAGAGGCAGAGCGTTGCGCCAGATCGAATGGTCGTGGCAGCCGACAACTGTTCTGATCTTACTGCTGACATTGCTCGTAGCTTTAACGGCGTAGAGGTTGTCGAGACTGTAGATAACCAGCACAAGAAGGCGGGCGCCCTCAATCAGGCCCTCAGTCAGGTGCTGCCTACCCTTGACGCTGACGACTTGGTACTTGTCATGGATGCGGACACTGTTCTTGCGCCGGACTTCGTAAAGACTGCGCGCGAAGTGATTGCATCCGACAATGAGATCGGTGCTGTCGGTGGCATCTTCTATGGGGATAGTCCGTCTGGATTCCTTGAGCTGGCACAGTCCAACGAGTACGTGAGGTACGCCCGCGAACTTAAGCGAACCGGTCGAGTCATGGTTCTCACTGGAACTGCGACCATATTCCGAGTCAAGGCTTTAGATCAGATCCCTGCCAGCAGGGGCATTGACCTACCAGGCAATCCGGGAGACGTTTACGACCGTGATGCACTGACCGAGGACATGGAGATCACCGTGGCCCTCAAGTCACTCGGCTGGAAACTGGAATCCCCAGAAGAGTGCATGACGCGCACAGAGCTGATGCCAACCTTTTCTGCGCTACACAAGCAGCGGGTTAGGTGGTATCGAGGGGCCATAGAGAACCTGCGCGAGTATGGCGTAACGAAGGTCACCGCCAGATACTGGGGACAGCAGGTAATGATCGCCATTGGCACAGTGCTTATGTCCCTTTGCATTGTCCTGATGGTTCTCGATGCAGCGTTCGGGCTCATTGCCTTCAATCCATTGTGGGCTTCTGTAGGACTGATCTTTTGGCTGGAGCGAGTAGTCACGGCATGGAAGGCAGGGCGACGTGGGAAGCTGCTCGCAGCGCTCTACGTCCCCGAGATCTTCTATGACCTCATTCTTCAGAGGGCGTTTGTAGTTGCCCTCTGGAGCAGCCTTTCTAACCGTGAGGCTGCATGGCATCATCACAACAACCCGACAGAAAGATACAGCATCTCTCATGTATAACCCGACCGCACTTGCTGCTTCTGGAGCGACCGCTACGACCGCTGGGACCCTCGCGTACACTGGCTTCGAGGGAAGCCACTACGCCGTCGCAGGAGCTGCTCTCATCTTCGCTGGCCTCGCTCTTGCGAAGATTGCCCCGCGCGTCAAGGGCGCGAAGAAGTAGAGACTAGGAGCCTCTACGCGACCGGCCTCACAAGGGCGTGGGGTCGGTCGCAACCTAGACTTAGAAGAAGACATGACCGACGATCTGTGCGTGAACTGCAAGGCTGCCAAAAGCCTCTGTTTGCACTACGTAAGGCGCAAGGGCCATTGCTGCGATGCGTGCAGGCTGACCAGTGGCGAGACTCACGGGAGGGTTTATGACGAAGTACTGCCTGTTCTGCCAGGGTCCGCTGAACCCTCACGACCTGGGAATCTGGAGTCAGACGATCTGCTGGATACTCAACGGCGCACTGTCGTCAGCTAGTCTTCTTCAAAAAACTGGAATCTACGCTCATAATCACTGTATCGACAAGGCTAGCGAGATGATCGAAGCAAGCCTTTCGCCAGATCGCATCGACAAGGCCGTCGAGGATGCCTTCGAAGTTCTAGACGAGTATCACGCCAGAGTCTGTATCAGCGAGAATGACGGGAGGTGCAAGTGTCCATGAAGATCAAGTGCCGGTACGGCTTCGACCACGAGTATCATGAGTATCCAAACGACTGGATCATGGGAGGCGCAAATGGAGAAGACCCGCGCGCTGATCCTCGATGGAAGCCGACCACCTACCTGTACTATGACTGGCAGGCGCAGGTGATCTGGACTACGCAGACTCCGCTGTGTGACGACCAAGCCATTGACGAGTTTACTAAGGTGCGCGACATGGGGACGACCATGAGGCCTAAGTGGATTGGCAAGTACCGAGGCCTTCCTGGAGGGCCTGTCCAGATGCTTAACGTGGTCTATGACGCAGCCACAGATACGGTGACAGCTCGTGAGCAGTAGTTTCCAGAGAGGCTATGAGCACGGCGTTGAGGGACTGCCCGAGATGATGGAGTTGCAGGATGACCCTGACTCCTACTTGGCGGGCTACGACTTGGGACAGCAGGAAAGGAGGGAACTGAAAGATGACTACAGCAGCAACACGTAAGTCTCTAGAGCCGTATGTCCTCGACACAGTTGCCTACTATCCGCACCAGATCGACGGCATTCGCCAGCTGGCCGCTCGCAAGTCATTCCTACTCGCTGACGAAATGGGCCTCGGAAAGTCCCTGCAAGCCCTCACTGTCTTCGGTATCGACGTGGTGCGTGGCTGGGCCAAGACTCTGCTAGTCGTGTGTCCGGTGACACTGAAGGGCAACTGGGCCGACGAAATTGAGAAGTTCACCCGATTCGAGTACATCCTTCTCGACGGGACACCTGCGCAGCGCAACAAGCAAATACTTGAGTTCATGGGCATCGACCAGCCTAAGATCTTGATCGTGAACTATGAGCAAGTCTCCGCCCACCAAGAGGTTCTTGACAAGATCGGCTTCGACGTGGCCGTCTTCGACGAGGCGCACTACCTCAAGAACCCAGAGGCAAAGCGCACAAAGGCGTGCCTGTCTGTGTATTCGCGCAGGTCGTTCATGCTCACCGGCACTCCCATGCTCAACCACGTCAATGAGCTCTGGAGCATCCTGCACCGGATTGACCCGGCAGGCTACCCACGGTACTGGTCATTCCTTAACCGCTACGCAGTCTTCGGCGGCTACAAGGACAAGCAGATAGTCGGGGTCAAGAATGAGAAAGAACTCACCGAGCGTCTGCAGAATGTCATGCTACGGCGACTCAAGAAAGACGTTCTCGACCTGCCGGAAGTCCAGATCATCGAGCGCCGCGTCGATCTCACCAAGGAGCAGCGAAAGCTCTATGACGAAGTCATCAACGAACTTCGCCTCCCGCGTGCTGACCAAGCTGAGCCGGATGATATCGAGAACGCCCTCACAAAGTTCCTCCGACTCAAGCAGATCTGTGGAACGACGTGGTCGTTCAGCGGCGTGGATCACTCTTCAAAGCTTGAACTCGCAGTAGCCGACGACACTGAGCTGGTAGAGAACGGCGAGAAGATCGTTGTCTTCACGCAGTTCCGTGACGTGCAGGAGTGTTACACCAAGCGTTTGGCTGGCACTGGGATACCTGTGTGGACGCTTAACGGCGACACTCCGCAGCCTCTTCGGCAACCAACCGTCAAGGAGTGGAGCCTTAGTAAGGAACCGGGCATTATCGTCTGCATGTTGCAGGTGGCTGGCGTTGGCCTCAATATGACGGCTGCTCGTCACGCCTCGTTCCTCGATAAGTTGTTTGTGCCTGGCCTAAACAAGCAGGCTATTGACCGCCTGCACCGTATCGGACAAGATAAGAGCCAGCCGGTGCAGGTACGGGAGTACCTCTGCCGTAATACAATTGAGAGCAGGGTAAACCAGATCCTCCATGTTAAGAGCAAGCTATTCGGGGAGATCGTGGAGAGCGATCCCGACTGGAAGAGGAAGCTCTATGCCGCTATCTTGGAAGACGAGGCGGCATGAACCTCGATGAGTTGAAGGATGACCCCTTCCTCTCCCCGTCTGAAATCGCAACCATATTCCGCGTCAAGCCGTACACAGTCCGCATGTGGATCAAGGACGGCAAGTTTGATCAGGATAAGATCATTAAGATCAATAACAGGCTGAAGGTCCGCCGGTCGGCGGTCCAGAAGTTTGCACAAGAGCAGTTCGGAGAGAACTAGTGACCGACCGCCTTATCTGGGTTGACATTGAGACCACTGGCCTCGATGTTCGTAAAGAAGTAATCCTTGAGATCGGCTTCCGCATCACCGACCTCAACCTCGATGAGCTGGCTAGCTTCCACGCTCTAGTGTGGACGCAGCGCACAGCGGACACCATCGAGGCAGCCGTGCCGTATGTGTTCGAGATGCACGAGAAGAACGGGCTCTTCAAGCAGGTAGCTACCTTCGGCCACGACGAAGCCGATACCGCTGATCGCCTTGCGTCGTGGGTTGATCAGATGGGCGTCGAGACTACCGAGCCCCTGTGTGGCAGTTCTGTCCAGTTCGACCGTGAGTGGCTCACCTACCTGTTTCCGGAGAGCATGGAGAAGTTCAGCTACCGGAACATCGACATATCCTCGGTGAAGGAACTGTGCCGACGATACAATCCCAAGCTGTACGCCAAGCTCGAGGAGGACATTAAGCCGCAGAAGTATCATCGGGTCCATCCAGACCTGACAGACACGATCGAAGAGTTTAAGTTCTACAGGGATGAGTTCCTGTGGTGGGAAGGAACGAAAGTAGCATGAGCAGCATTGAGCGCAGCGCAGACGAGATCCAGGCCGAGTTGGAAGCGGCTGAGAATGAGTGCAATCAGGTGGCCGGTGACGTGGGATATGAGGAAGGCGTCCGAGACGCGCTTTCGTGGGTCCTCGGCGAGGCTGACTCTCCGATCACCGGTGAGTGAGTCCAAGCCGCAGCTGCCGCCTGAGGTTATTGCAGGATACGCAAAGCTGATCGGGTGCAGCATTCGAGATATCTGCACCAATTGCGGCTACAAGATCGAAGTCATGTCGTTCCGAGGCACTGGCGTTTGCAGTGAGCTGTGCCGCAAGGACCGAGATGGCGACCATTCTCGCAGCCACGCAATCATAGAGGCACCCCTCGGAGGAGAACGCAAGTGATCGTAAGCAAGAAGTGGCTGCTGGCTATTGACATTTGCCTTGCAACCATTCTTCTCGGCGCCTTCGTGGGCTTGGTTACGGGCGTGCTGTGACCAAGGCAGTCTTCGAAACAGCCACGTTCGCCGACGTCATCAAGAAAGCTGATCGCGTTGCGCCGTCAAAGGGCAATGCCTTCGATAAGGCTGCAGGCATCATCATCGCTGTGCATCCTGGTGACGAGGCGAACGTGGTTGTTCGAGCCACGAATCTCAACGTCTACAGCATGGAATGGGTGGACTTCGTAGAGCTGAGCGGAGAGCCTGTCGAATGGCGCATACCCAGCAGACTTTTCGCGCAGGTGATTGCTAGCCTGCCTATCGGCACAGGGAAGACCGTAACACTTGAGGAAGTCACCCAGAATGGAAAGACCCACCTGGCTCTATCGTCGGGTCGGACAAAAGCTAAGTTCAACCTCATGCAGGTGGAGCACTATCCTGCTTGGTCGGCTTTTGATCCCACTAACCTCATCAAGGCTGATAACCTTGGTGGCAAGATCGCCCAGGTTGAGTGGGCTGCTGCAAAGTCTGATGCGGACTCTCAGCTTGAGGGTGTCCACTTCGACGGAGAGCATGCTCTTGCGACGAATCGCTACCGACTTGCATGTGCAGAACTACATATCCCAGATCTACCCGCAAGCGTCACCGTACCAGCGGGAATACTTGGCCAGATCCTTAAACAGACTGGAGAGGTGATGATCGGGGTGACGGAGCACCAGTTGCTCCTCATGCCCGACGACTCCACCCAGATCCGTGCAATCCTCTACGGCGGGGAGTATCCCAAGGTAGAGCGCATTATGAACCGCGAGTACCCTGATATACTCAAGGTTCGCAAGACTCCGCTACTGGAGGTTATGACCCGAGCTACCGCCTTCGCTGGCGCAGATCGGTTCCCTAAGCTTCGAGTCTTCATCGGTCGCGAGGAGATCGCGGTGATGATGGACAACGAGGAAGTAGGACTCTTGGGTGACGTGGTCGAAGTGGCTGGCTACGCTACGCATCCACGAGTTGAAATGTTCTTCACCCCGCAGTACCTCATAGATGCAGTGACGTTCGCTCCTAGCGAGGAGATCGAGATTCACTACGACCATGAGAACCCAAGCAGGATTGTTTACATCGACGGTGGCTCAGGCTATGAAGTCTGGGTCATGCCAAGGAAGGCTAACCAAGTTGAGCAAGGCTCCTAAGAAGTTCCACATCGCCTACGAGTTCGACGGCGACAAGTTCAGCATCGGCGAAACCGTCACCACCCTCTGCGGCAAGGAGCGGAAGGTGCACGAGCCTGACATTTCCGTTCCGATCTGTGGCAAGTGCTTCGATCTCTTCAGCGAAGACAGCAGGCGTACCGGCACTGCTAATGAGATTCTGATGGAGGTCGTTCAGGGCCTTGCTGACGTTCTGAACACCGGACGCACGCGCTACCTCAATAAGGTGGCAGGCGGAATCCTTATCGGCGGGGGAGATCTGGACCGTGAAACAGCTCGCGTCGGCTAGCCTGGTCACCGTCCTCGCAGCTGGCCTTCTGGCTGGTTGCGGGGACGATGACCGGGAGTATACGGCAGTTTGTGTTGACCAGAACGGCAACCGAGTAGCGGACAATCGCTGCCACGGTGATCGGCCTTACAGTGACGGCATCAACACCTTCATGCTGTACTACATGCTTTCCTCGATGAACCAGCCTGCACTAGGCTCGCAGGTCGTTCACAACAATTACTACTCGCACTCCAAGTATGCTGGCTTCACTAAGCCGAAGTCAGCCACCGTCTACAAGGGGGTGCCGAGCAGTGGATACAAGCCCAAGTCTGGAACCAGCTTCAAATCTAAGTCGTATGTATCTAAGCCCCAGTCTAACACCTGGAAGGGTGGTAGCGGTGGCTCTATCAATAAGGGGTCTGGCGGTGGCTACAAAGCTCCTGGCGGAGGCTTCAACAAGCCTGCTAACCCGGCTCCTCGCATCGGCGGCGGCGGGGGAGGATACCGCAAGTGAGTAGACGCAGGCGCGTCAGGCGCAAGCCCCTCTACACCTACATCGTCGTCGGGATCTTTGGAGCACTACTGGTGTTCCTCATGGCAGCGTTGTTCGTGGTAGCGACGGCGACATGGCACGCTAGCGTCCCTTCCTCGGCACCGTCCCGGCCCGTACGCGGCCTCTGATCCTATCCGTGCCCATCCATACCCCTCGGCTCTAGAAACGCCGTATAGCCCCGTTCGGAGCACTCGTGATCGCAAGCGCACTGCCCCCAGCGCTGAATAGGTCATTGACATACTACTTGTCAGGCCCTATGTCTGGTTATGAAAACTTCAACTATCCTGCATTTCACACCGCCAAAGAGTTCCTCGAGCTTTGCGGACTGAGTATAGAATCACCGCACACTAACCCGTGGCCGCAGAACCACCAGAACATGAGCGCTGAAACTCTCTGGCAGCATATGATGCGCCTCTGCGTTATGCAGATGGAGAGCTGTGACGGCATCATTCTGCTCCGTGGCTGGGCACACTCTCGCGGCGCCCGCATAGAGCTTGATGCAATGGTCAAGAAGAGCGCGCCGGTCTACTTCTTCGATGAGCTCAACCACAAGGTCGTAGACATGAATCGAGCCATTGCCGCATGACTGACTACGAGTGGTATGTGCTCGACGTGAACCCTGAACCTTGGGCTGTCGGTAGTCTGGGTGTAGGCCGTCGAGGTGGTCAAGTCTATCCGTACATGGGCAAGAACCTGCAGCTAGACGCCTACAAGAAGGCAATCAAAGAGGGAATCCTCAGCCAGTATGGTACGCAGCCGCTCATCGCAGGCTTCGTTGACCTGCGACTGTTCTTTTGGCGGAACCGCGCTAAGTATCTTAACGTGGCTGGAAGGACTAATCGCAAGAATGATGTAGACACGACCAACATGCAGAAGGCTACCGAGGATGCCCTGCAGGGCGTGCTCTTCGGAAACGACAAGTTCGTTATCAACTGCAAGTCAAGCATCGTGGCGCAGGGTCCAGAAGTAATCGGAAAGGTCGTCATTGGGGTTCGATCAATTACGCCAGATGACGTTATTCGAGAATACAGAGAACTTCCGGAGAGCATACGCCGCAAGATTGCGGACATTGACGCAAATGCCGTCCCGGAGGAGTCACCCAACAAGTGGGGAAACAGTGAAGAACTCTTCTAACACACCCAACCTCGTCAAGATTCACACCGACGACTCGGGGATGATTAAGGTAGTCACCCACGACAACAAGGTGCTACCTGTACAAGCCCTGACGCTGGACATGAGCTCGCGCGAGGTATATGCCACAGTGACCTTGGAGATGCCGGTCGAGATCAAGGTCGTCGCCAATGCCACCGAGATCACCATGATCTGTCCAGTGTGCAGCAACCACGAGGTCCACCGATGCTACGGAGATCTGAAGTGAACCTCGTCCACCAGATCTGGCATGGTGACTCTGCGGAGCTGACCCAGCGCTTCAAGCCAGGTCGAGTCAACTGCGTCATAACAGATCCGCCTTTCGGCGTTGACAACCTATCCAATATGGCGACCACAGCCGAAGGCAAGAAGTACGCACGGAAGATTGCCAACGACGAGTCGCCTGAAATAGCAATCAAGACCTTCAAGTCAGTGATGGATAGTCTGCTACCTAAGACTGCAGATAACGCTGACCTATATATTTTCACCTCATACCAGGTGCTCTCGGATTGGTTGGTCATGACTGACAACTTCCTTCCGACGCATGGGTTCACTCGCAAGGCTGTGCTCGTATGGGAGAAGGACGGCCCAGGCATGGGTGACCTCGAGAGCTGGGGCATGGGCTGCGAGTTCATCCTCTTCTTCAAGAAGGGTAGGCGTCCAAAGTCTGATGTGCGACGAAACAACGTGCTCCACGTCCCACAGCTACGACCTGGAGATCTCATCCACCCTCATGAAAAGCCCCTCCCTCTCCTTGAGCTTCTCATCAAGCATAGTACCGACAAAGGTGACTTTATCGTGGACCCTTTCGGGGGCTCGGGTAGCTTGGTACGAGCCGCACAAAGGATGGGGCGAAGTGCTGTTGCCATCGAGTACGACGAAAATAACTATCAGCTAGCTCTCAGGAAGCTCAACGAGGGCGAGGGTGGAGGAATGGACTTCTAATGGAAAAGCCCGTACTCAGTGAGCGCGAGCTCCAAGTCCTGCTATTGGCCGCCGAAGGATATCAGACCGGCCAGATCGGTAACCAAATCGGCCTCTCGCAGCACACGGTTCGCACCCATCTCCAGAACGTTCGCCAAAAGCTCAGCGCTCTCAATACGACTAATGCCGTGTGGGAGGCTATGAGGTGTGGGCTCATCGAGCCGCCAAAGAAGTACGATGACTGAGTGCCGATAATATTTGGGGGGCCTTGGGGTACTAGCGTCATACCGGGACATATGCAAGCATATGGCTTCCTAGACCTAGCACCCATCAAAGGGGGAAGCAGTGAGTAACGAGCCGGATGCTTATGAAGGCGACGGTGCCCGCGAAATCTTTGTCATGGACTTGGGCTTCAAGGGCGCCGTCGACTTTAGGCCTCATGTAGTTGACGCGAACGAACCCGAGCCGGTGGAAGCGGCGACCGACCCAAAAGCCTCATCTGCACTGGAATCTGCCGAGTCATCGAGCTCCGAGACGACGCCGGAAACAGAATCCAATGCAAGCTCGGAGCAGCCTGCCATTGTGGAGAAGGCAATTACGTCCGACAGCGTGGCGATTGGTCAGCCGACTTTTTGATCGCAGAGACTGAACTAGAGTGGCAGGCCAGAGCAGCCTGCGTGGGGGAAGATCCGGAGATATTCTTTCCGCAACGAGGGGACTCGGCGGCGGGGGCTCGCGCCCAGCGCATTTGTATGACCTGTCCAGTAAGGGCAGAGTGTAAAGCATATAAGAAGGCCACCAAGTCCACGGACGGCATTTGGGGCGGCGAGTATAGCAGGCGAAAGTCGGACGCATGATACCAAAGTCATTTTCCGCTACTGCTTTCAACGTGGCGGAACTGTGCTTGGCTCGCTATCAGGCTGAGCACATCGAGCGGGGGAAGGGCTTTGGTGGAGTCGCGGCTAACCTTGGCACTTCCGTCCACGGAGCACTTGAGGAATACGTTAAGGCTGTCCACATACCGGGCGCCTCGGGTAACGGTAGCGAAAAGCTGCTTCTCGACTTCTTCAAGCTATCTTACATGGACACCTTTCACACGACGGACTTCGAAACGGTTGATTACCTAGAAGGCGTCGAGATGCTTAAGAAGTGGTTCAAGCGAACTGACTTCACCAAGTTCACCGTCATCTCCTGCGAGGTGAAGGAGAACTTTCCAATCAAGACCTCCATCGGTGAGATCCCCTTCAACTACATCTGGGACCGCCACGACCAGCTAGACGAGAACGTCTACCGCGTGGTGGACTACAAGACGAACCGCTGGGGACTCAACCCCCAAGACCTTAAGAAGAAGATCCAGGCCCGCGCGTACGGGCTGGCTGCGCAGATCAAGTATCCACAGGCGCAGCGTATCTGGGTCCAGTTCGACATGCTGCGTCACGACGGACCTGTTGGTATCGTCTTCACGCGAGACGACAACGTAGCCACTTGGCAGTTCATGAAGGAGAAGGCAGAGCAGATCATTGCCACTCCCGACGACGATGTGCCCGAGACGCTCAATCCCGAATGCCTCTTTTGCGTGCGTCAAGCTAGCTGCACTTCCCTCACAAAGAATATCAGCGTGGGCGGTATCATGTCCCTCGGTAGCGTCGAGCAGCTAGTTGACAAGCGCGCACAGCTGGAGTTCCAGAAGTCAGCCATTGCGTCAGCCATCGGGAAGCTAGACGAGGTTATCCTCGGCAAGGCGAAGGCGCAGGACGTTCTCGAGTTTGAGTCTGACTACAACCGGCTCAAGGTAGGAGTCAGTAGCACCAGAGCTATCGACGCTGAAATGGCGGAGATGGTACTTCCACCCCAACTTGCACGCCGTTACATGGACCGCAAGATCACTATTGGAAACGTGGATAAGCTGCTCAAGGGTAACGAACTTACCGAGGAGCAGAAGAAGCAACTGGTGTCGCTGATCTACCAGAAGAAGGGAGAGCCTAGAGTCAAAATCGAACCCAAGAACCCGATTGACGGGGACTGAATCCAGGCACAAGTAAGCCCCTCCAGGGATGACTGGAGGGGCTTACTTTTTTAGACTCGACCGATCAGCCAAACTACCAGAATCACAATCACGAGAATGATCAGGATAGTTGCGACGTTCATGGGTCACCTCCTTAGCTCTCCGGAGGTAGCGGTGGAGGCTTAAGCGGTGGCGGGTCTGGTAGATAAAGGTCAACAGCTTTCGCTCTTCGTACGACGAGTTCGTCCCACTCGATGTGTCTGTTAATGACACCTCTGCCCTCGTCAATATAGTCTTCAAGCTGGTCTATCCTTGTGCGGTTCTTGGAGTCATCGGTTCGGAGTCTTTTGTTGTCATCTTCAATGCGAGTTAGAACGCCTGACGCAGCATCGGTGATGATCTTTGTGGTGTCTGCACCCATCTTCCGGCGCTGCAGAAACCCATTGATAATGGTGACCACTACAGTAGTGACTCCAGCTGAAAATAGCAGCTGGATAACTGTAGCGCCAGAGAACTCCATGTTACCCCCTTACCTTCTCCGCTCTAGTGCGTACTGCACTTTTTACTGCAGAATGAATCATGTTCGCTTGAGCGAAGGAAGCGAAGGCAAAACCCAAGATCAGTCCAAGAGGTACAGCCGCCGTTGCCATTGGAACACTCATAAAGATAGCGAAGGCGTAGATCAATGCAGCAAATCCACAGAGTACCAGACCAACCTGCTCTAGTGTCAAGCCAGTGATCTGGGACTTCGCATTCTTCGTTGGCCAAAAGATGCCAGCAAGAGCAATTATCGCTCCAGCAAGGAGTGAGATACTCCAAACCCGTGACTCGAAGCTGGATAGCTGAGATGAAATTGAGTTGGGACT
>Ga0308176_10001718_pt1 | contig 13778 bp, 11 predicted proteins | sample PhyCR2_3_FD_203890 | JGI IMG/M metagenome (GOLD analysis project Ga0308176, IMG submission 203890) | Soil microbial communities from UC Gill Tract Community Farm, Albany, California, United States - DLSLS.C.R2 | ecosystem: Environmental > Terrestrial > Soil > Agricultural land | place: USA...
GTACTCGGCGAACTCCCACAGCACTGCCGTCACGCAGCCAAAGCCGACCGCGAGTCCGAACGCCTCCCAGCGGCCGACCGGCAACCGCACCAGCAGCTGACCGAACGCGGCCGTGAGGATCGCCCAATTGACGAAGTGGTTCAGGTCGTCCCACCAGCCGATCGTGTCGTAGAGGTTGGCCGCGTTCCCGGCGACATCGATCAGGAAGGGGAGCACGAGCAGGATGTCGAGCGCATAGGGATACGGGCGCGGGCGCCCGCGAAGCCACCAGACAGCCGGCACGATCAGCGCGGAAAGCGGATACAGGAGCGCCCGTGCGTCCATCGCCTTCCCGTGGAAGTGCGGCAGGTCGGGCCGGGCGACGGCGAACCGCAGCAGCCCGACGAGCGCCGCCTTCACGAACAGGTCGAGCCACAGCGCAGCGCGTCGCTCCACGACGCGATTCTGGCGCCAGGTTAGGCCGACGCGCGCGGCGGGCACCCGCTACACGTGGAAGAACGACGAGGAACCGACCACGACCAGCTCGCGCGTGCGGCCGGCCGCGGGCGGGAGCAATCGACGCCCTTCGTGCTGCAGTTCGGCGTGATCGGCGCCGTCGCGCTGCTCGTCGTCGTGATCCTGGTCGTTTGCCTAGTTCTTTGGGCAATCCTGCGCTAGCGTTCTAAAGTCTCTGGAGCGTCCATCCGAGAGAAGAGGTCGTATGGGCAGCTGCCGGCTCAGGCTCATCGCGCTTCCGCTTGTCCTCGTTGCGCTTGCCGCTGCGCCGGCCGCAACCGCCGGTCGCGATGCCGGCGTCGCTGCGCTGCAGGTCGCACTGCATTCGCGGGGGCTCTACAGCGGAGCGGTCGATGGGCTGAAAGGGCCGACCACGAGGGCTGCGATCATGCGGTTCCAGCGCCGCGCGGGGTTGACGCCCGACGGCATTCCCGGAACGCAGACGCGCAAGGCGCTCGGGCGCTACGGGCGGCACGTGCTCGGCAGCCGGCCGCTGATCCGCGGCGCAAGCGGCTGGGACGTCGCCGCGCTCCAGTTCCTGCTCGCCTGGCACGGCTTTCCGTCGGCCACGATCGACGGCGGGCTCGGCGTGCGCACCGAGCGGGCGCTGCGCCACTTCCAGCGCTGGGCCGGCCTCGAGCCGGACGGCGTTGCCGGCGCGACGACCTACGCGGCGCTACGGCGCGCTCCGGCGCGCTGCCCGCACTCGCTTGCATGGCCACTGGTCGGCCCGATCGGCGACCCGTTCGGGCCGCGCGGGAACCGCTTCCACGCAGGTGTCGACATCCTCGCGGTCACCGGCACGCCGGTTGGGGCCGCTGCTGCCGGACGCGTCACCTACGCAGGCTGGCTCGTCGGAGGCTGGGGGAAGCTCGTCGTGGTCGCCCATGCCGACGGCGTGCGGACGATGTACGCGCACCTGTCCTCGATCGCCGTCCGGCTCGGCCAGCGCGTCGGCACCGGCGACCGCCTCGGAGCCGTCGGCGCGACCGGCGACGCCACCGGGCCGCATCTGCACTTCGAGGTCCGCCTGGGCGGCGCAGCGGTCGACCCGCGCCCGGCCTTGCCGTAAGACCGTCCTACCGGCGCTAGCGCTACCCTCGGGTCGTGGCCGAGAAGCGCTACCTGATGACACCCGGGCCGACGCCCGCGCCGCCCGAGGTGCTGGCGGCGATCGCGCAGCCCGTCATCCACCACCGCGGGCCCGACTACCGCGAGCTATACGGGCGGGTGCTCGCGCGCCTGCGCGAAGTCTTTCGCACCAAGCAGGAGGTGCTGCTCTTCGGCGGCTCCGGCAGCGGCGCGATGGAGTCCGCGGTGGCGAACCTGTGCTCGCCCGGCGACCGGGTGCTCGTGGTCTCGGCCGGCTACTTCGGCGAGCGCTGGGCGGCGCTGGCCAAGGCCTACGGCATCGAGCTCGACCACCTCCGCTACTCCTGGGGCGAGATCCCCAGCGCGGACGAGGTCGCCGCGCGGTTGCGCGAGCGCGAGGCGGCGGCGGTCTTCTTCACGCACTCGGAGACCTCGACCGGCGTCGTGCTCGACCCGCAGCCGTTTGCCGCCGCGGCCCGTGAGTCCGGCGCGCTGAGCGTGGTCGACGCCGTCTCCAGCCTCGGCGCCGTGCCACTCGAGACCGACGCCTGGGGCCTCGACGTTGTCGTCTCCGGCGCACAGAAGGCGCTGATGACGCCGCCAGGGCTCGCGATGACCTCCGGCTCGCTGGCCGCCTGGGAGCGTGCCGCGGCCTCGACCTCGCCTCGCTTCTACTGGGATTGGGAGAAGACGCGCAAGGGCCAGCAGACGCTCGACGCGCCGGTCACGCCGCCCGTGTCGCTCGTGGCCGGCCTCGACGTCGCGCTGGGGATGCTGCTCGAGGAGGGGCTCGAGGCCGCCTTCGACCGGCATCGCCGCCTCGGCCGCGCCAGCCGCGAGGGCCTGAAGGCGATGGGCCTGCAGCTCTCCTCACCCGACGAAGACAGCTCCGCGGTCGTGACCGCGGCGTACGCCCCGGACGGGATCGACTCGGGCGAGCTCGTGCTGCTGCTGCGCGACCGCCACGGCGTCACGCTCGCGCCGGGCCAGGGCGAGCTGAAGGGCAAGATCTTCCGGATCGGGCACATCGGCTACTACGACGTCTTCGACATCACGACCGCCCTCGCCGCGGTCGAGCTCGGGTTGCTCGAGCTCGGCGCCGAAGTCGAGCGCGGCGTCGCGGTCACGCGGGCGCTCGAGGCGTTCGAGCAGACACCGGTGTGAGAGTCCTCGTCCGCGAGCCGATCGCCGAGGCGGGGATCGAGCTCCTGCGCGAGCGCTTCGATGTCGACGTCGACGGGAACGGTGACCTCGCCGAGACGATCGGCGACTACGACGCGATCGTGATCCGCTCCGCGACGAAGCTGACCGCCGACCTGATCGAGCGCGCCGACCGCCTGAAGGTGATCGGCCGCGCAGGCGTGGGGGTGGACAACGTCGACGTCGAGGCGGCTACGCGCCGCGGGATCGTCGTCGCCAACGCGCCCGAGTCGACGGTCACCTCCGCCGCCGAGCACACCGTCGGTCTGCTCGTCGCGCTGGCCCGGAACATCCCGCAGGCACACGCCGCGTTGAAGCAGGGCCGCTGGGAGCGCTCGGCGTGGGGCGGGGTCGAGCTCGAGGGCAAGACGCTCGGCGTGCTGGGTTTCGGTCGCATCGGCCAGCAGGTCGCTCGGCGCGCGCTTGGCCTCGGGATGGGCGTCGTCGCTTACGACCCGTTCGTCGCCAAGGAGCGCTTCCGCGAGCTCGGCGTCGAGCGTGTCGAGACCGCGGACGACGTGCTCGCAGTCGCGGAGTTCCTGACGCTGCACCTGCCGCTGATCCCCGAGACCCGCGGCTTCCTCGGGCAGGAGGCGATCGCGAAGCTGCCCGACGGCGCGCGCGTGATCAACGCTGCCCGCGGCGAGCTCGTGGACGAGCAGGCGCTCGTCGAGGCGCTGCGCTCGGGCAAGCTCGCCGCAGCTGCGGTCGACGTCTACGCGCAGGAGCCCTACGAGGGCCCGCTGCTCGAGCTCGACAATGTGGTCGCCACACCGCATCTGGCCGCGTCCACCGAGGAGGCGCAGGACCGTGCCGGCGTGATCGTGGCCGAGCAGGTGGTAGCAGCGCTCGAGGGCGGCCTGGTGACGAACGCGGTCAATATCCCCTCGATCGGGGCGGAGGACCTCGAGGTGCTCGGCCCGTTCGTGCCGCTCGCCGCCCAGCTCGGACGGCTGGCGATGGAGCTGGCCGAGGGCCGCGCCGAGCGGATCACGCTCTCGTACTACGGGACGCTCTCGGGCTACGACACGCGGCTCCTGACCGTGGCGGCTCTGAACGGCGCCTTCCAGGGCCGCACCGAGCAGCCGGTCAACTACGTGAATGCTCCGGTGGTCGCGGCGGAGCGCGGGATCGAGGTGGCCGAGGAGCGCCGCCGCGCCTGCCGCGACTTCACGAATCTCGTCCGCGTCGAGGTCGACGGTCTGCGTGTCGCGGGCACGATCATCGGCAACGAGAACCGGCATTGGCTCGTGAACGCGCTCGGCTTCGAGCTGGAGATGGAGCTGGCGCCGCTGATGGTCTTCTTCCGCTACGACGACGTGCCGGGCGTGATCGGGCTCGTCGGGACGGTCTTCGGCGAGGCCGGCGTGAACATCGCAAACATGGCGGTCTCGCGCAGCCGCCGGGGCGGGAAAGCCCTGATGGCCCTCTCGCTGGATGCCGAGCCGCCGGCCGAGCTGGTTGAGGCCGTGCGCGGGCAGGGCTTCGACGACGCGCGCCTGATCCGGCTTGGCCGGCGCGACGAGGACTGAGCCCGCCTCGGTACTCTGCCGCCGTGGCGACCAGTGCCTGGCCCGAGGCCGTACAGCGGGTCACCTCTTTTCTGCGCGAAGCTCGCGCCGAGGTGCGCGTCGAAGAGTTCCCGGAGGGAACGCCGACCGCGAAGGACGCCGCGCAGGCGGTCGGCTGCGAGCTCGGCCAGATCGTCAAGTCGCTGGTCTTCGACTGCGACGGCCGCAAGGTGCTGGCGCTCGTACCGGGCGACCGGCGCGCCGACTCCGAGAAGGTCGCCCGCGCCGCAGGAAGCAAGTTCGCACGCATCGCCGGCAGCGAAGAGGTGCGTGAGGCGACGGGCTTCGATCCGGGAGCGGTCGCCCCGTTCCCGCTCGCGCATGTCGATGCGGTCTTCGTCGAGCGAACGCTGTTGTCCCAGCCCGTGCTCTGGGTTGGGGCGGGGTCCGAGCGGCACATGGCCGCGCTGTCCCCGACCGAGCTGCTGCGCCTCTCGCGCGCGCGTCCAATGGACGTCGTCGAGCAGGCCCCTTACCATTTGACCTAGGAGGTCGCCCGAATGCGCGAGACCGAGAAGATCTGGATGAACGGCGAGCTGGTGGACTGGGCCGACGCCCGGATCCACGTCGGCTCGCACGGGCTGCACTATGGCTCGGGCGTCTTCGAGGGCATCCGCGCGTACGAGACCGACAAGGGCTCGGCCGTCTTCCGGCTGACAGACCACCTCGAGCGCCTGCACAACTCGGCGAAGCTCCTGCACATGGAGCTGCCCTACTCGGTCGAGGAGCTGCGGGCCTCGTGCCACGAGCTGATCGCCGCCAACGGGCTGCCCGAGTGCTACCTGCGCCCGATCGCGTTCTTTGGCTACGGCGAGCTCGGCGTCTCGGCGCTCGGCAACCCGGTCGACGTCGTGATCATGAGCTGGCCGTGGGGCGCGTACCTCGGCGAGGAAGGGTTGGCGAAGGGCATCAGCGCGAAGATCTCGAGCTGGACGCGGATCGGCCCGAACGTGATCCCTCACGTCGCCAAGGCGACCGGCGTCTACCTCAACTCGATGCTCGCCGTGACCGAGGCGAACCGCGCCGGCTATGACGAGGCGATCCTGCTCACCGCCGAAGGCTTCGTCGCGGACGGCTCCGGCGAGAACGTCTTCATCGTCAAGGACGGCGAGCTCTACACGCCTGACCTCTCGACCTCGATCCTGCCGGGGATCACGCGCGACACGGTGATCCAGATCGCGCAGGACCTCGGCTACCGCGTGCACGAGAAGGCGCTGATCCGCTCCGACCTCTACCTCGCCGACGAGGCCTTCATGACTGGCACGGCGGCCGAGGTGACGCCGCTCCGCTCGGTGGACGACGTCGAGATCGGGGTCGGGCCGATCACGCTCGAGATCCAGGAGGCCTACCTGGACACCGCGCGCGGCCGCAGCGAGCGCTGGGCCCAGTGGCTCGAGTACGCCACGCCCGCGCCGGCCGAGGCTTGAGCACCGGCCGTCCGGCGTTCCTGGGGCGACGCTCGCAAAGGATGCAAGCGCGCGTCGCGCAGGACAGGACGAGTAGTACGGACAAGCGGCGCGTGCGCCGCAGCCTGCCGCGAGCGTCGTCAGGCTGCCGCGGAGGTCGGCTCCGCCGGCCGTGAGCGGCAGCCGGCCAGGGACGTCGGTGCGCGAGATCCCGCTGGCGAAGCCCCTGCTCGACGAGCGGGAGGAGGAGCTCGTGCTCGAAGTGCTGCGCTCCGGGAGGTTGTCGCTCGGGCCGAAGATCGACCGCTTCGAGGAGCTGATGGCCGAGCGGATCGGCGCGCCCTACGTGGCCGCCGTCTCCAGCGGCACCGCCGGCCTGCACCTGCTCAGCCGGATCGCGGGGCTTGGGCCCGGCGACGAGGCGATCACCTCGCCGATCTCCTTCGCCTCGAGTGCGAATTGCTTCATTTTCGAGGGCGCGACGCCGGTCTTCGCCGATGTCGACCCACGCACGTTGAACCTCGACCCGGCAGCGGTCGAAGCCGCGATCACGCCGCGGACGAAGGCGCTCGTCGCAGTGGACATGTTCGGCTATCCATGCGAGCTCGACGAGTTGCGCGCGCTCTGCTCGGAGCGGGGCCTGACGCTGATCGAAGACGCGGCAGAGGCGCTAGGCGCCGAGTACAAGAGCGCGCCGATCGGCTCGCAGGGCCCGTCGGGTGTATTCGGCTTCTATCCGAACAAGCAGCTGGCGACCGGCGAGGGCGGCGTCGTCTTCACGCATTCCGAGCGCGAGTGGCAACTGGTGCGCAGCCTGCGCAACCAGGGACGCGATTACGACGGCGGCGCGTGGTTCAACCATGTGCGGCTCGGGTGGAACTACCGCTGGACCGACATCCAGGCCGCGATCGGGATCGCCCAGCTCGAGAAGCTCGACCGGCTGGTGGCACTGCGGGCCGAGGCGGCCGAGCGGTACGGGCTGCTGCTCGAAGACGTGGAGGTGGAGCCGCTCTGCGCCGACGACGCCGATCACAAGCGCTCGTGGTTCGTCTACGTGGTCGCGCTGCCGCATGGCGCCGACCGCGACCGCGCGATGACCGAGCTCCGCGCGGCCGGGATCGGCACCGCCGACTACGTGCCGTGCGTCCACCTACAGCCGTACATGCGCGAGACCTACGGCTTCTCGGAGGGCACGTGCCCGGTCGCGGAGGACATCGCTTCGCGGACGCTGGCGCTGCCGTTCTACCCGCAGATCGGGGCCGAGGACCAGGAGCGGGTGGTCGAGGTTCTGCGCGGTGCTCTCTAGGCCTGTGGACGACCAGGCACGAACTCCGCACAGTCCCGAGACACATCTGCGCGCAGCACGCCGCTAACGTCAACGCCGAGGGCGGCGGGTATCCAACCCCACCCTTTGGGGCGGGGGCCCGGGTTCCCGCGCGCGTAGAACATCAACCTGCCGCCTCACGCCCGGCCGCCCGGCGATAATCCCGGCATGGCGAACGGCAACCGTATGGTCTTCCTGGGCTTCGGCAAGTACGCGCGAGCCGACAAGATCTACGCGATCGAGCCGATCCGGGACGAGCGCCGCGGGCACGGGCGACGCACGCTCGTCTGGGTCGAGGGCGTGAGCGAGCCGATCGTCGCCTCACGCACCGAGCGGACGATCCTCGCCGACATGGGCCAGGAGCAGGCGCTCGGGAAGCCGATCCTCGACGAGGCGCTCGACCTCGCACAGCGCCTGTCCGAGCAGTCGCAAAGCGGCCGCGTCGACCTGGCCGACCTCGGCCGCCGCGCGCGCCACCTGCTCGAGGCGACCGCCCGCCCGAACGATCCCGAGCAGCTCTTCTAGCGAGCCTTGGAGCCCTCCGAGATCCGCGAGCCGGGGCTCGTCCGCCGGCTGGCCATCGACCTCGGCCCGCTCAAGCGCCATCCGCCTTTCCGGCGGCTGTTCATCGGCCAGACGATCTCGACCTTCGGCAGCGAGATCGCGGCCGTCGCCGCGCCTTTCCAGCTGTACCAGCTGACGCATTCGACCCTGCAAGTCGGGCTGCTCTCGCTGTGTGAGCTCTTTCCGCTGCTCACCCTGACGATCGTCGGCGGTGCGATCGCGGACGCGGTCGACAAGCGCAAGCTGCTGCTCATCACCGAGGTGCTGCTGGCGGTCGTCGCGCTCGGCTTCGCCTTCAACGCATCGCTCGACCAGCCGCGCGTGTGGGCGATCTACGTGCTGGTCACGATCGCGATGTCGATCTTCTCACTCGGCGTCGCCGGGATGAACAGCGCGATCCCGAGGCTTGTCGGCGAGGATGAGCTGACCGCGGCGATCGCGATCGAGAACGTCTACGGCAGCACCACCAACGTCGCGGGGCCGGCGCTCGGCGGCGTGCTGATCGCCGTTCTCGGGCTGAAGGGCGCGTACCTGCTCGATGCGGCCACGTTCACCGCCTCGCTCTGGTCGGTCTGGCGGCTGCCGGCACTGGCGCCCCACCACGACGCCGAGCGGCCGAGCCTGCGCACGATCGCCGAGGGGTTCCGCTTCGTGCGGCAGAAGAAAGTGCTGCTCGGCATGTTCCTCGTCGACTCGAACGCGATGGTCTTCGGGATGCCGCGCGCCCTCTTTCCCGCCCTCGCGCTGAACCGCTTCCACGGCGGCGCCGGCGTGCTCGGCCTGATGTACGCGGCGCCCTATGCGGGCGCGCTCGCGGCCTCGCTCGTCTCCGGCTGGACCGCCCACGTGCGCAGGCAGGGCCTGATCGTCTGCATTGCGGCCGCGCTCTGGGGCGTGGCGATCGCGTTCTTCGGTTTTGCCGAGACGCTCTGGCTAGCCCTACTGCTGCTCGCAGCGGCGGGTGCGGCGGACAACGTCAGCGCCGTGCTTCGCGGAACGATCCTCTGGAGGGTGACGCCGGACCCGCTCAGGGGCCGCGTCTCGGGAATCGAGTTCGCACAGGTGGCGGCGACGCCGGCGCTCGGCAACGTGGAGGCAGGGCTTCTCGCCTCGCTGACGAGCGTGCGCTTCTCGATCGTCTCCGGCGGGCTCCTCTGCATCGTCGGTACCTTCGTGATCGCCCTTGCCGTCCCCGCCTTCATCCACTACGACTCGCGCGCTCCCGGCTGAGGCGTTCGCCCACAGCGTCCACGAGGTCGCGCCGGCATTGATCGGCGTGACGCTGCTGGTCGATGGGGTCGGCGGGCGGATCGTCGAGGTCGAGGCCTACGACCACGAAGATCCGGCGAGCCACGGCTTCCGCGGCCGTACCGAGCGGAACGCCTCGATGTTCGGTCCACCAGGGCACGCCTACGTCTACCGCTCGTACGGGATCCACTGGTGCCTGAACCTCGTCTGCGAGGAGGAGGGCGTCGCGAACGCGGTGCTCGTGCGGGCGCTCGAGCCGACCCATGATCTCGAGACGATGCGCGAGCGGCGGGGGCTCGACGACCCACGGCTTCTCTGCAGCGGGCCGGGCCGGCTCTGCCAGGCACTCGGCGTCACGCGCGGGCACGACGGCCTCGCCCTCGACCGGCCGCCGTTCGAGCTGCTCGCCACCGAGGGCCCGGTCGAGGTCGTGAGCGGCCCGCGGATCGGGATCACGCGCGCGGTCGAGCTGCCGTGGCGCTACGCGGAGGCCGGCTCGCGTTTCCTCAGCCGCGCTTTACCACGAGGGTGACGACGAGGCCGCGCTTGCCGGCCACGCCCCACCGCGGCGTCTGCGCGATCACCTTTGCGGCTGCCGGCGGGTCGCCCGCGACCTTCCACTTCAGGTGCAGCCGGTCGAGCCGGGCCTTCGCCCGCCCCAGCCGCAGGCCGACCAGCTTCGGCACTCTGCCCTGCAGCGCCTTCGGCAGCACCAGCGTCACCTTGCCGTAGGAAGAGAGCGTCCCCCTGGCCGGGAACTGCCGCACGACCACGCCGAGCTTCTGCAGCGGCTTTGCCGGCTCGTAGACGTACTGCGGCGTGAGTGGCTGTGCGGCGAGACGGGCATTCGCCTCGGAAATCGTGTTGCCGACGACCTTCGGCACCTCGACCTCGTTCACCTTGCAGTTCGCCGTCCTCGGCGGGCGCTCGCCTGCGAAATAGAGCAGCTGCTTCGTGGTGTTGCAGTTGCCGTTGTCGAGCTGGAGCCGCCCGTGCCGGTAGACGACCGTGCGCGGCACGGAGTAGGGGAGAGAAATGCTCGGGAAGTCGGTCGGCGGGTCGTGCAGGTACGGGAGCGTCCGCTCCATGAAGCTTTTCCAGATCAGCGCCGGAAAGGTGCCGCCGGCGACCGCGTCGCCGTTGTACTCGGTCAGCATCGGCTTCAGCCCCGTCGGGTAGCCGACCCAGACTGCCGCGACCAGCTGCGGCGTGTACCCGACGAACCAGGCGTCGCCGTAGTTCTCGGTCGTGCCGGTCTTGCCCGCAACGGGCCGCCCGTCGGAGAGCTGGGCGCGCTTGCCGGTGCCGGCGCGCACGACGCCTTGCAGCAGCGAGGTGACGAGCGCCGCCGTGTTCGCGGTCAGGACGTGCCGCCCCACCGGCAGGTTGCTGTCGACCATCCGGCCCGCCTCGCTGCGGACGTCGGAGATCGCCCGCGGGTGGTTGCCGAAGGCCGCGCCGTCGATCCGCAGGCCCCCGTTGTCGAAGGCGGAGAAGGCGCGCGCCATCTCGAGGGGGTTGACCGCTTCGGCGCCCAGGCCGATCGCGAAGTAGTTCTTCAGCGGGCTCGAGATCCCGAGCTTCTTGGCCGTCCGCACGATCGCGCCCGGCCCGACGAGCTGGGTCAGCTGTGCGTAGACCGTGTTGTCGGAAACCTCGGTCGCGGTCGCGAGCGAGATTCGCCCGAGATCGGAGTTCTCGTAGTTGTGCACGTACCAGAGCTTGTCGCCGAGCGGGATCTGGACGGGCCCGGACTCGAACTCGGAGTCGGGCGAGATTCCGTCCTTCAGCGCCGTCGCGAGCACGAACGGCTTGAACGACGAGCCAGGCTGCCGTTCCCCCTGTACGGCGAGGTTGAACTGGCTCTTGCGGTAGTTGTTGCCGCCGATCATCGCCAGCACGCTGCCGTCGCGCGGGTCGACCGCGACGAGCGCCGCCGACGGGCCGTTCGGGTCGGTCAGCCACTTCGTGATCGACTGCCGCGCGAAACGCTGGACGTTCAGGTCGATCGTCGTGCGGACGCGCAGCCCGCCGCCGAAGACCCGGCCCGCGCCGTAACGGTCGATCAACTGCTGCTGGACGTAGTTGGTGAAGTACGGCGCCGGCCCGCGCTCGCCCGAGAGGTGGATGTTCTCGGGGTTCGGCAGCTTGGCCTTGCTCGCGTTCGCGTACTCGGCATTGGTGAGATCGCCCTGGTCGAGCATCGACTTCAGCACGAGGTTGCGCCGCTCTCGCGCGGCCGTGGGGTTCGTCGCCGGGTCGTAGCGCGAGGGGTCGGCCGGGATCCCGGCGAGCAGCGCCGCCTCGGCCCACCCGAGCTTGTCGGCGCCGTGGTGGAAGTAGGTCAGCGCCGCCTGCTGCACGCCGTAGGCGCCGTTGCCGAAGTAGATCGTGTTCAGGTAAGCGGTCAGGATCCGGTCCTTCGACCAGCGCTGCTCGAGCTGCCAGGCGAGCGCCGCCTCCTTCAGTTTCCGGCCGATCGAGCGCTGGTTCTTGGTGTACGTGTTCTTGACGAACTGCTGGGTGATCGTCGAGCCACCCTCGACCACCTGCTTGTGCCGGGCGTCCTGCCAGACCGCGCGCATGATCCCGTGGACGTCGACCCCGCGGTGCTCGTAGAAGCGCTTGTCCTCGATCGCGACGATCGCCAGTTTCATCCGGTCGGAGATGCCGTTCGGGCCGACCAGGATTCGGCTCTGCTGGCCGCGCAGCACCGATAGCACGCGCTTGCCCTTGCCGTCGTAGATGTAGCCGTCGACCTCGCGCTGCTGCAGGCGAGCCGGGTCGAGCGAGGGGATCTCGCTCGCCACCGAGGTGACGAGGCCGAACGTGAAGGACAGCGACGCCAGGAGGAACAGGATCAGGAGAAGGCCGAACAGGCGCAGCTTGCGAATCCTGCGCCGCGGCCTGGCAGACGCCTGCTTTCGAGCGGAGCGCGGCACGAGAAGTCGAAGATTGTAACGGTAGACTCGCCGCTCACATGGGCCTGGCTGAGTTAACTCGCAACGCGGTCCACGTGCTGCCGGAGGGCGGCCTCGAGCAAAAGCTGAAGCTCGGCCGGCCACTCCGGGTCAAGCTTGGAATCGACGTCACCTCGCCGGACATCCACGTCGGCCGTGGCATTCCGTTGCAGCGCATGCGCGCTTTTCAGGACGAAGGCCACACCGGCGTGCTGATCGTCGGCGACTACACGACGCGGATCGGCGACCCGTCGGGCCGGTCCAGCGAGCGCCCGGTGCTGAGCGACGAGGAGATCGAGCGCAACGCCAAGACCTACCTCGAGCAGGCGATGGTGATCCTCGACCCCGACCGCACCGAGGTGCGCTACAACGGCGAGTGGCTCTCGAAGCTCTCCTACGCGGAGGTCGTGCGGTTGGCCCGGACGATCACCGTCGCCCGGATGCTCGAGCGCGACGACTTCGCCAAGCGGTACACCTCGGGCGAGCCGATTTCGGTCTCGGAGCTGCTCTTCCCGCTGATGCAGGCCTATGACTCGGTCGCGATCGAGGCGGACGTCGAGCTCGGCGGCACCGACCAGCTCTACAACCTGCTGGCCGGCCGGGAAGTGATGGAGGCCTACGGGCTCGACCCCCAGATTGCGCTGACGACCCCGATCCTGGACTCGTGGGACGGCACGAAGATGAGCTCGTCGGTCGGCAACAACATCCCGCTGACGGCGCCACCGGAGGAGATGTTCGGCCGCACGATGCGCGTCCCGGACGAGCTCTTGCCCGAGTGGTACCGCCTCGTCTGGGAGCGAGAGCTGTCGGCGGGCGACCCGCTCGAAGCCAAGCTCGCCCTGGCACGGTTCATCGCCGGCCGCTCCTGGGGCGAGGAGGCGGCGCGCGCCGCGGAGGACCACTTCACGCGCGTGGTCCGTGAGGGGCAGGCCCCGGAGGAGGTGCCGGAGGAGCCGCTGCCGGAGGGCGATCCGCTCCACCTGCCAGCTCTCCTCGTCGAGCGGCTCGGGCTCGGCTCGACGAGCGAAGCGCGGCGGCTGATCGCCCAGGGCGCGGTCAAGGTCGACGGCGAGGTCGTGAGCGACGTCGATCTGCCCCGCGAACGGCTCGCGGGAGCGCTCGTGCAAGCGGGAAAACGCCGCTTCGTGCGTTTCGCCTCGGCTTGACGCGATTCGGCCAGGTTTCCGCTATCATGCTCGGGCCGCTCGGAAGGGTGGCGTGTAAGACAGTCCCTGTACCTCGACCAGGAGCGCCTTCGGACGCAGACGGATACGACGGATGTCCGCAGATCGGAGGCCTCTGGCGCGAGTCGGAGGCTTTTTTACGCGCCGGCCGCCTCGGCGACGGTCTTTGAAAACTCAGCAGTGCGAATTACGCCGAGACCTCGTGACCCTTGGGTCGCGGGGCCTTAAGAACCCGTCACCCCTGCTTCGGTGGGGGAGACAACTTTGAGCACAAGCTCGAAGTGATCGATTTGCCTAGGGCGTCACTTGTGACGCCGCCCAGAGGTCGCGCCGGCTTGCCGGTGTGACCGCCTGGAACAGGCAAACCAACTTCACGGAGAGTTTGATCCTGGCTCAGGACGAACGCTGGCGGCGCGCTTAACACATGCAAGTCGAGCGAGAACCCAGGCTTCGGCCTGGGGGAAAGCGGCGAACGGGTGAGTAACACGTGAGTAATCTGCCCTCGACATCGGGATAGCCCGGGGAAACCCGGATTAATACCGAATGGCCCATCAGCTTCTCGAAGCGGATGGAAAAGGTAGCTTCGGCCTCCGGTCGAGGAGGAGCTCGCGGCGGATTAGCTTGTTGGTGAGGTAACGGCTCACCAAGGCTCCGATCCGTAGCTGGTCTGAGAGGACGATCAGCCACACTGGGACTGAGACACGGCCCAGACTCCTACGGGAGGCAGCAGTGGG
>Ga0308176_10001719_pt1 | contig 13774 bp, 15 predicted proteins | sample PhyCR2_3_FD_203890 | JGI IMG/M metagenome (GOLD analysis project Ga0308176, IMG submission 203890) | Soil microbial communities from UC Gill Tract Community Farm, Albany, California, United States - DLSLS.C.R2 | ecosystem: Environmental > Terrestrial > Soil > Agricultural land | place: USA...
CCCGTCGCGGGCAGACTTCTTCTTGCTCTTGCCGAACGGGTTCGGCCCGTGGCCCTTGGTCATGGTCAGCCGCAGCTCCGCCAGCAGGTCGTCGTCGCAGGAGCCTGCCACGAACTCGGCGAGACCGCGCAGCTGCTTGTCCACAACGGCCGCGTCGGGGCTGGTGAGCAGCTCGTACCGGGTGTCGTAGACGCGGTCCGGGCGGGTCCGGCGCAGGTGGTCCTGGATCTGCTCGACGCGGGTGATGGCCTGCATCACCTCCTGGCCGTCGCGCGAGCGCCAGAACCCGGACTCGGCGACCTGCGCGTGGTCGCGCTGGTTCAGCACGTAGAGCGCGCCGGGGAAGACCCGGTCCAGGAAGCCGAAGAACGGCTCGGTCTCCTTGGGGTTGACCCGGTGCCAGAGCACCTCCTTGAAGCCGAGCACGTCCACGTCACCAGGCGACTCGGAGCCGAGCAGGTGCCGCATCATCAGGTCCCGCACCGGCGGCACGAAGTCGGCCGGCGTGATCCCGCCGAGGCCGTAGAACGCCGAGCTGGCGTTGACCTGGTCGTGCTTGGCGTGCTCGCGCTGGAACCCGCGCAGCAGCGCCTGGGAGCGGAACAGCGGCAGCACGTAGAAGTTGTTCTCGCCACGCACCAGCGTCCGGGGCAGGGTGTTCAGCAGGCCCTGGACGAGCGTGGACCCGGACCGACCGTAGGTGACGACGAACGCGAACTTCGGCAGCGAGCCGTCCGCGGTGCCGCGCCCGCGCATCCGCGAGATCAGGCCTGATGGCGCCATGAGTGCCCTTCCTGGTGTGGCTGTTTCCTCACACGATGCCGTGCAGGCGTTCGGGGATGCGGCGCAGCGGCTGCTGGTGCATGGCCTTCACCTGCGCGGCACCGGTCGCCCGGTAGCCACCGTGGTCACGTCGCTTGACGATCCCACCGAGGTCCACCGTCGCCGGGTCGAACTCCGGCACCGTGTCCAGGTCCGTGTCACCGATGAACGACGCGAGGCTTTCCCCCATCTCCGCCCCGCCCACGGCCCAGTTCGACCGGTAGGCGCGGCCGTCGGCGTCCACCAGGGCCCGGCGGTGGTCGGACACCTTGACGAGCGCGTCCTTGTCGTAGAACTTCAGGTGCAGCATGAACAGCCCGCGGTCGACCTCGAACGGCGCCATGATGCCGTGGCAGGCGCCCCGCCAGTTCGCGGGCACCCGCTTGATCGACGGCTTGCACATCACCGGCACGAACTTGGCGAACCGGCGCTGACCGAGCACCGGTTTGTCGGGGTCGATGGGAGCCTCCACGTCCGGCGCGTGCAGCACGTTGAGGGTCATCGGGGCGATCGCGTCCCGGTCCTCGCGGTCCTTCAGGAAGTCGACCAGGCCGGCGTACCGGCTCGGGTCGGGCACCAGGAACTCGTCGACGTCGACGAAGATCACCGTGTCGTAGGCGGCGAGCAGGCCCGCGGAGATGCCGCTGATCAGCGACATCCTGGCGTACTCGTACTGCTCCTTGCCGGGTAGCCGAGGCAGCCGGTGCACCGTGCAGGGCAGCTTGTCGGTGGAACCGTCGACGCTGTTGTCGTCCAGGACGACCAGGTTGTCCACGCCGACCTGCCCCGCGTAGTACTCCACCCACCGGGGCAGCATGGCGGCCTCGTCGCGGGCCATCGTGAACACCGCCACGTCGCGCACCGGTCGCCGGTCGGCCTTCGCAGCTTGCCGGGCACCGTCGCGCGTGGGCCGAAACAGTCGCATGCGCCGATGGTAGCCAGCGGGCCGAGGCGGCCGGCCGGTCAGGTCCGGTTGCGGCGGCCGCGGCGCTCTCGCTTGCTCCGGTCGCGGCCACGCAGGCGGAGCACCTCGGCCAGCCCCGCCAGCGCGGCGTCGAGCTGCTCGGCCTCGGAGACGGTCGCCGGGTCCACACCCGGCACGGCGACGGGGCTGAGATCCTCGAGGTCACCGACGACCCGGACCCCCAGGTCGCGCAGCTGCTTGACCAGCTTGGCGGCCCGCTTCTCCAGCCAGCGCTCCACGTCGAAGCCCAGCGCGGGCTCCGACCGCTTGCGGTCGGCGAGCACTCCCTTGGCGAGCCCCCACTTCACGAACGTGGTGTAGTCCTTCCACGGCATGTCCTGGTCGACGAGCAGCGCGTTGAGCCGCCGCATCATCAGCGCCGAGACCACCCCCATCGACTCGTTGGTGGGCGGCACGGGCGCGCAGGAGGCGGGGTCGATGCCGACGACCGTGCAGAACCGCTCCCACAGCACCTCCCTCCCGGCCCCGGGGTGCGGCAGCGTCACGACGGTGAAGTTGTCCCGGCCCACCTCGTCCACCCAGCGCGAGGCCATCTGCGGCGTGTTGTGCTGCCGCCAGAAGTGCCGCCCGGCGGCGTCGCCCATCCGTGGACCGCGCCGGATGCCGGCGACGTACTCCTCCCACGTCCAGGTCTTCTGGTTCTGGACGGTCTCCTGCCACATCGCCGGGATGCTGCGGCCGAGGTCGCGCACGGTCATCACCACCTCGACGTGGCTGTCGGGGAACGACTGCACGACCTTGCGGATGTTCTGCGGCTTGGCGGGCCCGAGGAACTCCATCGACACCACGACCGTGCCGGACCAGGCGTTCGCCTCGTCGACCAGCCGCTGCCAGCGGCCCTCCTTGCTGACCGGCCCCTCGCGCTTGTGCCCGAGCACATCGGTGACGGCCAGCACCTGGTCGCGCCAGCCGTCTCCGGGGAACAGCACCCCCTGCTTCGCCAACGCCTCCTGGTTGGCGGCCAGCCGCACCTGGATAAAGCTGGTGCCCGACTTCATGGCTCCGACGTGGAGCAGAACTCGCTCGGCCATCCTCAGCTCTCCGGGGCCGTCCACACGTCGGTGCGCTGCATCCCGGCGGCCCGGCCCTTCGCGGAGATGACCAGCGCCATCTTGCGGGACGCCTCGTCGATCATCTCGTCGCCGAGCATCACCGCGCCCTTCGCGCCGCCCAGCGCGGAGGTGTAGTACTCGTAGGCGTCCAGGATGTTCTCGGCGTGGTCGTAGTCCTCCTGCTTGGGCGAGTACACCTCGTTGGCCGCGGCGATCTGGTCCGGGTGCAGGGTCCACTTGCCGTCGAAGCCGAGGGCGGCCGATCGCCCGGCGACCCGGCTGAACCCGTCGAGGTCCTTGATCTGCAGGTAGGGCCCGTCGATGGCCTGCTTGTCGTGGGCTCGTGCGGCCATCAGGATCCTCATCAGGATGTAGTGGTAGGCGTCACCCACGTCGTACCCAGGCGGCTGCTCGCCCACCACCAGGCTCTTCATGTTGATCGAGGCCATGAAGTCGGCGGGGCCGAAGATGATCGTCTCCACCCGCGGTGAGGCGGTGGCGATCGCGTCCACGTTGATGAGTCCGAGGGCGTTCTCGATCTGCGCCTCGATGCCGATCCGGCCGACCTCGTAGCCCATGGTGGTCTCGATCTGGGTGAGCAGCGTGTCCAGCGACACGACCTGCTCGGGCGTCTGCACCTTCGGAAGCATGATGCAGTCCAGGTTGGCGCCGGCGCCCTCGACGACCTCGATGACGTCCTTGTAGGTCCACTGGGTGGTCCAGTCGTTGACCCGGACGGTGCGGACCTTGCCCGACCAGTCGCCGGTGTTGAGCACGTCGACGATGTTCTTGCGGGCGTCGGCCTTGGCGATCGGGGCGACGGAGTCCTCGATGTCGAGGAACACCTGGTCGGCCTGGAGGCCCTGCGCCTTCTCGAGGAACCGGGGGTTGGAACCGGGCACCGCGTGGCAGGAGCGGCGAGCCCTCAGGTGTTCACCGGGCTGCCGGGCGGGCGTCTCGGCCATGTCGAGCCTCTCTTTGGTGGGGCGTCGGGGATTGTCGGAGCGTACCGCCGCGCCCGACGGCACGAGCAGGGTGCCGGGGCGTGCTGTTGGTCACCCGTTGCCCGGCGCGGTGTGGCACTCTCGGATGCGTGACCGATGGACCGACCTCCGGCGCCGCCGACGAGGCGGCGTTCCACACCGCGCTGATCGCCGAGCTGGCCAAGAAGACCGGCGTCTGCTGGCTGCGGTACGACGGACGGACCCATGCCGCCTGGCACGCGTGGGTGTCCGACGCCCTGTTCGTGGTCTCCGGCGGACCGGAGCAGCCGCTCCCGGGGATCGAGGAGCAGACCCGGGTCGAGGTGGTCATGCGTAGCAAGGAGAACGGCGGCCGGCTGGTCACCTGGGTCGGGTCGACGTCCGTCGTACACCCGGGCGACGAGGCGTGGGCGCCGGCAACGGCGGCGCTGGTCACCGGGCGGCTGAACCTCGACGACCCGGCCACCACCCCGGACCTGTGGGCGCAGCAGAGCGTGGTGACCCGGATCGCGCCCACTGGGGAGCTCCTCGAGCAGCCCGGCTCGTTGCCGGCCGACGCGCACCTGGCCGCCCCGGCCGCTACCCCGGCGACCACCCGCGGCCGGCTCCCCCGCGTCCTGCACCGCCGCGGCACCCGCCGCCCCAAGCTCAGCTGAGATACCGATATTGGTGCGTCAACCGCGACGTATAGGTCGCGTTGTCGACACGATATCGGTAAGAGTCAGGGCGGGGTGAGCTCGCCGCGCATCACCGGGCAGACCCGGCCCGCGACGTAGCAGACCGAGGCCGTGCCGGCGTCGGCCTCGACCCGCGCGTGCAGCCGCGACGGCCGCCCCATCTCCAGCCCCTGGGTGATGTCCAGGTGCCCGCCGTCCGGAAGCCGGCCGGCTGCGGCCAGCGCGACACCGAGTCCGACCGCGGCCGAGCCGGTCGCCGGGTCCTCCGGCACCAGCAGGCCGGGCACGAACACCCGGGCGTGCACGGCCAGCTCCGGCGCGTCCCCGGTCACGGCGACCAGGTTGAGACCCTCCAGCGGGTCCGCCAGCGCGCCACCGCGAGCCACCGCCTTGGCGTACTCCCCCAGCGGTCGGCTCGACGGGGTCGCCCTGGTGACCGCGTCATCGGTGACCGGCACGTGCAGGAACGTCAGGCCACAGCCGGCGGCGTACGCCGGTCCCGCCCGGTCGGCGGGAGAAAGGCCGAGGTCGGCCAGCAGGGCCGCCACCAGCTCGTCGTCCAGCGGTCCCACCAGGTCCCTGGGTGTGGCACGCAGCTCCACCCGGTCACGGTCCTGCTCGCCGAACCGCACCGCGATCCGGCCGGCGCCGCACAGCTGGACGGCCGACGGCGAGGTCAGCAGCCCGCGGGACCGCAGCGACCAGGCGGCCCCGAGCGTGGGGTGCCCGGCGAACGGGATCTCCCCGCCGGGCGTGAAGATCCGGGCGGCGTACTCCCCGCTCTCGGGGTCCGCCGGGCCCGGGAAGACGCTCTCGGAGAAGTTGAACTCCCGGGTGATCGCCAAACAGTCCGCTGCCGGAAGCGAGGACGCCCCGTGCACGACCGCGAGCTGGTTGCCGGCGAACGGGCGGTCGGTGAACACGTCGACCACGTCGAAGCTCAGTGCCATGCCCGTCATGGTCCCAGACCGCTAACCTCTTCAGACGTGAGCACTTCCCCCAACCGCGTCTTCGCCGCCAGGCTGGCCGGCCTGCCGGTGTTCGACCCGGCAGGTGACCAGGTCGGCAAGGTGCGCGACCTGGTGGTGGCGCTGCGCACGGCCAACCTGCAGCCCCGGGTGCTCGGGCTGGTCGTGGAGGTGTTCGGGCGACGGTCCATCTTCGTGCCGATGACCCGGGTCACCCACGTGGACAGCGGCCAGGTGATCACGACGGGGCTGGTGAACATGCGCCGGTTCGAGCAGCGCTCCACCGAGACCCTGGTGTTCGGCCAGATGCTCGACCGGGTGGTGACCGTCCGCGAGACCGGGGTCAAGGGCTCGGTGTACGACGTGGCGATGGAGCAGGCCAGCAACCGGGACTGGCTGATGAGCCGGGTCGCGCTGCAGGAGAGCTCCAAGCGCTTCGGACGACGGGGGCAGACCCATGTCGTGGAGTGGAACGAGGTGGACGGCCTCGTGCTTCCCGAGGAGCGGCAGGGCGCCACGCACCTGCTGGCGGCGCTGGAGGAGATGCGGCCCGCGGACCTGGCCAGCGTGATCCACGACCTGCCGGCCAAGCGGCGCAGCGAGATCGCCGCCGCGCTCGACGACGAGCGGCTCGCCGACGTGCTGGAGGAGCTGCCCGAGGAGGACCAGGTCGAGATCCTCGGCAACCTGGACAACGAGCGCGCCGCCGACGTGCTCGAGGAGATGTCCCCCGACGACGCTGCGGACCTGATCGCCGAGCTGCCCGCCGAGACCGCCGAGCGGCTGCTGTCCATGATGGAGCCGGACGAGGCCGAGGACGTGCGCCGGCTGATGTCGTACGAGGAGCGCACCGCCGGCGGCATGATGACCACCGAGCCGGTGATCCTGCCCCCGGACGCCACCGTCGCCGACGCGTTGGCGCATGTGCGCAACGCCGAGCTCACCCCGTCGCTGGCCGCGCTGGTGTACGTCGTACGCCCGCCCCTCGACGTACCCACCGGGCGGCTGATCGGCGTCGCGCACATCCAGCGGCTGCTGCGCGAGCCGCCGTCGACGCTGGTCGGGCACGTGCTGGACTCCGACCTCGAGTCGCTGCCGCCGACCGCCACCCTCGAGGACGTGGCCCGGCACCTGGCCACCTACAACCTGGTCGCGACCCCGGTCGTCGACGAGGACAACCGGCTGCTCGGCGCGGTGACCGTCGACGACCTGCTCGACCACCTGCTGCCGGAGAACTGGCGGGAGACGCCGACCCGCATCGAGAACAGCTCGCTGGGTGCGCGTGGTCTGGGAGGCCGCCGTGGATAGGCCGCGGTCGCGTCAGGACAACCGGCCCGAGGCCCGTCAGGACCGGGGCCCGCGGCTCGACGTGCCCCGGGACGCACGGCGCCGGCTGATCCGGCCGCCGAGCTACGACCCGGAGGTGTTCGGCCGGTTCGCGGAGCGGTTCGCCCGCTACATGGGCACCGCCCGGTTCCTGCTGTACATGACGCTGTTCGTGGTCATCTGGCTCGGCTGGAACGTGCTCGCGCCCAAGGACCTGCGGTTCGACCCGTACGCGTTCATCTTCCTGACCCTGATGCTCAGTCTCCAGGCGTCGTACGCCGCGCCGCTGATCCTGCTCGCCCAGAACCGGCAGGAGGACCGGGACCGGGTGGTGGCCGAGCATGACCGGCAGGCCAACACCCGGGCGCACGCGGACATGGAGTTCCTGGCCAGGGAGATGGCCTCGCTGCGGATGGCGCTCGGCGAGGTCGCCACCCGCGACTACGTGCGCTCGGAGCTGCGCGCGCTGCTCAACGAGCTCGAGGAGCGCCGCGAGGAGGAGCCGGAAGAAGACGCGGGCTAGGCCCCTACGGCACACCGAGCAGCCGGAGCACCGCGGTGGTCGCCGCTGCGGCCACCACCACCACGACGAACGGCGCCCGCCGCCAGGCGAGCACGCCACCCACCGCCACCCCGACCAGCCGGGCGAAGCCGGCGAACCCGTGCCCCTGCACGAGGGTGGCGGTAGCCACCAGCGCGGTGAGCAGCACGACCGCGGCCACGGCCATCAGCTTCTCCACCTCGGCCGACAGCGTGATCCGGCTCTTCAGCAGCGGGCCGGCGACCCGGAACCCGTAGGTGCCGACGCCGAGCACCAGGGTGGCCAGCACCAGAGTGAGCGCGCTCATCCGGCGTCCTTGCCCAGATGTGGCCGGAACGCGAGCAGGCCGACGAGGCCGACCAGCACGGGCAGGCCGGCCGCCAGAAACGGCGAGGTGGCGAGCGCGACCACCGCCCCGATCAGCGCCGCCCGCCTGGTGGCCGGGTCCCGCAGCGAGGGCAGCACCAGGGCCAGGAGCACGGCGGGGAAGGCGGCGTCGAGGCCGAACGCGCTCGTGTCCGTGATCGCGGCACCCCCGAACGCCCCGAGCAGCACCCCGACGTTCCAGCACACGAACAGCGCGCAGCCGCACGCCCAGAACGCCGCCCGGGCCCGGCCGGTGCCCCGCTGGGCGAGTGCGAAGGCGACCGACTCGTCGATCATCACGTGGCTGCCCGCGAGCCGCCGGCCGCGCCCGCCGGACAGCAGGTCGGCGACCGCGAACCCGAAGGGCAGGTGCCGCGAGTTCACCAGCAGCCCGGCGGCCACCGCGGCCACCGGGTTCCCGCCGGCGGCGACGATGCCCACGAACAGAAACTGCGCCGCCCCGGCGAAGACCACCACCGACATCAGCATGGGCAGCCAGAGCGGCAGCCCGGCGCCGACCGTGATGGCGCCGAAGGACAGCCCGACCACGCTGTCGGCGAGGCAGACCAGCGCGATGTCGCGGGTCAGCTCGCGGCCCAGCCGGGCCTCCAGGGTTCGCCAGATCGAACGCATCGCCGTCTATACTGAACACCTGCCCGCCGTTCGTCAAGCCGAACGAATCGACCGCTGGAGCGAACACTTGTCGGAGAAGAGCACCGGCGCACCGCTGGACGTGATCGCCACCTCCCTGCAGGCGGAACGCCGCCGCACCGGGCTGTCGCTCGCCGAGCTGGCCCGCCGGGCCGGCATCGCCAAGTCCACGCTGTCCCAGCTCGAGTCCGGCTCCGGGAACCCGAGCGTGGAGACGCTCTGGGCACTCAGCGTCGCCCTCGACGTACCCTTCTCCCGCCTCGTGGAGCCGCCCCGCCCGCGGGTGCAGGTGATTCGAGCGGGCGAGGGGCCGAGCATCCCGTCGGAGCACTCCGACTACGTGGCCACGCTGCTCGCCTCGTGCCCGCCGAACGCGCGCCGGGACCTGTACCTGCTGTCGGTGCAGCCGGGCGCGGCCCGTGAGTCCGAACCGCACATGCCCGGCGTGGTCGAGCACGTGGTGCTCGGCTCCGGCCGGGCACTGGCCGGGGTAGCCGGGGAGCCGGTCGAGCTGGCGCCGGGCGACTACGTCGCCTACCCCGGCGACGTCGCGCACGTCTTCCAGGCGCTCGAGCCGGACACCCGGGCGGTGCTGGTCTCCGAGCACGTGTGAGCAAGCCCCCACCGTCGGCATCGGCGCCGGGACGTAGTGTTGGGGACATGACCAGCCCCTCCCTCGAGCAGATCCGTGCCGCGCTCGCGACCGTGAACGACCCGGAGATCCGCCGGCCGATCACCGACCTCGGCATGGTGGACTCGGTCGACGTCGGCGAGGACGGGGCGGTCGCGGTCAAGGTGCTGCTCACCGTCGCCGGCTGCCCGCTGAAGAGCACCATCGACCGGGACGTACGGGCCGCGCTGGGGCAGGTGTCCGGGGTGACCGGGGTCAACCTGGAGATGGGCGTGATGACCGCGGAGCAGCGCGCCGGGCTGCAGCAGAGCCTGCGCGGTGGCCAGGCGCAGCGGGAGATCCCGTTCGCCCGGTCCGACTCGCTGACCAAGGTCTACGCCGTGGCCAGCGGCAAGGGCGGGGTCGGCAAGTCGTCGGTCACCGTGAACCTGGCCGTCGCGATGGCCGGGCAGGGTCTCAAGGTGGGCATCGTGGACGCCGACATCTACGGCCACTCCGTGCCGGCGATGCTGGGCCTCGGTGATGCCCGCCCCACCCAGGTCGAAGAAATGATCATGCCGGTTCCGGCGTCGTCGCAGAACGAACGGGCCGAGCGCGGCAGCCTGTCGGTGATCAGCATCGGGATGCTCAAGCCGCGCCGCGACCAGGTGGTCGCCTGGCGCGGACCGATGCTTGACCGGGCGCTGGTGCAGATGCTCTCCGACGTCTACTGGGGAGACCTCGACGCGTTGTTCCTCGACCTTCCGCCGGGAACCGGCGACATCGCGATCTCGCTGGGCCAGCACCTCCCGAATGCCGAGGTGGTCGTGGTCACCACCCCCCAGGAGGCAGCGGCCGAGGTCGCCGAGCGGGCCGGCACGATGGCCTCGATGATGCACCAGCGAGTGGTCGGGGTCGTGGAGAACATGAGTTATCTGGCCTGCCCGCACTGCGCTGAATCTGGGGGCCCCCTGCACCGGCTGGAGGTCTTCGGTTCCGGCGGCGGCGCGCGGGTGGCGGCCACGCTCTCGCAGCGGTTCGGGTACGACGTGCCGGTGCTCGGCGAGATCCCCCTTGACCTGTCACTGCGCGAGGGCGGCGACACCGGCGCCCCGATCGTCTCCGCCCACCCCGAGTCGCCGGCAGCAGCCGAGCTGAGCCGGATGGCCGGCACGCTGTCCGGCCGCGGCCGGGGTCTCGCCGGGATGCATCTCGGACTCTCCCCGGCCAGCCGGTAGCGGGCGGGTCATAATAGAGCCGTGTTCGGCATCGGCCTCCCCGAGCTGGCGGTGATCATCGTGGTCGCCGTCGTGGTCTTCGGACCCGACCGGCTGCCTGAGTTCGCCCGGCAGGCCGGCCGCCTGGTCCGCCAGCTGCGGCAGTTCACCCAGTCGGCGCGCGACGACATCCGCTCCGAGCTCGGTCCGGAGTTCGCGAACTTCGAGATCACCGACCTCGACCCGCGCCAGGCGGTCCGCAGGCACATCATGGAGGCCTGGAGCGACAGCGAGCAGCCGGCGGCGAACGGGTCGACCCGCAACGGGGCCCATAACGGTTCGCCGCGTCCTCTCGCCGAGGGGGAGCGTCCGCCGTACGACAGCGACGCGACCTAGCTCTTACCGACATCGTGTCGATAACGCGACCCATACGTCGCGGTAGCCGTACCAATGTCGTGTCGATAACGCGACCCATACGTCGCGGTAGCCGTACCGATATCGGTCAGCCGACCTTGGCGGCCAGCCGGATCCGCACCTGGACCTGCTGACCTCCACGGCGCACGGTCAGCGTGACGGTGTCGCCGGGCTGGTGAGCCCGGATCGCCACGATCAGCCCGATCCCGTCGTCGACGGAGGTGCCGTCGACGGCGACCACGACGTCACCCTTGCGCAGCCCCGCCTGGGCCGCCGGCGAGCCGGGCGGCACACCCACCACCTTCGCCCCGTTGCCCGAGCCGTTGACCTGGACGGTCGCGCCGATGACCGGGTACTTCGCGTGCCCGGTGCGCAGGATCTCGGCCGCGGTCAGCTCCACCTGCTCCATCGGGATCGCGAAGCCGACCCCGATGTTGCCGGCCTGGCCGCCGAACGTCGGCCCGGTGGTGGCGATCGCGGAGTTCACCCCGATCACCTCCCCGCGCAGGTTCACCAGCGGACCGCCGGAGTTGCCCGGGTTGATCGCCGCGTCGGTCTGCACCGCGTTGATGTACGACGAGTGGCTGCCCTCGCTCGTGGTGACCGGGCGGTCCAAGGCGCTCACGATGCCAGAGGTGACCGTGCTGCTCAGCCCGAGCGGCGACCCGATGGCCACCACGGTCTCCCCCACGTGCATCGACCGTGAGGAGCCGAGCGCGGCGGGCCGCAGGTGGCTACCGCCGTCCACCTCGAGCACCGCGATGTCGTAGACGGGGCTGCGACCCACGATGCGCGCGGCGTGGCTGTGCCCGGCGTAGTCGACGACCTGGACCTGGCCCGAGCCGAGCGCGTTGGACACCACATGGTTGTTGGTGATCACGTGCCCGTCCCGGTCGATCACGAAGCCGGACCCGGTGGCTCCCCCGCGCTGGTTCCCGTCGGCGCCGCCCTTGGCCAGCACCTGCACGGTGCTCGGCAGCAGCTTCTGGGCCACGGCGGCGACGCTGCGGTTGTTCGGGTCGAGCGGGGCCGCGACGCTGTGCCCGGCGCCCAGCACGATCGGCGCCGATCCGGAGCTCATCGTGGTAAAGACCGCCACACCCGCGAGCACACCACCGACCGCGCCGACCAGCAGCGCGGTGGCCGCGACCACCGGCCACAGCCAGCCGGGCACCCGGCTCTGCGGGCGGGGCGGCCAGGGCGGCGGGTAGCCGTAGCCGGGAAACGGGTAGGCCGATGGAGGCGGGGGCTGGTGAGCAGGAGGGTACGGCGGGCGATCGGGATCGTCGTGCTCGCTCACCCGGCTATCTTGCCCCATCGGCCAAGCGCCGGGCGCGGCCGCCTAGCGCGGAGAGATGTCCACGGCCCGGCTCGCGGTGCCTCCCGACGAGTTCCCGTCGAACCGCCAGCCGCGCAGCGTGCCGTGCACCACCGCGACCGGTGCCACTTCGGCAGGGGTCGGCGTGCCGCCGCCGGTGACCGGCTGGGCCGGCCGGGTCAGCGAGCTGGCCGGCGTGCCCGCCGTACCTCCGCCGAAGCCGGGCAGCGCGCCGGAAATGGCAGCGACCCCGAACAGCGCGGCGGACACCGACCCGGCGCCCACCAAGGCGATCCCGGCCCGGCGGCGGGCGCGGCCACGATGCTCGATCGCGTCGACCGCCGCCCAGGCCTCCAGCCCTTCCCAGGACGGTTGGGCGGAGGGAGTCAGCTCGTACAGCGAGTCCAGCAGCCGGGCGGACGGCTCGTTGCTGCCCATGCCCGCCAGCTGCCGTTTGATCCAGCCCTCCCGCTCGACGAGCCGGCGGCACTCCGGGCAGCGCAGCACGTGGGCCCAGGCCCGGTCGGTGACCTCGGGGTCGAGCTGTCCGTCGACCAGCGCGCTGACCGAGGAGCCCAGGTGGCCGCCGAGGAACCCCATCACGCGGTGCCCTCACCCAACCGGAAGGCCACCGGGCCGGAGTACCTCACCCGCCCCGAGGTCGGTGCGCGGTGCGCCAGCGCCCGGCGCAGCATGGTGCGGCCGCGGTGGATCCGGGAGCGGACCGTGCCCAGCTTGAGGCCGAGCACGTCCGCGATCTCCTCATAGCTGAGCCCCTCGACGTCGCAGAGCACCACCGCGGCCCGGAAGTCGGGCGGCAGCTCGGCCAGCGCCGCCTCGACGTCGTCGTCGAAGAGCGTGTCGAACAGCGCGTCGTCCGGCCCGGCGGTCCGGCTGGGCAGCCGGGTCTCGGCGTCCTCGCCGAGGGAGTCGAAGCGGATCTTGGACTTCCGGCGGGCCTGGTCCAAGAACAGGTTGGTGGTGATCCGGTGCAGCCAGCCCTCGAAGGTGCCGGGCGTGTACGAGGACAACGACCGGAACACCCGCACGAAGACCTCCTGCGTCAGGTCCTCGGCGTCGTGCGGGTTGCCGGTCAGCCGGTAGGCCAGGCGGTAGACGCGCGCGGAGTGCTGCGCGACCACCTCTTCCCAGGACGGGGCCTGCCAGGTCGACTCGCTCATCGGCCGCTCCTCGCCCTCCTGCTGGTCGGGTCGTGTCGCTGTGGTCACCATGCTCGGCGCGGTGTACGCCGCCTCCTTCACGCTAGAAGCCACTCCTGAGAGCCACCTGAGGGGGCCCGGTGTGGTGACAACGGCCGGGCAGGGCCCGGTGTTCCCGGTAGAGTCCGGGGCCAGACCGGTCCCGAGACCCCGGCGGACCGTCAGTGACCACGAGGAGGCCATCATCGCCACCGGACTCAAGCCCGCCAGCTGGGCCTACGCAGAGGGGTTCGTCACCGAGGACGACGTGATGGCCGCGGCCCGGGCCCGGGCGACCGAGGTGGGCGTGGTGCCCATCGGCTCCGGCGGCGGTGCGGCGCTGCGGTTCCTCGCCGCGGTGACCGAGGCCCGGGCGGTGGTGGAGATCGGCACCGGGACCGGGGTGTCCGGGCTGTGGATGCTGCGGGGCATGCGCCCGGACGGCATCCTCACCACGGTGGACACCGAGGCCGAGCACCAGCGGCTGGCCAAGCAGACCTTCACCGAGGCCGGGTTCCCCTCCCAGCGGGTGCGGCTGATCCCGGGCGCCGCCCTGGACGTGCTGCCCCGGCTGACCGACGGCCACTACGACCTGGTGTTCTGCGACGGGGACAAGCTGGAGTACCCCGACTACCTGGCCGAGGC
>Ga0308176_10001720_pt1 | contig 13773 bp, 1 predicted proteins | sample PhyCR2_3_FD_203890 | JGI IMG/M metagenome (GOLD analysis project Ga0308176, IMG submission 203890) | Soil microbial communities from UC Gill Tract Community Farm, Albany, California, United States - DLSLS.C.R2 | ecosystem: Environmental > Terrestrial > Soil > Agricultural land | place: USA...
GCCATGTCATCTACTTCAGTGGCGATGCGATCACCTGCTGGCTGGATGGCGACGACGGCCTTCGCGCGGCGACGTGCGCGTTCGCCATGCAGGACGCGCTGCGGTGCGAGGCTGACGTCGTCACCCCTGGCGGGCTTCAAGTACGCCTCGCAATGAAGGTAGCGATCGCGGTCGGTCCCGCGCGACGCTTCGTCGTCGGTGACCCGGCAATTCAGCGCATCGACGTGCTGGCCGGCAGGGTGATCGACGCACTGGCCGTGGCCGAGAGGCACGCACTTCGTGACGAGGTCGTCCTCACGCCGTCGGCGCTTGCCTCGCTCGACGGCCGAATCCAGTTCGACCCCGTACGCACTGATGACGACGGTAACATCGCCTGCGCCGTACTCACGCAAGTGACAACACCGGCCGCGCCGATCGAACCTGCACGGTTGATGGAGCCGCTAGCGCGCGAGATCGTCGCCGCGTGGCTCCTTCCCGACCTGCACGCACCGCTGTTCAGCGGACGCAGCGAGTTTCTGGCCGAGCTGCGCCCCGCGTATCCGCTGTTCCTCTCTTTCGGCGGCATCGACTATGACAGCGACGACGATGCGCAGGCGAAGCTGGATGGTTTCGTCCGCGAGGCCCAGCGCATCGTCACGTCGTTCGGCGGGAACGTACTGACGCTCACGCTTGGCGACAAGGGTGCTTACCTCTATGCGGTGTTCGGAGCGCCAGTCGCGCATGAGGACGACGCGGCCCGCGCCGCTACGGCTGCGCTCGGGTTGCGGGCGCTCGAGGCGACGACCGGGCTCACTGAACTTCGTATCGGCATTGCCCACGGGCGCCTGAGAAGCGGCATGTATGGCCATGCGCAGCGGCAGGCATTCACCTGCCTCGGCGATGCGGTGAACGTTGCCGCACGCCTGATGGGAGCGGCGCCACCGGGTACGATCCGCGTGACCGAGCCGGTGCAACGCGCGGCCGGCGAGGGTTTCGAGTGGCATCAGTTGGCGCCGATCGAGGTGAAGGGCAAGGCGGAAGCGTTGACTGCCTTCGTCCTCGCCGGCGCGAAGCGCCATGCGAGGCGCGTGCAGCCCGCCGCCGGGCGCGAAATGTTTGGCCGCCAACCCGAACTCGGCGCACTTTGCGCATCGCTCGATGATGCGATTGGCGGGCAGGGCCGCGTGATCGGGCTCGCTGGAGAGGCGGGCATCGGCAAATCGCGGCTGGTCGCGGCGTTCACCGACGTCGCACGTGCGCGGAACGTCGCCGTCGTTCGGGGGGAATGTCAGTCCTACGGGACGAATGCAGGTTATTTCGTGTGGCGCGACATCTGGCGCGCGTTGTTCGGTCTTGACGCCGCCTCGCCCGATGACGCGCAGGTAGCGAAGCTCGAGCGCGAAGTTGCCGCAATCGACGACGACCTGCTGTCGCGCGCACCACTTCTCGCCGGCCTGCTCGATTTGCCGCTGCCAGTGAACGACCTCACCGGGTCGTTCGACGCGAAGCTTCGCAAGTCGTCGCTCGAAGCGCTTCTCGTTCGCTGTCTGGCTGCGAAGGCTAGCGAAGCGCCCCGAGTTCTTGTGCTGGAGGATTGCCACTGGCTCGATCCGCTCTCGCGCGACCTTCTCGAAGCGCTCGTTCGCTCGGTTACGGCGCTCCCGGTGCTGTTCGTGCTCGCTTACCGTCGTGGCGGTGATCCGCTTGGCATCGAAGACCTGCCGCTTTATCGCGAGATCGCGCTCGACGAGCTCGAGGCTGCCGATTGCGCGCTGCTTGCGCGTGCGCGACTGCAGCAGATGCTCGGCGAGCACGTCGAGCCGTCGGCGTCGCTCCTTGCGATCATCGCAGCGCGGGCGCAGGGCAATCCGTTCTACATCGAGGAGCTCTTCAATTACATTCGAAGTGAAGGCATCGATCCCCGCGACGAGCGCGCGTTGCAGCACCTCGAGCTGCCGACAAGCTTGCATAGCCTGATCCTGAGCCGTCTCGACCGCCTCGACGAAGCGCCACGGCAGGTGCTGAAAGTCGCAAGCGTCGTCGGTCGCGAATTTCGTGCGGCAATGCTGCCCGGTGTCTACCCCGAGCTTGGCGGACTCGACGCTATCCGTGACGCGTTGCAAAGGCTCGGCAGCGCCGACCTCGTTCGCGTCGAGCAGGAAGACGACGAGACGTATCTCTTCAAGCATATGGTGACCCGCGAGGTCGTGTACGAGAGCATGCCGTTCGCGTTCCGTTCCCGGCTTCACGATCGGGTCGGCGACTACATCGAGGAAACGGAATCCGATCGCATCGAGCGCAACCTCGATCTACTCGCGCATCACTATTGGCATGGCGACAATCGCGACAAGAAGCGCGAATACCTGGGGCGCGCAGGCTCGGCCGCCCAATCCGCGTATGCGAACGCCGTTGCGATCGATTACTTCGAGCGCCTCGCGCCGCTCTTGTCGAAGGGCAGCCGGCTCGATGTGCTGCTGAAGCTCGGCAAGGTGCACGAGCTCGTTGGCAACTGGCGGCGTGCTCAGGAAGTCGACAACCAGGCGCTAGCCATTGCCGAAGATCTCGACGACAGCCTGCGCCGTGCGGCGTGCCAGACCGCGCTCGCCGAAGTCGTGCGCAAGCAGGGGCACTACCAGGAGGCGCTCGACTTGCTGAACCGCGCTGTACGCGGCTTCGCTTCGTTCGGCGACGAGCTCGGTGTAGCGCGCGTCCTGCATCTCGTGGGAACGGTGTGGGCACAGCGCGGCAACTACGACAAGGCGCTCGAAAGCTACAACAAGAGCCTCGCGATCCGCGAGCGGATCGGCGACAAATCCGGAATGGCGAGTTTGCTATCGAACCTCGGTATCGTCGCCGAGCACCGCGGGGATTACGCGGCGGCCGAGGACTACCATCGCCGCGCGCTCACGTTGCGCGAGAGCGTCGGCGAGCGCTGGGCGATCGGCAACTCCATGACGAACCTTGGCATGATCGCGTGCGTCACCAGGCGCTACGACGAGGCGAGGGAATGGTTCGACAAGTCGATGGCCATCAACCGCGAGATCGGTGACGCGTGGATGGTGGCCACCTGTCACAACAATCTCGGCAACGCACATCGCGGCCTCGGCGAGCACGACGTGGCCCGCGCGCACTACGCTGAGAGCTTGCGCGCCTATCGCGACTACGACGACCGGTGGGCGCTCGCTTTCCTGCTCGAAGATATCGCCATTCTTGCGGCGTCGACGCGCAATGGTTGCGTGGCCCTGCGGCTGATCGCTGCGGTGGATGCATTGCGCACTGCGATCGGCGCACCGCGCGCGCCTGCCCTTGCGCAGGACATCGACGCGCAACTCGCGGCTGCTGTTCGCGATCTGCCGCCGGGCGAGCGCGACGAGTGCCGAACACGCGGTTCCCTCCTCCATCTGGGGGAGGCATTGGACCTTGCGTTTACCGTTTGCGCGAGAGCATAGTGCTCACGGCTCGCGGGTACAGCGTCTTCAACGCGCGGGACGGTGAGCGCACGGTGCGGGTGTCGGCATGCTTTACAGACAGCTGCTCAATGTTCGGGCAAGCCGCTGAAAACAATGCGAGGAGTGTTTTTTGCTTAGCTTCGCGTCCGCGCCGAACGATAGGAAAAGATCGGCCGGGATCCGGGGTAGGGAGAACGACATGGGTAGTTGGTCGCTGCCGGCGTTGTGCCTGGGTGTTGCGGTCGGCTTGTCATTCGCTTCGCCGACACGCGCGGAACCGATCACGATCGACCTCGATACGAGTCAACTGCTCAGGCAGACATTCACGCTGGACTTCGAACTGACGGCGTCCACCAGCAACAGCGTCACGATCAGCGGCTTCACGAGCGACGGCGCGCTCGACGACACGACGATCGTCCGGGATCCCGACCCCGGCGCCACGGGTACGCTTGGCACAACCGATGTCGTGTTGCCCGGTGGTGGCGCTGTCATTCCCGTCCGCTACGCCGAGTCGATCAGCTTCGGCAACTCGCTTTCGTTCACTTTCGCCACCACGAACCTTTCCGTCGGCGATGCGCAGGCGGACCTGTTCGCGGTCTTTCTGTTCGACCCTGCAACCGGATTGCCGCCTGTCGACGAGAACGGATTGCCTTTGTTCGGCGATCCAGGCAGCGGCGTTCTCCTCACGTACGAGTTCGGCATCGATCCCACCGCGCTGTCGCTCTTCTCGACCGACGCACTGGCCGTCGTGCAGGCGTCGAGTGCAGTTCCCGAGCCCGGAGGTCTCGCGCTGGTCGCGGCCGCGGCGCTAGCGTGCGCGGTCGGGCGGCGCCGTTCACGGGCGCTATCGCGTAGCTGATCGGGCTTCTTCAGACGAAGTCGCTCTCGGGGAAGCGAATTCGCATCTTTCATCCCAGTCGGAAGTTCGCGATGAGTTGGGCGCGATCGGCGCTGCTCACGCTCGCGCTGGCCCTGTGCGCGGTCGCTGGCGCGGCGCCCCTCGACATCAGCAGTTCGTTTGCCGTCACGCGCGGCGGCCTGCTGCTCAATCGCTTCACCAACACGTTCGACGCCACGGTCACGCTCAGGAACGCTTCTACCGGCACCGTTGCAGCACCGATCGTCGTGGTCGTCGGCGGGTTGCCGTCGAACGTCGCACTCGCGAACAAGGCCGGAACAACCCCCGACGGTCGACCGTACGTGAGCCCACCGCTGCCGAACGGGGTCCTTGCCGCCGGTGCGTCGCTTTCGTTCCCCCTCAAGTTCGCCAATCCGCAGCGCGTTGCATTCACCTACACCGTCCAGGTCCAGAACGGCGTCGATCTGCCGCTCGATGCCCCGAGCCTGATGGCCGCCGTGGCAACCGGCGACACGAACGCGTTCCTGATCGGGCGCGTCGTCGGTGCATCGAACCTGCCGATCACGGTGCAGGCGTCGACGAGCGTCTCCTGCGTCGCGGGGACGCTCGGCAGCGCCAATCCGGCCGGCAGTCCCGTCGCGGTGACGACCGACGCGGGTGGCTATTTCGCCGTGAACGTGACGGGAGTGAATCCCGGCGCGTTCGTGGCGGTGAACGTCGTCACGCCCACGACCACCGCGCTGTCGTCGTGTCTCGTAAGTTCGCGCGACAACGACTCCTGGCCCAAGGCCTTCGCGCTCGAAGGATCGACGGCGAGCGTGCGGGACCTGATCGACGCGCCGGGGAAGGCCCGCTGGTACAAATTCGACGTCCTCCCCGGCCAGACGATCGACGTCCGCTTGAGCGCGCTTCCGGCCGATTACGATCTCGCCGTCTTCAAGGATATCGGCCAGACGTTCGCGAAGCAATTCACGCCGGGCGGCGCGAGCACATCCGATCTCGTCAAGCTCACGGCCGAGTATGCGCCGTCGGTGTTCAGTCCGAGCGTGTTCTCGCCGTCGGTGTTCAGTCCGTCGGTATTCAGCCCGAGCGTTTTCTCGCCGTCGGTGTTCAGTCCGAGCGTGTTTTCGCCATCGGTGTTCAGCCCGAGCGTGTTCTCGCCGTCGGTCTTCAGTCCGAGCGTGTTCTCGCCGTCGGTGTTCAGTCCGAGCGTGTTCTCGCCGTCGGTGTTCTCGCCGTCGGTGTTCTCGTCGCAGGAACTCGCGCAGGCATTCTCGACAGCGCAGACGCGAAGCGTCATCAGCGTTGCGGCCACGCCGGGAACGAGCGACGAAGCGACCACGGTCAACACGTGGAACAACACGGGCAGCTTCTACGTGCGCGTTGTCGGGCACAACGGTGCCTTCGACACGAGCACGCCCTTCACGCTGACGGTGACGAAGGGTGCGACCACCTGTGCCGCGGTGACCGACACGGCAATCGGCACGCGCACGGCAGTCGCTGCATCGGCACTCAAGACGGTGATTCTCGCCGACTCGTCGCGAACGGCGCTCGATACGCCGCTGAACCTGCCTGGCGGCGGAACGCTGCGCGACAAGCTCGCGGCCTTCGCCGCGCGTCCGGACATCGCGGGCGTTGTGGTCGACGTCGCAGCCGACGCACGCGTGCAGACGCTGAAGTCGCAGGCGGCGAACAATCCGGCATGCGTGTTCGCGAAAAACCTGGTGGCGCAGGAGATCAAGTCGATCGTCGACGCGTATCGCGCCAACCCGCTTCGCTATGTCGTCGTCGTCGGCAACGACGACGCGATTCCGTTCTTCCGCACGCCCGACGAAAGCGGCCTCGGCGAAGAGTCGACGTACGTTCCCCCCGTCGAGAGCAATTCCCCGTCGGAGGCGAGCCTTCGGCGTGACTACGTCCTGAGCCAGGACGGGTACGGCTCGACGACGAGCCTTTCGCTTCGCACGTACGACTTTCCGGTGCCGGGCCTCGCCGTTGGCCGCCTGGTCGAGACGCCGCTCGAGATTGCCGGCCTGCTGGACGCGTACACGAGCGCGAACGGGGTTGTGTCACCGCGGTCGTCGCTCGTCACCGGCTACGACTTCCTGGCCGACGACGCGAGCGCCGTGCGCGACGAACTGCAGCAGGGAACGGGCACGGCTCCGGCGACGCTGATCACGCCCAACGATGTCTCGCCGCAGGATCCGTCGTCGTGGACCGCGGATCAGTTGCGCGCCGCGCTGTTCGGTGCGCGGCATGACCTGATCTTCCTCGCCGGGCACTTCAGCGCGAACAGCGCGCTCGCGGCCGATTTCTCGACGAGCGTGCTCACGACCGAGCTTGCCGCGTCCCCCGCCGACTTCACGAATTCGATCGTCTTCAGCGCCGGTTGTCATTCCGGCTACAACCTCGTCGACGCCGATGCGATCGCCGGCGTCACGCAACCGCTCGATTGGGCGCAAGCGTTCGCGCGCAAGCGGGCGACGCTGATCGCCGGCACCGGCTATCAATACGGCGACACCGATTTCCTCGAATACAGCGAGCGCATCTACGACAATTTCGCCCGGCAACTGCGCGCAGGCACGGGCGGCGTCGCGGTCGGCGAGGCGCTCGTCAAGGCCAAGCGCGACTACCTTGACGTCACGCCCGACATTCGCGGGCTTCACGAGAAGGCGTTGCTCGAAGCGACGCTGTTCGGGCTGCCGATGCTCGGCATCGACATGCCGGCCGGACGAGGTGCTGCTTCCGGTACGCCACCTGTCATCAGTGCATCCGCCGTGACGACGGGTCCCGCGTTGTCACTCGGCATGAAATCGTTCGACCTGACCGTCGCGCCCACGCTGGGGGCCAACTCGCAAAGGCTGACGAACACACAGACGGCCGCAAGCATCATGGCGACCTGGCAGAGTGGCCCGGACGGCGTCGTCACGCGCCCCGGCGAACCCGCATTGCCGCTCGTCGCGGTCAATGTCACGCCGATCGATGCGAAGATGGTGCTGCGCGGTATCGGCTTTCGCGGAGGCTCGTACACCGACGTCGCGCCGATGTTTCCGTTCTCCGGCGCGCCGACGACAGAACTGCGCGGCGTCCACGTCCCGTTCGTTTCGCCAACGTTCTATCCGGCGCGCCTGTTCACGCCGAACTACTTCGGCTCGCTGTCGGGCGCCGGTGGCACGACGCTGCTCGTCACACCTGTGCAGCATCGCGTGGCAAGTCTGGCCGATGGCACGAGCGTCGAGCGCACGTTCGGCAAACTGAACTTGCGTCTTTTCTACAGCGGAAACCTCTCGCAGGCCGCGCTTTCGGATGCGCCATCGATCATCGCGGTCGATGCGGAGCCCGATGCGACCGGTGTTGCGTTCACCGCCCAGGTCGTCGGCAACCCTGCCGCAGGAATGCAGCAGGTGTGGGTGACGTACACGACAGACGGAAGCGGCGCATGGACACCGCTCGACCTCACGCAATGCGTGGCGCCCCTCGCTGCCGAATGCGCGGGCATCGAGGACTCGCGCGTGTGGAAGGGCCACCTCGCGGGGACGCAGGCGAACCTCGCGTATGTCGTGCAGGCGGTGAGTGGCGTGGGGCTTGTTGCCCTCGACGATAACCGCGGGGCGTACTACGGCGTCGTGACCGGCCCACCGGCGGTCACGACGTTCACGCTGGATCCGTTACCGTCGAGCGCAGCATTCGGTGAAACGCTATCGATTTCCGGCACACTCACGTCCGGCGGTGCGCCCGTCGCCGGAAAATTCGTCACGATCAACGTCGGCGGCGCGACGCAGATCGGCATCACCGACAGCGCGGGTCGCGTCACCGTGCAGGTTCCCGCACTTGCGGTCACCGGCAGCCTTCAGATCAGCGCTGCTTTCGGTGGCGACCCGGCGACCGCTCAATCGTCGATATCGGCGCCGCTGATCGTGCAGCCGGCAGCGTCCAATCTCGCGCCGCTTACGCTCGGTGCGGCGCTCACGGGTGCGCTCGGTGGCGCCAACGTGCCGCTGGCGCAGCAATCGGTCGCGTTCGCCGTCGACGGACCCGGCGGGCCGCGAACGATTTTCGCAATCACCGATTATCTGGGGCAGGCGACGTTGCCGCCACCCGGCCTGCCTGCGGGTCAATACACGGTCACGCGGATGTCCTTCGCGGGTAATGCGACCTATGCGGCGACGAGCGTCGCGCTCGCGCAGCAGTTCAGCGTGGCCAAAACGGCGCAGGCGATCACGTTCGAGGCGCTGGCGGACAAGACGCAAGGCGACGCCGACTTCGCCGTCTATGCGAATGCGAGCTCGGGCCTGGCCGTTTCGTTCGCGGCCGCAGGCGCGTGCACGGTAACCGGCAACAATGTGCACCTCGCGAGCGCGGGCAGTTGCACGATCACGGCGAGCCAGGCGGGCGACACCAATTTCGATCCGGCCTCGCCTGTCGCGCGCTCGTTCACCATTGCGCCGAACGGCAAGGCCGACCAGGTGATCACGTTTGGCGCGGCCCCTTCCAACATGCATGTCGCCGACCCGGCGGTCGCGATTAGCGCGACGAGCACGAGTCCAACGGCCCCTGCGTCGGGGATCCCGATCGTGTTCAGTTCGCTCACCCCCCCAATCTGCACGTCGAGCGGGGCGAACGGCGAGACGATCACGCCTGTAGCGGCCGGCACGTGCACGATCGCGGCGAACGAAGCGGGCGATGCCAATTACAACCCGGCACCGCAGACGACGCTCTCGTTCACGATCGCGGCAGCGGGGGCGGGACAATTCGGCGCGACGGGCGCGATGCTCGCCGCGCGCTCCGATCATACGGCCACACTGCTCGAGGACGGACGCGTCCTGATCGCCGGTGGCTTCGGGACCGGCGGCGCGGTGCTCGGCAGCGCCGAGCTTTACTGCCCCGACAGTGTGTCGCCGCCACCCGACTTCACCGTTTGTCCTTCACCGCAGCGCGGCACGTTCGTCGCGACCAATGCGCTCGCAATAGCCGCGGCCGGCCACACTGCGACGCGCTTGCACGATGGCGCGGTGCTGTTGATCGGCGGGGCGAACGCCAACCTGCAATGGTTCACGCCGGCAACGCAAGCCTGGTCCGCGACCGGAACGCTCCCGCTCGCCGATCGCTCGTTCCATACCGCGACGCTGCTTGCCGATGGCAACGTGTTCGTGGCCGGCGGCGTCGACTCCACGGGCGCGACGCTCGCGACGACGTTCATCGTCGATACCTCGACCAATCCCTTCACGATCGCGCAAGGACCGGATCTTGCATTTGCGCGCGAAAGTCACACCGCGACGCTCCTGCCGGACGGCACGGTACTGATCGCCGGCGGGCGGCGCAAGCTTTCCGTCGATTTCGCCGTCGTGGGCGAATACGAGCTCTTCGACCCATCGGTCGCCGGCCCACGCGGCAACGGTGCAATCAGCGACGAAGGCGCAATGTCGCGCGCGCGCTTCTGGCACGCCGCGGAAATCGCCGGCCTGAACGTCGTCGTGACCGGCGGCTCGTGCGACCCGGCATCCGCGGTTTCGAACGCGTTGTCGAGCACCGAACTCTTTTCGTTCGGCACCGGTCCCGAACCAACCGTCGCTTGCAACGCGGCCGCGGGCCCAAGCGATCTCGCGCAGGCCCGGCGTGCGTTCACGATGACGCCGCTGCAGGACGGAACCCTGGTGGTGATCGGCGGCGCCGACGGGTCGGGTACGTCGCGCAACACGTCCGAACTGTTCTCGGTCCCGGCAAACACGTTTGCGCCTGGGCCTTCGCTCACGACGGCGCGTGCCGAGCACCAGGCGACGTTGCTGCTCGACGGGCGCGTGCTCGTCACCGGCGGTGTCGCAACCGGCGGCGCACCGCTTGCGTCGGCAGAGATCCTGAACGGCACCGGTGGCTCCGGAACCGCCAATCAACAACCATTCGCGAATGCCGGCACGAACCAGTCTGTGACCGTGGGCGCAACCGTCCAGCTGACGAGCACGGGTTCCAGCGATCCGGAAGGGCATCCGCTCGCGTATTTCTGGACGCTCACGTCGAAACCGACCGGTAGCAATGCGCAACTCAGCAGCACGAGCGCTGCCAATCCGACCTTCATTGCCGACAAGACCGGAACCTATGTCGCGCAACTCGTCGTCAACGACGGTGGAGCGCCACCGCTCGACAGCGCGCCCGCGAGCGTGCAGATCACCGCGGCGAACGGCAATCAGGCACCCGTAGCCGCTGCCGATGCGTATTCGCTATCGCAGGATTCGACGCTCGTCGTGACCGCGGCGAACGGCGTGCTGGCGAACGACAGCGATGCCGATGCCAATCCGCTGACGGCGGTGCTCGTTGCCAGCGTGTCGCACGGCACGTTGACGTTGAATGCCGACGGCGGCTTCACGTATGCGCCGGCCGCCGGTTACAGCGGAGGCGACAGCTTCAGCTATCACGCGAACGACGGCACGACCAACAGCAATTCGGCGAGCGTCGCGTTGACAGTGACGCCGGTGACGCCGACGAATCACGCGCCCGTCGCGAATGCGGGCAGCGATCAGAGCGCGTCGATCGGCCAGCCGGTGCAACTCGGCGGCACGTGCACGGACGCCGACAACGACGCGACGGCGCCCACGTGGAGCTTGACGAGCAAACCGGCGACGAGCGGTGCGACGCTTTCGAGCACATCGATCCTCGCGCCTTCCTTCACGCCGGACGTAGCGGGTAGCTACGTCGCGCAACTCGTCTGCAATGACGGCAAGGTCGACGGCGCACCGTCGGCCGTGACGATCACTGCAGCGGCAGGCTCCACGCCGTCGATCGCACTCGACAACGTCGGCCTTGTCGGGATCGGTCGCGCGGATTCGTTCGGCATCACGTTGTCCGCGCCGGCTCCCGCAGGTGGCCTTGTGGTGACGCTGACGTCCGACAATGCAGCCGTGTACGGCATCGTGACCTCCACGGTAACGGTGGCGGCCGGGCAGACGCAGGCAACCGGCTCGGGCTTCGGGGCTGGATCGGGCACCACGACGCTGCGCGCTTCCGCCATTGGCTACTCGCAGGGCACGCTTGCACAGACCGTCACGTCGAACATCACAATCGTCGTTGGCCCGGTAAGCGTACCGGTCGGAGCGACCGCTTCGTTGCCGATCCTCGTCATCCCGGCCGCGCCTGCAGGCGGACTGCAGCTCGCGCTTTCGAGTGATGCACCGACCATCGCCTCGGTATCGGCGACGATCTCCATCCCGGCCGGGCAGACGAGCGCCAGCGGGACGGTCGTAGGCGTCGCTGCCGGCACGGCGACCATCGTCGCCTCCGCTTCCGGCTACGCCACGGTGACGGGAAGCGTGAGCACGGTGGGCGCATCCACACCCGTACAGTGGACCGTTGCCAATGGCGGCAACGACCATTGGTACCAGTTCGTGTTCAGCCAGAACGGCGTCGCGTGGGACGAGTCGCGCGGCACTGCGAACAACGCGACGTTCCTCGGCATGCCGGGCTACCTCGCGACGATCACCTCGAAGGCCGAGAACGATTTCGTCTACGCGCTCGCGAAGTATCCGGCCGGGGCTACCGGCACGCTGTTCGACCCCGCGAATCCCGGCGTGCCGCTCGGAACCGTTTCGATCGTCGGTCGCGACGCTTCCGCATCGCTCGGCGGATCGGATCTCGCGGCTGAAGGCACGTGGCGCTGGATCAACGGCCCGGAAGCCGGCGCTGTCTTTTGGCTCGGCAACAGCACCGGCTCGGCGCCCGCAGGCGCATTTGCGTTCTTCGCCAATCCGTCGAGCGGATTCGACGCGGACGAGCCCAACAACACGAACGGCGCGGAGCACTTTGCCCAGCTACGCTACCCGGGTGGATTCTGGAACGATGGAGGCAGCGGCGCGCTGACGACGCTTCCTGGCACGAATGCCGACGGGACGCGCGTGCGCGCGCCGGTGGCGTATATCGTTGAATACAGTCCGCCGGCCGTGCCCGTGTCGACGTTCACCGTCACGAATCTCGACGACAGCGGCGTCGGCAGCCTGCGCGACGCCATTACCGAGGCCAATCAGGCACCGGGGCCCGCGATGGTCGTATTCGCGTCAGAGTTGACCGGCACGATCACGCTGACCAATCAGATTCAGATCAGCGGTCCCGTGACGATCGTCGGTCCGGGCGCTGACAAGGTGACGATCGACGCCACGGCAGAAACCGGAAGCGCTTCGGGCCGCGTCTTTTCCATTTTCGCGACCGATCCCGTGTGTCCGGCGATCGACGGTCCTGATTACGTGGTGTCCATCTCGGGGCTTACGCTCGCCAATGCGCTCAATACGTTCGCCAATACGGGCGGCGCGATCTTTACCGAGCACAGCCTCACGCTCGACTCGATCGTCATCCGGAATAACGTATCGCGACAAGGCGCCGGCGTCGGGGTGCTCGTCCAATACCCCGGGCAAACCCTTTCCATCTCGAATTCGCAGTTCGTCGACAATTTTGCCCGTCCGGTTGCCGTGACCGGGACGACGGCGCTGTCGGGACAGCAGGGCGCCGGCGTCTATGTCGTCGACCGCTGCAGCGGCACGCGCATCGAGCCGGTTACGGTCTCGATTGCGAACAGCGTCTTCAGCGGCAATCATGCGCAGCCCGCGACGCTCGTCGGCAGAGGCGCCGCGATCACAATCTTCTCGCATGCCGACACGACGATCGTCGACACGCGCATCGTCGACAACCACGTCGACGTCCCGAACCCGCCCGTCGCCGGGCTCAACTACCGTGGCGCGGGACTCTACGGGACGGGAAAATCGCTGCGCATCGAACGGTCGGAAATCTCCGGTAACTCTGTCGACGACATCACGGGCAGCGATCAATCACGCGGGGGTGGCCTCGCGTTGTTCAACGACCTCGCTGACCTGCAGACGCCTGCTGCGGCGATGAATGTCACGATCGTCGATTCGACGATTTCGGGCAACGCGGTAAGTGCGACGGGCGGGGGCATCTGGCTGTTCGGCAATATCGCGCTCGAAGTGGACAATTCGACGATCGCCGGCAACGCCGCGGCGACCGGCCGCACGGGTGGCATCTTGCTGACAACGGGCAGCACGAGTCCGGCGGTCGCCGTGCCCGCCACGGCGCCGACGCTCAGGCTCGTGTCGTCGATTCTGGCGAACAGCGCGGCGTCGACCGCCGATATTTCGACGAACCCGTCGTTCATGCCGTCCTTCTCGATCGACGCGTCGAATTCACTCGTCCAGTCGGTCTGCTCGACGTGCAACATCGCGGTGGCCGGTATCGGCAATCTCGTCGGCATCGATCCCCGACTCGCACCGCTCACCGATAACGGCGGCGTCACGCGCACCCACGCGCTGCTGCCCGGCAGCCCGGCGATCGACGCCGGTAGCAACCCTCTTGATCTTTCGACCGACCAGCGCGGCAGCGGCTTCCCGCGGGTGGCAGGCAATGCCGCCGACATGGGCGCGTTCGAGTCCGGGAACGCGATCGGTCTTTCGCTACCGAGCAGCTTCGTCGCCGTCGGTGGAACGAGCGCCG
>Ga0308176_10001721_pt1 | contig 13771 bp, 9 predicted proteins | sample PhyCR2_3_FD_203890 | JGI IMG/M metagenome (GOLD analysis project Ga0308176, IMG submission 203890) | Soil microbial communities from UC Gill Tract Community Farm, Albany, California, United States - DLSLS.C.R2 | ecosystem: Environmental > Terrestrial > Soil > Agricultural land | place: USA...
GAGCGCGGCCCTGCTCGCCGCGGCCGAGGCGCAGACCGCGAAGGCGCTGGCGAAGGCCGAGCGCAAGAGCGGCAAGGCCGCGGCCAAGAGCGGCAAGGCCGCCGCGAAGGGCGGCGGCATGCTCGGCGTGGCGCAGGCCACCGCGGGCAAGGCGCTCGGCCGGAACAGTCGCCGCCGCGCCCGGCGTGGCGCGACCGTGGCGGATGCCGCCCGGACCGCCGCGGTCGCCACCCGCGAGGGTGCGCTCACGGCGAAGGACGGCATCGTCGCGGCGAAGGACAAGCTCGCCGCGGCGGCGCGCTGACGTACGACCCGCGCACGTACGACCCGCTCACGTACGACCCGCTCACGTACGATCCGCGACCCCCGACTCTGCCGGGCCGGGGGTCGCGGGCTGTCCGGGGTCAGGTGCCCAGCCGCAGCGTCTCCGCCGGCGGGGTCCGGTCGGCGACCCGCTGGGCGTGCAAGGCGGTCAGCGCCGCCACCACGGCGACCGCGACCGCGGCGCCGGCCAGCACGGCGACCGGCAGCACCAGCAGCGGCGTGGGCGGTCGGATCGGGTCCACGTCGAGCAGCCCGTGCACCAGCTCGAGCGCCACCCAGCTCAGCGCGACCCCGACCGCGTACGCCAGCCCGAGCAGCAGCCCGAGCTCGGCCAGCAGCGAGCGCAGGTGGGTGGCCCGGGACAGCCCCATCCGCCGGCCCAGCGCGTACGCGGCGACCCGGGTGCGCTGGCGGGTCTCGACGTACAGCAGCAGGGCGCCGACCGAGACCAGCCCGACCAGCCCGGCCAGCGCGGTCAGGTAGCCGAAGGTCCAGGTGATGCCGAGGTAGTCGGCCGCGTCGAAGACCTGCGCCTGGTCGATCGTGTCGAACAGCAGCTGGTCCTGGGCCCGCACCGCCGCCTCGGCCGGCGCGGCCGGGCCGTTGGTCCACAGCTCGTCGAACGAGCCGGCGTGCGGGTCGATCGGGCCGAGCCGGTTCCGGTCGACGATGATCATCGGCCACGGCAGCCGGCGGCCCGGGAACAGCGCGGCGGTCGTCGCGGTGGCGACGTGGGCGGTGCTGGTGCCGAGCGTGACGTCCGCGGTGGCGCCGAGCTCGTGCCGCGGGTCGACCACGATCGCCGGCAGCCGGCCGCCGGTGACCGGCCCGGCCAGCGCGGTGAGCAGGTCGGGCAGCGACCGGCCGGCGAACTCGTTCCGCCAGTACGCGGTGCCCGGCAGCGTGGCCGGGTCGACCGCGATGAACGCCACCTGGGTGTCGCCGACCGTGCCGTAGCTGTACCGGCGCACGATCGTACCGAGCTGGTCGGTCCGCGCGGACCGGGTCAGCTGGCCGGTCGTCTCGACCGAGATCGCCGCGCCGGTGAAGACCCTCGCTTTCGCGTCCAGCGTGTGCTCGGTGCCGGTGGTCAGCGCGGCCGCGTAGACGGCGATCGCGACCGGTGCGGCGGCCGCGGCCAGCAGCACGACCGCGGCCAGCCGGGCCCGCGGACAGCCGGCGGGCGGCCAGGTACCAGGCCGCGGGCAGCCGGGTCGCCCGCGCCGACAGCAGCGGCAGCAGCAGGGTCAGCAGCCGGACCGCGAGCACCGACCCGCCGAGGATGAACAGCAGCGGGAACAGCACGACGAGCAGGTTCACCTGGGCCACGTTCTGCACGACGGTGACCGCGTTGCTGCCGCGCAGGGCCGCGTACGTGCCGGCGGCGCCGGCGAGCAGCAGCAGCTCCCAGGGCACCCAGCCCAGCCGGGACCGGCGGGCGCCGAGCGGCCGCTCGGTGGCGTTGCGGCTGCGCAGCCCGGCCACCAGTCCGAGCAACGCCAGCCCGGCCAGCAGGCCGGCGACGACCACGAGACCCGCCTGCCGGTACGCCGACGGGTCGAGGTCCGGGCTGGGCCCGAGCCGGGCGACCAGCCAGCGGGCCAGCAGGGCGCCGAGCACCGTGCCGACCACGGCCGGCAGGGCCAGCTCCAGCACCGCCTTGCCGGCCAGCGCGCCCGGGCCGACGCCGCGGGCGGACAGCAGCCGCACTTCGCGGTAGCGCCGGTCCGCCCAGTAGGACCCGGCCGCGCCGACCAGCAGCAGCGCCAGCAGGGTGCCGCCGAGCGCGATCGGCAGCACCGGGCCGCGCAGCCCGGAGCGGATCAGGTCGGCCCGATCGGCGAGGGTGGGCAGCTGGCCGGTGCCCCCGTCGGTGCGGGCGAAGTCGAGCGGCACCGGCAGGCCGGCCGCGTGGTAGGCGGCGGTCTGCCGGTCGGAGACGTCGCGGACCCGGCTGACCGTCTCCCCCGCCGTGTCGACCGGCGACACCCACTCGAAGTCGGCGCCGCTCGGCCCGACCAGCCGGCTGAACGTGGCCGGGTCGGTGGCCAGCACCCACGGGGACGGCACGTCGTTGGAGGTCTCGCTGGCCTGCACCAGGTAGCCGTACTGGCACCAGAACGCCGGCAGCTGCTCGTCGTAGAAGTTGCGGTAGTAGCCGGCCAGCCGGACCGGGACGCCGCTGACCGTGACGGTGCCGCCGGGGCGAGCGCCGAGCCGGTCGCCGAGGTACTTCGGCAGCCAGACGCCCCTGCCACCGACCGCGCCGGGCAGTGTGGTGATGTGGTCGACCGCGCCGGCCCGGTACGCCAGCCGGGAGCTCGGCTGCTGCACGACCTCGCCTCCGGCGCCGACCGTGTAGAGGTTCGTGGCCAGCACGGACAGCACCGGCGGGGCGAGGCCGGCGCCGGTCATCGCCGCCGGGACCCGGCGGTTGAGGTCCGCCAGCCGGCCGGCGTCGTCGTTCCGCTTGACCGCGGCGGTGCCGGCGCTGGCGCACTGCTGCCCGAGCAGCCGCTGCAGCGCCGCCGACGACGCCGAGGACAGGAACAGCGGCGCCGAGGCGGCCGCGCAGGCCAGGATCGCCGCCGCGGCGACGACCGCGAGCAGGACCGCCGGCTGGCCGAACGGGAGCAGCGGTGCCCGCCGCCACGGAGGCAGTAGCAGCACGCCGCCGGCGGTCCGCGGCCGCGCCGGCACTCCGGCGTCGGCCGCCATCGGCGGCAGCGGGGGTGGCGGCGGACCCGGCCGCACCTCCGCCCCGGCCAACCGGTCGAGGACGCCATCCCCCGACGACCGCGGGGCGCGGCGGGCGTGGGTGGTCGGCACGGGGTCACCGTAGGGCGAATCGGGCGGGGTCCGTCCGGCTCGTGACCGGATCGTGAGGGCGGGGGCGCCCGGCCGGACGGCGCCGCCTACGCTGGGGCGGTGCAGCTGCCCCGAGCCTCCGACGTGCTGGTCCGCCGGCTGGCGGTCGCGTCGGTGGTCGCCAACGCCGGCATCGTCGTCACCGGCGGCGTGGTCCGGCTGACCGGCTCCGGGCTCGGCTGCCCGACCTGGCCCAACTGCACGTCCGACTCGCTCGTGCCGACCTCCGAATACGCGCAGCACGGGGCGATCGAGTTCACCAACCGGATGCTCACGGTCGTGCTGACCGCGGTCGTGCTGGCGACGCTGCTGGCCGTGCTGCGCTCGGACCGCCGCGACCTCACCCCGTTCGCTGTGGCCGCGTTCGTCGGCATCCCCGCGCAGGCCGTGCTCGGCGGCATCACCGTGCTGACCGGGCTGAACCCGTGGACGGTCGCCGCGCACTTCCTGCTGTCCATGGTGATCCTGGCGATCACCACGACGATGGCCACCCGGGCATACCAGCCGCCGGGGCCGGCCCGGGTGATCGTCAACCCGAGCCTGGTCACGCTGATCCGGGTGCTGGTCGGGGTGACCGCCGTGGTGCTCGTGCTCGGCACGGTGGTCACCGGCAGCGGCCCGCACGCCGGCGACGTGGACGTGCCGCGCACCGGATTCGACCCGGAGACGGTCAGCCAGCTGCACGCCGACGCGGTGATGCTGCTGCTCGGGCTGACCGCCGCGACCCTGCTGTGGCTGCGCGGCTCGAAGGCCCCGCCGGCGGCGATCAGGGCGGCGGCCGTGCTGCTCGTCGTCGAGCTGGCCCAGGGCCTGATCGGGTTCGTGCAGTACTTCACCGGCCTGCCGGTGCTGCTGGTCGGCTTCCACCTGCTCGGCGCCTGCCTGGTCTGGATCGCCGCGCTGCGGCTGCTGCTGGCGACCTCGACCCGGCTGCCGGCACCCGCGACCCTCCCTGTCACCGCCGTCACCGAGCAGTACGTGGCGGGCTGAGGCGCCCTGCGGGACCATCGGCGCGTGTCCGACACCGAGCAGGTTCCCGCCGGGCCCGGCCCCGCCGGAACCAGTCCCACCACGACCGCCACCGCCGCGTCGATCGAACGCAACGGCATCAACGTCATCGCCGAGAGCGAGCGCAAGGGCAAGCCGGCCGACCTGTTCTGGCCGTGGTTCGCCGCCAACATCTCCGTGCTCGGGGTCGCCTACGGCGCCTTCGTGCTCGGGTTCGGGGTGTCGTTCTGGCAGGGCGTGATCGCCGGCGTGGTCGGCGTGATCGTGTCGTTCGCGCTCTGCGGCTGGGTGGCGCTGGCCGGCAAGCGCGGCTCCGCGCCGACCATGGTGCTGTCCCGGGCGGCCTTCGGCGTCCGCGGCAACCGGCTGCCGAGCGCGCTGTCCTGGCTGCTCACCGTCGGCTGGGAGACCGTGCTGGTCATCCTGGCCACCCTGGCCACCGCAACCGTGCTGGACCGGCTCGGCTGGGGCGGCGGCACCGGCACCAAGATCGTCGCGATGGTGGTCGTCGCCGGCATCACGATCGTCGCCGGCGTGCTCGGCTTCGAGTTCATCATGCGGCTGCAGACCTGGATCACCGTCCTCACCGCCGCGCTCACGGTCGTGTACGTGATCCTGTCCGCCGACACCATCTCCTGGTCCACGGTCAGCGCGATCCCGGCCGGCTCGACCCAGGCGTTCATCGGCGCGCTGGTGTTCGTCATGACCGGCTTCGGGCTCGGCTGGGTCAACGCCGCCGCGGACTACTCGCGCTACCTGCCCCGCCGGTCGTCGACCCGCGGCGTGTTCGGCTGGACCACGTTCGGCGGCGCGCTCGGGCCGGCCGTGCTCATAGTCTTCGGCCTGCTGCTGGCCGGCTCGTCCCAGCAGTTGTCCCAGGACATCGGCTCCGACCCGATCGGCGCGCTGGCCGAGGTGCTGCCGACCTGGTTCCTGGTGCCGTTCGCGATCGTGGCCGTGCTCGGTCTGATGGGCGGCGCGGTGCTGGACATCTACTCGTCCGGGCTGTCCCTGCTGGCGGCCGGCGTCCGGATCCCGCGACACCTCGCCGCGCTCGTCGACGGCGTCATCATGGTGATCGGCACGATCTACGTGGTCTTCGCCGCGGACGACTTCATCGGTCCGTTCCAGGGCTTCCTCATCACGCTCGGGGTGCCGATCGCGGCCTGGTGCGGGGTGCTGCTGTCCGACATCGCGCTGCGCCGGCGGGACTACGCCGAGGCCGAGCTGTTCACCCCCACCGGCCGGTACGGCGACGTGCGGTGGGACGCGATAGGGCTGGTCGTGCTCGGCACCGTGCTCGGCTGGGGGCTGGTCACCAACACCTTCGCCGGCTGGCTGGACTGGCAGGGCTACCTGCTGGGCCCGTTCGGGCTCGGCGGCAAGGACGGCGCCTGGGCGTTCGCGAACCTCGGCGTGCTGGTCGCGCTGGCGGTCGGGCTGCTCGGCACGCTGCTGACGGCGCGCGGGCGGATCCGGGCGCAGGAGGCGGTCGCGGCCTGAGCCGCCGCGGACGGCCTACCGACGGACGACCGGCGGACGACCGGCGGACGACCCGGCGGCCGACCGGTGGCCGACCGGCGGACGACCCGGCGGACTACGGGCGGACGACGGTGCGGATCGCGCCGGCCAACCGGTCGGCCGCGCCCGGCGCGGAGGACAGCCACAGCGACGGCTCGGTGAGCTCGAGCTCGATCACCACCGGGTGGCCGGCCTCGTCGGGCAGCAGGTCGACCCGGGCGTAGAGCAGCCGCGTCGGTCCGCCCGGCACGGCGGCCAGCGCCCGGGCGGCGACCTCGCGCTCGGCCGGCGTCGGCTGCCGGGCGGCGACCTCCTCCGGCCGGAACAGCGCGTCGGTCTCGGCCGACTCGCCGGCGCGCAGGATCGCCTCCTTGCGGAAGCCGTGGCTGTAGCCGCCGCCGACGTGCACGAGCATCGACTCGCCGGCGGTGTCCACCCCGGACAGGTACGGCTGGACCATGACCGGCCGGCCGGCGGCGAGCAGCCGGTCGGCGTGCGCCCTCGCCTTGTCGTGCTCGTCCGGGCCGTACCTGGCAGTGTCCTGGGAGCCGGCGCTGACCGTCGGCTTGACCACGACCTCGGGCCAGTCCGGCCAGTCGACCGGCGTGCCGGGAGCGAGCCACGCGGTCGGCACCACCGGCACGCCGGCCTCGGTCAGGTCCCGCAGGTAGGTCTTGTCGGTGTTCCAGGCGACTACGTCGGCCGGGTTGGCCAGCCGCGGCACGCTCGCCGCCCAGGCCGCAAAGTCGTCCCGGCGGGGCGCATAGTCCCAGGTCGCCCGGATCACCACCAGGTCGTACGAGTCCCAGTCGACGGCCGGGTCGTCCCAGATCCGCCACTCGGCGTCCAGCCCGGCGGCGGAGCAGGCGGCCAGCAGCGGCCCCGAGTCCTCGTCCCCCGCCGGCAGCTGCCGGCAGGTGGCCAGCGCGATCCGTGGCACCCGCCGGGCCGGCCCCGCCTTCCGCCCGAGGCCCGGCACGCTCAGTGCACCAGGGCGTCGACGGCCACCCCGACGAACAGGATCGCCAGGTAGGAGTTGGAGAGGTGGAACACCGGCAACGTCTTGGCCTGCGCCCCCCGCGTGACCCGCGCCAGCAGGCGGTGCGCGGCGACCAGGAACCAGGCGCCGGCACCCACCGCGACCGCCCCGTACACCCAGGAGGTGGCCAGCGGCCAGAGCAGCAGCGAGGTCGCGACGGTGAGCCAGGTGTAGGCGACGATCCGGCGGGCCACCTGCACCGGCGTGGCGACCACCGGCAGCATCGGCACCCCGGCCCGGGCGTAGTCGTCCTTGAACCGCATGGCCAGCGCCCAGAAGTGGGGCGGGGTCCAGAAGAACACGATGCCGAACAGCACCACCGGCGCCCAGGCCAGCGAGCCGGTCACCGCGGCCCAGCCGATGAGCACCGGCATGCAGCCGGCGGCGCCGCCCCAGACGATGTTCTGCGCGGTCCGGCGCTTGAGCACCAGCGTGTAGACCAGGACGTAGAACAGGATCGCGACGGCGGTCAGCACGGCCGGCAGCCAGCCGGTGCTGAGCATGATCGCGATCGAGACCGCGCCGAGCGCGATGCCGAAGACGAGCGCGGCCCGCGGCGAGACCGCGTGCCGGGCCAGCGGGCGGGCCACCGTGCGCCGCATCACCGCGTCGATGTCCCGGTCGAGGTAGCAGTTCAGCGCGTTGGCGCTGCCGGCGGCCAGCGAGCCGCCGATCATGGTCGCCAGCACGGTGGTCAGCGGCGGCAGCCCGCCGGCGGCCAGGATCATCGCCGGCAGCGTCGTGACCAGCAGCAGCTCGACGATGCGCGGCTTGGTCAGCGCCACGTACGCGCGCAGCACCGCAAGCCGGCGGCCACGGCGGGCGGAGCGCTCGGCCGGCACGTCGATCGGCTTCGGCGCGGACGGCACCGTCGGACGCCGCGCCGATCCCTGAGCCCCCGGCAGCACCTGCGTCACGCGAAGCACTGTACGCACCGCAGTGTCGGAACGGGGTCTCCGGGGTACGTGCCGGGCGGGAGGGCGACCGGCCGGCCGATCCCGGGCAGGGCCGTCCGCGGTCCGCCCGTCGCGGGGATGCGTCGGGCGGTCGCAGGACTACGCTCGGCGGTGATCACATTCCGCCTCCGCCCGCCCGCTGGACAGCCCGCCGCCGGGGCGGGCCGGCAGGGTCCCGCCCGTACGCAGAGGAGCATCCCGCGTGAACGACAGTTCCGAGCAGCCGGCCCCTGGGGCCGACGCCGCCGAGCCCGTCGAGCAGGCGCCCGCGCCGGCGCCGGAGCAGCCCGCGGAAGCCCGACCTCCCGTCTATCCCGAGGGCTGGACCGACGAGGACAGCCGCATCGTCGACATGATCCGCACGCTGGCGATGGACGCGGTGCAGAAGACCGGCAACGGCCACCCGGGCACGGCGATGAGCCTGGCGCCGGTCGCGTACACGCTGTTCCACCGGATCATGCGGCACGACCCGGCCGACCCGAACTGGCTGGGCCGCGACCGGTTCGTGCTGTCCGCCGGGCACTCCAGCCTCACCCTCTACATCCAGCTCTACCTGTCCGGCTACGGGCTGGAGCTCGACGACCTCAAGGCGCTGCGGACCTGGGGCTCGCTGACCCCGGGCCATCCCGAGCACGGGCACACCGCCGGCGTGGAGACCACCACCGGGCCGCTCGGCCAGGGCGTCGGCAACGCGGTCGGCTTCGCGATGGCGGCCCGGCGCGAGCGCGGCCTGCTCGACCCCGACGCCGCCCCGGGCGAGAGCGTCTTCGACCACCGCATCTTCGTGATCTGCTCGGACGGCGACATGGAGGAGGGCGTCTCCGGCGAGGCGTCCTCGCTGGCCGGCCACCAGAAGCTCGGCAGCCTCACGATGATCTACGACGACAACAAGATCTCCATCGAGGACGACACGACCATCGCGCTGAGCGAGGACGTCGGCCTGCGCTACGAGGCGTACGGCTGGCACGTGCAGACCATCGACTGGCGCCGGTCCGACGGGACGTACGTCGAGGACGTGGCCGCGCTGGAGCAGGCGCTGAAGGCGGCCGAGGCGGAGACCGAGCGGCCGTCGTTCATCCGGCTGCGCACGATCATCGCCTGGCCGGCGCCGGACGCGCAGAACACCGGGAAGGCGCACGGCGCCGCCCTCGGCGCCGACGAGGTCGCGGCGACCAAGAAGGTGCTCGGCCTCGACCCGGACAAGACCTTCGACGTCGACCCGGAACTGCTCGCGCACGCGCGCGAGGTGCGCGCCCGCGGCCAGGCCGAGCACGCGGCCTGGAACACCAGGTTCGAGACCTGGTCGGCGGCCGAGCCGGAGCGCCGGCAGCTGCTCGACCGGCTGCGCAGCCGGACGCTGCCGGCCGGCTGGACCGACGCGCTGCCGACGTTCGACCCCGACCCCAAGGGGATGGCCACCCGCAAGGCGTCCGGCGGCGTGCTGGACGCGATCGTGCCGGTGCTGCCGGAGCTCTGGGGCGGGTCGGCCGACCTGGCCGAGTCGAACAACACGACGCCCAAGGGCGAGCCGTCGTTCATCCCGACCGAGCACCAGACCAAGGAGTTCCCCGGCGGGCCGTACGGGCGGGTGCTGCACTTCGGCATCCGCGAGCACGCGATGGGCTCGATCATGAACGGGATCACCCTGCACGGGCTGACCCGGGTATACGGCGGCACGTTCCTGGTCTTCAGCGACTACATGCGCCCGGCCGTCCGGCTGGCCGCGCTGATGAAGCTGCCGGTCACGTACGTGTGGACGCACGACTCGATCGGGCTCGGCGAGGACGGCCCGACCCACCAGCCGATCGAGCACCTGGCCGCGCTGCGCGCGATCCCCGGTCTCGACGTGGTCCGCCCGGCCGACGCGAACGAGACCGTGGTGGCCTGGAAGACGGTCCTCGAGCACACCGACCGGCCGGCCGGGCTGTGCCTCACCCGGCAGAACGTGCCGACCTTCGACCGCTCCCCCAGCTCGCCCGACGGCACCACCGGCGCGGCCTCCGGCGCCGCCCGTGGCGGGTACGTGCTGGCCGAGGCGGCCGCGAAGCCGATGCCGGACGTGATCATCATCGCCACCGGGTCGGAGGTCTGGCTGGCGGTCGAGGCCAGGAAGCGGCTGGAGGCGGACGGCGTTGCTACTCGTGTGGTGTCCATGCCGTGCCGGGAATGGTTCTTCGAGCAGGACGTCGCATACCAGCAGGCGGTGCTGCCGACGGGCGTGAAGGCCAGGGTGAGCGTCGAGGCTGCGGTGGCGATGGGCTGGCGGGACCTGATCGGTGACGCCGGCGAGTCCGTCAGCATCGAGCACTTCGGTGCGAGCGCCGCCTACACCACGCTGTTCGAACAGTTCGGCTTCACGCCGGACCACGTGGTGGCCGCGGCCCACGCCAGCCTCGAGAGGGCGGGCCGGATCACGGGTACCACCACCGGAAACTGAGGAGGACCCCATGAGCGACACGCTCGCCGACCTCTCCGCCGCCGGGGTGGCGGTCTGGCTGGACGACCTGTCCCGGGAGCGGCTGCGCACCGGCAACCTGCAGCGGCTCATCGACGAGAAGCACGTGGTCGGGGTGACGACCAACCCGACGATCTTCCAGAAGGCGATGGCCCAGGGCGACGCGTACGACGAGCAGCTCGCCGAGCTGGCGCTGCGCAAGGCCGACGTGGGCGAGGCGATGCACGAGCTGACCGCGTACGACGTGCGCTGGGCCTGCGACGTGCTGCGACCGGTCTACGACCGGACCGACGGCGTCGACGGCCGGGTGTCGATCGAGGTCGACCCGCGGCTCGCCCACGACACCCCCACGACCGTGGCCGAGGCCAAGGCGCTGTGGTGGCTGGTCGACCGGCCCAACCTGTTCATCAAGATCCCGGCCACCCGGGAGGGCATCGCGGCGATCACCGAGACGCTCGCGCTCGGCATCAGCGTCAACGTGACGCTGATCTTCTCGCTGGCCCGGTACGACGAGGTGATGGACGCGTTCCTGGCCGGCATGGAGAAGGCCAAGGCCAACGGCCACGACCTGACCAGGCTGGCGTCGGTGGCGTCGTTCTTCGTCTCCCGCAACGACACCGAGACCGACCAGCGGCTGGACAAGATCGGCAGCGAGGAGGCGAAGGCGCTGCGCGGGACCGCCGCGATCGCCAACGCCCGGCTCGCGTACGAGCGGTACGAGAAGGTCTTCGCCAGCGACCGGTGGAAGGCGCTCGCGGCCGCCGGGGCGAAGCCGCAGCGGCCGCTGTGGGCCTCGACCGGCGTGAAGGACCCCGCGTACGAGGACACCCGGTACGTGATCGAGCTGGTCGCGCCGGGCGTGGTCAACACGATGCCGGAGGCCACCCTGGACGCGGTCGCCGACCACGGCCAGCTGCGCGGCGACACGGTCACCACCATGTACGAGCAGGCCCACCAGATCGAGCAGCGGCTGGCCGCCATCGGCGTCGACTACGACGACGTCGTGCAGACCCTCGAGGACGAGGGCGTGAAGAAGTTCGAGGACTCGTTCGCCGAGATGGCCAAGCAGGTGGCCGACTCGCTGAGGGCCGCCGGGGACGGATCGGCCTGATGATCGACCCGTCCGTCCCGGCCGCCGCCGGCGGGAGACCGGCGGCGGCCGGAGCGGGCACTCGCCCGGTGCGGTCCCACGCTGCTACACCTGCATCTGACCGACCGCACCACCGGTCTCGGACAGTTGCTGGAGGCCATGCCGTGACAGACCCGATCCTCGGCGAGGAGCGCCGGCCGAACCCGCTGCGCGACCCGCGGGACCGCCGGCTGCCCCGGGTGCCCGAACCCTGCGCGCTGGTCGTGTTCGGCATCACCGGCGACCTGGCCCGCAAGAAGCTGCTGCCGGCCGTCTACGACCTGCACAGCCGGGGGCTGCTGCCCACCGACTTCGTGCTGGTCGGGTTCGCCCGGCGGGACTGGGACGACGGCGACTTCGAGGACATGTCCCGCGAGTCCGCGCGCAAGGGCGCCCGCACGCCGTGGCGGGAAGAGGTCTGGTCGCGGCTGGCCGGCAACATCCGGTTCGTGCCCGGCTCGTTCGACGACGACAACGCCTTCGACACGCTCTCGACGTGCATCGACGAGATGCGCGACTCGCACGGGATCAAGGGCAACGCGGCGTTCTACCTGTCGATCCCGCCCTCGGCGTTCCCGGTCGTGCTCAAGCAGCTGCAGCGGACCGGGATGGCCGACAACGACAAGTCCGGCGGCTGGCGCCGGGTCGTGGTGGAGAAGCCGTTCGGCTACGACCTCGAGTCCTCCCGCGAGCTCAACGACCTCGTCGACGACGTGTTCACGCCGCAGGACGTGTTCCGGATCGACCACTACCTCGGCAAGGAGACCGTCCAGAACATCCTCGCCCTGCGGTTCGCCAACCAGCTGTTCGAGCCGGTGTGGAACTCCAACTTCGTCGACTCGGTGCAGATCACGATGGCCGAGGACGTCGGCATCGGCACCAGGGCCGGCTTCTACGACCAGACCGGCGCCGCCCGCGACGTGCTGCAGAACCACGTGCTCCAGCTGCTCGCGCTGGTCGGCATGGAGGAGCCGGTCGAGTTCACCGCGGACGCGATCCGGACCGAGAAGCTCAAGGTGCTGCGGGCGATCACGCTGCCCGACCCGCTGGCCGATGGCGCGATCCGCGGCCAGTACACGCAGGGCTGGCTGGCGGGCGAGCGGGTCGCCGGCTACCGGCAGGAGAAAGACGTCCCGCCCGACTCCACGACCGAGACGTACGCGGCGGTCCGGCTCGGCGTGGAGACCCGCCGCTGGGCCGGCGTGCCGTTCTACCTGCGCGCCGGCAAGCGGCTGCCGCGCCGGGTGACCGAGATCTCGATCATCTTCAAGAAGGCGCCGCACCTGCCGTTCTCCAAGACCGACACCGAGGAGCTCGGCAGCAACCAGCTGGTGATCCGGGTACAGCCGGACGAGGGCGTGACGCTGAAGTTCGGCTCGAAGGTGCCCGGCTCGCAGATGGAGGTCCGGGACGTCGCGATGGACTTCCTCTACGGGCAGTCGTTCACCGAGTCCTCGCCTGAGGCGTACGAGCGGCTGATCCTGGACGTGCTGCTCGGCGACGCGACGCTGTTCCCGCAGGCGGCCGAGGTGGAGGCGTCCTGGCGGGTGATCGACCCGCTGGAGGACTTCTGGACCGGCATGCAGCCGGCGTTCTACCGGGCCGGCGAGTGGGGACCCAAGGAGGCCGACGAGATGCTGGCCCGCGACGGCCGCACCTGGAGGAGGCCATGACCACCCTGTGGGACACCACCGGCACCGCGGTCGTCAAGGCGCTCGCCGCCGAGCGGCGCTCCGGCGGCGCGGTCATGTCCGGGCTGGCGCTGACCCTGGTGGTCGTCGTCGACGAGCGCGACGTGCAGGAGGCGGAGGCGGCGGCGACCACAGCCGCCTCCCGGCACCCGTGCCGGCTGCTGATCGTGATCCGGCGCCAGGTGGAGGCGCCGATACCCAGGCTCGACGCGGAGGTGCTGGTCGGCGGCCGGCTCGGCCCCGGCGAGGCGGTCGTCATGCGGATGTACGGCCGGCTCTCGCTGCACGCCGAGTCGGTCGTGCTGCCGCTGCTTGCGCCGGACGCGCCCGTGGTCACCTGGTGGTACGGCTCGCCGCCCGACCAGATCGCGCACGACCCGCTCGGGGTCTCGGCCGACCGCCGGGTCACCGACGTGCAGCGGGCCGAGGACCCGGACGCGGCCCTGCGCCAGCGGGCCGACGACTATCTGCCCGGCGACACCGACCTGGCCTGGACCCGGACCACGCCCTGGCGGGCCGAGCTGGCCTCGGCGTTCGACACCGTGCGGGCGGCCGCGAAGGCGGCGACCGTGGTCGGCCGGCGGGACGACCCGGCCGCGCTGCTGCTGGCCGGCTGGCTGTCGGCGCGGTTCGGCTGCGAGGTGCCGGTCGAGCAGGCCGGCGGGCGGGCGCCGAGGGTCGGCGGCATCGGCGTGGCCAGCGTGCGGATCGAGCTGGCCGACGGTGGCGTTGTCGAGCTGACCCGCAGGGACGCTTCGTCCGTGGTGCTGTCCCGCACCG
>Ga0308176_10001722_pt1 | contig 13769 bp, 10 predicted proteins | sample PhyCR2_3_FD_203890 | JGI IMG/M metagenome (GOLD analysis project Ga0308176, IMG submission 203890) | Soil microbial communities from UC Gill Tract Community Farm, Albany, California, United States - DLSLS.C.R2 | ecosystem: Environmental > Terrestrial > Soil > Agricultural land | place: USA...
ATAAATAATAATATTACATTAGTAATTATAGAAATTGTAATCGAAAAAGGACTAGAGATATATACATTTCTACCTTTAAGAAGTACAGATTTTATTAAACCATTTTTTTCATTAAAAATTCGACTTTTTAAAGTCGAATTTGATTCGTTTAAAATAGGATTTACTTCATGTTCAGGGGAATAGAAAAAGATCTCTTTAATTACATTTAAGTAATAAACTGCTCCAATTACACTAGTGATTATAGCGATTAAAGTTAAGAAAATATAACCATTATCTAATGCAGCGCTTAATACCATTTGTTTTGCAAAAAACCCAACCAGAGGAGGTATACCTACAAAAGAAAAGATAGTAATGGCTAAACTTAAAGATAATAAAGGATTTATATAAAAATATCCTTTTAGTTGACTAATTAATTGTATCGGGGAGTTATTTTTATCTAATAATGATTTATACTCTTTGTTGTTAGTTATATAACCGTATAAAGAGAACCCTATGGTTATTATTATAAAAAATGCGTTTAAATTACTGATGGTATATTGTATTAAATAAAATATAAAAGCTTGTGTGGATTCTATGCTAGAAACACTCAAAGCTAATAGTATAAAACCTACATGAGATATAGTACTATATGCTAGTAATCTTTTAATTCTGAATTGTGTCAACCCTACAACAGTTCCTATTATTAATGAAAGAAGAGAGCTTATTAATAAAGCGTATGTTCAGCTAAATTCTGAGATATAACTATTAGTATGATAAACTAATTCTAATAAAAAGATGAAAATTGAAATTTTGGCGATAATAGCTACAAATGTTGTAACTATAGTAGGAATAGCATCATAAACGTCCATATGACGACGGTTAAATTTATCGTCCAAATTAAAGAAAAGAACAATTTTAAGGCGCAAGCTCATCGTGTAGCTCTATCCTTCGGATTAGTGAACTAGAGTAGTTTATTTTAGATATCTACCTTTATTCATTCCTGTTCTTATTTGACGAATCTGATCGAAACCTTCGTTAGTTAAATGAACTTTTTTTTGTATCATTTTAGCTACTTTAGCTCAATCTTCGAAATCCCTAGATTTCACGCCAATAATAGGGTATTTATTGAAAAAAGGTAAAATCTTTTCATAATTATCTTTGAATGATTGACATCTGAACTCAACATAATCTTTATAAGAATATGTTTGACCGCATCCAAAGAAATCTATTAAACTTTTCAATAGTAATTCATCTCTAATGTGTTGAGTTACTACAAAAAGTAATACTACACGACTTCCTGTTTTATGTAATTTAGATTCTCGAATACTAACTTTAAAACAACCATCACCACTTGTAAAACCAGCTACTCATTGAGGATCTAATTTGACACTATTAAGTGGTGGTAATAACGGTCTTACTAAAGCAACAGTATTAGGGAAGGCTTCTAATAGTAAAGGAGTTAATCCTCTATTTAAAGAAGCTCTAATACTTATTATTTTTTGTAAACCTTCAGCTGTTAAATGTTCCCCACGTTGCATCATCATAACAACTTTTTTAAATAATAAATAATCAGAATATTTATTAGTTTTTAAAGGATATTTATCAAAATGAGGTATTACTTTTGTTATTATTTGATCTAAAGAACCTATTGTAAAATCACAACAACCATTTCTTTCTTTACCTATTCTTCCTACTCCAAAATAGGTTTGAATAAGTTTTAAAAGATCTAGATCTCTTACATGAAGATTAATTGTGAAATTAGCCTCTATTTGTCATCCTAGCTTGCTTTTTGGTGATTTACGTACTAGAACAAGAAAGCATCCTTCAGCATCAGAGAATCCTGATATAAATCTAGGATCTAGAGGTAGTTGGCTATTGTCTAGGTTAAATTCAGTAGAATAAAATTGTCTTTGAATAATTTGGTTAGAAGGGATTTTAACTTGATAACTTCTGGCGAAGCCCAGTAGAGTACATCTTAAATGCGGGAAATTAATACCACATCAACTACCATTTACTCGTTGCTCTTTTACAATAATACATGCCTGTTTGGTCGCATCTATTACTGACTTAGATCCGCGATTGCCCATTTTGTTTTCACTCATCTTCTGGCTTGTTACTATACCTGAGTAATTAATTCAGCCACTCAAGCACTTTCGTGCCTGGTTTAGTACGAGAAGCTTTAGGGGTTCCCCGGAATTTGATAGTTTACACCCAACGTTTGTTGATAAGGATTTCCCAAGTCCTTTTTTAGGTGATCAAAAATGAAAAGGAGCTGCACTAACTTTGAATAAAAACCCTACACTAAATATAAGTAATGAGAAATTTAGATAATATGATTTATATCAAGAAGTTAAACCGACAACCCCTTCATTTACATCACTTATACTATTAAGTATATACAAACCATCCATATTTGTAGTACCTGAATTTACATATAATAAACTTGTCCCTAATAAAATAAAACAAGAGCTTAATCCCATGGCAGTCGGATTTATCATACAAAAAAATTAAGCATACGCTAAAAAAAAGAAAAAAGATACATATTTATAATTTATTTATAGTTGAACTCTTCCTGTGTTCATTCTAGCTTTTATTTTACAAACATTATCTAACCCTTCCGGAGTTAAGTGTTTCTTGTCTTTCAACATTTCAGCTACTAGACAGAAATCTTCAAAATCTTGAAATTTTGCTCCAGCAATAAGGTTTTCTTTAAAAAAGGGTATAATTTTTGTAACTATACTAGTAAGATTTGTTACTCTAAATCTACAAATATTATCCCTAGTATAAGTATTACCGCAACCCAAAAATTCAACTAAACTCGTCAATAACTGCTCATCCCTTTTATGTTGAGAGATATTAAATTCTAATTGTACATTTAACCCTGACTTAGTTGTTGCAGACTTTTGGATATTTATGCAAAAACAACCTTCTGCAGTTGTAAATCCGGCTAATCAATCTATATTTGATATAACCCTGGCTTCAGCCAGGGGTCTAGGTATATGTATAATATTATTTTTAAAAGCAGCCTTTAACTGATCTGATAAACCCTTATTCATGGAACCTTTTATTGCTACAATCTTTTGTAACCCCTCTAATCTTAAATGCTCTTTATTTAAAACTAACATATATGCTTGTCTAAAGAGTTCTAAGTCTGCTAATTTTTGAGTTATTAGAGGATATTGGTCAAAGTGTTTAAGAATTTTATCGAAATCAGGGGCCGGAGGCCCCGGAACACGATAATTAGCAATTTCTTGTGAAGGATGTAAAAAAATATTTCCGACTGAAAAGTGCTTTTGAATTTGTTTTAAAATAGCTATATCTTTTTTATGTATTGAAATACCAAATTCTAATTTAACTTGTCAACCTACTTTATTTTTATTTTTCGAAATACCTATAGTAAAATAACCTTCCCCATCTACAAATCCCGTGATTCATCCAGAATTAAGCTTAAGTAAATTATCATTACTTAAATTTACGTGTATAGGGGAGGCTTGTGAGATGGAAGTATAAAATCTAAACTGTCCTTTTATTTTTTGGTTAGAAGGGATTCCGATTTGATAATTTCTTTCGAAATCCATTAGAGTACATCTTATGTTAGACATCTTTAAGACGTTGAACATATTACCATTTACTCGTTGCTCTTTTACAGCTGTAAAATTTGATAATACAGCTGACTTAGATCCGCGATTACCTATTTCAGTTTCCTTCATATTCTGACTTATTACTATATCTGAGTGATTAGTTCAGCCACTCAACAACTTTCGCTGTTGGTTTAGTATCAGAATCTTTAAGGCGTCCCCGGAGTTTGGCAATAATAGGCACAAATATGGGGGAGTCCCACACCCCCTGGCACCTAATAAAAAGTAAATTAAACCACCTGTGGTAGATAATTCAGAATTTCTATAAATAGTACTTAGTAGATATAAACCGTAACTTTGTAATTCTATAGAAAGAAAAATAGAAACTAAATCATTTGTTGACATTAAAAATACTGCTCCACTAATTACAAATAATAAAATTAACATTAATAACCAGATCCTACCAAATTCTAAACAAATTAAGAGTAAATTTAAATTTACTCTTTTGACTTCATAGTTATTACTACTTAGCAAGCTACAACGTAAAAACCTATACGACCTCCAGGATTTTGACATAATTCTACTACCTTGTATACATCTTCTCTTTAATCGTTTTTATTAATTCAACTCCATCTTGAGTTAAATGCATTTTATTTTCGATTAAAAAAGATACTTGTTTAAATCTCTCAAAATCTAATAATTTTACACCTGAAAGGGGAAATTTTATTAAAAATTTAATTAGTTTTAAATTAATATCTTCTTTCTTAGTTATAATTAATTCAGCTGTATTACGATTCGGATGTTCTCGGACTATACCACACCCTAAGTAATTCACGAGTCTATTTAGTAACTCTAAATCTCGAAGATCTTGACTTAAACTAAATACAAGACTTACAGCATACCCTGCTTTTCTTTTTTCGTTAGAATAGATAGAAATAAAGAAAGACCCCTCTGCTGTTATAAACCCCGATAGTCAATGTGAATTTAAGTAATTGGATAACTTAAACTCAGGTTCAACTGCAGGGGTAATATTCGGGTATTCAGCCTTTATATAGCTAGGTAACCCTTTATTTAGAATAGCTCTAAGTGAAAAGATTTTCAATAAACCAGATAAGGATTTATGTTCCCCTTTTTCCATAAGAAGAACAATATTTTTGAATACTAAATAATCTTTTAATTTGAGAGTCACTAAATTGTATTTGTCAAAATGAGGTAAGATATATTTTATTATATCTTTTGTAGAACCCACAGTATAGTAAACTACACCCCTTGCACTAGTATAGATCTTACCTACTTTAAAGTAAGCTTTAATTTGGATCAATAAATCTAAATCTTTGGGATCTAATCCCACGGTGAACACGGGTTGTATTTTTCAACCTATACCTGACTTTTTTTTAGCAATAGAAACACTAAATGAACCATCTCCATCTGTAAATCCTGTTATAAATCAAGGATTTAAACTAAAAATATTCGTGTTTTTATCAGAAGATTTAGGTTCAAGCAGATTTTTATAATCCGTGTTACGCACAGTTGTTGTATGTAGTTGTTTATTTAGAATTTGATTTAAACGGAAATTGGTACAAGAAATTCTTTCGAACTTTTTTAGAGTACACCTTAACATTGAATCCCTAATAGATAGGTTAATGTAACTACCGTCTACTCGTTGCTCTTTTAAAAATATTTTAATATTTAATTTAGATCCGCGATTGTCCATTTTTCGAGCTTGTAGCTCGACAGCATAAGAGTCCAATACCCTCATATCACCATTAGTCCACTTTAATCAGTAGAAGTGAAGCGCCATCTTTTGACTTGTTACCATACGTGAATAATTAGTTCACCCGCCTTGGAAAAATTCAACCAGATTTGGTATCAAAAGCTTTAGGATGTCCCCGGAATTTGGTAGTTTTCCCCTTAACAAATTATCGTATTGTAGCCCAGGGTATTCTATTATTTTCATATGTTCTCCCATTTTATTAATAATCTTTGTTCTATAGTACAAAAATTTATTAAATATTAAATCCTTTAAGGATGAATATTCTGGTATTCAAACTTTTCTCAAGGCGACCGGATTTATCATATACATAGACACATTATTAATCTTCTAATTTTCTACCTGTATTCATTTCAGCTTTTATTTTACGAATTTCGTCCATTCCTGTAAAAGTCAGATGAGCTTTATTTTCCATTAACTCAGCTACTTTTACGAAATCCTCAAAATCTCGCGATTTATTCCCAAGAATAGGATGATTTTTTAATAAAGGAAGAACTTTTACAGTAAGATCCGAAAATTTGGTTACATCAAGATAAATACCTTCACGATTCTTTGATATTCTCCCGCAACCTAAATAATCAGCTAATCTTCTTATTAACGGTTCGTCTCTTAAGTGTTGAGTAAGCTGGAATGTCAATAAAACAGCTTCACCTATTTTGGTCTTAGATTTAAAAATTTTAACGTAAAAACAAGCCTCTCCCGAAGAGAATCCTGCGAATCAGTAAGGATCAATCTTTACATCCATATTATTAACTCTAGGTCTATCTATAAGTATTACGTCTGAAAAAGCAAGACTTATGTTAGATGGAATACCCCTTTTTAGACAAGCTTTAAGTGCTATAACTTTATTTAATCCATTTTGAGTTAAATGTTCTTTGTTATATATTATATTAAAAGCTTTCTTTATAAGTTCGTAGTCTATTTGTTTTTCAGACAATAAAGGATAATTATCGAAATGTTTTATTATACTGACCATATCTTTTATAGATTGAACACGGTATTGGTATGTAGATTCACCTTGCTTAGAAATTGATCCTACACCAAAGTAATTTTGGATTTGTTCCAATAAAAATAAATCCTTTTTATGTAAATTAATTTGGTAACTAACCTTAACTTCTCAGCCAGAACGATAATTATTGCTTTTTGACGTAAATATAGTAAAACAACCTTCAGCATCTGTGAATCCTGTTATAAACCAAGGGTTAATGTTAAAGTTGTAAATAGAGTTAATAACAGGTTGAGTCGATAAAGAAGAAAAACATCTCTGTGTATTTATGTAATTAGAAAGGATTCCGGTTTGATAGTTTCTTTCAAAACCCATTAGAGTACACCTTAATAATGCTGCTTTAGCCGCATTATAACTACCGTCTACTCGTTGCTCTTTTACAACTACTGGTTTATTTATGGCTTGTGGGACGTTTAAACCAGTAATTGACTTAGATCCGCGATAGCCCATTTCTCTTTCGATCATCTTACGACTTATTACTATATCTGAGTGATTAGTTCAGCCACTCAAGTACTTTCGTACCTGGTTTAGTACCGTAAGTTTTAGGGCGTCCCCGGAGTTTGGCAGTTTGTCCCACGATGACGATTTCCTAGATCGCCAAGCAGGATAAAAACTTGTTAATTGCAATATTAATATACTAATAAAAAAAACAAATATATGAAATATTTGTGTTATATTAGTTATATGTAATAAACCTCCATGTAAACCTATACCTTTACTTATAAAAGATAAACACATCGTATCATATAATATACAATATATTAAACCTATAATTGTAACCCTATTGAACAGAATAGACATATCTCGTCTTAAAGTAACGGAAGCTGAGAGCAATAAAGATAGTATAGAGATTATTATCATGAGTAAGTTCTAAAATATCGATGTAAAATATAAAACCTGCCAACTCCGCAACGGTACACGCCTGGCTAGAGATATGCGCATAATGTGGGCGCGCACTGCAGAAAAAAAAGAATGCACATTATGCACTCAGCCTGAGGAGAAAGTCGAATTCTCGTCTTTAATGTATGAAATTAAGGTTTTAACCACTAAACTACTCAAGCATGTAATAGGAAAACTAGGAAAACCATTTTCCTCGCAATCTGGCCAGCAGTAAGCCAAGTAACCGTACTTAATTGATTTATTTCTGGCTCTATGAAATACTGCTTTCTTCCTTAGCTGACTGCCTTTTAACTATTAAATACAAAATTTTTCATAAATTAAAGAGTATTAATTGTCTTGTATTATAAATTATGTTATTTTTCAGTCAGCTGGGACAATACTCTGATTTGAACAGAGAACCTACTGTGCCACATACAGTCGCTCTACCTATTGAGCTATATTATCCTTATAATAATAATTCTTATTATTATTTTTAATTAATCTTTTATTTAATTATACTATTACCCTTTTCTGCGTACGCTGCATACTTCGTATGCAGCGTACGAAGTATGCAATAAAAAAAATCGTACATTTTTCAACAAAAATCCTATAGTTAAGTTAACTATTTTTAAATTTAAATAAAGTTAGTCAATTTATTAAAAAAGATTATGTTGGAGTGATTCGAACACTCAATTGTAAATACCAAAAATTTATGACTTACCCATTAGTCTACAACATATCAAATAAATTTAAGACCCCTTAAATTAGTATATATACTTTCTAAATACTATTAGCCTATCTAATTATTTTTAATAAATTTTATTTTTAATTATTAGAATTTATGGGTGACAAGGCTTGAACTTGCACAGTTGTTTTCCAACCATTCCGGCCTAAACGGAACCTGTCTACCAATTCCAGCACACCCATTTATACTTTTATGCCTAAGTCTCTCGATGAACTACGGATCAAAACTGAAACTTCGCATTCTACGAAGTCTTATTTTTGTACGGAACATGGAGTACGACGCTAAATATTGGAGTATCCAATAAGTATTACTTGTCAAAGGCCAGACTTGAACTGACAACCTAAGCAGCTTCAATGCTTCGCTCTACCAATTGAGCTACTTTGACTAAATATTCCCCGCTGGTGGCCACCAAAAAAAAAACACTGCGTAGTCCCTTCGATAAAAAAAAAAAAGGAGCCGGGGGTCCCCCTCTAATTTATTATGCGAAGCTAAGAATTAAATATCTTATATTTACGGTTTCCCTATGAAATATCATACAAGCTAGCTAGAACGCATATTAGCTTTAATATCTCGTATTCTATCTAAACCTTCTGACGTTAAATGACTCTTATCCTTAATTAAATTAGCAACCAAACAAAAATCGTTGAAATCCTTGGCTTTTTCACCTATAATATTATGTTCTCCGGCTCCGGAGCGAAGAAAAATGGGATTATCCTATTAAATATATCTGAAAAACTAAAAACTCTATAATCGAGAGATTCTCGATTAGAAATATAGCATTTACCACAGCCAAAATAATTTATAAATAAATTAAGCAATAAGCTATCTCTAATATGCTGAGTTACTATAAAGACTAATTCTGTACGAACACCTAACTTAGCCGTATTAGACTTAGCTATTTTAACAAAGAAGCAACCTTCAGCTGAAACAAACCCAGCCATTCACTGCGGGTGTGGAATTTCCATAGTATTAATTAAAGGTCTTTCCGTTTTTAAATTATTAATATTAGGAAAAACAGCTTTAAATTTTTCTTCCTGTAAATGGCCTAAATTCATAGCAATTTTTTTACTAATAATAGCCTCTAGCCCAGTAAGAGTAAGATGTTCTTTTAAAAAAACTTTATGAACAATCAAACAAACGAACAAACGAACAAATCCGCCAACTTTTGAGTTAATAAAGGATATTTTTCAAAATGAGGAATTATGAGATCACGAAGTTGATCCAAGGAATAAACAACAAATACGCAAGAATTATCCTTTACTTCAATATTTCCGACTCCATTTCAGAAATTACGAATCTGTTCTAATAACAGTTTATCTTTTAAATGCAACTTGATGCTAAACATGAGTTGAACTTTTCAACCTATATTTAGTTTTTTATTTTCAGTAATACTAACTATAAAACTTGCCTCTCCATCCGTGATACCCGTAACAAATCACGCATCCAGTTTTTTAATAATAACTTGTGTTTTCATTTATTTTTTTTTTATTATATTATTAGATCTTAAAAAATCCTTAATTTCCCTAGGTTTTGTAAAATGTAAGCAAACTTCGCGTCCCTATCTTCGCAACACCTCCCCTTGAAATTACAACCAAAGCAGCTTCAATGCTCTGCTCTACCAATTGAGCTTCTCAGGCGGCTTATGGAGATACCAGGAATTGAACCTGGAAATCCGACGTGCAAAGTCAGTGTTTTACCAAATTAGACTATATCCCCTATATATATATACATATAACTACTTCGTTTATTCTTTTTAAGGAAAATTCTTAAATATCCTTCCGCGGAGCTATGAACGATTAACGTTCCCAGCTATTAGTCAGCAAAACTTACATATCTACCTTCTAAACTTCTCTCAGGAAGACTGAGATTATTATACAAAGCGTCAATACATTTAAGGTTACACTTAACCTCTTAAAAGATAGCCTATACTCAAGCTAGTCTAACTTGTAGACTTTCTAGATATAGTGTGACCATCTCTACGAGAGGATCTATTACTACTTATACATCTACGTACGTAAGATTCATCTACATTTAAAAATTTCCCTGCAGATACTGCAGATAGAAATTCTAACGTTTCCTTAGTCTCATTATTAGTCACCAATACGGGTTTAGCATTCTTACTATTTAAAGATATTTTTTGTTTAGTTTCTTCAGAAAGAGTTTTATCTATGTTAGCTTTACGTATTAACTCCTTAGGGGCTTCAGAATGTTTAGGCTTTAAGATAAGATCCTTTACATTTATAGCTTCTTTATAACTCTCAAGACTAAAGATTTCATCCGCAGTAGTAGAAGATTTATAGACAAGATATCCTTTATTTAAGAAAAACCCTTTCATTTGAATAGATTTAGCTATAGAGCTTGGATGTATACCGATAAATTCCGCAGCTTTTCTAATTGATACAAAAGATAATATCTCTTTTGTATCAACATTATGCACAAAAGTAAATACTCCTTGGTTGATAGCTATAGCTATTTTTAATCTGGCCTCCTCTGATAATACATTATTCATTTTTTTGATACTCATCAATTTTCTAGCGGCTACACTGTGTTTAAATCCTGCGAATGATCCCGCTTTACTTAAAATGTTATATTCTGGTTTAAGTGTGTCAAGATAATATTGTTCTCTCTCTAAAACTAGATCAGGATCACAATACTCTAAAATCTCCAACCTAAAATTAGAATAACCATTCTTAAGTAAAGCCCTGTAAATCAGACTCTGATTTTTTTAAATTATCCTCTCCAGATAAGATATAGAAAAATAAGATTTAAATCTTAAAGATAAATTAATAGATGACCCTACATAAGTTTTTTGATTAAGTGTATTAATTCATCTGTATATCCCCACTTTGTTTTTATTATCGGATATTATAGTTAATTTTTGAGTATCCGCATTAAGATAAATAGCCACAGGTTCAATTTTTACTAGCGAATTTGTTGTAATCACATCAGCATTAGTCGAATAAAAGCTCCAGCACGTAATTCTAGTTTTCATTCCTAGGGTTGAAAACATAACTTTCCCTTTGTTTTTGTATATATAATTCTTTTTCATTACCCTAAGAGTGACTTGAACACCCACGAATTTAATCGAACTTTCTTAAGAAGTTTCTGTCTACCATTCCAGCACTAGGGTTTTTACTTATTAAGTAAATACTAATACTACATTTATCCTACTATATACAATTTAACCTTATCACTCCAAGGTTATTATTCTTTTATTAAATAATATACCTATACCCTAAAGTATGGTATTTTTTATTAGCAAAAGTATAGTACTCACACCACACACGTACAGCTTAGGCAAATACTCCAGCTAGAACACTGTCTACCATTCCAGCACTCAGGTTATTATATACAAATAACTTTGACATTTTACTTGTATATATTACTTTTTTTTTTAGAGTAGCCCTTTAAGGGAGCAACCTGACTTTTGTCATCAAACATAGTAATATAAAAACTATATTTCTAATATATTTATAATCCACAAAACCAATAAAATCCATAATACAAACATTACATTACCCACCCACCCTTAAAACAACCTTCATTAAATCTTGTTGGTTGCCTAACCGACTAATTAATCTTCTTGCACTGTCTACCATACCAGCACTCGGATATATTATAGGTATATTCATTATATAACTAAATACAATTATAATTGTTTGTATATATATACATGCGGGTAAAGGATTTGCACCTTTTTCTTTTAGACATGAGCTAAAAATGTTAACTATTACACTAACCCGCAAATTTTTAATTTATAAGGCTAAAGTGACTTGAACACTCAAAAGTACTATCATGAGTAGTATGCTTTACCAATTAAGCTATAGCCTCTTATTAAATAATTTTAAATTAATTATTTAATAATTTAAAATTAACTAAATAATAAAATATTCTTGATTTTTGTATATAACTGGTGAATTAGTTATTTTTCTCTTAGATACAGTATGAGTACTTATACCTAAAAATTCTGCACATTGATTCTTTGAATCGAATGTTTTAAAAACTAATCCTTCTTTATCTTGAAGTTCTACTTATGTTTTTTTCTGCTTGCTGCTTGCTGCTTGCTGCTTGCTGCTTGCTGCTTGCTGCTTGCTGCTTGCTGCTTGCTGCTTGCTAGCAGCATTAGGTTAAAATTTATTTAATGATTTAATAAAAATCTTACCATCAATTATTTCATAATTTGAAGGCCCCGAAGGGGGGGGAGATGTAACTTTAAAATAAGCTGATTCCCACTACGTACGCAGGATCAACCAATACGTTACCTATTTTAAAAAAATTTTGAATAAAATTTAATAAATTTAAATCGTCTTTATGTAGTTTTATTATAAATCTAAATGCAAAGCTGTTACCACCCACCTTAGCAATTAAAAAACAACCTTCAGCGTCTGTGAATCCTCTAAACCATTCAATAAAAGATAATTGATTTAAATTCGAAGAATGTTTAAGGGAATTGTTGAAAGAAGTCGTAGAATAACCTCTTATTCTACGTAAAGTCTCATAAGATACACCGGCACAGCAGCCCAGGCGACTCCAGAAAGTTGCCGCCCGGTCTATTGCTATAAAAAATAAACCTACATTTTTAAATATACCTTTCATTCCTCGGGTTGAAAGGTTAACTGTCCCTTTTTTTAATAATAGTATGTTTCCCACAAAGATACTAAGGGGTCGAACCTTAGATAAGGCTAATAAAATAGCTACCTATTATCCTTTATTTCACCCTCCTGCCTAGCCCAGGCGTTAGTCCTGGGCGAAAGGTGATAATTTTTTTTTCATTTCTATAACTAATTAGAGTAAATTACTGTTATGAGCAGTACGCTCTACCCATTGGGCTATAGCCTCAATAATTACATATAAATGCAATTATGGCTGCGCCTCAAAATTACCTTAATATATAATACAATACAATAAATGAATTTTTTTTTACGCATAAACCAGTCAAAGTTACTATATTACTAGAATTATATATATACATATACATATAATTTAACTGGCTAGACTAGGCAGGAATCGAACCTGCGATGCTAGCATTGAAAGAGCTATGTCGTACCACTTGACTACTAATCCTTATAATTTACTTTATTTAACTTTTAGCGTGCGTCGAAATCGAACTCCTTCGATTAATACAAGAATTTTTATCTGTTATAATTATGTATACACGATGTTGTGCTGCATATTACTAATTCATAACTAGTAGCTAGCCCAGTGCAAGTATCGCACTTGCTTATATTGATTACAAAACAATCGCATTACTTTTATGCTAACTAGGCATAAATTTTTAAAATATAAATAAGATATATTAACTATATAGTTGCTTATAAAATTAGTACCTAATGTCTTAAAATCTCTAAATTATTACAATCTAGGCCTATTAATGTAATATTATATTACGTATATTTAAGAAATATCTCAAAGTAAGTTTCGTGCCTATATGCTTTCAGCACTTATCTTGGACTAACTTAGCTTTCCTGCCGTGCTTATATTATTTATTTAGTAAAGTGACGTTAACATCCCCGGATAATTAATATAATTATCCTATATATTAATATTGTTTCAATATTAATAATTAATATCAGGCATATAAACAACAGGTAAACCATTGGTTAATAAAACTGGTATACAGCCAGGGTATAACAATAGTGTCCCATGTTCCTTTCGTACAAGGTTAATCTTTGTTTTATTCTAACTCCCTCTAGAAGATAGAAACCATACTGTCTCACGACGTATTTAACCCAGCTCATGTAACTTTTTAATCGACGAACAGTCGTACCCTACATAGTTTCTGCGTCCATGAGGATAAGTTAAGCCGACATC
>Ga0308176_10001723_pt1 | contig 13760 bp, 7 predicted proteins | sample PhyCR2_3_FD_203890 | JGI IMG/M metagenome (GOLD analysis project Ga0308176, IMG submission 203890) | Soil microbial communities from UC Gill Tract Community Farm, Albany, California, United States - DLSLS.C.R2 | ecosystem: Environmental > Terrestrial > Soil > Agricultural land | place: USA...
GCGTTCGGGTCGCAGACGTGCCGGATCCCGCAGTAGAGGCCGGGTCGTAGATGGTCTGCGAGATCTGGCTGAAGTTGCCCTGAGTCTCGAGCGTCGTAGGCACCGTATTGACGATAGCGTTCGGGGACACGGGACGAAGATCGTTATCGTCGGAGAAATAGAAGAACGTCTTGTTGCGGCCATCGTAAATTTTCGGAATATAGACGGGGCCCCCAATTCCGCCTCCGGTATCGTTCCATCGATCTTTGGGGCGAAAGCCCGGCTTGTTGGCCCGATTTTGATTATTCGTCCATCCCGAGGCTTCCCAGATATCCCGGCGCATGTTATACGCCCACGTTCCGTGGATAGCGTTGGCGCCCGACCGCGTATTCAGGATTTCTATGCCGCCCCCTGTGCGCCCGTACTCAGCGGTGTAGGTTCCGACGAGCAGCTTGAATTCACTGAATGCTTCGGCTGAAGGCGGATTGAAAACCGTGCCACCGGATTCCGGGATGACATTGCTTGCTCCGTCGATCAGCTGCTCGCGAGCCCTGCCGGTGGATCCGGCAATGCTGAGCTCGGCTGCGCTGTTCACGTTCGACATATAGCCAAGGAACGCAGAGGGATTTTGAAGACCTCCGGTCCACAGCGGCAACGTCTCGTACATGTGCGGAGTAAGGTTCTGACCTTTCTCACTGGTCTCGGTTTCGAGCAGAGTCTGGTTGGCTACGACTTCAACGGTCTGGGTGACATTACCGACCTCGAGTTGGAGATCGAGCGCCTGGCGCTGCGCAATGAAAACTTCGATGTCGCTTCGAACGAGTTTCTTGAACCCCGCTTTTTCGGCGGAGATGGTCCAAAGGCCTGTTGTGAGGCTGGGAAAGACGTAAAGGCCGGCCTCGGAAGAAACCACGTGGACGGTGGTTCCGGTCGCCTGGGATGTGGCATCTACGGCGACGCCGGGAACAACTGCGCCGTGCGCGTCCGTAATGGTTCCCGATATGGACCCTGTCTGTGTCTGGGCAAAAGCTGTGAGTCCAGCCGCTGCAAGCACAGCCAACCTGATGAATTGCGCACTACGGGCGCTATACAACTGTGACAATGGCAAACCTCCCCTGGAAAGAAGATATAGGGAAGATCCTACGGTGATCCGTGATACAAAGTCAAGCAAACGGGGTTAGTTTGTTGTTTTTGGTCCTGGGCCAGGATTAACTGAACTTATGGATCGCCGTCGTTTTATCTCTTCCGCCGCCGCCGTGGCTGCCGCATTTCGCACCGATTCCACAGCGCTTGCACAGAAGGCGGCGAAATCCGTCTCAGGCAGGCCAGCCGATGTGGTCGCGCGCGACGAGGACTTCTGGTTCAACATCCGCGAGGCGTTTACGGTGGATCGGACGATGATCAACCTCAACAACGGCGGTGTCTCGCCGGCGCCTCGTATCGTAATGGATACGGAAATCCGATATCTCGAAATCGAGAATATGAATCCGACCTACTACATGTGGCGGATTCTGGATCCCGGGCTCGAAACCTGCCGGCGCCGGCTCGCTAAAACCTTCGGGTGCGATCCGGAGGAGATCGCGATTACGCGGAATGCGAGCGAGGCTCTCGAAATCGTTCAGTTCGGTCTCGACCTGAAGGCGGGCGATGAAGTCATCACGACGAATCAGGATTATCCGCGCATGATCACGTCATGGCAACAGCGCGAGCGCCGGGATGGGCTCGTGCTGAAACAGCTCAAATTTCCGGTTCCGCCGCCGAGCCTGGATTTTCTGGCGAAGCTGATTGAGGACGCAATTACGCCTAAAACCAGGGTAATTCACGTCTGCCATATCACCAATCGCACGGGACAAATCTTTCCGATAAAGAAGATTTGCCGCATGGGCCGCGAGCGCGGCATAGAGGTGATTATCGACGGCGCGCACGCATTTACTCATTTTCCGTTTCAGCAGCAGGATCTGGATTGCGATTACTACGGAACGTCGCTGCATAAATGGCTGCTTGCTCCCATCGGGACAGGCATGCTTTACGTGAAGAAATCCAAAATTCCGAAAATCTGGCCGATGATGGGCGCGGATGAGTCGCTTGCCAACGACATCCGCAAATTTGAGCAGATCGGGACGCATCCGGCTTCACAGAGAAATGCCATTGCCGAAGCGATGAATTTTCATGAGAGCATCGGGGCCGACCGAAAGGCCGAGCGTTTTCGGTATCTGCGGCGGCGCTGGTCGGATGAACTGCGAAGATTGCCTGGCGTGAAGATTCTGAACAGCGACGACCCGGAGCAATCATGCGGGATCGGGTTCGTCAGCGTGGACGGAATCGAGGCGTCGAAGCTGGTGAATCATTTGTGGAATAAGTACCGGATCTGGACGACGTCATTCAATTCGCCGGGTGAATACCAGGGACTACGAATTACGCCAAACGTTTATTCGACCATCGAAGAGATTGATACTTTCACGGAGGCGATGACGGAAGTCGTGAAGCACGGAATTCCGGCTTAAAAACCGCTATCCGTAACTGTCAAATTCCGGAAATCGAGTACGCGCCGCATGCGGCCGTATTTGAGAATCAGCTGCTCGGAATCGACCGCGGCCTCGAGGAACGGACCACCGAAGAGAGGCCAGTGCTCATAATCCACCGGTTTGCCGTCGAGGCGGGGAGTTTGGCCCCACGTGAAATCCATTTTCACGCCGCGCAGCGAGCGAAAAGTGACCTCAGGCATGGGGTCCAGGTGAAATTCGAGCGATAACGCCAGAATCGCTTTTGCGAATGCGCTCAGGTCCGGAAACTCCGAAGCGGCCGCAACTTGAACGACAAACCCGTTCTTCAGATAAGGACTGAACAGGCGGCGGCCTCCACCCTCGATCGGTTTCCACGAATATGGAGTGAGCGGGCGGCATGCGATATAACTCGAACCGCCCGCGCGCATAAAGATCCAGCCGGATTTATCCTCACGGACTTCGGTCAGGTCTTTCGAGAAAAATCCGTTCACGTGTGGGAATCGGGTATTGCGGGGGATGTTGTACAGAACGATCAGGGCGTCCTGGTCCTGTACGATTTTTTCGTAAGGCGAGCCGCCGAGAAGCTTACCAGGAGAGTCGTAGGTCTTTTTCGACTTTGCCACGCTCTCCGCTGCGCCATCGGGATTGAAAACAAAGTAAGTCTGGAGCTCTTGGAGGGAAGAGTATGGATGATTCGTGAAGAAAGTATTCTGAACGCCCCGAGGATCCGGGACAGACCAGGTAACATCCCATGAATGCTCCTGGATCGGCTGGAGAATGCCGCCCTGATCGGAGCCGATGGCATATTCGCGGCGAACGTAAGTAATCTTGTACACCGGACCATTTAGCTCGTCGTTGAATCGCCAGCGATTGCGGGTTCGCTTGCGCTCGATGTGGGTGTAGGGCTTCGACCGGTCAGTCCCAATACGCTTCAGAATCTCCGGCGGCTCGTAACCGCTGGCTACGGAATAATAGAGCGCATAGTTGTCCGGAAGCGGGAGGGGCCGGCCGACGCCAAACCAGAGCCATCCAAAGTCACTGGATACGCCGTTCCAGCGCTCCACAAGTTGCTGCTCGTAAATTCGCGAATGCGCGCCAACATAGAGTCCATCCAGATTCTCCGGCGCGTAATCGGCGATCAGATAATCGAGCATCATCCGCGCGCGTTTTTTCATGGCGGGATCTTTGGCCCACTCGGCGAGGTAAGACATGGGGAGAAGATAGACACCCATGTAATGGGGCGAATCATATTCGCCCTGGCCGCGAGTGGTCGTCAGTTTCACCCAGGATTCGATCCATTCGCGGGCCTCTTCGAAATTCTCTTCCGACGATTTCCCGGTATACCAGGAGTCGGCCGGCTGATCGGCCCAGAGCTGCGAGACCAGATAGAGACTTGTGTAGTAAAGGAGAAAGTGATTCTCGGTGTCTCCCCTGTACGGCATGTAAGTCTTCCATGCATTGCGCAGGGCCGCACGTGCCGATGGCGTAAGCTGCCCCCGATCGAGATAGGCGATCGCCGTAACTGGAAACATCCAGAACATGTCGCCGGTCGGACCGGCATTGAGTAACTGCTCGAGTTTCTGCGAGCACCACGCCGGATCTTCCCGTCGCCAGAGCTTTGCGGCAATTTCAGCGTAGCCGTAATCGCCGGGCCCTTTGAAATGAGCGTAGGCGTCGATGATGGCTAGCCTGCGCTCGTTGAACGAAGGCTTCGGCGCGGCCAGGGCGATAGAGGCGGCAATCAGCGCGAGGAGGGCTGATCTCACTGGCCGCCGGCTCCCGGAACGAAGCGCATATGATTCACGACGCTGCCCTCGAGGCCCTCTTTCGACCAGTGTTTACCGGCATCTTCGGAGACGTAAAGCGCGTCGTCATGAACGCTGAGGTAGACGCGACCGCTGCGGACAGGATCGAAAGCGATGCTGATCGCTTCCGGCACGGGCAAACCGGCGTTTCTGGCGTGCCATGTACGGCCGCCATCGTCTGAGAACACAGCGCCCGGCCCCCAACCGGCGACTGCGACGCGATCGGCGTTCGTGGGGTCCCAGGCAATGTCATACAAAGTGGCGCCCACGCCTGCGCGGCCCACGTTCTCGAACGTTTGTGCGCAATCGTGGGATGCAAAGATTCCGCCGCCCTGCGTGGTCGCGAGCCATTCACAGGGACGATGCGGAGACTGTTCGATGCGGGTGATCTGGAATCCGGCTGCGCCCGCGATGCGCCAGGTTCGGCCCTGATCTTCGCTGCGAAAAATGCCTTCTTCGCCGCCCGAAACCAGCATGCCTCCGGGACGCCTGTCGACGCGGATGACCTGAGTGAATCTGCGATGGAGCGAGGCGCCGATTTCGCGCCAGTGCACGCCGCCATCGCGCGTCATTTGAATGCCATGACTATGCGCAAAGTAAATCACGCCGCGCAAGTTTCGATCGACCGACACGTCGCGCAGTTCAGTTACGTCGCTTCCGGTAAGAATTCGCCAGTTTTGGCCGTAATTCAAACCTCGAATCAGCCCATTGCCTGCGGCCATATAAATGGTTGAAGGGACCGCCGGGTCATAATCGACCGCGAAAATAAACGGATGGTTGAATCCCTCGTGTTTCCACGACCCATCCGCCAGCATGCGAAATAATCCGCTCGGAGGCAGTTTCGCGCCCACGACATACTCGCGGGTTTCCGTCATCGCAGCATAAAGCGTGTACTGCGCATGCAAGCTGAGAGGCAGCAGAGCGAATACCAGCCAGCGCATCTCGCTAATATCTCACGTACCCCAGGTACGCACTCCAGGTACGATTGACCTGCTCATGGCGAACGGGTAGAATCTCTCCAATCTCAATCCGAGTATGTCCCTGCAATTTCATTGGAACGGCTGGCAGAACACGCGAGTAGTAGCCATGGCGGCTTTTGTGGCTCTGGCATGTGGCGCGGCCGTCGCCGCCGATCCTGGTTATCACCGCGATGTCGAGCCCATTCTGAAGAAAAACTGCAGCGGATGTCATCAGCCTGCGGTTAAATCTTCCAATCTGGATCTCACGACATATGAAGGCCTCCGGACGGGCGGAAAGCGCGGTCCGGGTTTTGTCGCCGGCTCGCCAGAGATCAGCATCGCGATGAAATTCATTACGGGCGAACTGAAGCCCCAAATGCCGCTAAACGGCACGCCTCTGCCGGCGCAGGACGTAGACACGATCCGGCAGTGGATCAAAGCGGGCGCGAAGGAAGACTCGGTCCATGAGACGACCTCAGCGGAGCCGGGCGTTTATCACCAACCGCCGGTGATTACGGCAATAAGGTTTTCGCCGGATGGCAAATTCCTCGCCGTTGGCGGGAACGGCGAGGTGCTTCTGCACAAAACCGATGGCAGCGGAATCGTGAAGCGGCTGCCGGGCAAGGCCGAGCGGATTTTGTCGATTGCGTTTTCCGCCGACGGCAGGATTATGGTCGCTGGCGGCGGAACGCCGGCTCAACTGGGCGAGATCCAGATCTGGGATGTGGCCGAAGGGAAACTGCTGCGTTCAATCGAAGTCTCCAAAGATACGGTGTTTGGCGCGTCGGTTTCCGCGGACGGAAAGAAAGTTGTTGTCGGGTGTACGGACAACACCGTGCGTGCGTTTGACACGGAGACCGGCAAGGAGCTTTATAAGGTAGCCAGCCACGAGAACTGGCCGCTCGGCACTATCTTCGGCGTGGACTCTAAACGCGTGGTTTCCGTGGGTCGCGATCGCGCGGCCAAGCTGATCGATGCAAACGCAGGCCAGTTTTTGGAAAACATCAACCAGATGCGGGGTGAACTGGGCGCCGTCGCGAGGCATCCAAAGAAGGATGAGATCGTGATCGGCGGCGATGACCGCATTCCGTACGTCTATTTGATGGACCGCCCGCGAAATATGAAGGTGGGCGAAGAGGCGACGCTCGTGCGGCAGCTCGAGGCGCAGGAGGGCGCGATTTTTGCGCTCGACTGGTCGCCGGACGGAACCCGCATCGCGGTCGCTGGTGCGGCGCCTGAAGTGAATCTGTATGACGCGGATTCAGGCGCTCTCGCAGGCGCGTGCAAAGGGCATTCGGCGGGCATCTATACCGTTGCGTTTTCGCCGGATGGAAAAACTCTGGCAACAGGGGGATTCGACGGCGAGGTGAGGCTTTATAACGTCTCCGGCTGCGCTCTGCAAAAGGCTTTCGTGCCGGTCCCAATCGCGCAGACGGTGGCCGCAAACGGGGGCGCCCGATGAAGTTGAAGCTGTTGGTGTTTTTTGCCGGGGCGATGGTGTTGTCCGCGGAGCCTCTGATCACGGATCTCCAGCCGCGCGGCGTCCAAAAAGGACGGCCTTTCACGCTGACGGTGGCGGGCAGAAATCTTGGCGAAGGAGCGAAGATCTGGTCCACAATGCCGGCTTCATTCACGCCGCTTGCTCCCGAGAAGAACGCGACGATGGCGCCGGGCGGGTACGCGTCTTTTCTGGTCGAGCCGAAGGGTGATGTTCCGGTTGGCGTGTACCCGATCCGGGTCGAGACGCCGGAGGGCATCTCCAACATTCAACTGTTCGCGGTCGGATCGTTCCCGGAGTCCATGGAGGATGAATCACGGCCAGGCGCGCTGCCGAACAGCAATGACACGATCGAATCCGCGCAGTCTCTGCCCTCGGCGCCGTTCACGCTGAACGGAACCTTGCGGGGCGCTGAGCGCGATGTGTACCGCTACAGCGCCCGGAAGGGCGAGAAACGGGTGTTTGAGATCGAGGCCCGGCGCTGCGGTTCGGCTATCGATCCCGTGATCGAGATTCTGGATCAATCCGGTAAGCCGATCGCGAAAAGCGAAGACGCGCCCATGCTGGAGCTTGACGCGCGAACCGAAGTAACCTTCCCGCGCGATGGTTACTACTACGTTGTGGTGCACGACGCGCGCTTTTCGACGCAGATGGCCAACTTCTATCGGTTGAAAGTCGGCTCCTATCCGTACATCACCGACCTTTTCCCGCTCGGCGGACGGCGCGGCGAAGTGACGCAGGTTTCGTTCGGAACCGAGAAGGCGCCGGCGGATCTGAGGAACATCGCCAAAGACGCGACCGAGACCTTTATTAATGCGCCGGGCAGCGCGACTTTGCCGGTGCTGTTTGCCGTAGGAGACGATCCGGAAGTCATGGAGCCGGTGAATGAGGCTGTTCCAGCGCCTGCGACGATTAACGGCCGGCTTTCGAAGCCCGGAGAAGTGGATCGCTACAAGCTGCGCGTAACTCCGGGAGAACCGCTGATCCTGCGGATGGAGGCGCGTGAACTCGGCACGTCGAAGCTGATGGCCGTGATTACGGTCCTCGACGCAAACGGGAAGCAACTGGGGCGGTCGGGCGATGAGCCGCTGGCGGAAGATGTGTACAACGTCAATACCAGCCGGACGGCCGGCGATCCGATTTTGCGCGTGCAGGCTCCGAAGGACGCGACGGAGTTGACGGTCACTGTGGAAGACCTTGCGCTGCGCGGAGGGCCGAACTACGCGTACCGACTGAACGTCAGGCAACTCCCGCAGGACTTCCGGCTCGTCCTGAACACGCCTTATGTAAACGTGCCGGCTGGCGGCTCCGTCGCGGTCCCCGTGACCGTGCAGCGGCAGGGCTATGACGGCGAGATTCAGTTGCAGATTGCCAACGCGCCGAAAGGGCTGAAGGTGGAAGGCGGCTTTGTGGTTGCGGGGCAACCGATAAAGCAGACTCCGCAGAACCACTTCAGCCGGGGCGTCCTGGTTCTGACTGCGGAACCGGGCGCATCGATCGAGGCGACTGATCTGGAAGTTCGCGGCGTGGCAAAGCTGCCGGATGGATCGGAATTGGCTCGAACGGCGGAAGGCCCCGGCATGATGGTGAGCGTTGCTGGCACGACGCAGCAGGGGTCTGTGGACCGGCAGCGCCCTCTCACCGCGCCATGGCTCGATCTGAAGCTTCCGGTGGCTCGCACGGCAGCCAAACCCGCAACCCTCGAGGTCAGCCTGGCGGAACGCAAATTAACCGCGGAAGGCGACCAGTTCAAATTCCGATGGAAGTGGAACCCCGTGGAGGCGACCCTTGCTCTTCCGAAGACCGTCTCGGCCGAACTGGTAGGCGCGGGCGACGTCCGGGTGATTGATGCGAAACAGGATACTCAGAATCCCGCGACCGGCACATTCACGTTGACGACCACGAAACTGACACGGGCTTCGAAGTACGACCTGTATATCTCGGGCAAATTGAAGGTCGACGGGCAGGACGAAGAGGTGGTATCGCGCCCGATTCCCGTACAAGTAGAAGAGGTGAAGGCGACCAATGACGCTCAAACTGCTGCTGGCCGTTAGTTTGGCTGCGAGTACGCTGGCAGCGCAGGAACAGGTGACGTTCCTGCGCGATGTGGCCCCCATCCTGAATAAGGTCGGGTGCACCCAGGGGACCTGCCATGGCGCGGCCAAGGGAAAGAACGGTTTCAAGTTGTCGCTGCGCGGATACGATCCGCGCTTCGATTACGAAGCGCTCTTGTACGATCTTTCGGGCCGTCGCTTCAATCGAGCGGATCCGGGCAAAAGCCTCATGCTCCTGAAGCCGATTATGGAGGTGGCGCACGGCGGCGGTCTGCGATTCGAGAAGAACTCCGATTACTACAAGATCATCTATAAATGGATTGCCGAGGGAGTTCCATACGGAGATCCGACAAAGGACTCGGTTGCGGAAATGCAGGTCGAGCCGAAAGACATCTTCATGCAGAAGCCGGACGAGACCGCATCAGTCAAAGTTTCGGTGAAGTTTGCGGATGGTCAGACTCGCGACGTCACTCGCGAGGCATCGATTGAATCGAACGTTCCGAGTGTCGCGCCCGTTGATGTGAAGAGCGCCAGCGTGAAAGGCGAGCGGATAGGTGAAGCGACCCTGATGGTGCGCTACCAGGGGAAATTTTCCATGATTCCGGTAACGGTTCTGAATCCGAAGCCGGGGTTCGCGTGGAAGGCTTTGCCGCAGTACAACTTTATCGATCAGAAGATTGACGCGAAGCTCGAGAAACTGCATATAGCGCCTTCGCCGATTGCCGATGATGCAACGTTCCTGCGGCGCGTATCGCTCGATCTGACGGGTGAAATTCCAACTCCTGCCGTCATTCGCGCATTTGTGGCGGATACGACTCCCACGCATGAGAAACGGGCCCGGATGATCGATCAGTTGATCGCAAGTCCTGCTTATGTCGATCACTGGACCGTGAAGTGGGGCGATTTGCTGCAATCCAACCGCAAGTATCTCGGCGAAAAGGGCGTGTATGAATTCCAGGACTGGATTCACCAGTCCATCGCGTCCAACAAACCCTACGACAAATGGGTGCACGAACTGCTGACGGCGCGCGGAAGCTCTTACGATAATCCAGCCGCGAATTATTTTCGGGTGACGCGCGAAGCCAGGCCGACAATGGAGAAAACCACGCAGGTGTTTCTCGGCGTCCGCATGGTTTGCGCCCAATGCCACGATCACCCGTTCGAACGCTGGACGCAGAGCCAGTATTTCCAGATGTCGGCTTTCTTCTCCGCTGTGGGCTTGCGCGCGGGCTACGAAGTGGGCGAGGAGATTGTCTTCGATCAGCGCGCCGATTATGAAATGAAACATCCGAAGACGGGACGAGTGGTGAAGCCGGTCTTCATGGTGTCGTTGAATAATCCGGCTCCGATTCCGGACAATCAGCGCCGCCGCGATGCGCTTGCCGACTGGGTCACGTCAAAGGACAATCCGTTCTTCGCGAAAGCGATCGCCAATCGCGTGTGGAGTTACTTCTTCGGACGCGGCATTATCGATCCCGTCGACGATATCCGTGCTTCGAATCCGCCCGCGAACCCGGCCCTGCTGGACGCGCTGACGAAGGACGTCATCGATCACAATTTCGATCTGCAGCACCTGATGCGAACCATCGCCAATTCGCGCGCCTACCAGACTTCTTTTGTTCCGAACGAATGGAACGCGAAGGATCGCGACAACTTTTCCCGCGCTTATCCGAGACGCCTGACTGCCGAAGAACTGATGGACGCTGTGTCTACGGCAGCGGGCGTACGGCCTGCATTCGCCGGAACGCCGGAAGATACGGATGCGCAGCAGATCGTGGACCCGCATGTTGGGGAGGAAGGTTTTCTCGACGTCTTCGGGCGTCCGGTGCGCGAAACCTCCTGCGAATGCGAACGGCGATCGGATTTCAGCCTGCCGCAGGCGCTGAATCTGGTGAATGGGGTGACCATCTCCGACGCAGTCGCCGATCCGAAAGGCCGAGTGGCCAAACTCGTTCTGAGCGGCAAGGACGATAAAGCCATGGTCGAGGAGCTTTATCTCGCCGCGCTGGGCCGGTTCCCGGATGCGCAGGAGAGCGATCGCGGCGTGAAGTATCTGGCGGGCGGCGCGAAGGCGAGCCGCACCCAGGATTTGATGTGGGCGTTATTAAACAGCAAGGGATTCCTGTACCTCTATTAAAGGAGCCGACGAAATGCTTAACATTCCCGGACGCCGCGCATACACCTGCGAAGGCCCGACACGGCGCGAACTGATGCGAATCGGCTCCATCGGCATGATGGGGCTCAGCCTGCCGCATTTCTTTCTCTGGCGCGATCAGGCGAAAGCGGCCGGCGCGGCCAGCAAATACGCGGGCGCCAAAGGATGGGAATCGGCGAAGAGCGTCATCATGGTGTTCCTGCAGGGCGGCCCGTCCCACATCGATATCTGGGATCCGAAGCCCGACGCGCCTGCGAACATTCGCGGCGAGTTCAAGCCGATCAAGACAAAGATCACGGGAACTTACGTCAGCGAACACATGCCGATGATGGCGCAGCATCTGGATAAGGCTACGCTGATCCGGTCCATGAGCTACACGCCAAACGGCCTTTTCAACCATACTGCGGCGATCTATCAGATGCTGACGGGCTATTCGCCGGATAAGGTCTCGCCGTCGGGGCAGCTTGAACCGCCGTCGCCTGCCGACTTCCCAACCGCCGGCAGCCAGGTATCGAAAATCAGGCCGCCGAAAGATCCGGTACTGCCGTTCGTAGAGTTGCCGCGCCCGCTGCAGGAATCGGGCATTATCGGGAAGGGCGGCTCGGCCGGTTTTCTCGGCAAGGCGTACGATCCCTATCGCATGTATCAGGATCCCGCTAAACCGGTGAAGCTGGAGGATCTCGCTTTGCGCAAGGAGGTGGGCCAGGAGCGTTTGAAAGATCGCTTCGAGCTGCTGAAGGGCATCAACGCCTCCATGCCCGACCTCGAAAAAACGCTAAACGAGTTCGCCGTTGATGAATATTACGGCAAGGCGTACGACCTTGTTCTTTCAGGCAAGGCGCGCGACGCGATGGATCTCGAAAAGGAAGATCCGAAAATGCGCGAGCGGTATGGCATGCATACCTTCGGGCAGAGCCTTCTGATGGCAAGACGTCTGATCGAAGCTGGAACGAAATTTGTTCAGGTGAACTGGCCTTCGGTGGCGAACGGCGACCCGGAAACTACCGCGTGGGACACGCACTCCGCCAATTTCAGCCCACTTAAGAACCTGCACTGCCCGAAGCTGGATCGCGGACTTTCCGCGTTGCTGGAGGATATGGATCAGCGCGGCCTGTTGAAAGAGACGATCGTGGTTGCGGTCGGCGAGTTCGGCCGAAGTCCACGGCTGGGCGTTTCAACGTCAGGCAATTCGAATTCGCCCGATGGCCGCGATCACTGGCCGTATTGCTACAGCGCGGTGGTGGCGGGCGCAGGCATTGCGCGCGGGATGCAGTATGGCGAATCGGACGCGACGGCCTCCTCGCCCAAAGAGAAGCCGGTGCAGCCGGCCGATCTGCTGGCGACGGTTTATTATTCGCTCGGCATCGACCCGGATATGGAGATCCGCAATCACCTGAACCAGCCGCGTGAGCTGGTGAAGGGCAAGCCCGTCGCCGATCTCTGGGCTTAAAAGCGTCGGCCCCGGCATACGGTTGTTCGACAACTGTCGCGATCGAGCGGCATTGCATATGATGGACGCATGAATTTCGGATGCGGTCGGGGATTTCGCGCCTGTACGAAACTGATCGGGCTGGCGTTCATTCCGGGCCTGGCGCTTGCCGCGCCGGCGGCTCCGCTCAATTACGACCGCGACGTTCGCCCGATTCTCTCCGAAAATTGTTTTCCCTGCCATGGCCAGGATGGCAAGAAGCGAATGGCTGGCCTGCGGCTCGATTCAGTCGAAGGCGCGACGGCAGACCGCGGCGGCCGTGTAGCGCTGTCCCCCGGCAAACCCGAATCGAGCGAAATCTACAGGCGGATCACCAACCCGGACAAAGCCCGGCGCATGCCGCCCGCATTCTCGAATCGCACATTGAACGCGGAGCAGATCGCTGTCATCAAACGATGGATCGAAGAAGGCGGCAAATACACGCCGCACTGGTCCTTTGTGCCGCCGGTCCGGCCCGCTCTGCCGCATGTCTCAAATCCGGCGTGGATCCGGCAACCGATCGACGGTTTCGTTCTCCAGCGCCTGGACGCGGAAGGCCTGAAGCCGAGTCCCGAGGCCGCTCCGGAAAAGTGGTTGCGCCGTGTGACGCTCGATCTCACCGGACTGCCGCCATCGCTGGCCGAACTCGATGCATTTCCGAAAGAAGTGAAGGCTCACGGCGAAGCGGCGTATATTCGCGCGGTTGACCGCCTCCTTGCCTCACCAGCCTACGGGGAGCGAATGACGATGGACTGGCTGGATGTGGCCCGTTACGCGGATACGCACGGATTCAATAACGATGCCGAACGTTCCATGTGGCGGTGGCGTGATTGGGTGATCAAAAGCTTCAACGACAACACGCCGTACAACCGGTTCATCACGGAGCAACTGGCGGGCGATCTGCTGCCGAACGCCACACTCGATCAGAAAATCGCGACCGGTTTCAATCGGAACCATGTCATCAATTCCGAAGGCGGCATCATTGAAGAGGAATACCGCGTAGAGTACGTCACCGATCGCGTGCGCACGCTCGGCATGGCGTGGCTGGGTCTTACGCTCGAATGCGCCCACTGCCACGATCACAAATTCGACCCGATTACGCAGCGGGATCACTATCGCTTCTATGCCTTCTTCAACAATGTTCCGGAGATCGGCGAGGATGGACGCGTCGCCAATGCCGTCCCGATCATTTCGGCGCCAACCACGGAACAGCAGCAGAAGATGAAGTCGCTCGAATCCCGAATCGACCGGCTCACGGCGGAGATCGAGCGGCGCGAGAAATCCTGGCGGCTCCGGGAGGCCGATATTCAGAAGACGGTTCAGGCGGCCGAAAGGGCG
>Ga0308176_10001724_pt1 | contig 13756 bp, 12 predicted proteins | sample PhyCR2_3_FD_203890 | JGI IMG/M metagenome (GOLD analysis project Ga0308176, IMG submission 203890) | Soil microbial communities from UC Gill Tract Community Farm, Albany, California, United States - DLSLS.C.R2 | ecosystem: Environmental > Terrestrial > Soil > Agricultural land | place: USA...
GCCACGCAGGGGAACGCCGTCGGCGGCGGGACCGCGGGTGTCGTTCGGCTTCAACCTGCCCAAGATCCCGGGGCAGGGCGAGGACTCCGACCCGGTCGTGCGGCACGGCCGGGAGCTCGGCCTGGTCGCCGTGTTCGACGGGATGGGTGGCGCCGGCGGCACGACGTACGAGACCCCGGACGGTCCGCGCACCGGCGCCTACCTGGCGTCCCGGGTCGCTCGCGACGTGGTCGAGCAGCGGATGGTCGCGCTGCTCGACCCGGAGTGGAACCTGGACGGCACGGCGGCCGCGCAGGATCTGCAGCGGTCGGTGCGCTCGGCACTGCAGGAGCGGCTGGCCGGCCTGAAGGCGCCCGCCAGCGGCCTGCGCTCCCGGCTGCTGCGGGCGCTGCCCACCACGATGGCGTTGGCCGGCCTGCAGCGCCAGGAGCCGAGCGGCGACCGGTGGACCTGCCATCTGCTGTGGGCCGGCGACTCCCGGGTGTACGTCTTCGAGCCCGATTCAGGCGCCCGGCAGCTGACGGTCGACGACATCCGCGACCACGGGGACGCCATGGCCAACCTGAGGGAGGACTCGGTGGTGAGCAACGCGATGTCCGCCGACACCGAGTTCGCGGTCCATCACCGCCAGGTCGAGCTGACCGCGCCGTACCTGGTGATCGCGGCCACCGACGGCTGCTTCGGCTACCTGCCCTCGCCGATGCACTTCGAGCACCTCGTCCTCGCGGCGCTCCGGGACGCCCGGGACATCGACACGTGGTCGACGTCGGTGCGGGCAGCGGTGAGCGCTGTCGCCGGCGACGACGCCGCGATGGCCACCCTCGGCGTCGGCGCCGACCTGGACGGCTTCCGGACGTTGTTCGCCCGGCGCACCACCGAGCTCGAACAGCGCTGGATCACGCCGCTGGACGACCTCGACACCGAGCTGCGAGAGCAAGAGCGCAAGCTCGCCGAAGTGCGCGCCGCCCGACGCGAGCGACAGGCGCAGCTGTGGGCGGCGTACAAGCCGGGCTACGAGGAGTACCTGTGACCAGCACCTCGGCCACGGACGTCCTCAGGGCGGGCGACACGGTCGGCGGCTACCGGCTGCTGGAGGACTTCCGCGTCGTCGGCGCGGGGTTGAGCGAGTGGACCTTCGCCGAGCGTGACGGCAGGACCTACTTCATCAAGCGGTTCCTGTCCCCGACCTATCCCGACGACGCCGCGCCGGGCAGTGCCAAGACCAAGGCGCGCAAGCGGGCCCGGTGTGCCGCGTTCGAGGCCCACCACCGCGGGATCCAGGCAGCGATGGCGCCCCTGACCAGCTACGGCGGGAACCTCATCGCGACCCTGGACTTCTTCCGCTACGGCGCGAAGTACTACAAGGTGACCGAGAAGGTCGACCTCGCCGGCCTTGGTACGAGCGACGTCGCGAGGCTGGGCTTCCCCGCGCAGCTGGTGCTGCTCAAGACCGTCGCGCACAGCCTGAAGATCCTTCACGACCTGGACATCGTGCACAGCGACCTCAAGCCGAGCAACGTACTGATCAAGCGCACCGAGCTCGGGTACACGACCAAGCTCATCGACTTCGACAGCTCCTACGTGGTCGGCAAGCCTCCGCCGCCGGAGGAGATCGTCGGCACGATGAACTACTACTCCCCCGAACTGGTCAGCTACATCCAGGGCACCGGGAACGCCGCCGACCTCACCACGGCCTCCGACATGTTCGCACTCGGCCTGATCTACTCCGAATACCTCACCGGCGCCCTGCCGACGTTCGACCCGGCGCACCACGAAGCCGCGATCGCCGTGCTGAACGGCAGCCAGCTCCGCCTCCCGCCGGGACGCGCACCGGCCCCGGTCGTCGAGCTGGTCGAGCGGATGCTGCTGGCCGACCACCGGGCCCGCCCGACTGTCGGCGAGGTCCACGCCACCCTGATGGGACTGCGCAGCGAGACACCGACGACCGGCCGCCCGCCGTTCCCGGCCGGGACGGCGACCGTCGGCCGCGCTCCCCGGCGGCTGCGAGGACCAAGCCCCGCACCCGCCCCCCGCCCGACCACCGGGATGTCGCGGGCCGGCCGCACCACCGCCGCGCCCGACCGCGCCGTGCCGTCGCATCCTTCGGCCCTGCGGGGCAAGGGGTTGCGGATCCGCTCCGACGCGACCCGACCCAGCGCACCGGAACCCGCGCCCGGACCCGCGCCCGGACCCGCGCCCGGACCCGCGGCCGGACCCGCGGCCGGAGAACCGGCGAGCGGATCGCCGGCCGCGGACCGTGGCCGGGCGTTGCTCGGCAAGCTGATCCGCAGGATCGAGGAGCGACGGTCTCGATGAGTGCGCTGTGGAAGTGTGCGGTCTGCGAGGCCGTCAACCAGGGCGGCCGATACTGCTCGGCCTGCGGCGCCCCACTCACGCGCACCTCGGCCGCCGCCACCGCCATCCGCGGTCGTATCACCCCAGCGCCTCCGCCCCCGCCGGTCGAGCCGCTGCCCGAGCCGGTCCGCCGGGCGATCAACCGCGAACCGGTCGACGAGTCGGAATGGCCCTACGACGACACGAACTGGACGATCGTCCCACTGCCCGGCGGCTGCCTGTTCACCGGCACCCCACGTCGGCGCCGGCTGTGACGGCTCTACCGCATCGCGAGGCGCGTCCACGAGAGCGTCGCCATCGGCTACGTCGGGAAAGGCTTCCGGCCCTCGCCGGTCCTCGCCGGTCTGGAACCTTCCACCGGACTTGCGTAGCGATCTTGGTGGCCGTGCACTGCAGAGCAGCGATCGAACGCCACGTCCGTTCCCCGCCAGCGAACGTGGCCGGCCACCTCAGAGGATGGCGGCATGACGTGGCAAATCGAGGGCCTCGACGAGGAGAAGCTGGCTGAGGTCCGGAGCTCGGGTCGTGATCACGGCGGGAACGCGGTGGAGGCGTTCGTCGACCAGGACGGTGGCTGGCCGTTGCGGTGCTGCCTGCGCGACTCGAAGGCCGGCGATGAGCTGGCGATCGTGGCATGGAACCCCTTTCCCTGGAGCGGACCGTATGCCGAAGTCGGCCCGGTGGTGATCCACGCGAGCGGGTGCGAGGACCGGCACCTCGGCGACCGCGTACCCGACCAGTTCCGCGGACGCGCGCAGATCCTCCGCCCGTATGGCCACGACCGGCGGATCGCCTACGACCTCATCCGCCACCTGCGTCCCGACGACGACCTCGACGCGGCGATCGCGGAGCTGCTGGCCAACCCGGATGTGTCGTTCCTCCAGGCCAGGAACGTCATGTCCGGTTGCTACAGCTTCACGGCCATCTCGACCCGGCCAACCGGGTGACGCCGAACGCGACTGCGTTACTGCCTGGCCATGGCGACGCGGAGGCGTTCGTCGGGGTCGATGAAGTGGTCGTTGTCGTCGTCGCCGAGGTCGATCTGGACCCAGTTGATCCTGCCGGTGAAGCGGCTGGTGCTCGCGGTGTAGTCGGAGGTGACCGTGGTGCCGGACTCGTAACCGACGTCGGTGGTCTCGTCGGCCGAGAAGACCATCGGCTGGGTGGCTTCGACCCGGCCGGCGCCGGCCGCGGTGCCGTCGTAGTAGAGGGTGACGCCGCCGCCCTTGGCCAGGCCGCCGCCGTCGTACGCGAACTCCATCCGGACCTGATGGGTGCCGGCCGGGATGGCGGTGTCGGCGGCCGTGGCGAACTCCCGGATGCCGAGCACGTTGTAGGCGAACTTCGCCCTGCCGTCCTTGGCGTAGAAGGCCCAGCCGCCGAACCGGCCGCCCTGCGCGATGATCACACCCTCGGCCCCGGCGGCCGGGACGTCGATCTCGGCGGTCACCGAGAACGACTTGTTCTTGATGCTGACCACACTGTTCTCCGAGAGGCGCCCCATGCCGGGGAAGAACAGCTGTGACTTGCCGTGGATCAGGGTCGGGCGCCCGGCCATCGAGGGTTCGATCCGCTCGGCCGTGCGGTCGTCCATCGGGAGCACGTTGTACTTGGTGGCCTCGATGAGCCAGAGCCGCTGCAGCGTGGCGAGCATCTCGGGCCGGTCGGCGACGAGGTCGTGCGCCTGGCTGTAGTCGCTGCGCCCGTCGTAGAGCTCCCAGACGTCGTCGTCGAACGCCGGCACGGCGCCGCCGACCATGACCCACGGCGTCCGGTGCTTGGTGACCGCGCTCCAGCCTCGGTGGTAGATGCCGCGGTTGCCGAACATCTCGAAATACTGCAGGTCATGACGTTCCGGCGCGTCCGCCCCCTCGAACGTGTACAGCATGCTGGTGCCTTCCATCGGCGACTGCTGCACGCCGTTGACCATCGTCGGCTCCGGCAGGCCGGCGGCTTCCAGGATGGTCGGGGCCACGTCGATGACATGAGTGAACTGCGAGCGGAGCCCGCCGCGCTCGCCGATCCCGTTGGGCCAGTGCACGATCGTGCCGTTGCGGGTGCCGCCCCAGTGCGAGGCCACCTGCTTGGTCCACTGGAACGGTGTGTCCATCGCCCAGGCCCAGCCGACCGAGTAGTGGTTGTAGGAGCTGGGCGAGCCGAACTCGTCCATCTTGCTGATCATGAACTCGGGGGTCTCGAGCGCGGCCATCCCGTTGAAGTTGGCCATCTCGTTGAAGGCACCGTTCAGCGTGCCTTCGGCGGACGCGCCGTTGTCGCCGATGACGTAGTAGACGATCGTGTTGTCCAGGACGCCGAGATCGTCGATGGCGTCGATCAGCCGGCCGACGTGGTGGTCGGTGTGCTCGAGGAAGCCGGCGTAGACCTCCATCTCGCGGGCCAGCACCGGCTTGAGCTCGGCGGGCATGTCGTCCCACGCCGGGATCTCGGCGTGCCGGGTGGTCAGGTCGGCGTCGGCCGGGACGACTCCCAGCTCCTTCTGCCGGGCGAACGTACGCTCACGCTGCACGTCCCAGCCGTCGTCGAACTGCCCGGCGTACCGGTCGGCCCATTCCTTCGGAACGTGGTGCGGGGCGTGCGTCGCGCCCGGCGCGAAGTACACGAAGAACGGCTTGTCCGGCATCAGCGCCTTCTGCTGGCGCACCCAGTTCACCGCTCGATCGGCCAGGTCCTCGGTGAGGTGGTAGCCCTCCTCGGGAGTCGCCGGCGGCTCGACCGGCGTCGTCCCGTCGTACAGCGCCGGATCCCACTGGTTGTTCTCGCCGCCGATGAAACCGTAGAAGGTCTCGAAGCCACCGCCGGCCGACGGCCAGGCGTCGAAGGGCCCCATCGGCGAGGACTGCCACACCGGGACCTCGTGGCACTTGCCGAACTGCGCGGTCGAGTAGCCGTTCAGCTTCAGGGTCATCGCCAACGGCGCCTTTGTGTTCGGGCGCAGCGAGTTGTTGCCCGGGGCCGATGTCGCGGTCTCGGTGATGCTGCCCATCCCGACCGAATGGTGGTTGCGGCCGCTGAGGAGAGCCGCTCGGGTCGGCGCGCACAGCGCCGTGGTGTGGAAGCGGTTGTAGCGCAGACCGCCGGCCGCCAGCCTGTCCGCGGTCGGCGTCCGGCACGGCCCCCCGAAGGTGCTCGCCGCGCCGAAGCCCACATCGTCGAGCAGGACGATCAGCACGTTCGGCGCACCGGCCGGCGGGAGCAACGGCTCGATCGGAGGAAAGACCGTGTCGGGGTCCTTCGCGTCGTAGGTCGTCAGAGCCGGGACCGGCCGGTCGGGAATCGGCAACATCGCCCGCGCATGCCGGTCAGGAGTCATGACTATCCGTCCTCCGGTGGTCTCGTGCCGTCGAGTTCGCCGCCGGGCGGAGGCCCGGTCGAGATCCGTCCGATCACGGTCGCCTGCTGGTCGGCGGCGGTCATCATGCGAGCCGGATGAACACGCTCCGGCCCCACTCCTTCGCGACGGATGACGACAGCAGCCCGTGGTCGCCTCATCGACGCCATGGCCCCGGTCGAACGGCTCCTCACCGCTCAGCTCGTCGAGATCGCCCCGGAGGACCCGACCAGCGGTGCGGCGAGGTTCTGCCTGCAGTCCTACTTCGCCGAGCTCGACACGCGCTTCGCCGACGGGTTCGATCCCGACATGAGCATCCGGGCCGAGGCGGACGACCGAGGCGATCGGGCTCTACCGCTCCTCCGGCTATCGGGAGGTCTCCGCCTTCAACGACGAGGCCTACGCCCACCACTGGCTCGAGAAGGGGCTGACCAGTCGCCACGACGACACGCGGAAGGACCTGAATGAACCGGCAGCATCTGGAGTTCTGCGCGAGCGCGGAGTGGGCCGAGATCGTCGAGACCGAGATCCTGCCCTGGGCGGTCGGTGACCTCGACCTCGGCGACGACGTGCTCGAGGTCGGCTCCGGCCCCGGCCTGACCACCGACGTCCTGCGCCGGCGCGTGCCGCGGCTCACCGCCGTCGAGATCGACCCCGACCTGGCCCGTTCCCTGAAGGAACGGCTGCGTGACAGCAACGTGCAGGTCATCCGGGCCGACGCCACCCGGCTGCCGCTGGAGTCCGGCCGCTTCAGCGCCGCCACGTCGTTCGCGATGCTGCACCACGTTCCGTCCCGGGAGCTGCAGGACGGGCTGCTGGCCGAGCTGTGCCGGGTCCTGCGGCCGGGCGGGCTGCTCGTCGGGAGCGACGCCGTCGACACCGGCGAGCTGGACGAGTTCCACCGCGGCGACACCTACGTGCCGTGCGACCCGGACGAGCTGCCGGGCCGGCTCCGGGCGGCCGGCTACGTCGACGTACGGGTGGAGCTCGGCGACCTGGGCCCGAGCCGTCCCGCGCAGAGCCGCAGGCGGTTCCGCTTCAGCGCTGCGGCGCCCTGAGACGCGAGAGGTTCGGGGGCCGGCTGGCGGAGTCCTGGCCCTCGACGGGAGTCAGCGGAGTCTGGTGTAGACCTGCAGCACGACGCCGGACCGGAACGACCTGCATTCGGTCAGCGAGAGCGCCTGCGGCGTCATGCCATCGGGCATCAGGTTGCGGCCGCGGCTGGTGAGCACCGGGTACACGAACAGCCGGTACTCGTCGACCAGGTCAGCGCGCATGAGCGTGTGCACCACGCTGATGCTGCCGGTCACACCGAGGTCGCCACCGTCGCCGCCGGCCTTGAGGGACGCGACCTCGTCTTCGAGGCCACCCGGCAGCACAGTGCTGTTCGACCAGGCGGGATCCGTCATCGTCGAGGACACGACATACTTGGGCACCCTGTTCAAGTGCGCCGAGCTGCCGGACGCGTCGTCGGTCTGCCGCGGCCAGTATCCGCGGAAGTCCTCGAAGGTCTTCCGTCCCAACAACAACGCCTCCTCGCTCGCCATCTGCTCGCCCATCACCGCGAACAGATCGTCCGCGTCGCCTTGATCGGCGGGATCGAACCAGTCGTCGACGAACTCGATCACCCCGTTCGCGCTGATGTTCTCGGTCACCACGAGCCGTCGACTGCCAGACATATCAGGCCACTCCTCGCGCGATACCCGGTATCGGATCCAACCAGCTGGAGTATCCAGCCGGAGCCGCTGAGTGCGTGTCCGGCTCGGGTCGTGTCAGCTCGCGACCTGACCCCCCGGCGGAGTGGCTGGCGGTCGTGGTGCAACAACACGAGCCGCATCAGCAGGCTGACGGCTGACACCACCACCCCGGAATGACCCGGCGTTCAGTATTGACTGAGAGTATACTCCCAGTGTAGTCTCGCGACGTGAGCGTTCCCATCACCCTCCTCGGACTGCTGGAGCGCGAGCCGAGCTACGGATACGACCTGAAGCGGGACTACGACGCCCACTTCGGATGGGGCCGGTCCCTGCCGTTCGGGCAGGTGTACGCGACCCTCGCCCGGTTGGCCCGGGACGGCAAGGTGTCCGCCGCCACCGTGGAACCGGGGGCGGGACCGGACCGGAAGCGCTACGCCATCACCGAGCTGGGGACCAGCGAGGTGCACGAGTGGCTGAGGACGCCGATCGAGCCCGAGCCCCATCTGCAGACGCTGCTGTTCACCAAGGTAGTCCTCGCACTGATCCTGGGTCGGTCGGCGCGGACCTACCTCGATACCCAGCGCGCCGCCCATATGGAGCGGATGAGGCAGCTGACCGAGCTGCGGCGGACGGCGGGCTCCGTCGAGGCCCTGCTCGCCGACCACGGCCTGTTCCACCTGGAGGCCGACCTGCGCTGGATCGACCTGACCGAGGCGCGGCTCACCTCGGTCGCCAAGGCGATCAAGGCCTGAGGAGGTGCCGCCGTGAGCATCGGGACCCTCGGCCGCGACCGATCCGCCAGCCCCATGGTGGAGGGCCGCTGCCTGGTCAAGTCGTTCGGGCGGACGCCCGCTCTGAACGGTGCCAGCGTGGCGGTGGCAGCGGGCGAGATTGTCGCCGTCATGGGCCCGAGTGGCTCGGGCAAGTCCACGCTCCTGCACTGCCTGGCCGGGATATTCACGCCCGACGCTGGTGAGGTGCACGTCGACGGGCGGCGCACCGACCGCCTCGGCGAGACCAGACGCAGCGAGATGCGCCGAACGGACTTCGGCTTCGTGTTCCAGTTCGGCCAGCTCGTGCCCGAGCTCACCGTCGAGGACAACATCGCCCTGCCCCTCCTGCTCGGCGGCAAGACGCGCCGGTACGCCTATGCGACCGCGCGCTCCTGGTTGCCCCGGTTGGAGCTGGACGGTCTCGGGCGCCGGCGGACGGGCGAGGTGTCGGGCGGCGAGGCGCAGCGGGTCGCGATGGCCCGCGCCCTGGTGCACCATCCGAAGATCCTCTTCGCCGACGAGCCCACCGGTTCGCTCGACTCGCTCACCGGTGAGCACGTCATGGAGCTGCTGGCTGACCTCACCCGGGCGGAGGGAACCACCGTCGTCCTGGTCACCCACGAGCCCCGGGTGGCCGCCTATGCCGACCGCATGGTGCTGGTTCGCGACGGCAACGTGACCGTCGCCGAGCCGCCGCACGCCCAGTCCCACCCGGCCGACGGGTCCGCCGGCCGGCGGCGGCCTCCCTCGCTGGCCCGCTGATGTACCGGCTCGGCCTGCGGCTGGTCGCCAGGAGCGGCCGGGAGGCCCTCCTGCGCCTCGCAGTGACATCGCTGGCCGTCGGGGTAGGGGTGGCGATACTGCTCGCCGTTCTCGCCGAGTTCCACGCCTTCCAGGCGACCAGCAACCGGCCGTCGTGGGAGTCCACCCAGGGGACACCGGTGTCGACGCCGACGGCCGCTCCGGGGGCCGAGCTCTGGAACTACTCGGAGAACATCTACCGGGGTCGCTTCATCGAGCAACTCGACGTGGCCGCGCTGGGACCGGCGGCCCCGCTGATACCGGGCCTTCCTCGCCTCCCGCCGGAGGGGCAGTTCTACGCGTCGCCGGCCTTGTCCCGACTGTTGACGGCCGTCCCCGGCGACGAGCTGGGCGAGCGCTTCCCCGCGGCAGGCCGGCCTGCTGGGTGACGCGGCGCTGTCCGGGCCCGATGAACTGGCGATCGTGGTGGGGCACTCGCCGTCGCGGCTGGCCGCCGTCCCCGGAACGGTCGCGGTGAGCCGGATCGCGACCGCCCCGCAGCTGATGGGAACCACGAACCTCTACCGCCTGGGTTTCGGCATCGCGGCCGTCGTCATCCTGTTCCCGCTCATGATCCTCATCAATACCGCCACCCGCCTCGCGGCCACCCGGCGCGAGGAGCGCCTGGCCGCCCTGCGGCTCGTGGGCGCGACGCCCCGGCAGGTCACGGTGATCGCATCGGTGGATGCGGTCGTCGCCGCCTCGGCCGGTGTTCTGATCGGTGTGCTCGGATTCCTGGCGATCCGGCCGCTGCTGGAGTCGATCTCGTTCTCGGGGGTGCGGTTCTTCGGCTACACGGTGACCCCGACGCTGTGGGGATACCTGGGCATGATCGTGCTGGTGCCGCTGCTCGCCACCGCCAGCTCCCTGGTCTCGCTGCGCCGGGTGTGGATCAGCCCGCTCGGGGTCAGCCGCCGGACGACCCCCCGTCCACCGGGCTGGTGGCGGGTGCTGCCGATCGTCGTCGGGATACCGCTGTTCATCGCACCGGTGGTCAACAACCCCGGCAATCCGGACGGCACTCGCGCCCTCGTCGGGCTCTTCCTCATCATGGCCGGGCTGGTGCTGGGTGGGTCGTGGCTGACCATGCAGACCTCGCGCGTGCTCGCCCGGACGGCGCGAGGCCCGTCTGCCCTGCTGGCTGCCCGCAGGCTCGCCGACAACCCCAAGGGGCGCGTTCCGAGCCTCATCCGGACTTGTCCTTGCCGTGTTCGTCGGAAGCCTCCTCGCCTGCATCGTTCCCGCCTTCACCGCCGCCCAGTCACAAGGGGCGGCCGCCCAGCTCTCGACCGTGTTGAGAGTCCCGTTGGGCAACGGGCCGGGCTCGGCCGGGCTCGATCCGAAGACGGGCGGTCAGCTCGTCTCCGCTCTCGACTCGCAGGCGGGGGTGAGCGTCGTCCCCGTCTACGCTGACCCGGCACTCGGCCCTGCCGACTCGGTTGTCAGCTGCTCCGCCATCCGGGCGCTGCCCGCGCTGGGCTCCTGTGCGCCGGGAGTCGCGGCGGTGCGGGCGGGCCTCGGCGATCTGATCGCCACCGACAACCCCATCTTCTTCAACGAGGACCTGCCCGCCGTCAGCCACTCGAGTCGCCCGGCCACCACGAGCTTGTCGGGTCTCGACGTGAGCGCTCTGATGGTGAAGACCGACAGTCCCGACACCCTGGAACGGGCACGGACGTACCTGACGCGCTTCGAGGCCACCTCGACCGGGAGGGCGCCGGGCCTTGCCAAGGCAGGAGCAGGCGCGCTCAGCGCATGGCAAATGGGAGCCATCGAACCGGAGACCTTCGGCGAGGTGGCCCAGATCCGGACCAACGACGACAAGAACATCGAGCGGGTCGTGCTGGCCATCGTGGCATTGACCCTTGTCGTGGCCGGCTGCAGCCTGGCGGTGGGTGTGGCGGGCAGCATGCTCGACCGCAAGCGGCCCTTCACCCTGCTGCGGCTGTCGGGAACACCGGTGAAGGCCCTCAGACGGGTCGTCCTGCTGGAGTCGATCGCGCCCCTGGTCGGCGCCACGGTCGTGGCCGCCGGAGTGGCGATCGCCATCGCGGAGCCTCCGCTGCGGGCGCTGTTCGCCGCGAACCTCGGCGAGCATCAGGACTTCGCCCGGGCCGCCCACCCCGACCTCGGTTACTACCTGACCATGGTCGGCGGGTTGGCCCTGTCGGCGGTGATCGTGCTGGCGGCGATGCCGTTGCTGAACCGCATCACCCGGCCGGAGAACGCGAGGTTCGAATAGCCACCACCGGCCACGGCCGGCGACGAGATTTCCTGCTCCGGTCGGGACAGGGCGTGACGCAACCGGCAGCCGTGCTTACTGTGGAGGGTGCCGGTCGGTGACACAGCCTGGAACGAGTGACGAAGCGGGAAGACGCGCGACGCGGTGCCCTGTCTGCTGTAGGCCCAGCCGCGACCGGCGCGGACCGGCATGCCGTCGGGCGTGGTGACGGACCAGGGACGGGTTCTCCACCAACAGGGACGGGTTCTCCACCATGACGGATCTGCATCGGCTCGAGCCCACGCCGGCGAGCCCGGGTAGCGCCACCGTGCGCGCTGCCTGGGAACGGTTCGTGCAGGGCGAGGATCAAGTGCCGGGTGTCCGGCCCGTGGTGGCGATCTCCTGGCATCGCTCCCGCGAGCAGTACCGGGTCGACCCGCACCTGACCGAGGCACCGGTAGCCGTCGCGAAGCCCGACCACACACCCGAACACGATGTCGTCTTCGCCGAGCTCGGGTATCGGGCCGCGTCGGTGGCACATGAGGTGAGCAACCTCGCCGGCGTCGTCACCGTCACCGATGCCACCGGCCGGATCCTGGCCGAGTGGGGCGACCAGGCCACGCTCGCCAGAGCCAAGGACTCCAGTCTGGCCCCCTGGTTCTGTTGGTCGGAGTGCGCGGTCGGCACGAACGGCATGGGCACGGCGCTGGAGGCGCACGGCCCGGTTCCGATCAGGGGCGCGGAACACTGGTGCCAGGCGTTCCACAACTGGGTGTGTGCGGGCGTCGCGGTGCGCGATGTGGTGACGACGGAGCCGATCGCGGTTCTGAACATCTCGTGCTGGCGCAGCCAGCTCCCGGCATCCGCGGGAAGCTGGCTGGCGAAGGCGGTCACCATGGCCCAGCGCACGTTGAAGAGGCACGCCCGCGACAGCGGCGGCGAGCTGGTCGCGGCCTACGCCCAGGCCCGGGCGCACACCGGCGCGGCCCTGGCCGCCGTAGACACCGCGGGCAAGGTCGTGATCGCCGACGACATGGCGAGCGTGCTGATGGGTGTCCCCGCTTCCACCCCGGCCGTCGATCCCACACTGCGCTGGAACCCGGGGTTGCCGGAGCTGATCGCGGCCGCCCGGTATGCCAGCAGGCAGGCCGTGCACAATCCCGACTGGGTCGGCTCGACGCAGATCTTCACCCACCTCGCCGACGAGCCGACATCGATCACCCTCCGACCGGTCTTCTCCTCCGGCCACCTGACCGGAAACCTGATCTCGTTCGGCAACGCCGAGGGAGTGCACTTCCCCAAGGCGGAGGGGTCCGGGCAGACACCGATGCAGCCGCGCCGAGTGGTCGCGATGCGCGACAACCGGATGGTGCTGCTCCGGCTGCCGGAAGTCTCCTTCGCCGAGTCCCACGGGAACGACGTGTGGCTGTCCACCACTCAGGGGCGGCTGCGAGCCGCCGCTCTCAGCCTGGACAAGCTCGACAGCGACCTGGCGGATGCCGGCTTCCTGCGGGTACACCGGCGGTACGTGGTCAACCTCAGCCGCATCCGGGAGATCGAGCGCGGTCTCAAGGGCGAGCTGTCCCTGATGATGGATGACGGGAAGAACGAGATGGTGCCGGTCTCACGGCGGAACGCGCCGGCCCTGCGCCGCGCGCTGGACATCTGAACCCCAGCAGAACGCTGGACATCTGAACCCCAGCAGAACCCGGAAGGATGCCCGTGTCTGACAGCCCGGACGCCAGTGCCGGCGAGCGGAACGACGGAAGCGCCGGCGGCCTCGGCGTCTCCGTCTCGACCGGGCACCGTGGTCCGGCGGTCGGCGGGACCAGCAACCGCGACTGGTGGCCGCACCAGCTCGACCTGGGGATTCTCCGGAGGCACCTGGCCAGCACCGACCCGACGGGCGCGGACTTCGACTACGCCGCGGAGTTCCTGACCGTCGACCTCGACGCCCTGGCCCGGGATGTCGACGAGGTGCTCACGACCTCGCAGGAGTGGTGGCCGGCCGACTTCGGCCACTACGGGCCGCTGGTGATCCGGATGGTCTGGCATTGTGCGGGTACGTACCGCATGGCCGACGGCCGAGGTGGGCCGGCCGCGGGCATGCAGCGCTTCGCGCCGCTGAACAGCTGGCCGGACAACCGCAACCTGGACAGGGCCCGCCGGCTGCTCTGGCCGGTGAAGAAGAAGTACGGCCGGAAGGTCTCCTGGGCGGACCTGATGATCTTCGCGGGCAACCGCGCCCTGACCACGATGGGTTTCACGACCTTCGGCTTCGCCGGCGGCCGTCCGGACGTCTGGGAGCCCGACGAGTCCGTCTACTGGGGTCCCGAGCGGGCGTGGCTCGGCGACGAGCGCCACAGCGGCGTACGGAAGCTGGCGAAGCCGCTGGCGGCCGACCAGATGGGTCTCATCTACGTCAACCCGGAGGGCCCCAACACCGTCCCCGACCCGCTCACCTCGGCCCGGGACATCCGCGAGACGTTCCGGCGGATGGGGATGAACGACGAGGAGACCGTCGCGCTGATCGCGGGCGGGCATACGTTCGGCAAGACCC
>Ga0308176_10001727_pt1 | contig 13731 bp, 12 predicted proteins | sample PhyCR2_3_FD_203890 | JGI IMG/M metagenome (GOLD analysis project Ga0308176, IMG submission 203890) | Soil microbial communities from UC Gill Tract Community Farm, Albany, California, United States - DLSLS.C.R2 | ecosystem: Environmental > Terrestrial > Soil > Agricultural land | place: USA...
TTCGCGCCGATTGCCGGCTCGGCGCGCGCCGCCGGGTTGTGCGGAGCGGCACAGACCACCTACTTCAGCTGCCCGACCGCACGGCACCGGGCGATCGCCCTGTGCGGCGCGGTTCCCACCGCGCTGAAGTACCGCTACGGCACCCCGTCCCGGATCGAACTGGCCTTTCCCGCGAATGCGGCCGACGGCGCCAGCCAGCTCGGTTATGCGCACTACGCGCGCTACCAGGCCGAGCGCACCGAAGTGACTTTCAGCCGCGTGGGCGTCGACTACGCCGTGTTCGACTACACCGAACGGGGCCGCCGCCGCGCGGGCGTGCAGGTCACCACCGCCGACGGCGAGGTGCATGAAGTGGCCTGTGCCGGCGCCATCGAGGGCCGGCTGGATACGCTGGGCACAAACCTGCGTTGCGATCCGGACAACGCGCTCAACGGTGGCCGCTGCCCCTGAGTCGCAACCGCTCGCCGCCTGGCACAAGGGCGGACGCGCGATCATGCGGGCTCCTTTGACACGGATGCGGGTGATTGCCCCGCGCGCCGTGCCAACACCACCCAGCCGGCCACCGGTTGGCCGGCTTCGCGGCGCAGGGCGTCGGTACTGATGCGCAGGTCGTCGAAACCGGCAGCGCCCAGCACGCGCTCGACGTAGCGGCGGGTGTGGCGGTAGCGTCCGCTGGGCGTCAGTTCGACGCGGTCGGCGTCCTCGTCCATCGCCTCCAGCGTGAAGGCGATCCAGCCACCGGGCCGCAGCGATCCGTGCGCGGCGACCAGCGCGTCCTGCAGTTCGCCGAAGTAGACCAGCGTATCCGCCGACAACACCACGTCGTAGGCAGCGCGATGGGCTTGCAGGTAGCCGGTCAGTTCCGCCACTTCCAGCACGTCATAGCCGCCGCGCAGGCGCGCCTTCTCGACCATGCCGCCGGACAGGTCCACGCCCGTCAGCTGACGCACGTGCGGGCGGACCAGCGGCGCGCACAGCCCGGTACCGCAGCCGGCGTCCAGCATGTCGAGCCCACCGGCCGGTGCGCCGAGCACGCGGTCCAGCGCCGCGGCCAGTACTTGCGGCGCGCGGTAGTCGAGGTTTTTAAGCAGTTGTTCGTCGAAGCTGTCGGCGAACCCGTCGAACAGCTCGCGCACGTAATCATCGTCGGCGCGCGGCGGCGGTTGGGCACCACCGCAGGCGGCCAGCATGTGGCGCGGCACCGGGTTGTCCGGCTCGCGCGCGAGCCAGTCGCGATAGACCTGGCGCGCCTCGTCACGACGCTGCAACGCGTACAGCGTCACGCCCAGCGCCTCCAGCGCGCGCAGGTTGCGCTCGTTCAGCTCGAATGCACGGCGGAAGCATCCGGCCGCCTGCTCCAGATGCTCCATGCCCTGCGCGTGACTGCGCAGGAACAGGCCCAGCAGGTAATGGCCGCGCGCGTCCTCCGGCACCCGTTGCAGCAGCGTGCCGTAGGCCGTGAAGGCATCGTCCAGGCGCTCCTGCATCTCCAGCACCACGGCCAGGTTGCCCAGCGCGTTGTGGTGGTCCGGATCGCAGGCGAGCGCGCGCCGGTAGCAGGCCTCCGCCTCCGCGGGCCGGCCGCATTCCTTGTGGACGTTGCCCAGGTTGTTGTGCGCGTCGGGGTGTTCCGGCGTCAGCGTGAGTGCGCCGCGGATCAGCTCGACGGCTTTCGCGCTGCGCCCGCGCTGGTGGCACAGCACGCCCAGGTAGTGCAGCGCGTCCGGGTGGCTGGCGTGCTGCCGCAGCACCTGGCGGTACAGCCGCTCGGCGGTGTCCAGGTCGTCGGCCTGGTGCGCGCGCATCGCCTGCTGCAGCACGCCGGCGGCGCCAGCCGCGGATCGAGGCAGCAGCACGTTGTACGGCATCGGGTTGCGCATCGCCATCAGCCGATCAACACCGTGAAGCAACCCAGCACGATCGTGCCGCCATGCGCGCAGCTGTCGCCCAGGCGCGCGGCCGGCTGGCCGCCGATCAGCACTTTGGGGGAACCCAGGACAATGCTGTCCGGCGGCCCCACGCAGGTTGCCATGTCACCCAGGCGCGCCGCCGGCAGGCCGCCGATCAGCACCTTGGGCGCGCCCGGCGCGGTGATCGGGCCACCAACGTGCGGCACCACGCCGGTCACCATCGGGCAGACATGCATGTCGGTAAGGCGGGCGGCTGGCTGCATGCGGAAATCCTCGGCTGTGCGTCGCGTCCGGCCCGGCGGTGCGGCAATGACACGCCGCGCCGGCCCGCCGGTGGATCACCACGGGCAGGACCGGCATCCACCGGGGACGGCATCCAGCCTCGATCGCAAGCCGCCGCGAACGCGGGCGACTCCCCCTGTGGCGGCACGCCGGCCGGGCCGGCCAGCGTTGCCTATAGGTGAATCCGTAAAAGCGCGACCGATCTGGTCACGCCCTTTTCACGTCGGCCGCAGCCTCAGGCCACTCCGACCTGTTTGAGCGCCTTGCTCTTGATGCCCGCGAAGAAGCCCTTCTTCGCATGCGTGCCCTTGTTGCTGCTGAGCCCCTCCAGTTGCAGGCGAGAGCCCTGGATATCCTTGCTGGCGATCTTCAGCAGCGGGTCCATCTGCTTCTTCTTCATCGCCTCGACGCGGTCCATCCAGCCTGGCAGGCCGATATCCGCGACGAACATGTTCGCCACCGAGGAGGTGTCCGAACAAGTCAGCAGATAGCAGCCCAGCACCGGGCACTCGTTGAACACGGTCAGGTCCAGCGTGGTGGGTGTGGCCAGGCGCTTGTTGCCGGCGCGCAGGTCCTTGATGTCCAGGCCCAGCGAGAACAGCTGCAGACCGAGCGTGGCGAGCGCGTTGGCCGCGCCGATGGCGGCCGTGGTGGCGGTGCCGAAGTCGGCGAACAGGCCGGCGATCTTGGCGCCGGTGGCCACGGTCTGCTGCCCGAGCTGGACCGAATGCCGTGCCAGGTCGCGCTTGATGATGATCTGGATCGCCTCCGCCGCCGCGCACGGATCGCCCGGACGGAAGCCGCGCTTGTAGTCGTCGCTCTTGTAGAGGTGGTAGCCGTCTTCGGCGACCGCCTTGCCGGCCTTGGCCAACTTCACGCCGCTGGTGACCACGCCCAGGATTGGCGTGATCTCGGCCACCAGGTTGGCAAGGACCTCGCCGGAGACCGCCTCGATGACGTCCTGGATGCCGTCCACGTCCGCGCATTGGACGATGAAATCGCTCACCGCATCCTTCATGCCCGGCAAGCTCGCCACCTTGCCTGCGGCCTTGCCCGCGGCCTTGCCGCCCCCGGCGACCTTTTCCGCCGACGAGACCACCTTCTTGCCGCTGGACAGCAACTGCTTGGCCGACGACAGCCGGCTCGCCATGCCAAACTTCAGCTGGGTACCGGTGAACATGTTGACCAGCAACATCCGGCGCGCCCTGGCCAGTTCGCCCAGCGCCATGAACTCCTCGCGACTCAATGCTGCAGCTGCCATATCCGCTTCCCCTCGAGATGGATGTTCTGTGTCGTCAATCAGGACCGCTCACGGGTAGCCCGTGCGTCCGTTGCAAAGCCGGTGCTGCGCTCAAACATCGATGGCATCGGAACCGGTATGTCCTTGGCCAGCGCGCCGATGCGTTCATGGGATCGAGTGTGCGTCTCGGGTGGCAAGACCAAGCGCGCACTTGTGACAGCGCTCATCTGCGCCGATCGACCCGCGGTTGTGGCCACCGGGGACATGACTTGAGGGGGATGCCCACCAGCGGTTGATCGCCCCCATGTGTCCCGCCAGCCGCACGGGTTCAATCGTGATCAGGCTTCGGCGGCGTGGGTGGCATCGGCGATCCGGTTTCCGGCGGGCCGGCGACCTGCATGGACGCGTGCGTTGCCAGATCGACCTCGTATACGCCTCCGGCTTCGTTCTCGACGAGCAGCGCCGTTCCGCCGGGCGCCAACCGCAGGGAGCGGAAATAGAGCGCCTGCACCGGCGCACCCGCAGGGCCCTTGGCGATGTTGTAGACCTTGATTCGCCACAGACGCGCGCCGGTGTCGACATCGGTCGCCGCCAGATAGCCGCCCGGCTGATCGCCGGCGCTGTCGTCATGGCGGTCCTGCGCATAGCGCACGCCTTGGTGTACGACGGGAGGAACCTCGGGGGCCGACGGGCGGCTGGGCGCGGGAGGCGTGGGCATGGTGGGATTCTCCTGGGCAACGGGGGCAACGGGGGCAAGGGCGGGACCGGCGCAGGAGGCCGGCGACATCCCGGCAGACAGCAGCAGAGCGACAAGAGCCCACGCAGGTTTCATACGACCCTCAACGCATGATTGCGCTCGCCGTCGGTCAGCATGTCGGCGCAGTCGGCGCAAAAAAAGGCCCAGCTGTCGGCGTTTCGTATGGCCGCTGAACCTGGAAAGCCGGCGTGCGGGCCGATGCCGTAATGCGCATAGCGCGCCCGCCCGATGTTCACGTCGTCGGTACCGCAAACCAGATGCGTCAATTCGTGGACGAGCACGCGCGTCCAATTCTTCTGGCCGTGAACGACACCACCTGCGTCATCGGTGAAGAAGGAACGCTCGATATAGACCGTGTCCATGCCTTCGCTACGGGATCCGAAGGTGAATGCCTCGGACATCAGGAAACCGATCTCGTCCTGCGCTGAAGCAGTCCGCAGCGGCAACCAGTCGGTCAGGATGAAGTGGCCCTTGTTGAGCATGGCGATCATCGCCTTGAGCCCGGTGGACAAACGCCCGATGTAGGCATCGAGCTCTGTCACGGACGTTCCCGGGTCGGCGAACCAGCGCTTGACCAGGTTGAGGGCATCCACACCCTTGTTTCCGGCCTTGCCCGCCGTGGCCTTGGCCGCATGGGCCAGCACGATGCCGGCCCGGTGGCACCAGGCCAACGCCTGCTGCGTGGATACCCCCAGCGACTTCTTCTGCTGCTCCGAAAAAACCTCGTTGCTCGTGCGCAACAGTTGGCGCGCGGCAATCTGCGTGGAGGTCCGGGCATTGAAATCGTTCGACGGCCAGTCGACGAATTCGACGGGCAGCGACACGATCCACACCTTGCGGTTGCCCGACCGGTTGAGCAGGTACGTGTGGCTCAGCAGTTTGAGCGCTGCGGCGCGCATCTTCTGTGCACCGTCGGGTACCTTGGCGCCGTCGTCGGACCAGGCTCCCACCGCTTGCAGGATGCCCTGGTCCGGAGTGACCTTCTTGTGGCCCAGCAGAGTATTGGCACCTTGCGTGGCCTTCTTGCGCAGATCCGCCAGGGCACCGGCACGACCCGGGTCGAAACCCTCGTCCGACATGAGCCTGTCCAGCTCCCTGACCAAGGGTTGCCAGTCCTTGTCGTAGTGCTGCGCGTTCTTCAACCACCTGCGGGCGTAGTCGTACTCGCTCTTGAAGGTTTTGTTCCAATCCACCATGTCAGCCTCCAAGCCGATATCAGGCCATTTCACCGGTGTCGATGTCATAGCCAAAGTCAGCGATGGCTGCCTGGCGCACGGTGTTTCGCAGACCACCCTTCACGGGCCCGACGATATCCATGATGAGATTGACCACCTTCTGATTACTTGAAAAATTCGCGCCGTGCGAAACGTGGGATTTGTTCTCTATTTGCCAGCGCGTGCATAGCTCGGCGCGAAGCGTCGCCGCCTCACCCGAGGTGATTGCCCGAAGCAGGGCATCCGATAGCGGCCTGACCACTTTCACGCCCGCGATCTGTTTTGCCGGCGAGCAGTTGCACGTCATCTTTGCGGGCAGCTGCGGTCCTATATAGGTTTTGAAACACTCCAGGCACTTGTATTTGTAGTCAGCCACCGCAGTTCCCCAAAAGATGAAAACAAGATTGATTCTTTGATTTCGCTGCCACAGGCTGGCCGTGGTCTGACGGCCGCAAACCGGAACCGAGAAACGACAGGTGGTCCGCTTTCCAACGGTGAAGCAGGACAGGATCCGGTTCCAGCTCAAGCTCACGCAAACGCGTACGAAAACCCGGTATCACCGGCACTGACTTTTACTCCGGTGACCGGCACCGCTTCGATCATGCGGTTGAGGAACTCACGGGAAATGTCGGGCAACATGGTGTTGGTCAAAATCGCATCGATCATGCGGCCGCCCGACTCGCTCTCGGTGCAGCGGCTGACCACCAGCTTGACCACGTCCTCGTCGTACTCGAATGGGATCTTGTAGCGGGCCTCGATGCGCTTCTTGATGCGGCCCAGCTGCAGCTTGACGATCTCGCCGAGCATTTTCTCGCTCAACGGGTAATACGGGATCGTCACCAGGCGGCCGAGCAGCGCCGGCGGAAACACCTTCAACAGCGGCTCGCGCAGGGCCTTGGCGATGCCTTCGGGTTCGGGCATCAGCTCCGGGTCCTGGCACAGGCCGGCGATCAGGTCGGTGCCGGCATTGGTGGTGAGCAGGATCAGGGTGTTCTTGAAGTCGATCTGGCGGCCTTCGCCATCTTCCATGACGCCCTTGTCGAACACCTGGAAGAAGATCTCGTGGACGTCCGGGTGGGCCTTCTCCACTTCGTCCAGCAGCACCACCGAATAGGGCTTGCGCCGCACCGCCTCGGTCAGCACGCCGCCTTCGCCGTAGCCAACGTAGCCCGGCGGTGCGCCCTTGAGCGTGGAGACGGTGTGCGCCTCCTGGAACTCGCTCATGTTGATGGTGATGATGTTCTGCTCGCCGCCGTAGAGCGCCTCGGCCAGCGCCAGCGCGGTTTCCGTCTTGCCCACGCCGGAGGTGCCGGCCAGCATGAACACGCCGATCGGCTTGTTCGGGTTGTCCAGGCCGGCGCGACTGGTCTGGATGCGCTTGGCGATCATCTCCATCGCGTGGTCCTGGCCGATCACGCGCTTGCCCATCAGGCCGGCCAGGTTCATCACGGTCTCGAGCTCGCTCTTGACCATGCGGCCGACCGGGATGCCGGTCCAGTCGGAAACCACCGAGCCGACCGCCACGTAGTCGACGGTGGGCAGGATCAGCGGGTGTTCGCCCTGCAGCTCGGCCAGCTGCGACTGCAAGCCCTTGAGCTCTTCCAGCGCGGTAACGCGCTCGGCATCGGTCAGTACGGCCGGTGCCGCCACGGCAACGGCGCCGGCCTGCGCGCTGGCCGCCTGCTCCAGCGCGCTGCCGGTGCCCTCCACCGGCGCGGCGTCGCCACGCAGGCGGGCACGAATGGCGAGGATCTTCTCGACCAGCCCCTTCTCGACCTGCCAGTTGACCTCCAGCGTCTCCAGCCGCGCCTTGGCCACAGCGAGCTTCTCGCTGGCCGAAGCCTCGCGCTCGGCCACGTCCACGCCGACGGTCTTCTCGCGCGCGATGATCGCCAGCTCGGTTTCCAGCGCCTGGATGCGCTTGCGGGTGTCGTCCACTTCCGCAGGCACGGCGTGCTGGCTGATCGCCACGCGGGCGCAGGCGGTATCGAGCAGGCTGACCGCCTTGTCCGGCAGCTGGCGCGCCGGGATGTAGCGGTGCGACAGCTTGACCGCGGCTTCCAGCGCCTCGTCGAGGATCTGCACGCGATGGTGCTTCTCCATCACGCTGGCGACGCCGCGCATCATCAGGATGCCCTTCTCCTCGCTGGGTTCGTCGATCTGCACGGTCTGGAAGCGGCGGGTCAGCGCCGGGTCCTTCTCGATGTGCTTCTTGTACTCGGCCCAGGTGGTGGCGCCGACCGTGCGCAGGTTGCCTCGCGCCAGCGCGGGCTTGAGCAGATTGGCTGCATCGCCGGTGCCGGCCGCGCCGCCGGCGCCGACCAGGGTGTGCGCTTCGTCGATGAACAGGATGATCGGCCTGGGGCTGGACTGGACTTCCTCGATCACCTGGCGCAGGCGGTTCTCGAACTCGCCCTTCATGCTGGCCCCGGCCTGCAAGAGGCCCACGTCGAGCGTGCGCAGCTCCACGTCCTTCAAGGTCGGCGGCACGTCGCCGGCTGCGATGCGCAGGGCGAAGCCCTCGACCACCGCGGTTTTGCCCACGCCCGCCTCGCCCACCAGCATCGGGTTGTTCTGGCGGCGGCGCATGAGGATGTCGACGACCTGGCGGATCTCCTCGTCGCGACCGACGATCGGGTCGATCTTGCCGTCGCGTGCCTGCGCAGTGAGGTCGACGGTGAACTGTTTGAGCGCCTCCTGCTTGCCCATCTGCGCCGGGCCCATCGCGCCACTGGCCTCGCCGGGCACGGCGCCGCCCATCTGGAAGCCATCGCTGGCGCTCTGGCCGTCCTCGGGCGAGCCGGACACCACCTCGGCGAACTTCTCCACCAGCGTCTCGGGCTTGATCTTGTCGAACTCTGCCGAGATGCCGACCAGCGCATTGCGCAGGTGGCGCGTGCGCACGACGCCGACCACCAGGTAACCCGTGCGCACCTGTGCCTCGCCGAACATCAACGTGGCGAACACCCAGCCGCGCTCGACTGCCTCTTCCACGTTGGAGGACAAGTCGGTGATGGAGGTCGAGCCACGCGGCAGCTTGTCCAGCGCATCGGTGACGTCGCGCGCCAGGTTGGACGGGTTGAGGTTGAACTGCCTGACGATGCGGTGCAGATCCGAGTCCTGCAGCTGCAGGATCTGGTGGATCCAGTGCACCAGCTCCACGTACGGGTTGCCGCGCAGCTTGCAGAATACGGTGGCGCTTTCGATGCCCCGGTAAGCGAGCTTGTTGAGTTTCCCGAACAGGGCGCTGCGACTGATCTCGGCCATGACTTGTCTTCCCTTGCGTCTGCGACGGCGACCGCATGCGCGGCCGATAGATGGAATGCGTGGTGATGCGTGTTCGCGGGCTGTCGTTTCAGCCCACCGGCTTGAGTACGACCTGGTCGGCGTCGGCCTGGCCGCCGCGCTGGCCCAGCCAGGTAGTCAGGCCGAGCCGACCGATACGACCGAGGCGGGTGGCGGGCATCTGGTCGTGCGCGAGCACCAGCTGCACGTCCCAGGCTTTCTCGTCGCCGATGTAGCTGCGCACCGCCGCCACCAGCTGCGCGAGCGCCGTGCCGCCGGGCAGGAAATGCTCGAACTGGGCACGGTCCAGCGGACCAAGGCGCAACCGGAAGCGCTGCTGCGCGCCCCAGACGTGCTCGCCGATGACTGCGGTGCGGCCAAGCACCGCTACCTCAGAAGAGCGCCCCAGGCGCAGGTGCGCTTCGGCAGGCAGTCGCATCCATTCGGCGACAAATTCGATCACCCGCACGGGGACGGCGAAGAACTGCTGCAGCAGGCTGCGCAGGCCTTCGGCGTTCCGCGTCTGCGCCAGCATGCGGCCGGCGAAGAACCGCTTGAAATCGTCCGGCAGCGCGTCGCGCCCTTCCAGGCCCGGTGTGGCCATGCCGACCAGCGCGCCGGTATAGGTGCGGAAGCGGTCCTGTGCGCGCCGATCGGCCTGCACGGTCGGTTGGGTGTCGGCCCAGGCGCGGTAGAACAGGCTCGCCATGCGGTGATGGAAGATGTTGGCGAAGGCGATCAGGGTCGGGTCGCGTGCGTTGCGTTCGCGGTCGAGTGCGTACTCGGTCAGGTGCAGTGGCAGCGGCGCGTTGGCACCGAACAGGCCGAAGAACAGTGCGTGCAGGCGCGCAGGGCGCCCGTCCGCGGCCGGTTCGAAGCGATCGATCGCGCGTGGTGCGAACGCCAGTGAAGGCGTCTGGCACAGGCGCACGAAATCCTCCGACGGCTTAGTCGATTCGCCCAGCCGCGGTCGCGTCGGATGCGCGCACTCCAGCTGTCGGATCACTTCGAAGAAGTCGAAGTCCTCCGGCCGCTCCTGCAGCGCGCGTTCGAGCGCTACAGCGTCTGGCGCGTACCCAGCCGTGCCGGCCATCGGGCCACCTCGTTGCGTTCCAGGGTGCGCAGCACGGTCTCGGTGAAGGAATTGACCGAGACATAGCGTGCGAAGAAGTGCTGCATCACCGAACCGAGCAGGAAGGCGCCGGTGCCTTCGAAAGCGCCGTCGTCGCAGGTCAGGGTGATCTCCAGCCCGCGGCCGAAGCTGATCGGGCCGGGGACGGGGATACGGCGCACGATCGGCTGCGAGGACACCGCCTTGATGCCTTCGATCTGCCGGCGCGCGCCCGAATCAAACTCGTCGCAGTACAGCGTGAGCATCTCGCGCAGCGCGGCGGCACCGTCGGCGTTGCCCTCGCCCAGCAGGGAAACGTAGTTGAGCTGCAGGTGGCTGACCAGCCGCCAGGCGGTCTCGCCGCCAACCACTGGCGCACGCGGTTTGGTCGGGCCGGCCACGCAGCGCACCGCCTCGACCGGCGCGCCCACCTCGAGCGTGAAGTCGGTACCCGCCTTGCCCACCGGCATCTGCAACGGCAGGTCGCGGTTGGTGCACATCAGCTGCATGCCGACCTGGCGCAGCCGGCTCGAATACGGCGCCTCGTTCGAATCGACCAGCGCGACGAACAGCTCGCTGCCCGTGTAACTTGAACGCGCGCCCTGCAATTTCTGCCGCGCGGAAAGTTGGCGCGGCTCGCGGCGCACCGTGTAGAACGCGCCATGGCCGCCCTGCCAGGTGCGCTCGTCGCAGCCGTAGAACGGCTGGAACTGCTGTTCCGGCTCCTGGCTGTCGCCGAAGCCTTCGACCTGGCCGAGCGAGTGGATCTCGAAATCCATCGGCCGCGTGCGGTCGGCAAGCACGTGGTAGTCGGTCTTGCCCTCCTGCAGATGGATGCGGTCGGCGCGACGTGGAAACAGGTTGATCGCCGGCGTGCAGAACAGCCGGAAGTTGCCCGCGTCCACCGCGTTGTGCAGGCGGCTGACGCCACGATCGAACAGCACCACGATCTCGAACTCGCTGCCCTGCGCACGGGCCAGCGCCTGGCGCAGGCCGGTGAACACGGCGAACAGGAAGCGCTCCGGACAGGCGAAGTATTCCTGCAGCAACCGGTAGCCGCTGAAGGAGCGGCCGCTGTAGGGAATCATCGACTCGTCGTCGGCAAAGCCCTTGGCGCAGATGCTGGAGCCCTCCAGCCAGGTGCTGGCGATGCCGTCGCTGCCCTTGGCCCGCACCACCACGCTGACCGCGTTGCCGAGCAACTGCTCGTACAGCCGCTTGGGCAGTTCGTCGGCGCCGGCAAGGAACACCGGCAACTCGTCCATCGCCAGCTGACTGGCCTGCGCGCCGGCAGTGACGGTGAACTTCAACCGCAGGCCGGCGCGCACGGTGCGATTGGCGGGAATGGCCACGCCCGCCGCGGCGATCGCGGCCGGCGTGTCGAAATACTTCGCCTCGGCCAGCTTGACCGGCCACAGGGTGACGTCGTGCGCAGTGCGGTATTCGCAGGCAGTGCGGTCATCACGTCCGGTCAGACTGCGCAGCGCAGTGTGCCGCGGTACGGTGTGCCCGGCGACCAGCCCACTTTCCTTCAGGTCCGCCGCCATCTCGACCACCGCCATTGATGGCACCGGCGCGAGGTAGTGCGGGTAGACCATCTCCATCAGGTGCTGGGTGAATACCGGTTGCTGCGCATCGAGCTTCAGCTGCACCCGCGCGGCCAGGAAGGCGAAGCCCTCGAGCAGGCGTTCGACGTAGGGGTCGGCGCATTCGAAGCCTTCCAGGCCCAGCCGGCCGGCAATCTTCGGGTACTCGCGCGCGAACTCGCCGCCCATCTCGCGGACGTGCTGCAGCTCGCGGTTGTAGTAACGGAGCAGGCGCGGATCCATCGGCTCAGCCCAGGCTGTCGGAAACGTTGAAGCGGCCGGTTTCCAGGTCCACTTCGGTCTTCAGATACAGGTTCAGCGGGATCGGCTGGGCCCACATTTCGGACTCGATGTTGAACACCAGCGACTGCTGGTCCATGCGCTTGCCGTCGGCCTTGACCACCACGCGCAGCGTGCTGCCGGTCAGGCGTGGCTCGAACGCCAGCAGGGCCTCGCGCAGCTGCCGCTGCAACACGCTGGCATCCATGCCGGCCAGCGCCATGCCGGTCAGGTCGGGAATGCCGAAGTTGAGCACCGAGCGGGCAACCTCGGGGTAGTCGTCCAGTTCCACGCCGTTGCCGAGGTTGACGCAGTTAAGCAACCAGGAGATGTCGCGGGCGACGCAGTCGCGCAGCCGGTTGGCCGAGATGACCCGCTTCTCGCGGCTCTCCTCGTGCTTGCCTGGCTCCTCGTCAGTCAGCCTGTCCAGCAATGAAGGCTGCAGCCGTTCCTGGGTGGTCAGCTCGGCCATGACTCGGCCGCGGGCTCATGGTGGAAAACCAGGGTGCGGATATCCAGCAGTGGATAGTCACCCGCATCGGTGGCGAGCATGCGCTGGCCCGAGCCCACACACGCACCCTCACCAAGCTCGTGCCAGTCGGTACGTCGGCCGAGCACCACGTCGGCGTCCGCCGAACGTTCCGAACCGGGATAGCGGCAAGGCACGAAGCCGACCGACTGGCCGCCGTTGACCCAGGTGACCTGGACGGGCGCCCAGATGGTGTCGCGCAGGTCGGTCGGCGCCTCGAAGGCGATCTGTCTGAAGCGTGCGAACGGTACCCAGGCATAGCCGCCATTGACGACCATTTCCAGGCAGGGGCCAAAGCGCGGATCGGCATCGGCAATCCATTCGAACGCATCGCCGTTGATTTCGCCCGCGACCGTGGGCGCCTGTTCGAAGGCCTGTTCGCGCAGGGGCGCTGCCTGCGCATGCTGTCCCTGCGCATCGAGCCGCAGCGCCTGCAGCAGCAGTGCCAGCCATTGCGCCGGTTCGCCGATCACCGAGGGCATCCGTTCGCCGGCAAGCACCTGGATGCGCGCCAGTTCGCCGCGCAGGGCCTGCGCATAGGCGCCGGCCATGAGGGCATTGTTCACATCCAGCTCGCCGCTGACCTTCAGCTGCGTCTGGGCCCGTTCCCACTGGCCGAGCAAGGCCAGCAACTGGAACAGGAAAACCCGGCAGCGCGCGTCTGCCGGGGTGTTGCGTACCTGCGAAGTCAGCCCCTGCAGCGCCTCGTCCAACCGTCCTTCCTTGAGCATGTTCTCGGGTGTCATGGCCTTTGGCTCGGATGGTCTTCAGGTGAGGGGACGAGGGGCTGCGGGACGTGCGGGTCAGGCTGGAATCAGGCCTTCGCCACACCCTGGATGTCGTAGGTGAACTCCTTGGCGCCACCCTTGGCGGCACCCTTGTCGTCCTGCGGCTGGAACGAGTACTTGAACTTGCCGAAGTGCAGGGTCAGGTTCTCGGTGAGCTTGTCTTCGCCGCCGCTGCCGCCGGTGGAAAGCGAGGTGATCAGCACGCCTTCGGAAAGCTCGATGGTGAGGAAATCGGTCTGCTCGCCAGTGGCGTTGGTGACGTAGAGCCAGGCCTGATCGATGCGGCCGCCGGTGCAGACCGCGTCCAGCAGCGCGTTGGAGCAACCGTCGACGTACTTGGTTATCGACAGATCCTGCACGTGTGCCTTGCCGCCGCTGGCCGAACCGCCACCGGTGTGCAGGTCGCCGGTATTGCTGGCGCCCCACGACCAGGCAAGGATCGGCACTTCACCCTTGTGCTTCTTGTGGTTGGACGCGCCTTCGATCTTGACCTTGCCCGCGCCAAACTTGATGTGCATGTCGAATGCCATGAAACCTTCTCCCTACGTTTCGTGATGGATGATCGAGTGTTCCGGCGGAGGGCGATGCGCCTTGCGACCGGCCGTTCTGTCTGGGATGTACTGATGCAACTTCCGCCTCGGCACCGATCCGGCCGGCGGCCCGAAGCGGGCACCGCCGGCCGGTTGTCGGTCAGGCCTTGGCCGCGGACGGCAGGCGCGAAACCAGTCGCAGCGACACGGTCAGGCCCTC
>Ga0308176_10001728_pt1 | contig 13728 bp, 11 predicted proteins | sample PhyCR2_3_FD_203890 | JGI IMG/M metagenome (GOLD analysis project Ga0308176, IMG submission 203890) | Soil microbial communities from UC Gill Tract Community Farm, Albany, California, United States - DLSLS.C.R2 | ecosystem: Environmental > Terrestrial > Soil > Agricultural land | place: USA...
GGAGCGCACCCGGCGTCTCGACATTTCCCTGCTCGCTCTCCAGGCCGCGTGCGTGATGACGCTCGTCCTCTTCCTCTGCGACGGCTTCGAGGGGGCGCTCCTGGTGCTGGTCGCCATGCAGCTCGCGCCCCGGGTCTCCGGACGGACGGGGCTGCTCTGGATCGCCGTCCAGTCGCTCCTGCTGGGGATCGCGATCACCATCCACTGGTCCCTGAAGCCGGCGCTGATGCTTATTTCCCCCTACCTCGGATTCCAGATCCTGGTCTTCCTCGCCATCGAGGCGCTGCATCGCGAGGCGCGCGCCAACGCCGAGCTGCGGGCCGCCCGCGAGATCCTCGCCCACGGCAGCCGGATGGCCGAGCGATTGCGCATCGCCCGCGAGCTCCACGACGCCGTGGGGCACCGGCTGGTCGCCCTGAGCCTCAACCTGGAGCGGGCCGGCCATCAGGCAGGCGAGGAAAATCGCGAGGCGATCGCCATGGCCCAGTCGCTCGCCCGGCGCCTGCTCACGGATCTCGGCGAGATCGTGGACACCCTCGGCCGGACGGAGCGGCTCGATCTCCGGCGCTCGCTCGAAGGGCTGATCGAGGAGATCCCGCGCCCGCGGGTCCACCTCGGCCTGCCGGCGGGGCTGGCGGTCGAGGACCCGGAGCTGGCCCATCTGCTCCTGCGCTGCTGCCAGGAGATCGTCACCAACGCGGCCAAGCACGCCCAGGCCGAGAACCTCTGGCTCGACGTCGTCCAGGAGGAGGGGACGATCGAGGTGCGCGCCCGCGACGACGGCCGGGGCGCCGCCGAGGTGGCGGCCGGCCGCGGCCTCGCCGGCATGCGCGAGCGGCTGGAGCGGGCCGGCGGACGTCTGGAGGTGGCGACGCGGCCGGGGATGGGCTTCGCCGTCGAGGCGCTGGTGCCGCTGCGGAGAGGAGCGTGAGGAGCGCCCCCATCCGCGCGCTCCTGGTGGAGGACGAGACCCTGGTCCGCCAGGGGATCCGCAAGCTGCTGGAGCTCGATCCCCGCATCGAGATCGCCGCCGAGGCGGCCGACGGCGAGGAGGCCCTGCGCCGGATCAGCGAGGACCGTCCGGACGTGGTCCTTCTGGACGTCCGCATGCCGAAGCTCGACGGCCTCGGCGTTCTGCGAGCTTTGCGGGACCGTCCCGGCGCGCCCCCCTGCCTGGTGCTGACCACCTTCGACGATCGCGCCCTCGCTCTGGAGGCGATCCGCGAGGGAGCGCGCGGCTATCTCCGCAAGGACGTCACTCTGGCCGAGCTCGTCACCGCGGTCGAGACCCTCGCCGCGGGCGGCACCCACCTCCAGCCGGCCCTCACCGCGGCGCTGATCGAGGGCGCCCGGGCGCATCCGCTGCCCTCCGCGCCGCAGGCGGTGCTCGTCGAGCCCCTGACCCCGCGCGAGACCGAGGTCCTCCGCCTGATGGCCGCCGCCTGCACCAACCGCGAGATCGCCGAAGCCCTGGGCACCGCCGAGGGGACGGTGAAGATCCACGTCTCGAACATCCTCGCGAAGCTGGGAGCGCGGGACCGGACGCAGGCGGTGCTGCGGGCTCTGGAGGGGCGGGTGCTGTAGGCTGAAAGCAGGCCTCTTACGACGGATCACTTCGCCAGCCCCAGATACCTCGGAACCTTCGCCTCCAGCAGCTCAACCAATTCCGGGTCCATGTAGCCGTACAGGTCCGGAATGTCCAGGCAGACGAGGCGCTGGCGGTTGAGATACTTGCGGAACCGTCTGCGCAGCCGGCTCAGGTGGGCCCTCTCCATCACGCAGATGACGTCCGCCCAGGCGAGCAGATCCGGCGTCACGGGCTGCGGCGCGTCGTGATTCAGCCCCGCCGAGGCCACCTCGATGTCCCGCCGTCCGGAGAACACCCGTTCCGCGGTCGGGCTCCGCAGCTCGTTCTGGCTGCATACAAAAAGAACGCTTTTCACCGGCCCCGGCCTCATCGAGGGAAATATACCAGCGCGGGCAACACGGACTGACGGGCGCCCTCCCTCGAGGGGGCGCCGAGGACCGTCGAGGGGGCGCGCGTCATCCCCTGGAGGTACGCCGGCGCCCCCGCGAATTTTCCGCGGACCCTCGAGGGGGACGCCGCCATCCCCGAGAGGGATGCCTCCGTCCCCGAGGGGGAGGGTACCGTACCTCTTCCCATCCCGGTGGACGCTCGGGGGGGACCCTGCCGTCCCTCGCGGGGACGCAGCCTTCCCTCAAGGGGATGGTGCCGTCCCTCTCGAGGGCGCGCGCAAGAAAGTCGAGGGACCCCGGCGCCCCCTGCTCCGTCCAGACGGAAAAGCCGGGGGCGCACCGCCCCCCCTCGACCGTCCTCCCGGCGAAGGGCTCCGTCCACGGCGCCCCCTCGACCGTCAACGCGCGCGATTTGGGGGCGCGAACGAGCCCCTGCTCCGTCCACGCCCGCACCTCGTACCTCCTGACGGATGCTCGCTCCAATCACACGCTCCGGAGCTCTGACTCGCAAGCCGGCTGCTTCCTGAGGCGGCGGGATCACCTGCCCGGGTGTCCCTGCCGTGTCCGTCTTCCTGTCTGAATCCAGAGGCCCGCGGCCAAGAGCAGCGCGGCGAGGAGGGCGAGCCCCAGCGGCGACAGCACCGGCACGGCGATGAGAGCCTGCCTCGTCTCGACCGAGCCCAGATCGACCGCCGCGCCGGCGATCCTCGCCAAGCCGCGCTGATCGGCCGGCGGCGGGCTCGGGATCGCGGGATCGCCGGCGTCGATCGCCGGGCTGCCGGGGAGCAGCAGGTGCGTCAGCGTCGGGCCGCCGTTGTATGCGAGCGGCCCGAGGAGGGGATCTGCTCCAACGAGGTTGTGGGCCCCTACCAGGACCACATCGCCGGGGTTTTCGATCAGGCTGTAGTTGGCCGCGACGGTCACCGGGGGACCGTTCGGATCGGAGGCGGCCAGATCCTCAGGGGCTCCGTTCGCCACGATCGAATGATCGAGCTCGACCTCGTCTGAGGTACCGATCAGAAGGCTCCCGCCTCTTCCGCTGGCCGTGTTGCTCGAAACCGTCGTCAGGCGCAGGAGCAGAGAGCTGCCTGGGCCTCCAGGGAAGGCGATTCCGCCACCGTCACCATTCAAATGGTTCCCCGAGATCGTGCTATTGACGATCTGCACGTTCTCACCTTCTACGTACAGTCCTCCGCCAGCCCCGCCGTCTGAGGCCGGAAGCCCGGCGACGTTTCCAGCGAGCGTGCTCGAGTCGATGGTCAGGGACGCCCCTGAAAAAGGATAGATCCCTCCTCCGACGGAGTAGATCCCTCCTCCGAAGAAGCCCTGGTTGCCGGAGATCGTCGAGGCGAAGATCGTGCTGTCCAGATTCGGTTGGATGTAGAGACCGCCGCCGGTATAGGCGAAGCCACCGGAAAGGGTGCTCCGCTCCAGGATGAGCCTTCCCCCGAACACGCAGAGATTGCCTCCGAAAGAGCCGAGCTCCACGGTGGTGCCGCCGGTCAACGTGCTGTTTGCGATCCGGAGAGTGTCCCTGTCAAAGCTGAGGAAAAAGATGTTGCCGCCAGATCCGGGCACCGGGGCTCCCACGAATCCGGCCACACTGTTGGAGATCACGCTGTCGAGAATCGTGAGGCTTACGTCGCGCGCGAAGATCGCTCCACCAAAGAGCGTGGCCGCCGCAAAGCCGTGGGTCAACGTCAGGCCTGACAGGGTCACGCTGACGGGCGAGAGCGCAGGGTTTGCGATCTCAGGGTTGATGATCTCGAAGATTGGGGATTGATCGTTGCCGCTCACCGTGAGCGCGCCCGCCCCGGGGCCGTGGACGGTGAGAGAGCCCGCGATCAGGATCCTCCCCGAGGTGAGCATGATGGTGCCGGTGAGCCCCGGGCTGAAGACGACGTCGTCGGCCCCCGGAGAGGCGTTGGCGTCGAGGGCGGCCTGGCGGAGGCTGCCCGGCCCGGAGTCGTTCAGATTCGCGACCGTGAACGTGGCGGCCAGGGCTCCACTGGCGAGGAACGGGGCCAGGGTGAGGCCCAACCGGACCGCGAGGGGGAGAAAAGGACCGATCTCTCTTCTCACTACGGCATTTTAGCAGAAAAAATCAAAGCCGGCTCGCTGAAGCCCCGCTCACAGCTGCCCCGACGTCATCGCCTCCATCTTCGCGAGATAGGCGGGGTCCTGGTAGCGGCTGAGGGCGAATTCGGGAGCGTAGTCGGGCAGGTCCGATCCCACGATGTAGGCCGCCAGGAGCTCGGCCGCGGCCTGGGAGGCCATGATGCCGTAGCCCGACATGCCGCAGAGGAGATAGTTTCCTTCGACCGCCGTGGGGCCGACGAGCAGCCGGTTCTCCTGCGTCTTGCAGTAGTAGCCGCCGTCGACGTAGGGGCGGCGCATGCGCGGCCCCAGGTACTCGGCGAAGGCCGGCACCATGCGGGCGAGGCCCCGCACCACGACCTCCGGATAGAACGGATCGAATTTCGGCGGGAAGACGGGCTCCATGGGCTCCAGGTGATAGGTCCAGAGGAGCAGGTGCCAGCGGCTGTCCGCTCCGCCCTCGGGACGGAAGTGGACCCCGGCCGGCAGCTCGCCCAGCAGCCAGGCCAGCTCGGGGTCCCGCGCGAGCTCCTCCCGCTCCTCATCGCTCCAGGCGAGGGTCACGGGATCGGTCCAGATCATCAGCGGCAGGTCCCGCGGGATCAGCCCCAGGTAGTCCTCGAACATGATCTTGCCGTGCAGCTCGTTAAACAGGGGGAGCTCGACCCCGCTCATCCGCCCCACCACGGGTGAGAGCGGGCCGGCCGCGTTGACGAAGCAGCGGGTGGCGATCGTCTCCCCGTCGCTCAATCGGACCCCCTCGATCCGGCCGTCGCGCGCCGTCACCTCGGTGATCCGCCCCGGGACGACTCGGAGCCCGTGCTCGCGCGCCCGCTCCAGCAGGTACATGCCGAGCTGCTGGGCGGAGAGCCAGCCGCAGCGGCGCACGTGCAGGAGGGCGAGGGTGTCCGGCGTCAGAAAGGGGAAACGCCGGAGGATGCGCTGGCGGTCGAGCACGAGGTCGGCGCCCGTGAGATCCGGGGCGAGCCCCTCGGCCCGCTCCTCCGGGAAGGGCGGATCGCCGGGATCACCCCGATGAACGCGGAGCTCGCCGGCCCCCAGCGCCGAGACCTCGCGGGCGCCGCGCTCCAGGGCCGCGGCCTGCGCGGGATCGGCCGTCAGGTAGGCATAGCCCCGGCGGTTCATCACGAAACGGTCGCCGCTCTCGGCCGCCAGCTCCTCCAGCAGGTCGATGCTGCGGTTCATGAAGCGGATCATCGTGTCCCCCGGGCCCGGCCACCAGTTGCGGTAGCACTCGGTGGACTTGTCGCTGGTGACCGAGAGCGGGGGCTGATCGTCGACGAGCACCACGTCCCGCAGGCCGTGGCGCACGGCAAGGTGGTAGGCGGCGGAGACGCCGGCGATCCCCGCGCCGCAGATAACGACGTCGGCGGTGCGCATGCGGGGGAGCTTATCCGAAACGGGCGCGCAGGCGCCCGTCCGGGCATGAATGCCCGGGCTACGTGGGAAACGAAAAGCCGGCTGAAGCCGGCTCCGAAGTCAGAGCCGCTCCTCCAGGAGCCGGGTTCACCCGGCTTTCGGTTGAAGCGTAGCCCGGGCATTCATGCCCGGGCGGGGCGGGCGCTCGGAATCTGACAAGTGGAGTTACTCCGAGAGCCAGTCCCGGAGCTGCTCGTAGACCTCGGGCCGGCTGAGCAGATCCATGTGGCTCATGCCGTGGCCCACCCACTGCCGGGATTCTGGAATCGAGAGAGACCGGCCGGGATCGTCATGGCGGCCCAGCGCGCTGCTCAGGGAGACGAGGCCGTCTCCGAGGAGCCGGTCGTTCAGATCGCCCGGCTTTTTTCCCGTCGTCGCCGCGGCCGCGTAGCACCGCACGCCCTCCGGCAGGGGCACGGGCCGGCGGGCGTCGCGCCCGGGCGCGAACCGGTCGCGGCCTTCCCAGTCCTCGTCCAGCAGGTTGCCGTAGCGCAGATCGGTGATGCCCGCGCTGCGGATCTTTCCCAGGCGGGCGAAGGGCGCGGCGTAGGGGGCCGCTTCCAGGACGGCGTCCACCCGGTTGCCGCCGCGCTCCAGCGCCGCCCCATGGTGAGGCGTGCCCAGGAACACGAGCTTCCGCAGACGCCGCGGCCACTCGTGCTCCGCGCGCTCTCCGTATTGGAGGGCGCCGCGGGAGATCAGCCCCCCGAGGCTGTGGCCGACGATCGCCAGCTCCTCCACCGGCCGCGGCCAGCCATGGATCAGATTTTCGAGCAGGCCGGCGAAGGTGCGCCCATTGATCGATGCGTGCAGGCCGCTGTTGTAGTGGAGATAGAGCGGCGTATATCCCAGATCGCGGGCCAGCGCCGCGCCATGATCGTGCCCCTGGCGGTGCCATTGCAGATCGTTCAGGCAGAGGCCGTGCGCCAGCACGACGATCCGGCCGCCGGCCTCGGGGATCGCCGCCTCCAGCGCCGCTTTCTCCAGGACGAGGGGCTGGCCGTCCCGCCGCAGGGACATGGGGATCGCCAGCGGATTGCCGCTGGCCGCCAGATGGTCCCCCAGCACGCCGTTCAGCGCCGCCAGCCAGGCCTCGCGCCGCCGTGACGAGCGCCGTCCCGCGAGCCTCGGAACGAGCGGCGCGAGCAGGGCGTCGAGACCGCCCCCCACCAGGCGCGTGACCCCGCGGACGCTGCCGTAGACCAGCCCCGCGATCCCCCGCCGCGGCGCGCCCAAGGGACGGGCGATCCCCTGGTGCACGGCCTCCACCAGATCCGTCACGCCCGTGGTGGCCTCGGCCGCCAGCCGGGCGAGGCCGCGCACGTCGGATAGATGAAGGGAGGAGGGGGTGGTCACGGAGCGATACTATACGCGCCTACGGTTCTCTCCCTTCGCCGCTGCTTCGGCCGGCTCATCCCCCCGTCGTCTCCCCACCCATCTCCTGGAGCACGATCCCGGTGATGTAGGAGGAGTCGGCGTCGCTGGCCAGGAAGACGTAGGCGGGGGCGATCTCCTCCGGCTGGGCGGCGCGCTTCATCGGCTGCTTCTGGCCGAACTTCTCCACCTCCTCGGGCTTCTGCCCCTCGTCGGCGGGATTCAACGGCGTCCAGACCGGCCCGGGGGCCACCGCGTTGACGCGGATCCCTTTCTCGATCAGTTGCTGGGCCAACGTCTTGGTATACGCGTTGATGGCCCCCTTGGTCGCCGAGTAGTCCGGCAGCTCCTTGGCGCCCATGATGCCGGTCTCGGAGCTGGTGGCAATGATCGCGCTGCCCGGCTTCATGTGCTTGAGGGCGGCCTTGGTGAGATGGAAGTAGGCGTCGATGTTGGTGCGGAAGGTGCGGTCCCACTCCTCCTCGGTGACCTCCTCCAGGCTCGCCTTGCGGTTCTGCCAGGCGGCGTTGGAGACCAGGATGTCCAGGCGGCCGAGCTCGCGCACGGTCCGCTCGACGACGTCGCGGCAGAATTTCGGATCGCGCAGGTCGCCGGGCAGGTCCAGGCATTTCCGCCCCTCCTCCTCGATGGCCTGGCGCGTCACGTCCGCGTCTTGCTGCTCCTCGGGCAGGTGGACGATGGCCACGTCCGCCCCCTCGCGGGCGTAGAGGTAGGCCACGGCGCGGCCGATGCCGCTGTCGCCGCCGGTCACCAGCGCCACCTTCCCCTCCAGCTTGCCGGCCGGCTTGTACTTCGGGGCCCGCCATTGCGGCTTCTGTTGCATGTCCGCCTCGAGGCCCGGCTTCTCCAGCTTCTGCTTCGGGTACGGCGGCTTGGGCTCGGATTGGACCTGCGGTTGTTCCTCCAGCGTCGCGGTGCCGCCCGATTTTCCCTGATTGTCGCTTCGTGCCATGGTCATCCTCCTGGGTAGTTGAAGCGCGTTCAGGGGAAACGGTCTGCAATCGGCATTCCTGTGTAGGGGCGGCCCTGCGTGGCCGCCCTGGGCGGGGGGCCTTGCCCAGATCGGAGAATCCCCCCTCCCAGGGCGGCCACGCAGGGCCGCCCCTACAAAACAACCGCCATTCGACCTACCATAGCTCCCTCTGAACCACCCCAACCCTCACGAGGTGCCCGATGAAGCGTGCCCTATGGTCTCTCGCCGGTCTCGCGCTCGCCCTCCTCTCCCTCGCCGCCGCGCCGGAGCCGGCCCCCAAAGTCATCGCCGTGCGCGCCGGCCGGCTGATCGACGGCCAGGGCGGCCCTCCCATCCGCGACGCCGTGATCCTCATCCAGGGGGACCGCGTCACCGCGGCCGGCTCAGGGCTCGCCATCCCCGCCGGCGCCGAGGTGATCGACCTCTCGCGGAAGACCGTGCTGCCGGGATTGATCGACTGCCATACCCATCTCACCCAGCAGTCGGGGGATTACTACGAGGACCTCTTCCGGCGCAGCCCGATCGACAAGGCCATCGTGGCCCCGGTCTACGCCCGCCGCACCCTGGAGGCGGGCTTCACCACCGTGCGCGACGTGGGAGCCGCCGAATTTATCGACGTGGCCCTGCGCAACGCCATCAACCGCGGCGACGTGGTCGGCCCGCGAATGCTGGTGGCGACCCTGGCGGTGGGGTCCACCGGCGGGCACAACGACCTCTCGGGGTTCTCTCCCTATTTACGTTTCGACAACTTTTCCGGCGTCGCCGACGGCCCGGCCGAGATCCGCAAGCTCATCCGCCTGGAGGTCAAGAACGGCGCCGATTGGATCAAGGTGATGGCCACCGGCGGCGTGCTCTCCGAGGAGGAGTCCGTGGGCGGGCCGCAATATTCGCAGGAGGAGCTCGACGCCGTGGTCTCGGAGGCAGCGATGTGGGGCAAGAAGGTCGCGGCCCACGCCCACGGCACGGAAGGGATCAAGCGCGCCGCGCGGGCGGGAGTGGCCTCGATCGAGCACGGCGGCCTGATCGACGACGAGGGGATCGCGCTACTCAAGCAGAAAGGGATCTATCTCGTGCCGGACATCTATACGGACGAGTACATCCTCGCCGAGGCCGATCATCTGGGGTTGCCGCCGAAGATGATCGAAAAGGAGAAGGAGCTCCGCAAGCACCAGCTCGTCAACTGGAAGCGCGCCATCGCGGCCGGCGTCAAGCTCGCCTTCGGCACGGACGCCGGAGTCTACCCCCACGGCCAGAACGCCCATCAGTTCCATTCCCTCCTGGACCTCGGCCTGACGCCGGCCCAGGTGATCCGCATGGCCACCGTCAACGCCGCCGACCTCCTCGGCTGGAGCGACCGCGTGGGCACCCTCACCCCCGGCCACTACGCCGACCTGATCGCCGTGGACGGCGATCCTCTGACCGACGTCACCGAGTTGGAGAGGGTTCGTTTCGTGATGAAGGGGGGCATGGTGGTGAAGGGGGAGGGGACCGCGAAATGAGCCCGGCGATGAATCGCCGGGCGGAGGGGCCGCCTGGCCGGAGACGAGGATGTCCAATCGGCCGAGCCCGCGCACGGTCCGCTCGACGGCGTCGCGGCAGAACCGCGCTTCCCGCGGAGAAGAGAAAACCATCCGGCAGGTCCGTCTTATGTTCAGGCTCTGATGAAGAAGATAGAGAAGCCATCAGAGGACAAGGAGATACATATGCGCACGACTCTGGCTTTTGTCCTGGGAATCATTTGCAGCTCGACCTTATACGGAGAACAACATTCAATCCGGGGTTATGATGGTCAAAACCTCATCGTCGCCTCTTTGGACCAAACATCCATCCAAGGGGTGTCAGGCGATGTCTATGGGCCGGACAACAAAAACTCTCTCCTCCCGCTTCACGCCCTCCCCCTGGAAGTTCCAGACGGAAGGCAAGCGTTCCTCACATTCTCATTCCAAGCAAACTGGGAAAACGCGATCATCATCTACAAGCTTGATGCGCCAGCCGGCAGGCTGGTGCGCAGAATGCGCTACGGCACCTACTCACCCCTGAACGACAACCCCAACCCCTTGCCGCCAGGCACCTACTACATTACCGGATGGCACAAGGAGGTGCATGAAGGACAGACAAGCCCATGGTCTCAATCGATAGCGGCTTATTTCGATTCCGCGGATCATCCACAATTTTATTTTGAGGACGATCCGAACCATCGCACCTCGACGACGTACGACTGGAATGACGCCTGGCTGATTGTGGCGATCCGCTGATCCGACTGTCCGCCAGATCCAGCGAGAGCCAATGCCCCAAAATCATCGAGCCTCGAAGGGGCGCAGGCACCTCGACGCCGAGCTCGCGGGGCGCTATCCGGACGCCGAGCAGTCGCTCGCCGCCTATCCGCTGCCGATCACCTACCGCAATCTTGAGGCCCGCGACGACTACATGTTCGCCAGCCTCCACCAGGACCCGGAGCTCATCGAGCTGACCAGGATGGCCGACGGGCACTCCATGTAGACGGCGCTGGCTCCCTGTACACCCGGCCCGCTCTGCTAATCTCAAGGGCGGCATGCGCGTCCCATTCCTCCGTGCGGTCGGCGTCCTCCTGCCGCTCCTCCTCCTGGCGGCGGCCGCCCACGCTCAGGAGAAGTCGCTGCGCTGGGCCGAGCTCGCGGTCCGCGCCCGGCTCGACGCCGAGGGGATTCTCCACGTCGAGGAGCGGCAGGTGATGGTCTTCACCAGCGACTGGAACGGCGGCGAGCGGCGGTTCAACCTGCGCCTGGGCCAGCACCTTCATCTCCAGAGCCTCACCCGGATCGATCCCGCCGGCGGCTCCCATCCCCTCGTCGAGGGGGACCTCGATCAGGTCGATCATTACGGATGGAAGGGCCACTCCACTCTGCGCTGGCGGAGCCGCCTGCCGTCCGATCCGCCTTTCCAGGAGACGGCGATCCCGTACGTCCTCGACTACACGATCTCGGGGGTCCTGGAGAAGAGCGGCGGGCTGTACCACCTGTGGCACGACTTCGCGTTCCCGGAGCGGACCGGCGAGATCGAGCGGTTCTCCCTCGACCTGGCTTTCGATCCCGTCTGGCGGCCCGTCGCCGAGGTGCCGGGCCACCTCGAGCGGAGGAATCTGGCCCCCGGCGAGAGCGTGCTGGTGAAGGCGGACCTGTCCTACCAGGGAGCGGCGGAGGACCGGCTGGCGGGCATCCGCGCCGCCACGCCCACCCTGCTGCGCGCCGCCTTCTTCGCCGCCGCGCTGGTGGCGATGGCCCTGCTCTTCCTGGCCTTCCGCCGGCGCGAGACGGAGCTCGGCCGCTTCACCCCTCCCGCCACGCCGCCGGAGTGGGACGAGGCCTGGCTGCGGGAGAACGTCTTCCTCTACCGGCCCGAGGAGGCCGGCGCCCTCTGGGACCGCCGGGTCGGCGCGCCCGAGGTCGCGGCGGTGCTGGCCCGTCTGGTCGGCGAGGGGAAGCTGGCCAGCGAGGTGCACCCCCGGCGGGGGCTCTTCAGCAAGGACGTCCTGTACCTGAAGCTGAAAACCGATCGCGGCGCCTTCGAGGGGTACGAGCGCAAGCTCATCGACAAGCTCTTTTTCAACGGCCGCGCCGAGACGGACACGGAGGCCGTCTGCCAGCACTACCAGAGCAGCGGCTTCGATCCGGCCTCGACGATCCGCGGGGAGCTCGAGAAACGGCTCCGCGCCCACACGGAGCTCCGGGGCGCCAGCCGTCCCGGCGGCGGCGGGCGCACGCTGGGGCTGTTCCTCGCCGCTCTCGCGCTGCTCGGCCTGGACTGCCTCGGCGGCTGGGAGCAGAGCCTCGTCCTGGCGGCGTTCGTGGCCTTCGCGGTGACGTGGCTCTACATCGCGGGCATGATCGCGGCGTTCGCCTGGCGGCGGCGGACGGAGAACCTGGACGCCGCGGCGCTCAGCTTCCTGCTGCCCGGGCTCGGCATCTTCGCCGTCTGCCTCCTGGCCACCTTCTTCGGCGACTGGTTCCCCGTGCGCGTCCTCGCCCGGCCGGGCCTCTTCGGCGATCTCGCGCTGGCCCTGCTGCCCCTCGCCACCTGGAGCAGCCTGCTCAACAACGCCCGCAGCCGCGAGACGGCGCCGGCCCTCCACCGCCGGCAGCTCCTGGCCGCGGCCCGCCGCATGCTCCAGAGTGAGCTGAAGCGGCAACAGCCGCGGCTCCGCGACGAGTGGCTCCCCTATCTCCTGGCTTTCGGTCTCGGCCAGGACGTGGACCGCTGGTTCCACGCCTTCGGCGCCGCGGCGAGCGGAGCCGGGATGTCGGCGATGGCCTCCTCCTCGTCCGCCGGCTCGGGAGGGGACGGCTGGACCGGCGGCGGCGGAGCCTTCGGGGGCGCCGGCTCCAGCGCCTCCTGGGCCGCCGCGGCTACCGGCCTCGCCGCGGGAGTCTCCGCGCCCAGCTCCAGCGGCGGAGGGGGAGGGGGCGGTGGCGGCAGCTCGGGCGGCGGCGGCGGGGGTGGGTGGTAGGCGGGCCATCCTGGCGTCAGGCACCAAAGAATAGGCACGACTTATGCTCTCAGGAGCAACGGCGGATGGGAGAGAGGCAAGTGACCTTCACGAGATTTCCCGAGCAGACGCTCAGCTTCCTGCGGGACTTGCGGGCCAACAACACAACCGAATGGTTTCGCGCCCACGCCCGGGACTACGAGAGCTTCTGTCTCGCGCCGGCCAAGGAATTCGTCAAAGCCGCCGGCCCGGAGATCCAGAGCTTCATTCCCGGCATCCGGGCCGAGCCCAGGGTCCTGGGCTCCATCTTCAGGATCAATCGCGACATCCGCTTCGCGCGCGACCAGCCCTACAAGGACCATCTGGATTTCTGGTTTTGGGAAGGAGAGCGCAAGGCGGCGGTGTCCGGCCTGTTCGCCCGCGTCTCTCCCGACTCCCTGGGCATCGGCGGCGGCTGCCACGGCTTTGACAAGGAGCGGTTGGCGGTCTTTCGGCAAGCGGTCGGGGATCCCCAAGCCGGCAAGCTCTTGGATCAGGCAGCGGGCTCTCTGGAGTCGAAGGGCTACACCCTGCAAGGGAAGGCGCTCAAGCGGATGCCGAAGGGGTATGCGGAGAATGGCGCGGCCAGCCGGTTTCTGCTGTTCAACGCGCTCTACGTGCACGTCGACCTGCCGGCGGAGACCGCGACGCGGGACGGCGCCATGCTTTCCGCCTGCCTGAAGCACTGGCGTGAGCTCGCTCCACTGCACCGGTGGATCACCGAGCACGTGCAGCACCAGTAGGCGTTTCGCCCTCCGGCTTTCCCACGTCGCGGGGCTGGTATACTCCCCCCCTTCCGCGATGCGTCTCCACTGGCTCCAGCACGACGTTCCCGCCCGTTGCCCGCTGTGCGGCGCGGAGGGAGCGAAGGGGGCGGTGCTCTCCACCGGTCACGTCCTGCCCCGGCATCCGCCGGTGACCCTGCTGCGGTGCCCGGCCTGCGGCGCCGCCTTCCTCCAGGATCTGACCCCTCCCGACTACGAGAGCGACATGGCCGAGATGCTCGACTACTACGTCGAGCAGGGGGCGGGGATCGACCTCATCGTGGCGCCGCTCCAGCGGCTGCCCCCCCGGTCGGTCCGGTGCTGCCTGGAGATCGGCGGCGCCTTCGGCTTCGCGCTCGATTTCAGCCGCTACGCCTTCGGCTGGGAGGTGCTGGAGGTGGACCCCTCGCCGCTCGCGGAGGCGGGCGCCGAGGCGCTGGGACTGCCCCTGCGCCGCGCCTACTTCAGCGCCGATCTCGACCTCGGCCCCGAGCCCTTCGATCTGGCGGTCTGCTCGGAGGTCCTGGAGCACATCGCGGAGCCGCACGCCCTGCTGGCCGCCATCCGCGAGCGGTTGTCCC
>Ga0308176_10001729_pt1 | contig 13728 bp, 10 predicted proteins | sample PhyCR2_3_FD_203890 | JGI IMG/M metagenome (GOLD analysis project Ga0308176, IMG submission 203890) | Soil microbial communities from UC Gill Tract Community Farm, Albany, California, United States - DLSLS.C.R2 | ecosystem: Environmental > Terrestrial > Soil > Agricultural land | place: USA...
GCGAGGGCGATGAGCGCCTCGCGCCGCGGCTCGGACAGGGTCACGCCGGCCGGGTTGTGGAAGTTCGGCACCGTGTACAGGAACTTGACGCGATCGCCGGCAGCGCGGCAGTCGATCAGTGCCTCCTCCAGCGCCTCCGGGATGAGCCCGTGGTCGTCCATGGCGACGTGCCGGACCCGGGCCTCCGCGGCCTGGAAGACGCCCAGAGCGCCCACGTAGGACGGCCCCTCCGCGAGGATGACGTCGCCGGGGTCGACGAACACCCGGGTGACCAGGTCCAGGCCCTGCTGCGAGCCGACGGTGACGACGACCTCGCTGGGCGAGGCGTCGGAGATGCCCTCCAGCGCCATCACGTCGCAGATCCGCTCGCGCAGCCGCGGATCGCCCTGACCCGAGCCGTACTGGAGTGTCTGGGCGCCCATGCCGGAGACCAGTTCGCCGATCATCGAGCCGACGGCGTCGAGCGGAAGTGCGGTGACCGCGGGCATGCCTCCGGCCAGGGAGACGACCTCCGGCCGGCTCACCACGGAGAACAGTGCGCGGATCTCCGAGGTCTTCATCCCGTGCGTGCGTGCTGCGTACCGGTCGGCCAGGGGGTCCAGCCGCGGATGCCGCGGGACGACGTGGGGATGCGCACCGTGCGTCAGGTGCGTCCCCGGCTGACCGGGACCGGCGGGAGGGCCGGGCGGGGTGGAGGGCACCTTCGGAAGTGTAGAGCCGTGGTCATTGTCGCCCTCTGACGGCGCTGCCCACATAGGTGTTGAACCGGAGAGGCCCCGAGCGCGCGGGTTCCGGGCCTCTCCGGTTCGACGCTCGGGGAGCTCGGCTCTCAGACGCGTTCGGGCAGGGTGAAAGTGCCCGTGGGCGGGTCGGCCTCCGCGGGCAGGAACAGGCGCTGCACGGCCGCCAGCACGCCCTGAGCGACGGCGCTGCGCACCCGGGCGTCGAGCAGCAGCAGCCGGTCGACCGGGTGCGAGAGGTACCCGCAGTCGAGCCGCACCGAGGGCATGCGGGTCATCCGGAGCAGGTCCCAGGTCTTCGGGTGCGAGCCGAGGTCGAGCATCCCGGTGCGGGCGAGGACCTCACGCCGGGCCAGGTTCGCGAACTGCTCACCGACCGTGGACGACGCCCCGGATCCGGTGCCGTAGTGGTAGCTGGCGACCCCTCGCGCGTGCTCGGAGGCATGCGCATCCAGGTGCAGCGAGATGAACAGATCGGCGCGAGCGTCGTTGGCGAAGGCCGTGCGCTCGGCGAGGGAGGGGTTCTGATCGCGCCCGCGGGTGAGGTAGACCGTGGCTCCCGCGGCGGCGAGCCGGCCCTCGATGCGGGAGGCGAGGTCGAAGACGAGGTCGGCCTCGGTGGTCTCCCCCTCCGTGAACCCGGTCTCCTCGCCACCGTGGCCCGGGTCGACGACGATGCGTCGGCCGATCAGGTGCGGGCCGCTCTCCACGAACGAGGCGCTCTGCCGCAGCAGCTGGGGACGGCCGCCGGTGACCTTGCGGCCGAGCTGTCGCAGCGCGCGGAGGGTGGCCGGGCCACAGGTGCCGTCGGAGGTCAGCCCGTAGTCGCGCTGGAACGTGCGGAGACCCACCTCGGTCTCCGGGCCGAACACGCCGTCGACCGGGCCGGCGTCGTAGCCGAGCTCGTGCAGCCGGTCCTGCAGGCTGATGACGTCGTCGCCGCGGGTGGGGCGGTCGGGGTCGTACCGCAGGAGGCGGTCCCCCAGGGACCAGCGGGCCTCGTTGAGTGCCCGATAGGTCTCCTCGCCGACGCGACCGTCGACCGACAGGCCACGGACCTGCTGGAAGTGGCGGACGGCCAGCTCGGTGGCGGCATCGAACTCCGCGGTGTCCAGTGCGGCGTCCGGGAGCGTGGTCATGGCGCTCGGCGAGCGAGGCGCCGCGGTGCCGTCGTCGTCGGGGAGGAGTCCCAGGCTGCGCAGCGCCGCGTGCACATCGGCCACCGCCGCGCCCTTGTCCCCCACCCGCAGCGGCTGCATCTGGCTGTCGGTTCCCATCGTGTGCCGATTGTCGTCCTCACGCTGGGTCGCGGCCCACCGGGGTCCACCCGGACGAGCAAGGGCCCGCCCGACCGGGTGGTCGGACGGGCCCCTCGTTGCTCAGGGTGACCCTGGACGGGTCAGCGACTCACGCGATGTAATCCGCCAGGTCGTTCAGGATCGCGCCCTTGGGCTTGGCACCGATGATGGACTTCACCGGCTTGCCACCCTGGAAGACGGTCATCGTCGGGATCGACATGACCTGGTAGTCGCGCGCGATCTGCGGGTTCTCGTCGATGTTGAGCTTCGCGATGGTCAGCTTGTCGCCGTGCTCGGCGGCGATCTCCTCGAGGACCGGGGCGACCATCTTGCAGGGGCCGCACCACTCGGCCCAGAAGTCCACCAGCACGGGCTTGTCGCTGCCCAGCACGTCGTTCGCGAAGCTGGTGTCGGTGACCGTCACGGTGTTGCCTGCCATCGGTCGTTCTCCCTTGTGTCGACTGGCTTGTAGTGCCCGGTAGGTGAACCCGCCGGGGGGTGGATCTATGCCCTCAGCGCTCGTCGAACGTGTCGGCGAGCCACCGCTCGGCGTCGATCGCCGCCGCGGCACCCGTGCCGGCCGAGGTGATGGCCTGGCGGTAGATGTGGTCGACGACGTCGCCGCAGGCGAAGACGCCGTCGATGTTGGTGCGGGTGCTCGGGTGCTCGACCTGGATGTAGCCCTCGTCGTCGAGCTTGAGCTGGCCGGCGAACAGCTCGCTGCGCGGGTCGTGCCCGATCGCGACGAACAGGCCGCTGACCGGCAGCGTCTCGGTGGCGCCGCTCTCCACGTCGGTGAGCTGCACGGAGTCGACCGTCGTCTCTCCGTACACGTCGGTGACCTGCTTGCCGAGGGCCCAGCGGATCTTCTCGTTGTCCTGCGCGCGCTTCTGCATGATCTTGGAGGCACGCAGCTCGGGACGGCGGTGGACGACGGTCACGCTCTTGGCGAAGCGGGTGAGGAAGGTGGCCTCCTCCATGGCGGAGTCACCACCGCCGACGACGACGATGTCCTGGTCGCGGAAGAAGAACCCGTCGCAGGTCGCACAGGCGGAGACGCCGCGGCCGAGCAGTCGTGCCTCGTTGTCGAGGCCGAGGTAGCGGTACTTCGAGCCGGTCGCGACGATCACGGCGTGCGCGAGGAACACCTCGCTGCCCACCTTCACCACCTTCGGGGTGGCCGTGAGATCGACCTCGGTGACGTCGCGCGGCTCCAGCTGGGCACCGAACTTCTCGGCCTGCGTCCGCATGTCGTCCATGAGCTGGGGACCCTGGATCCCCTCGGGGAAGCCGGGGAAGTTCTCGACCTCGGTCGTGGTCATGAGCGCTCCGCCGAACTGCGAGCCCTCGAACACCAGGGGGTGGAGATTCGCGCGTGCGGCGTACGTCGCGGCGGTGTATCCGGCGGGTCCGGACCCGATGATGATCAGGTCACGGACGCCGTCGTGCTCGGCCGGCGGGATCGCCGGGTCCGTGATCTCGGCCGTCGTCACGGCGGGTCCGGGGGTCGGCTGGGAACTCGTCACGGGCGGCACAACGAGGATCGTAGGGGCGGCATTCCCCTGCGTGTCCGGTCCCCTGCCGGGCGCCGTTCAGCCGGCGGCGTGGACGGCGACCTCGGAGATGCCGGCCGAGAACCCGTTGTCGCTGGGCACCAGGCCGGTGATCCAGACGAGCACGAAGCGGGCGGTGACCGGCTTGTCGAACGTGAGGTCGGTGCTCTTGTCGAGAGTGGCGTGGGTGGCCGCCTTGAAGCCGTCCAGGTTGTCCGCGGGCTTGTCCGCGGTGCGGATCTCCACGGCCGCCCCGGGGGCGACGCTGTCGATGGTCACGCCCGACAGGGCCTTCGAGTCGCCCAGGTCGAGCAGCAGGCCGACGCCGTCCTTGAGGTTGCCGAACTTCGGCGATCCCCGGTACTCCAGCGTCGACCAGGCGGTGGCGGGGTTCCCGTCGTAGGCCAGCGGGACCTTGTTGTCGTTCTCCGGCTCGCCGTCGCCGAGCGGGTCGAACACCGAGGCCGTGACGATCGGGACGGCGGCGCCGGCCGCCGCCGATCCGGATGCCTGGGAGCCGCTGGCCGAGACGCTCGCCGACGGCGTGGACCCCTGGACGCTGTCGACCGAGTCGGTCACGTCGAGCAGGGTCGAGCCCACCCACCACGCGAGCGCGACCACCACGAGGAGGGCGAGCAGCGGCAGACCGATGACGACGAGGCGGTGGCGGCGCGCGCCGTCCTCGTCGATGTCGGTCTCGCCGGTCTCGGGGCCGCCGTAGCCGCCATAGCCGCCGGTGTCGCCGTAGCCCGCGTCGTCCCGCAGGGCGTCGAAGGAGCCCTCGGGTGCCGCCCACGACCGCTCGTCCGTGGCGCCGTGCCGGGCCGTCGGGGCAACCGGGGGGACGGCGTACGCCCCGTCGCGGGGGGCGACGCTGCCGGCGGCGATGGTGTCGCCGCCCAGCGCGGCGGGCGGGACCGCGTTGCCTGCCTTCGTCACCGGACGCACCGCCGGGACGGGCGGCATCGTCTGCGGGTCCAACCGGACGGCATCGGCGTCGTCGACGAGGCCGGCGGCCGGGGAGCCGGCGGCGGGGGCGGCGTCCGGACGGCGCTCCCGGAGCCGGCGGAGCCACCCGCTGTCGGTGTCGTCCCGGTGCGGCTCCGTGCGGTGCTGGGCCGACCCCGACCCCGACCCCCCACCCGGCCCCGAGCGGGGGCGCTCGGCGAGCAGTGACGCCATGGCGGCAACGCTCGAGAGGCCCTTGCCGGGCTCGGTCGAGCGCGCGCGGCGGACCAGGGCCACGAGGTCGGAGGGGCCGGTGAGCGTGCGGGTGGCCGCGTCGCCGGGTGCCAGACCCGTGAGGCAGGCCTCCAGGAGGGCGCCCAGAGCCGCGATGTCGCCGTCGATGCTGCCCGTTGCCGCGGGCACGCCCCGGAGGCCGACCAGCCCGTTCGGCCGGAGCACGACGTTCTCGGGGCTCAGTCCACCCACGGCCAGGCCGACGCGGTGCGCCTCGGCGACGCCTTCGGCGAGCCGGCGGAGCACGGTGCGGACCTCGCGGTCGGGCATCGGGCCGCGGGTGAGCCGCTCGGCCAGCGTCTCGCCGTCGATCCACTCGTTCACGACGTAGGCGGCTCCCCCGGGCGCCTGGGGGTCGCCGCTGCCCTCGGAGGCGTCGTAGACCATCGCCAGCGCGGGGGTGGCCAGGCCGCCCGCGGTCAGTGCGCGGCTGATCCACGCGTGGGCTGCGGGGCCGGCCGGCGTGTGCAGTCGGATCGCGACGTCCCGGTTGAGGACCCGGTCCTTCGCCCGCCAGCACTGGATGACGCCGGTGGGCGTCGGCTCGTCGGGCCCCACCTGGTCGATCGGCCGGTAGCGGTCGGGCAGGCCGGTGGTCGTCGATGTCATCGACATTGTCGACTCCCTGTCCTGAACCAACCCCTGGGGCGAGCGCTCCGGAGGCGGCGGCGCGTTCTGCGAGGTATCGGTCATCCGCGTCCCATCCGGGTCCTGACGGCTGCCAGGGGCTCCCGGACCTCCGGAACGCGGGCGACCACGAGACCTGCCAGAGCCACGCCGCCGATGACCACGGTACCGATCAGCACCTTCCCGAGCGAGCCTGCCGCCGACGCGCCGAGCAGGTCGTCGGTCACAGCGACCACTACCCATCCGATGACGCCGGCCACCGCGGAGGCGGCGGCGATCGGGGCGATGGAGCGCAGCGTCTCCGCGGTGCGCAGCGAACCCAGCCGCCGCTCCAGCGCGACGTGGCCGATGATCCAGCCGGCCACGAACGTGATGCTGGTGACCAGCATCAGGCCGGCGACCACGTGCCGGGGTTCCACGACCGCCGGGACGGCGAACAGCAGGGGCACGCGGACCGACACCATGCCGACCTGGATGAGCGTCGGCGTCCGGGCGTCCTTCATCGCGTAGAACACCCGCAGCTGCAGCAGGGTGACCGCCATGGGCAGCAGCCCGAACGCCCCGATCGCCAGCGCCGTCCCGATCGCCGCCGCCTCGTCCGGGGTGGTCTTGCCGTGGCCGAACGCGAGGACGCACAGGGGCGGGCCCAGCACGATCAGGCCCGCGGTCACCGGGAGGAGGCCCAGGGCGGAGAGCCGGGTGCCGAGGACGAGGTCCTTCACGACCCCCGCGACGTCGCGGCGCGCGGCGGCGCGGCTCATGCGGGGCAGCAGCGCGGTGAGCAGGGCGACGCCGATGATCCCGTACGGCATCTGGAACAGCAGGCTGGCGTAGCTGAACGCGCTGGGCCCCAGGCCGTGCTGGTGGCTGGCGTGGTTGGCCACCCGCGTGGCGAGGATGACCCCGATCGCGCTGACCGCGGAGTACGCCACCACCCAGAGGCCGAGGGTCCCCGCCTCCCGTAGTCCGGTGTTCTTCAGTCCCCACCGCGGCCGCAGGGGCACGCCGTGCCGCGGCAGGAGCGGCACCAGCACCAGCGCCTGGAGGGCGATGCCCAGCGTCGTGCCGATGCCGAGCAGCCACACCTGCCCGGAGGAGATGGTCAGCGGGGTGAGCTCGCCGGGGCCGCTGGCGGCGATGAACAGCAGGCCGGTCGCGATCACGACGACGTTGTTCAGCACCGGCGCCCAGGCGGGCGGGCCGAACACGTCGCGCGAGTTCAGGATCGCCTGGGCCAGCGCGCCCACGCCGTAGAAGACGATCTCGATCAGCAGCAGCCGGGCCAGCCAGTCGGCCAGGGCGACCTGCGCCGGGGGCTCGGTGATCCCGGTCAGCCGGTTCAGCAGGGGCGCGGCGGCCACGGCGAGCGCGGTCGCGACCGCCAGGCCGGTGATCGCCACGGTCGACAGCCGCTGGACGTATCCCACGCCGCCGTCCGGGTCGCGCTCCTGGGCGTGGACGAACAGCGGGACGATGACCGAGCTGAGGACACCGCCCAGCAGCAGTTCGTAGACGATGTTCGGCAGGGTGTTGGTCGTGTTGTAGGCGTCGCCGACCAGCGCGACTCCGAGGGCGGCGGCCAGCACGACGGTGCGGAGCAGCCCGGTGACGCGCGAGACCAGCGTCGCCACGGCCATCGTCCCGGCCGCCCGGAGGATGCCGCCGCTCGCGCCGGGCGCGCCCTCGCGGGCCTCGAAGTCCTCCTCGCGCTCGTCCACCGGCCCACGCGGCACCGGCGGCAGCGAGGTCATCACCTGCGTGTCGTCGGCCGCGGGCACCCAGCGGTTGCGCGGCGTCGGTGGCGGGACGGGCGGCAGCGCCGACAACGGCCCTGGATCGCCGAAGGGCGTGGACGGCGGGGGCGCCGCGCGGTAGGGCGGCGGGGGCAGCGCCGACGCGGCGTCGGGCCGGTTGCGCTCCCGCGCCGGCCGCGCGGGTGGGGGCGGCGGCATGCGGTGCGCCCGCTGCACGCCGTCCTCCCGGCCCGGCTCGTCCTCCCGCGGCGGCACGTCCTCCATGCCCATGACCTCGTCGTCCTCGGGTCCGGCGCTCACACCGGGCTCCGGTTCGAGGGCTGCGCGCCCGTCGTGCCCTCCGGCGCACCCAGCTCCGCGGCCGCCGCCGCGCGGCGGCGCCGGAGAAGGAAGTTGACCAGCCGTCGCAGGAACAATAGGCCGAGCAGGAGGGCGGCACCGATGGTGATGAACAGGGAGATCGAGCCGTACGCGGTGCTCTTGACCTGCAGGGAGATGCGGTCGCCCAGGGGCGCGCCGCTGGGAGTGGTCAGCTGCGCGGACACCGCGAACCCGCCGGACTGACGTACCTGGGTCGGCACCTGGAGCGTCGTGCGCTGACCCGGGGCGAGCGTCTGCGCGCCGATGTCGGAGATCGACAGGCCGCGGGTGCCGCGGGCCTTCACCTGGAGCAGGACCTGCACGGCGACGGGCAGGTCGTTGCGCACGGTCAGCACCAGCGGGGCGTCGCTGGACGCCAGGCTGTAGGTGCCGTCGGCGGGGGCCACCAGCGTCACCCGGCCCTGGAGGTGCTCCATGGCCGCCCGCATCGCGTGCGCGGCGTCCCGGAACCCCGTGGCGTCCGCGCGCCAGGCGACGGAGGTGGTTCGGGCGATCCCGGCGTCGTAGGCCTGCAGGGCCGCGTCGGGGTTCTCCACGACGGCCCCGGCGAGGTCCTCCCGCAGGGTCACGGCCGCCGCGATGTCGGCCAGGCCCGCCGGGTCGAGGCCGGCTCCGCCGCCGGGAGCGGCGAGGTCACCGGCCGGCGCGGACGGTCCGGCGAACAGGTCGTCCAGCCCCGACGCCCGGAGCCAGGGCAGGCCGGCGGTGTCGGCCATCATGGCGCCGGCGCCCTCGGGGCCGGCCTGTACGTCCCGCGGCGGCGCGACCAGCACGGTCTGTTCCGTACCCGCCGGCGCCTGGAGGGAGAGCACCGCGAGCTCGGCCAGATACCGCTGCTCGGCCATCCTCGCCCCGCCCGGTGCCTGCTGGGCGGCGCCGACGATGGCGCTGAGCGTCGGATCGGCCACCAGCGTCTCGACGGGTCCGGCTCCCGTCGTCACCGATGTGTGTGCGGTCGCGCGGCTGCCCGACAGGCCGACCGCCGTCTCGCCGTCGGTCAGCCCGGCACCGCTCAGCACGAGCCGGTCGATGCCGCCCTCCTGCAGCCCGGTCAGGGTCTCCGGCCGCACGGTGCCGTCCGCGGCCCAGGCGAGGTCGGTCTGCGGCTCGACGTCGAGGGCGTCGCTGAGGATCCGGGCTCCGGCCGCGCCGTCGGCGGGAGGGGTCGGCGCTCCGCCGGTCTGCCCCGCGGGCGGCGTGGTTCCGCCCGCTGCGTCGGAGACCGGGTCGTGGGCCGTCCCCTCGGGGCTGCTCGGCAGGCTGCGGTGCACGACGGCGGACAGCCCGGCGGCGTCCAGGGCGTCGACGTCGACGTCCCCGTAGGTCAGGGCCACGACCGGATGGGCGGCGGCGACGGCCGCCAGCCGGTGGAGGAACGCGGCCGCCGCGTCGGTGCCCCGTCCCGCGTTCGCGACACCGTCCACCTCGTACGGTCCGGCGGCCATGTGCTCGAGCTCCTCGACCAGCGCCGGGTCGATCGCGAGGGCCACCGGGATGGCCGGCACGTTCTGCGTCCCGCCGCCGGTCGTGCTGCCGGGGAGGCGCTCGATGACGGCCAGTGCGCGGTCGAGTCGACCATCCGGGGCGATCGAGTCGGCCAGTCCGTCGTCGAGGAACTCTCCGGTCGGGCCGCGATGACTCCGCTCGGTCAGCGGCCAGAGCCAGCCGACCGCCGTGTGGGCCGCCGGGTCCACGGGCTGCTGCACCAGGAAGGTGGGCAGCTCACCCACGCGCCGCTGGTCGCCGTCGATCGTGCCGTTGACGTTCAGGAGCACCGGGTAGACGCCGTCCTGGTCCAGTCGCAGTTCGTCGGAGCCGACCGTGTAGCTGAACCCGATCCTCGCGCCGGGGGGCAGCGGCTCGGGCACCGGCTGGAAGGTCGGCAGCACGGAGGTCGCGGGGTCGGGGTGGCGGGTCGCTGCGGCCAGTTCGCCCCGGGTGGTGACCACCTGCCCCCGTTGCAGCCGCACGCTGAGGGCGGTGATCGGCGACGTGCCCGTGTTCGTGAGGGTGCCCGTGACCGTCACGACGGCGCCCGGTGTGATCGCCCGCGGCTCGAAGCGGCCGACGTCGATCCGGACCGGACGGTCGGAGTCGGTCGCGTCGTCCGAGGGGGCGGCCGCGACGACCGGCGGGGCGGCGGTCCCGGCGGGCGCGGCGGACGCGATCGCGCCCGCCGGTGCGAGACCCAGAGCGGCTGCGAGCAGCGGAGCGACGGCGGCGCGCAACAGCGCCGTCCGGCTCACGCCGTGTCGGCCAGCAGTGCGGGCGCTCGCTCGACCAGTGCCCGTTCGTCGGCGTAGGCCAGCCGGCCGCTCAACTCGTCGAGGGGCACCCAGGCGACCTCGGTCACCTCGATGTCGGCATCGGAGAGGGCGCCCCCGATCGCGCGGAGCAGGAAATGGTGCACGGTCTTGTGCACGCGGCGTCCGTCGGCGACGAACCAGAAGTCGATGATGCCGAGTGGCGCGACGACCTCGCCGATGATCCCGGTCTCCTCCGCGACCTCGCGGACGGCGGTGTCCTCGGGGGTCTCGCCCTCCTCGATGTGGCCCTTGGGGAGGGACCAGAGGAGCCGGCCGCGGCGGTCGGTGCGGCCGATGAGGGCGGCGCGGGGCCCGGTCACACCGTCGTCGGCCACCACCAGGCCCCCGGCAGAGGTCTCGTCGACCCGGCGCAGCCGGCGGCCGGGGCGTCCGCGCCCGCCCGTCCCAGCCATGCCAGCAGGGTAGCGCGCGTCCGGCGACAGCTCCGGGAGCATCGCAGCGTCGAGCGGCGCCGGCAGGGGCACGGAGCCGGACCAGGGGCGGATTTCGGCAGCACTACTCTGGCTGGTCGTGTCTGCCACCCCTCCGAGTCGTGCTGCTGGGGAACCGGTGCCCCCGGCCGTCCAGGAGACCGTGCGCGCACTCGTCGAGCTGTCCCCCGTCCTGACCGAGCTCGGACGCCGGTTCACCCGGGCAGGGTTCGAGGTCCACCTCGTCGGCGGATCCGTGCGCGACGCGCTGCTGGCCGCGGAGCACGGTGCGCCGCGGGTGCCGGGCGACCTCGACGTCACCACCGACGCGCGACCCGAGCAGGTGCTCGAACTCCTGCGGGGATGGGCCGGTTCCACGTGGAACACCGGCATCGCGTTCGGCACCGTCGGCGCGGAGGTGTCCGGTGTGCGGCTGGAGATCACCACCTACCGGGCGGACCGCTACGACCGGGAGTCGCGCAATCCCGAGGTCGCCTGGGGCACGTCGCTGGTCGACGACCTCGTCCGGCGGGACTTCACCGTCAACGCCATGGCGGTGTCCCTCGGCCCCGACCGGACGGTCACCGATCCCTTCGGCGGCCTGGGTGACCTGATCCGCCGCCGGCTGCGCACCCCCGGCTCCGCGGTGGACTCCTTCGCCGACGATCCGCTGCGGATGCTGCGGGCCGTCCGTTTCGTGGCGCAGCTGGGACTCGTGCCGGTCGACGAGGTCGTCGAGGCGATGACGGCGATGTCGGCCGAGCTGGCCCGGATCACCGCCGAGCGGGTGCAGGTGGAGCTGTCCAAGACGCTCCTGCAGGACGCTCCCCGGGCCGCGCTGGAGCTGTTCGTCGCCACGGGGCTGGCCGACGTCGTCCTCCCCGAGGTGGCCGCGCTGCGGATGGAGATCGACGAGCACCACCAGCACAAGGACGTCTACGCGCACTCGCTGACGGTGCTCGACCAGGCGATCGCGCTGGAGAAGGCCGATCCGTCCGCCGAGTCCCCCGACCTCGTCCTGCGCCTGGCCGCGCTGCTGCACGACATCGGCAAGCCGGCCACCCGCCAGCACCTGCCGCGGGGCCGCGTCTCCTTCCACCACCACGAGGTGGTCGGCGCCAAGCTGGCCCGGAAGAGGCTGACCGCGCTGCGCTATCCGAAGGACGTCGTCGAGGCGGTCTCCCGGCTGACGTTCCTGCACCTGCGCTTCCACGGCTACGGGGGCGGCGAGTGGACCGACTCCGCCGTCCGCCGCTACGTGACCGATGCCGGCGACCTGCTTCCCCGCCTGCACAAGCTCGTGCGGTCGGACTCCACGACGAGGAACAGGAAACGCGCGGCCGCGCTGTCGGCGACCTACGACTCCCTCGAGCAGCGGATCGCCGAGCTGTCGGCCGCCGAGGACCTCGCGCGGGTGCGACCCGACCTCGACGGCAACGCGATCATGGAGCTCCTCGGCGTCGGCCCCGGCCCCGAGGTGGGCCGCGCGTGGCGTTTCCTCAAGGAACTGCGGCTCGAGCGTGGGCCCCTGGAACGCGACGAGGCCGAGCGGGAACTGCGCGCCTGGTGGTCCACGCAGGCCTGACCTGCGCCCCCCGGGGCCGGACAGGGCAGCATGGCGGCATGGCGAACGACATCTGGCCCGTGGTCCACACCGAACGGCGAGCACTGGCCGACGACCTCGCCGCCCTGACTCCGGAGCAGTGGCAGACGCCGTCGCTCTGCCCCGGCTGGAGCGTCCACGACGTGCTGGCCCACATGGTCGCCACCGCCAAGGAGACCCCGGCGCGCTTCTTCACCGGGCTCATCGGGTCCGGGTTCAGCTTCGACCGGTTCACTTCCCGGCGGATCGCCGCGGAGCGCGCGGGCGGGCCGGCGGCCACCCTCGCGGCCTTCCGGTCGGTCGAGACGTCGACGGCGGCGCCTCCCGGGCCGACGACGAGCTGGCTCGGCGAGGCCCTGGTGCACGCCGAGGACATCCGCCGCCCTCTGGGCATCCGGCACGAGTACCCCGTCGACGCCGCCCGGCAGGTGGTGGAGTTCTACGCGGGCTCGAACGTGCTGATCGGTGGCAAGCGCCGGGTGGAGGGCGTCACGCTGCAGGCCACGGACACCGACTGGTCCCACGGCAGCGGTCCGCTGGTGTCGGGACCGGTCATGGCCCTGGTGCTGGCGACGACGGGCCGGACGGCGGCGCTCGACCAGCTCACCGGCCCCGGCGTGGCGGTCCTCCGCTCGCGCTGACGGTCGGCGCGTCCGGCTGCCGACTCCAGATCGGCCCCCAGCCGGACGACAATCCTGTTGTGGACGTCGACGCCCCCGACAGCGGCGGGTCGTCGCTGCCCACGTCGCCGACCGGACGCGTGCCGCAGTGGGTCGTCGACCACGCGGCCGCCGCAGCGCCGGCGCCCGCGCCGCCCCCGCGCCGGCGCGGAAAGGGGCTGCGCCGGCTCCTGGTCGTCGTCCTGGTCCTCGTCCTCGGTCTCGGTGGCGGCGCGCTGCTCGGCCCCTACCTGTGGCCGTGGACTCCGGTGGCCGGCGACGTCGCCGATCCCGTGCAGTCGGACCCGCTGCCTCCGGGCGGGGTGTCCGACGCCGCTCCGACCGGCGCCCAGGCCGGCACGCCCGATCAGGACGCCCCGACGCCCGGGCACGAGGCGGCCCGAGCCCCCCGGGGCCATCCGCTCCCCCCACCCCCGGGGGGCGGCGCGTACACGTTCATCAGCACCCAGGCCGACGGCGTCTCGCCGGTCGCCTACGACCCGTGCCGCCCGCTGCACTACGTCGTCCGCCCCGATGGCGCGCCCGCCGGCGGCGAGGAGGCGATCACCGCCGCCGTCGCCCGGATCTCGGAGGTGACCGGTCTGCAGTTCATCGCCGACGGCGCGACCGACGAGCCGACCACGAGCGACCGGGCGATCTTCCAGCCCGCGCGTTACGGCGACCGCTGGGCTCCCGTCCTGATCGCCTGGGAGTCAGACGTCCAGAACCCTGCGCTGGCCGGTGACATCGTCGGTGAGGGCGGCAGCACGGCCGTGTCGCGCGGCGACGGGCCGCAGGTGCTGGTCACCGGCACCGTCTCGCTGGACGCCGGCCAGTTCCCGCAGATCCTCCATCGCCGGAACGGGACGGCGATCGCGCGGGCGATCGTCCTGCACGAGCTCGGGCACCTCGTGGGCCTGGGCCATGTCGACGACGACCAGCAGCTGATGTACCCGGAGACCCGGGGGGACGTCCTCGACTTCGCGCCGGGTGACCTCACCGGGCTGGCCGCGGTGGGCAGCGGACGCTGCGTGCCCGACCTCTGACCGGTCAGTGGCGGCGGGTGACCCGGGCGTAGCCGACGGCGGCCAGGAGATAGCCGGCGCCGACCGTGGCCAGCAAGGGGTAGGAGAT
>Ga0308176_10001730_pt1 | contig 13721 bp, 14 predicted proteins | sample PhyCR2_3_FD_203890 | JGI IMG/M metagenome (GOLD analysis project Ga0308176, IMG submission 203890) | Soil microbial communities from UC Gill Tract Community Farm, Albany, California, United States - DLSLS.C.R2 | ecosystem: Environmental > Terrestrial > Soil > Agricultural land | place: USA...
GCCCAAGCCGAGCGCCAAGGCTGACAGTCCCGCCAGCAGAGATCGACCGATGCGCAGATAGGGGGCCTCGCGCATGGATCAGTCCTTGTGGGGCGGTGTCCCGGGCGGATGGGTGTGGCCGCCCGGCGCGGTGGAATCGGCCGGGGCCGCGACGTGGGCCGAGTCCGCGGGGGCCGCTTCGTCGTGCTCGTGCTCCTCGGCCTCGCCGCCGGCCCCGTGGTGATGGTGACCCTCCGCCCGCTCGTGGATCTCCTCTTCGAGCACCGGAGTCGGAATGCCGGCCGCGTGTTCGAACACCAGCTTGCCGCCGTACGCGGCCGTGGTGAGCAGGACGCCGAGTCCCACCAGCGACAGCACCAGCGCCGCCCCCCGTTCGGTTCCGGCCATCCGGCTCTCCCGCACGATCCGCCACAGCGCCACCACGGCGAAGATGCCCAGCGTGATGAGCGCCAGCTTCTCGTGGGTCTCCATCAACTCATGCACCGCTTCCCCGTGGGCGATGTGCCCCTCCGCCTGGAGGCCCGACAGGACCGCCAGCACGCCGCCGACCGCGCCGGTCACCAGAGTCCAATAACCGGCCACCCGGAGGCTGGGCCGGCGGAGGATCACGCTGGCCAGCTCGAACAGCACGGCAAGCAGCAGCAGCGCGGCAGGCAGGTCGTTCAGGGCGGCATGGAGGCGCGGCCAGTCGTAACCGAACATCGGGTCTCCTCAGAGTCCTAGATCGATGGGGGTCGGTGGATTGGTCGCATAATCATAAAACCCCCTGCCCGATTTCCGGCCATGCAGGCCGGCGGTGACCATGCGGCGAAGCAGCGGCGGCGGCGCGAACCGCGGCTCGCGGAACTCGTCGAACATGATCTCGGCGATCCGCATCACCGTATCCAGCCCCACGAAGTCGAGCAGCGCGAGCGGCCCCATCGGGTGGCCGCAGCCGAGCTGCATCCCGCGGTCGATGTCGGCGGTGGAGGCGAGGCCGGACTCGCGGGCCCGCGCCGCGTCCAGCAGGTACGGCACCAGCAGCCGGTTGACCACGAACCCGGGGCGATCCTGGGCCGTGATCGGCTCCTTCCCCAGCCGCCGGGCGAAGGCCTCGGCCGTCTCGAAGGTCTCGCGCGAGGTGGTGAGCGCCCGGACCACCTCCACCAGCGGCATCAGCGGCACCGGATTGAAGAAGTGGAGCCCGACGAAGCGGTCGGGCCGGCCGGCGGCGGCGGCCATGACGCCGATCGAGAGGCTCGAGGTATTGGACGCGAAGATGGTGCGGGGCGGGCAGAGCGGATCGAGCGCGCGCCAGAGCCCGCTCTTGAGCTCGAGGCTTTCGGTGACGGCCTCGATGATGAGATCGCACCCGGCGAGGTCCTCGAGGTCCACCGTGAAGGTCAGCCGGCCGAGGGCGGCGTCCCGGTCGGCGGCGGCGAGCTTGCCTTTCTCGACCAGCTTGTCGAGCGACTGCTGAATGGACCGCTCGCCCTTGGCGAGGAGCCCGGTCTCGACGTCGCGCGCCACCGTGGGATACCCCGCCACCGCGGCCGCCTGAGCGATACCGCTGCCCATCTGGCCGCAGCCCAGCACGCCGACGCGGGAGATGTCACGCATGGAGCCTCGATCGCTTCATGGCCCTTTCGCCCGCTTATCGCCTTCACGAATCGACCGCCGAATCTCCTCCGCCAACATCCCCAGCAGGCCATGCTGTCGCCCGGGGAGCACCCGCTCGGCCTGGGCCCCGCGCTGCTCCAGATTGTCCAGCGTGCGTTCGAGGCCAAGCTGCAGCCGCGCCAGTGCGGGCCCGTACCGGCGCGCCACGCCGTATCCGATCCCGAGCGCCACCGGCACCGGCACCAGCGCCACCGGCAGCAGCGCGCCGAGCGCCACCATGAGACCCGAGCCCAGCATGCCCGCGCCGGCCAGCGCCGCGCCTCCGCCCACGTATTCGGCGCGCGCCTTGCGCGCCGCGGCCGTGAGCGCCACGTGGCACCATCCGGGCTCGAGCGCGATGGTCGTCGCCGACACCGTATCGGCCCGGCTCAGCAGCATGGCCGAGGCGCCCCGGCTCCAGGCGGCGGTGGACCGACGGAACGCGGCCGCCATGCCGCCCTGCGGCTCCCAGGTGATCCGCCCGGGCTGCCGGCGCTGCACGCAGAACAGCTCCTTCTCTTCGAGCCACTCGAGCAGCGCCGCTTCTACCGCGGCCACCGTCCCCGGCACCGTCCGTTGGGCCGCCACCTCGGCGGGTCCGGCGACCCGCGCCCACGGCCCGGCGGCCGGCGGCGCCACCAGCCGAGTGCGCTCCTCCACCAGGGCGCGCTGCAGGTAGCGCTCGGGAATGCCCACCTCGCGCCCCAGGGCCAGCACCTGGTCGGGCGTGAGCTCCTCGGCCGGGTCGCGGTCGGCGGTCTGCAGCTCGGCTGCGCGCTGAATGATTCGCTCGAGCGCCGCCCGATCGATGCGCGCCGGCGTGCCTTCGGCCATGGCTATTCCTGCGGGGGCGTCTGGGCCGCGCTCAGGCGAAGCGTGGACATGAGGCTCGAGAGATCCGCCGCGGGGAGCGCGCCGCCCGGGGCCTTGCCCTCGTCCAGCGTGGCGGCCGGAGCCGCGGGGCGCGCGGCCTGAGCCTGGAGGAAGGGTTTGAACAGCTCGATGGGGATCGGGAAGATGGTGGTGGAATTGTTCTCCGCCGCGATCTCGGTGACCGTCTGGAGATAGCGAAGCTGGATGGCGCTCGGCTCCTGGGCGAGCGTTCGGGCCGCCTCGGCCAGGGTCTGCGAGGCCTGGAGCTCGCCCTGTGCCGCGATGACCTTCGCGCGGCGCTCCCGCTCGGCTTCGGCCTGGCGGGCCATGGCCCGCTTCATCTGGTCAGGCAGGTCCACGTCCTTCACCTCCACCGCCGAGACCTCGATGCCCCAGGGATCGGTGCGCTCGTCGATGATCTTCTTGAGCACCGCGTTGATCTTCTCGCGGTCGGAGAGCAGCTCGTCGAGCTCGACCTCGCCCAGCACCGAGCGCAACGTGGTCTGCGCCAACTGGCTGGTGGCGTAGAGGTAGTCCTCGATCTCGATGATGGCCTTGGCCGGGTCGGTGACCCGCATGTAGAGCACCGCGTTCACCTTGACCGAGACGTTGTCGCGGGTGATCACGTCCTGCGGCGGAATGTCCAGCGCCATGATGCGGAGCGAGACCCGCTTCTGGGCCGCGAACCCCGCGGGCAGAAAGATCAGCCCCGGCCCCTTGGTGCCCCAGAACCGCCCCAGGAAAAACGCGACGCTGCGCTCGTACTGCCGCACCACTCGCAGGCTCACGAACGAGTAGAAGACGGCAATGGCGAGAAGGGGAAGCACGAGTTCCATGGGGCGGTCCTCAGGCAGGGAAGGCTTCGACGACCAGCGCGGCGCCCTGGCCGCCGCCGATACACGCGGCGCCCAGTCCGTAGCGGCCGCCGCGGCGGCGCAGCGCGTGCAGCAGATGGGCGGTGATCCGCGCGCCGCTCGCGCCGAGGGGATGCCCGATCGCCACGGCACCACCGTCCACGTTGGTCCGCTCGCGGTCCAGCTCGAGCTCGCGCTCGACCGCCAGGTACTGCGCCGCGAACGCCTCGTTGATCTCGACCAGGTCCATGTCCGCCAGCGCCAGGCCGGCGTGGGCCAGGGCCCGTCGGCTGGCCGGCACCGGCCCGATGCCCATGATCGCCGGATCCACGCCGGCCACGCCCCAGCCGACCAGACGGCCCAGCGGCCGAAGGCCGCGCTCGCGCGCGTAGGCCTCACCGGCCACCACCAGCGCCGCGGCACCGTCGCAGATGCCCGACGCGTTTCCGGCCGTCACGACGCCGTCCTTCCGGAAATACGGCGGCAGCTTGGCCAGTCCCTCGGGCGTGGTGTCGGGACGGAGGTGCTCGTCCGCGGCCCAGGCGATGTCCTTCCGGGTCTTCCGGTCCTTGAGCGTGACCGGCACGACCTCCTCGGCGAAGGCGCCGGCGTCCCACGCGGCCTTGGCGCAATGCTGGCTTCGGGCTGCATAGCAGTCCACCGCCTCCCGGGCGATGCCGTAGCGCTCGGCCAGCCGCTCCGCCGTCTCCGCCATGGCCAGCCCGCAGTAGGTATCGCGCAGGGCCTCCCACAGCGTGTCCTCGAGCGGCGCGGCCGGCCCCAACCGTAGCCCCCAGCGCGCGCCGCGCACCACATGGGGCGCCTGGCTCATGGACTCGGTGCCGCCGGCCAGCACCACGTCGGATTCGCCCAGCAGGATGCGGTGCGCGCCCTGGATGACCGCCTCGAAGCCCGAGCCGCACAGCCGGTTGACGGTGACCGCCGGCGTCTCGATCGGAAGTCCCGCCTTGAGGCCGATGTGCCGCGCCAGGTAGGGCGCGTCGGCCGAGGTCTGGAGCACGTTGCCGAAGATGACGTCGCCGACGGCGGCGGGCTCGACGCCCGCCCGCTCCAGGGCCGAGCGCGTCGCCACCACCCCCAGGTCGATCGCGGAGTGGTCCTTGAGGGCGCCCCCGAAGGCACCGAAGCCGGTACGCACGCCGGAGAGGAACACGACGCTCGGGCGACGATCGGGCGGTCTCATGAGGGAAGGAGCCTGGTGCACACGAGGAGACGGGCCATTGTTCGGAATATGCCCGACCCGCAGGGGCACTTCAAGCAAATTGCGCTACTGGTACCAGCCTGCCCCCAGGGCCAGGCGGTCGTTGTGAGGATGAATCGGATTGGCGTTGCCCAGCGAGGTGGGAAAGCCCTTGTACGTGGCGTGGCTCCAGGAAGCCTGGAAGCTCCAGCCCGCTCCGCTCTGGTTCCGCCGGACGTGGCGGGCAAGGTACACACCGGGGGCAAGCAGGAAGGGCACGCTGGCCGAGCGTTCGATGCTCCCGCCGCCCAAACGCAGCAGAGCGCCCCCCTCCCAATTCGAGTGGCCTCGCCGAGCGCGTCCGACCACCCTGACGCGCGGCTCCGTGTACACCCAGAGGATACTCGGGGCGCCGGTTTGACTCTGATAACTCAGATCACTGTGCCGCTCATGATCACCGCGTTCTTGGGAATGATCACGATGCCGTCCCGGACGTAGAAATTGGGCCCGTCCAGAAAGTCCGGCTTGCCCTCGGGCGAGATCCGGACCCCGTCGCCGATCCGGGCGTTCTTGTCCACGATGGTCCGCTCGATCTGAGTGCCGTGCCCGATGCCCATGACGGGCGCGCCGGGCACCGGCAGGCGATCGGGGCTGTCGTAGAAGTCGGCGCCCATGACCAGCGAGTTCCGGATGGTGGCGCCGGCCTGGATGCGGCTCCGCACACCGACCACCGAGCGGTCGATGTGGGCGTCGTTGATGATGCACCCGTCGGCCAGGATCGAGCGCTCGATCTCGCTCTTGATGATCTTGGTGGCGGGCAGATACCGCGCGTGGGTGAAGATGGGGGCGCTGGAATCGTAGAAGTTGAACTGAGGCAGCGGCTCGCACAGGTCGAGGTTGGCGTCGTAGAACGCCCGGATGGTCCCGATGTCTTCCCAGTAGCCCTCGTGCTGAAAGGCGTAGACCCGCCGACTCTCGATGAGCCTCGGGATGATGTGCTTGCCGAAGTCGACTTCGTGGCCGGCCAGGGCGTCGTCCAGCACCTCGCGGTCGAACACGTAGATGCCCATGGACGCGGGGAGCCGGTCGGGGTAGCCGGGCAGGGTCGCCTGGACCGCCGGGTCGGTCGGCTTCTCGACGAACCGGGTGATGCGCCCGCCTTCCCCCACCTCCATGATCCCGAATCCGCCAGCCACATCGGCCTGCACCGGCGTGGTGGCCACCGTCACCTCGGCGCCGCTCGCGACGTGCTGCTCGACGATGGTGTGATAGTTCATCCGGTAGAGCTGGTCGCCCGACAGGATAAGCACCAGGCTGTGGGGATAGGAATCGATGTGCATCAGGTTCTGGCGCACCGCGTCGGCGGTGCCCTGATACCAGTCGGTGCGGTCGATGCGCTGCTCGGCGGCCAGAATCTCCACGAAGCCGGGCGAGAAGGTGTCGAAGTGGAAGCTCTCCAGGATATGGCGGTGGAGCGAGCTACTGTTGAACTGAGTGAGCAGGAAGATCCGGCGGAGATCCGAGTTGATGCAGTTGCTGATGGGGATGTCGACCAGACGGTACTTCCCGGCCAGCGGGACGGCGGGCTTGGCGCGGTCTTTCGTGAGCGGAAAGAGGCGGGTCCCGGCGCCTCCGCCCATGATCACCGCGACGATGTCGAGGGGGCGGAGGGTGGAGGTCCAGGGCATAGCAGCACCTCACCGAAGCGGAGTATCGTCCGCCAGCGCGTGGCCACAGTTGACGCAGTGCCGCCACCCCGGCTCCACCTCGCCGTGGCACTGCGGGCACTCGGTCGGCGCCTGCCGCTGGCCGCAGTGGGGACAGAATCGGACCGGCCGGTCGGCCGGCAGCCGGTCGCCGCAGTAGAGGCAGTGCGGGGCCAACTGGACCGGTTCGTCGGCGAGCCGATCATCCTCCAGCAGCGGCTCGGCCGGCTCGTCGGGCAGCTGGTCGTCGAGCAGGGTCTCGGAGTCGTCGGGCAGTGGATCGTCGTCGAGCAGCGTCTCCGACTCGTCGATCGGCTCGACGACTTCGGGCTGAGGCAGGTCCAGGCCCGGGATCGGCGGCGGGAGCGCCGCCGCCGGGGTGAGATAAGGCAAGTCGAGCTCGGGCTCCGGGTCCAGCGCCCGGGCCAGCGGCCCAGAGCGGAGCGTGATGACCACGTGCTCGAGACGGCGGAGAACCTCGAGGTCGGGATTGGGGCTCTTGACCTCTTCCGCGAACTCTACCCGGGCGTCCTCCGGCTCGGTGCGCACCAGCTCCCCTTCGCCGGCACAGAGCCGGAGCAGCACCATCTCGTAGTCTTCGCTGGTCTCGAGATGGAGCGCGCGGCGGTTGGAGCGATAGGGGATGATCGACTGGTAGACGTCTTCGAGCGGGATGGGGTGATGCAGTCGCGCCGGATCACTCGAGGCCAAGTTGGCCACGAGCCGCCGGAAGAAGCGTTCCACATCGGTCACGCGAGCCTCGGGGACGGGCAGTGTCGCAGGTTAGAGGCGGCCCGGAGAGGTGTCAAGGAACCGGGCGACCGTCCGCCAGCGGAAAGGGCTCGCCGCCTGCCACCCGCTGCTCGAGTTCGCTGAAGGTCTGGTCAGGATCGTATTCGAGGTACAGTCCTTTTGTCCGCTTGGCCGCCAGCCAGTCGCCGAACCCCGAGGCCACGATGCCCTCGGAGCTGATCTGCTCCCGGGCCGCCTTCACGGCCAGGTCGTTGGCATACTCGTTCTTGGCGTGGCCTTTGTGCCCCCGCACCCAGGTCCACTGCACGTCGTGCCGCCGGGACGCGGCCAGCAGCGCCTGCCACAGCGCCAGGTTTTCGATCGGGCCTTCCTTCCGCCGCCATCCGCGCCCGACCCACCCGGGCACCCACTCGCGCATCCCTTTCACCAGGTACTGCGAGTCGGAGACGATCAGGACCTGGAGCCGCGCGCCCTTCTTCGCGAGCAGCTCGAGCGCGGTGGTCGCGCTGGCGAGCGCCATGCGGTTGTTGGTGGTGGCGGGCGCGCTGATGTAGACGTCGCGCCGCTGGATCCTGCCGTTGGCGCTTCGAGCCTCGATGAGTCCGCCGCCCCCGCCCGGGTTTTCGCCCTCGCGGCCGTTCCCCAGGCAGCTCTCGTCGAGATGCAGGATGGCGACGCCGCTCACCCGACGACCTGGAAGCTGTCGATCTGATCCAGCCGGAAGGTCAGCTCCTCGCCGGTCATCGGCAGGAACCCGATGAGCACGTCGTGGCGCTCCACCGAGGTCACCCGGAGCGCGACCACGACGTACTCGCTGCCGCGGCGCGAGAGAACCACTCGCTGCCCGCGGCGGGCGGCGTTCTCGAGCTGATCCATGCGGTCGGCGGTCCAGCGGACGGGAGACATGGGCGAGGTGTTGGTGGCGGGGAGCACCGGGAGTCATCCTGAGCGGAGCGAAGGGGGCAGGCGTCGGCGCATGGCTCCTTCGCTTCGGCCAGGATGACTCAGGGGTTCAGGATGACTCAGGGCGTTCAGGACGTCTCACGGCATTCGGGACGATTCGGCGGCTCAAGATGCCGCAGCGTCACGATTCGCCTTACGCATCACCCGCACCCGTCCCGCGGGACCGGCCGTGAGCCGGCCGATCACCGCCGCGGCCGGCGTCTCGGCTTCCCTCAGCGCCCTGAGCAGCGCCTGCTCGTTCTCCTGCGGGACCGCGAGGAGCAATCCGCCCGAGGTCTGCGCATCCACGCAGATGATCCGCTCGGTCGGGGTGACATCCTCGGCCCAGTCCACCTGCTCGGCGGCCGCGGCCAGGTTCCGCTGCGAGCCGCCCGGCACGATGCCGCGCCCGGCCAGGCTGAGCGCATGGGGCAGGATCGGCAGCGACTCGAACCAGATGTCTGCGCCCACCTTGCTCGCGGCCAGCATGTTGCCGAGATGGCCCAGCAGACCGAAGCCGGTCACGTCCGTCACGGCGCTCACGCCCACCGACTGGGCGGCGCGGGCGGCACCCTCATTGAGGGTGGTCATGGAGCGGACCGCCTCCGCCATGCCCGCTTCGAGCAGGGCATCGCGCTTGAGCGCGGTGGACAGGATACCGGTGCCGAGCGGCTTGGTCAGCACCAGCAGGTCACCGGCGCAGCCGCCCGCGTTGGTGAGCGCGCGGTCGGGGTGCACCTCGCCCAGCACCACCAGTCCGAACAGCGGCTCGAGCACGTCGATCGAGTGCCCGCCCAGCATGGGACAGCGGGCGCGCTGGGTGACTTCCACCGCGCCCGCGATCACCTCGCCCAGCACCTCGAACGGCACCTTCTCGCGGGGCCAGCCGACCAGGTTGAGCGCGAAGAGTGGGGTGCCACCCATCGCGTAGACGTCGCTCAGCGCATTGGCCGCCGCAATCGCCCCCCAGGCCCGTGGATCGTCCACGATCGGCGTGAAGAAATCGGTCGTCGCCACCAGGGCGCGGTCGTCGCTCAGGCGGAACACGGCCGCGTCGTCCCGGGTGGCCGCATCGACCAGCACGCGGGGGTCCACCACCGTCGGGAGGTGGCGCAGCACCTGGCTCAGGTCCACCGATCCCAGCTTGCAGGCGCAGCCGGCCCCGTGCGACAGGGCCGTCAGTCGGAGCCGAGGCGTGGCTTGGGCGGGTGCTGGGGCGGTGCTGCTATCCGTCATGGCGGGTCGTCGGCGGTCGAAAGGCCTGGCAGATTCCGGAGTGGTCCATGTCGACCGGAAGTTACACCTGCCCCGGCCGGGAGGGCACCGATACTGCCGGGGCCGACCGCCTCGAGCGTGTCAGGTCGTCTCGGCCCAGTGAAGCGCGCGGAGGCCGATCAAGGCTCGCTCCTGCTGAGCCGTCGCCCCGAAGCTTCCGTCCGGGCGTTGGCGCTCCTCGAGCGCCGGCACAGCGTGCCGGACCGCTGCCCGCCCGGCGGGTATGCCGGCCGCCATGAGGGCGTCGAGCGCGAGAAACAGGTCGGCATTTTCCCAGTGGCCATCGGTGTGCTGCTGGGCGGCGATCAGCTGGACCAGCCGCTCCACCACCGGCCGGTACGCCTCGCCGCCCAGGGCCAGCGTGTGAAGGCCGGTGATGATGACGTCCGGCGCGAACGGCCCGCTCCAGTCGGTCCAGGCGTCGGCGAGCAATCGCAGGCTGTCGAGGTGGGCCACGACGGCCGGCAGATCCCGGAACCCCGCCCGCAGCACGGCTCGGAGCGCCAGGCAGCTGATGGCCAGCCGCGCCGCGGGCTCGGCGCGGAATACCTTGCCGATCGGCAGGGTGATCGGCGCCACCCGCTCCGCGGCCGGACCCGGAGAAAAGAATCCGCGGAGGAAGTGCTCGCAGGTTCGCAGGCCGTGCCGGGTCTTGTCGCAGTTCTCGCCATAGGCTCCAGGGGCATTCTGGCGCTGGAGCACCCAGCTCACCGCGCGGCTGAGCCCGGGGTCGCGCAGGTCGCGACCGAGGTCCAGCAGCTCGTGCACCCGCCAGATGGTCGGCACCGCGGCACCGCCCACGCTGCCGTCGGGGCGCAGCTCCGCCGTGAGCTCCTGCGCGAGCCGCACGGCCAGCACGGGATCGTCGGCGGCGACCAGCCCGACCTCGGCGCGCGCCAGGATGGCCTGGCGACTCCGGATGGCGCTGAAGAAGAGCGACAGCCGCTCGAGCGCGCTCGGGCTCATGCCGGGAGCACCCAGGCCAGCAGGCCGCCGGCACCGATCACACGCAGGATGCGGAGCACCGCGCGCCGGCCACGCGGCGGCCACTCCCGCAACGCGCCCACCAGCAGGAACACGAGCCACCAGGCGCCGGCTCCCAGGCTGGCGAACCACAGGGCGCCGAACAGCGTGATCAGGAGGCCCTCCCCGGCGACCTCGACCGCTTCCCGCCCGGGGATAGGGGCGCTCTCGCCGGCTCGGCCCTCGGTCCACCTCCAGGCCAGCAGCCAGACGGATACGGCCACCCAGGCCACCGCGATCCGGCCCAGCGACACGCTACCAGGCCTTTCGGATCGAGTCGGCGGAGAGCAGCACGCCGCGCACCATGACCCGATCGATCGACAGCGTGTTGCGGATGTCGGCCAGCGGATCGCGGGTGAGCACGATGAGGTCGGCGGCCTTGCCCGGCGCGATGAGCCCCAGCGAATCCACACCCAGTACCAGCGCGCCGTTGCGGGTCCCCGCCAGCAGGGCGTCCCGCGGCGCGAAGCCGGCGGCCACCAGCAGCTGAAGCTCGCGATGCTCGCTGTAACCCGGGATGAGCAGCTGATTGGAGGCATCGGTGCCGGTGGCAATTCTCCCGCCCGCCGCGGCGAACAGGCGGAGAAACTCGTCCTGCCGCGGACGCGCCGCGCGAAAGGCCGGATAGTCCTCGGCGGTCCAGCCGGCCCGGCGCACCATGTCGGGCACGTTCCAGCGCCGCTGCTGCAACTCGGGCACGGCGCGGAGCATCGTGTCCTGGAGCAGGGCCGGGTCGTCGAGATGGCTGAAGGTCTCGTGCAATACCAGTGTGGGGACCAGTATCGTCTTCCGTTCGGCGATCGCCCGCGCCACCCGCTCGAGCGCCGCCGAATCGAGGCCGGCCCAGCTCCGCTCGAACGCGGTCCACCCCGCGAAGAATCCGCGATAGTGCGCCGCGTTGAGGGAGGAGGCGTCCGCCAGGCAGGCCTCGGGCACCCCGCTCAGGTGCTCGATGCTGCTGATGCCGTCGCGCGACGCGGTGACCGCGTCGACCAGCCCCAGATGTCCCGCGACCCGGAGATTGAAGGTGCTGGCCTCGTCGATTACGGCCTTGAGCAGCGTCGGATCGACCCGGGTATAGACCTTGACCAGGTCGGCGCCCGCGTTGACCAGCCGATCGACCGCCCGGCGGGCGTCCTGAGGCGTATTGGCGCCGAGCGCGTCGGGATAGGTGGTGGGCAGGCCGTCGATCATCGCCCCGGCGCTGTAGATCCGGGGCCCCCGCACCGCGCCGAGGTTGACCTCCCGGCGGAGGTTGAGGATGGAGTCAATCTGGCCATGGAGGTCGCGCACGGTGGTGACGCCCCACGCCAGGTAGCGCGGGAGGGCCCAGCGCTCGACGTGGCCATGGGCGTCGATCAGGCCCGGCATGATCCAGCGGCCGGACACATCCACCTCGGTGGTCCGGGCCGGCAGCGTGAACCCGCTCCGCGTACCCACCGACTCGATGCGGCCGCGGCGCACCACGACCGTGGCGTCCGGCAGCGGCGGGCCGCCGCTGCCGTCCAGCAGGGTGGCGCCGACCAGCGCAATGCCGTCCGGCGGCTGTTGGCGGCAGCCGGCGGTCAAGGCCAGCGCCGCGAACAGGGCGCCGAGTATCACTGTCCGGGTGAGGCGCATGCAGTCGAGAGTAGGGATTCAACAAGGTGGGTAGGCGGCGAGGCCCATGCAAGATCCTCCGGGCGCGTTGTTATACTTTGGGGCGATGACGAACCTCGAAGTCGATTCGGCGCCGGAATCGGCGGATCGCCGGCCCGCATCGGTCCGAGCGCCGGCGCTCTCGGATTACGGACTCATCGGTGACATGCGGACCGCGGCGCTGGTCGGGCTGGACGGCGCCATCGACTGGTGCTGTCTGCCGCGGTTCGACAGCGGCAGCGTGTTCGCCGCCATCCTCGACCCCGAGCGCGGCGGTACCTGGGCGATCCGCCCCGCGGTGGACTGGACCTCCACCCAGCGATACCTCCCGCGCACCAACATCCTGGAAACCACCTTCCGCACCGCCGGCGGGGTCGCGATCCTGACCGACTTCATGCCGGTCGATGAGGACGGGCGGCCGTCGAGTCCCCACCCGGAGATCCACCGGCAGCTCCGCTGCACCCGCGGCCGGGTGCCCATGCAGCTCACGTTCATGCCCCGGTTCGAGTACGGCGCCCGGGCCACTCGGCTGGAGCAGCTCCGGAACGGGCTGTTCGCCACCGACCGCACCGACCAGGTCCTTACCCTGTCCAGTAACAAGCCGTGCGACTGGATCATCGAGCAGTCGATCGCCACCGCGCGCTTCACGGTCGAGAAGGGCGACGACCGCTGGCTGGTGCTGCGCTACGACGACGACGATATCCACCCGGCCGACCGGTACGAGAGCGCCCGCAAGCTGGACATCACCGCCGCGTTCTGGGCCCGCTGGGCCGCCGGCGTGCGCTACAGCGGCCCCTTCCGCGGCATGGTCAAGCGATCGGCCCTGGTGCTCAAGCTGCTGACCCACGCCGAGACCGGGGCCATCATCGCGGCCCCGACGACGTCCCTGCCGGAGACGATTGGGGGCGTTCGGAACTGGGACTACCGCTTCGTCTGGCTGCGCGACGCGGCGTTCACGCTGGCCGCGCTCGACGCCGTCGGGCACCGGCGCGAGGCGGATGCGTTCATGCGGTTCCTCAAGAAGGTGTGCCGCCACGAAGGGGGCGGGCACCTGCAGATCATGTACGGCATCGACGGCCGCCGCGACCTGGTCGAGCGGCAGCTCGATCACCTGGCGGGCTACATGGGCTCGCGGCCGGTGCGGGTCGGAAACGGCGCCGTGGGCCAGCTGCAGCTCGACGTGTATGGCGAAGTGCTCGAGACCGCCGACATCTGGCGTCGCAACTTCGAGATGACCGAGGGGACCTGGCGCGTCCTCCGCGGCCTGGTGGACTGGGTGAGCGGCAACTGGCAGCTCCCCGATTCGAGCATCTGGGAAGTGCGGGGCGAAGTGCGTCACTACGTCTTCAGCAAGGTGATGAGCTGGGTCGCGATGGACCGTGGCATCCGGATGGCGGAGGAGCTAGGGCTGGACGGCAACACCGCGGAGTGGCAGGCCCAGCGGGACGTTCTTCACGCCGAGATCCTCGAGCGCGGGTGGAGCGACCGGCACCAGTCCTTCACCCAGGCCTACGATGACGAGGCGCTGGACGCCGCCGCCCTCGCCATTCCGATGGTCCGGTTCCTCCCCTGGAACCATCCCCGGGTGATCTCGACCGTCCAGGCCGTGGCGCGCGAGCTCACCAGCGCCGACGGCGAGCTGGTGTATCGCTACCGGCACCCGGACGGATTGGAGGGGGAAGAGGGAGCCTTCTCGATCTGCACCTTCTGGCTGGCCCAGGCCCTGACCATGATCGGCGAGCGCGAGCGGGCCGAGCGGGTGTTCCGCCGGATGCTGCGCCACGCCAACCATGTCGGGCTCTATTCCGAGGAGATCGA
>Ga0308176_10001733_pt1 | contig 13705 bp, 14 predicted proteins | sample PhyCR2_3_FD_203890 | JGI IMG/M metagenome (GOLD analysis project Ga0308176, IMG submission 203890) | Soil microbial communities from UC Gill Tract Community Farm, Albany, California, United States - DLSLS.C.R2 | ecosystem: Environmental > Terrestrial > Soil > Agricultural land | place: USA...
TGCGTCTACTGAAGGACTGCTCGAACGGATGAGGGAAAAAGCCGATCTGCCCGTACATGCCCGCGCCGACTGAAGTGTTCATTGTCCCAGGTTCGGATACACCCTGAGGACTCACCTGTAAACCTCCTCTTTAGGTGTCTATCGCCGTTGAGCGATCGACCTCGGTTCATTTCTTGTCATGATGGCTTCCTGTCGGGATGGTCCTTGATCTGGAGCGATGCTTCGGTCTTGGCATAGCCGACTCTCCGAAGGTCTATGTTATTTCATTTGAACCCCTCCCCGCCGTTTAAAGGTGCGGGACCATCCGGGCGACAGCCGCGCTGAGTCAAGGCTTTGACACTAGAGGGCATCGTATGTTAATTCAATCAGAAGAATAACGACGATGATGTAGATGCTAGAGGAGACGGATTGAACGTAATGGACGAGTCGCATGCGTTGTACGCGATCCGCCACTCTGACGGGTCGGTGAGTTTATACGTCGATGAAGCGTACGCGATCGAGCGGGGTGCCGATCCCGCTCAGCTCCATTGCGTGGAGGTCCCGCGACAACTCTACGCCTCCGGGACCGTTCAACAAATCAGAGAGTATGTGGCTTCCTACCTCGAAGCCCAAGCAACAGGGTCGGCTTAAGCTCCATGACCGGTGTTCTCACAAAATCGCATATCGACGCCTCCATCAACCGGCTGCCCATCCAAGGCCGGATCATGCTGCACCTGCTGATGCTGGGGTATTGCGATGTCCCTCAGGAAGAAATCGAATACATGGCGGCTGACCGGCCCGATCCGCGCATGGCCGCCGGACAGAAGCGTATTGTGTCGGTCATTTCCCGCGAAGCGCTACAAGGCATTTCAGACCGTGTGGCGCAATACCAATCACAAACGCGCCTCAAACGCGAACGGCTGTGGCTCCAAGGTGAATGTTTGAGGCGTCAGGTTGCGCGCAGTGAAGCATTGATCGCCGCTGCTGAACGGCTGCTCACGACACGTTTTGGAGTGACGCCCGATGAGGTGAAGGATCTTCAGACGCAGGCGCGTAGCGCCATTCTGAAACCGGTCGTCCGCGAACTGGACGGGCGTTGGGAACGAAATGAGATTTCAGAAGACGACTACCGAAAGCGACGCTTGTCGGCGGAGTATCAGACGCTGCTCCGAAAGGTCGGTCGTGATCGGAAGCGTTTTGAGGTGGCCACGCACGAGTTTCATCGCTCTAGTTCACTTCCTCTTCAGGATCACGAAATCGGACATATATGGGGTATCCCGGCCGGGAGCCTCGCAGCCAGAAAAGTCAAATACCTCAAGCAATACATAGACGACCTTCAGGCACAGATGCGTAACGGGTCCTCGGCGACCGAGCCGGACCACGGCGTTCCTAGAGATCTGTGGAAAGAGTCGTTTGCCGTTCTCGCGCAAGGGCCCGTGGAGCGGTCTGTGGCGCCATACGACGGACTGGAGCATACTGAACAGGCCTTGTTGGAAAAACTGCTGACACTCGCGTCCGGAACATTGCCGGAAGAATTGGAAGGCCGGTTCTGGCTTCCCGTGTCCCTCTCTCTCTTCACGCTGCAGCGTCTGGCGGCTATTCAAAGCGAGTGGGACCTGTCGCCGGAAGCCGTCGAACAAGTCCTGCTCGACCGTGTGTCGCCGGCGCCAAAAGAGCTGACTCTGTCAGAAGAAGAGAAAGGTCAATTGCAACTGGGCGAAATGGGTCAACACGTCCTTCGAAGCATGTTAGGAGAAGAGAAGCATTAACTCGAACTCGTGAGGATATCACTATGCTGGTATCGGCCATGCCTCGCCTGCTGTTCTGCCTAATGATCGTGAGTCTCTTCTCGTTGATACTTCTGCCCGCTCATCCGGCCGGTGCCGGCATGGTGGAAGTCGCCGATTTGGTCACACATCCGGATCAATATGACAAACAAATGGTCATCGTGGTGGGCCGGGTGACGAGCATCCAAACGGCCGAAAATCGACAAGGCCAGGCCGCTTACGGCTTCCTCTTAAAAGACACGAATGGCACGGTGAAAGTGATCGGGCTCGGCAAAACAGATGTCCACGAGGGCGAACAGGTTATCGTCGAGGGCGTATTCAGTCGACTGCGTCAAGCCGGGCGAGCCATTGTCTACAACGAAATCAAAGCCAATAGCATCCGTCCCATCGATCGCCTCCATCCAGACTTCGTCGGCTAACGCCCAAAATTAGAGCGGTCGATCCTGATCCTTCGTCAACACTAATAATTCCACTCGCCGATTCTTGGCGCGGTTTTCAGGCGTTAAATTATCGGCGAGAGCGTGAAATTCAGCGTATCCTACCGCCGACACTTGTTCAGGCTGAATGCGATAGAGTTCAGTCAGCATCCGAGCCACCATAGCGGCACGCGTCGCCGAGAGTTCCCAATTCGATGGAAACAATGTGGAACGAATCGGTACATTGTCCGTGTGCCCTTGCACCCGAACTTCCTTGACAGACGTGTTCACCGCCAACACCTCTGCTAATCCTGCTAGCACTGGAAGGGCCTCTTGGCGGATCTCAGCTCGGCCGCTTTCGAACAGCAGGCTATCGGCAATGGTAACCATGACACCGCGATCGACCTCTGTGATGACCACACTCTCTTTCGCCTGAACATCCTTATTCAACTTGTTCAGGACCTCTTCAATCCTCCTGACGAATTGCATTTTAAGACTTAGTGTCGGTATGAGCGAAGACTTATAATCACCGAGATTGAAGTGTACGTCTGCTGCGGGGTGACTCACCACAGGGCGAAGCGCGGCTTGGATGGATTCGCTGACGGTCCGAAATTTACCCTCGTTCACCGATGAGATGGAGTACATGACGACAAAGAAGGCAAAGAGTAGCGTGATGAAATCGGCATACGAAACCAACCATCGTTCATGGTTCTCATGCTCTTCATGCTTAATCTTCTTCGCCATCTCTTTAGGAACGGGACGGATGAAGGACTTTGCTTGACTGCTCCTTACCCCTTTACTCCTTCTTTCGATCGTTGAGAATGCGGCAAATAGCTTTCCAACTTCTCGTGGAGGATGCGGGGATTGTCGCCTTGGGCGACCCCAACAAGGCCGGCAATAATCACCATTCGCGCCGCTGCTTCACGTTTCAGTTTTAACTTGATCTTGTTACCCAACGGCAGAAAGAACAGATTGGCGGCTCCTACGCCATAGACCGTCGCTACGAACGCGACCGCAATCCCGCCTCCTAACTTGGAAGGATCGGCCAGATTCTCCATCACATGAATGAGCCCCAGCACCGCGCCTAAAATCCCGACCGTCGGCGCATAACCACCGGCCGCATCCCAAATTTTGGCGGCCGTCATCGCTTCCTCTTCGCGATGTTCGACTTCCGTTTCTAGAATCTCTTGCATCATCTTGGGGTCGGTCCCGTCGACGATAAACTGCACGCCTTTTTTAAAGAAAGGGTCGGGAAGATCTTTAATCTTCCCCTCTAAGGCAAGGAGGCCTTGTTTGCGCGAAAGATTGGCTAAGTCAATGATCTTGGCAATGTCGCTCTTAATGTCGAGCTTCGGGTCGAACAGCGTGAGTGACAACAAGGAGAACCCTTTGAGCACAACCGATAGCGGATTCTGAATGCAGACTGCGCCCAGCGTTCCACCTAGGACAATGATGAAGGCGGTCGCTTGAATAATCGAGCCGATGTGACCGCCTTCGAGTAGTTGACCAGCAAGAATCGACCCGATCGCAATAACGGCCCCGATAATTGTCAAAAAATCCACGGATTACTTCCCTTCGACGACACTATCCGCACACAATGGTGCCGAACGATCACTCCATTGTCTCCTCGCGTGTGCCGTCTTGCACTCCGCCGAAGACTCTGTTAGCGTTGGGCTCTATCATGCCCAATGGAGGACAGATCGTGATGAGCGTGGAGAGCCTGATCTTGGACGCCAAAAAAGCGATTCTTGAAGAGCAACATCGCCGGCTGCAGTCCCTTCGCAAAGAAGGACGCTGGGAAGATGTCTTGCAGCAGCTCCCGGCCACGTTAAGTTGCGCGGCCGATGTGCTGCAACACTCCTTGGGCATGCTCCAGACGATGGCAGGCGAGCAACCACTCACCGATCGCTCAGACCGTTCTGCTCCTCCCGCCTGATCCGTTCTTTAAGACAACGTCGTCTGTTCTGCCGGCGTCAATAGTCGATCCAGGTCCAATACCGTCAGCAATCGATCCTTAATTCGACCTACTCCCTGAATAAATTCCGCCCCGATTGCAGTCTCCAGCGACGGCGGGGGCTCGATCGCCTGTTTAGGCAGGCGGAGCACCTCGGAAACGGAATCGACGATCAAGCCGACAACGCGCGTGCGCACATTCACGACCACGATGCGGGATCGCACCGTTCGCTCACCCTCCGCCGAGATCCCGAATCGACAGCGCAAGTTCAAGACAGGAATGATTCGGCCCCGTAGATTGATCACGCCCTCGACAAAAACAGGCGCTTTCGGCACACGGGTAATATCGACCATTCGGTTGATCTCTTGAACGCTGAGGATATCGACCGCGAACTCCTCGTGGCCGACGCAGCACGTGACAAGCTGACAGCTTTCCTCAGTCCCCTCGCTGATCTGACGACCGTCGGCCGGTGAGGCATCGACGACATTTCCTTCCCGCCCTTGAATCATCATGGCTCACCTTTTAACGTCGTTTATCAGTTGTGACCCGAAAACTGCCGACGATTGTCTGAAGTTCGCTCGCCAACAGACTCAGATCGTGACTGGCTTTGGCAGACTCGCTGGCGCCGCCGGCCGACTCTTTGCTTACTTTGGCGACATTCTCCAAGTCGCCGGCAATATGCTGAGTCGCCACCGACTGCTCTTCAGCCGCCACGGCGATCTGTCGAATCATGTCCGAAGTTTGCGTGACCATCTCGGCTATTTTGCCGAGGGTTTCCCCGGTCTTATTGACCAACGTGACGCCGCTGGACACTTTCTGCGTGCCGTCTTCCATCGACGTCACGGCACCTTTGGTATCATGCTGAATTTGGCGAATCATATCGCCGATTTCTTTCGTCGCCTTGGTCGTGCGTTCAGCTAACTTCCGAACTTCGTCCGCGACCACGGCGAATCCGCGTCCCTGTTCGCCCGCTCGAGCGGCCTCGATAGCGGCGTTCAATGCCAATAGATTCGTCTGATCGGCGATGTCCTCGATGACTCGGACAATTTCGCCGATCTGATCGGAGGATTTTCCGAGCGCGGCGATGATGGACGCCGATTGCGTGACTGCATCCGAAATCTGTTGCATCCCATCGATCGTTTCGGTGACGACCTCGCGTCCGCTCTTGGCGGTTTGCACTGTCTCTTGCGCCATCCCGGCGGCTTTCCCGGAATTCTGGGCGACTTCAGCAACCGTCGCATTCATTTCCTCCACGGCCGTGGCGGTTTGCGCCGTTCGAGAGGTCAACCCTTCCGATCCTCTCGACATTTCTTCAGCCGTGGCAGACAGTTGGACCGACGCCGAAGCCACTTTATCGGTCACATGGGCCACTTTCCCGATCATGCCCTGTAACTTCTCGATAAACACGTTGAACCACTTCCCGAGTTCAGCGATTTCGTCTTTCCCCTCGACGGGCACACGTTTGGTCAGATCGCCTTCTCCTTCAGCAATATCCCGCGAAATATGCGTCATCGCGATGAGCGGACGGATCACCACCATTTTCAGCAAAAAATACATCATGATGATCATCGCGAGCGTCATGACGACAAGTGTGGCTGCGCTCCGCTGCAGGGAATCGTTCGAAGCTGTTTTGATCTGCTCCATCGGAATGCTGACGGAGAGGATGCCTAGTACATCCCCGACCTGCTTTCCCGCGTGACATCCAATACAGGCGGTCCCGGTGGCCTTATCTGCACTGGCACGCCGAAAGGTCGTCCCGCTCCCCGAGTCTTCCACTCGCGAATAGGACTCAGCGCCGCTCATAATGGCTTTCAGCGCCTCCTCTTCGAATCGATCTTTTGTTCCATTCGCCGGATTGAGCGGTTGTCCGCTCAGAAGCCGTGCGTTGAACAAGCCGGTCTTGGACAACTCCTCGCTCATTTCCCGAGTGGCGGTTGCCGGCAGCGGAATCGCCTGCGGATTGTCCAAATGGTCTTTGGAAACCTGCACCCCTTCGGCTCCCTTCATACCTTTGACTTTTGAGACATAATTTTTTGCAATATAGGAGCGAGTGACTTGAGTCTGCGCTTCGATGATCTTGCCCCGTCCCTCGAGCATATACATCATCTTGTTCTGCTCTTGCTGATAGACAAAATAGAGACCGATCGCCGTCACCACGATTGCGACGATGGCGACCAGTAGGACGAACTTCTGAGCGATGTGCATTTGATTGAGCCGATTCATCTGACCCCTCCTCCCTCCAGCGCCTTCCAGGCCGCCATATGAGCCATGGTTGTGTCTGTCCTTAGCATGCAATGCCCTTAGATCATGTTCATGATTTCACCTGCAATCTGGGACAGCGGTACTACTTTGTCCGCGCACCCGTTGTCGACCACTGCGCGAGGCATCCCATACACAGTACAACTGGCCTCGTTCTGCGCCACCGTGCGCCCTTTTCCTTTTTTTATGGCTCGCATGCCTTCCAAGCCATCCTGGCCCATACCGGTGAGAATCACTCCCACCGCACGCTCGGCATAGAGCTGAGCGACCGACTGCATCATCACATCTACAGAAGGGGCGTGCAGATGGCCCTCAGAATTGGGTTTCAATTCCACACTGATCCGCATGGCCTTTTTTCGCCCCAACCGTAATTGCAGGCCGCCTGGCGCCAGCAAGGCGACCCCGGGTGTCACGTCATCGGATTCATTCGCTTCGCGCACATCGATCTCGCACTGCGCGTTCATACGGTCGGCGAACGGCTTGGTGAAGCATTTCGGCATATGCTGCACGATGACAATGCCGGCCGGGAAATCCTTCGGAAACATGGGCAACAGCTCGGACAACGCTTGGGGCCCTCCGGTCGAACAACCGATCGCGACAATTTTGCTCCCACGTGTCGCGCTTGTTGACCGCGAACTCAGTCCCACGATCGGAGAGGCAAGGGCCGATCGAGACGTGACCGGGCGCCGAGGTCTGATCCGGCCTGCCATACCTGCCGCCGCAATGACCTTCGCGACGAGTTCATCATGGACACCCGCAATGTTCGTGACCACGCCATCTAACTGCTTTGGCACAAAATCCACCGCGCCTAATTCCAAGGCCTCCAGCGTCTCCTCCGCCCCTTTGGTCGTCAAGGAACTGACCATCAAAACCGGCAACGGATGTGTCTCCATAATTTTGCGCAAGGCATCAAGTCCGTTCATCACCGGCATTTCGATATCAAGCGTGACCACATCAGGTTTCCATGATGAAATCTTCTGCAGGGCCTCCTCGCCGTTACGCGCCGTCTCGACTTCACCAATACTGGAATCGCCGGCCAGCATCCCGCACAAGGCCTTGCGCATGAAGGACGAGTCGTCAACGACTAGGACCCGAATCGGAGTCGTATGCATTGGGCCTTCACCTCACGCTGAGAATCGGATGGTCATCATGTTGCGCAATGACCGGTGGCATTAACAGTGCCGGGCAATGACTTCCCCCAGCAATTTCGGATCAAACTTGGTCAAATAATCCGTCGCCCCGACTGCTTTGCCTTTTTCCTTATTGCACGTACCGGTGAGACTGGAATGTAGAATCACCGGGATATCCGTGAAACGTGGGTCCGATCGAATGTGCTTCGTCAAGGCAAACCCATCCATATCCGGCATTTCAATATCGCTCAATACGATTTGAATCTCATCGCGAACGGATTTGCCCGCCTGCATGGCTTTGTCCGCAATCTCCAGCAACCGCTCCCACGCTTCTTGTCCGGTCGTGGCTTGCACATAAGAGACACTGAGCCGCTCCAGCGTTTTTCGAATTTGTGTCCTTGCGACGGCCGAATCGTCGGCAAAGAGCACCCGCTTGTTCTTGACCTCGGGTCTCAGTTCCATTCCGGCGAACACTTCGTCATCCGATTTCGGTGACATTTCCGCCAGGATTTTTTCCACGTCGAGAATCAAGACCATCCGGCCGTCCTCCAGCATGGCGACGGCTGTCACGGCTCCTTTGGTATTGTTTCTCACAAGGGGCGGCGGAGATTTTATCTGCGTCCAGGAGAGCCGAAGGATTCGATCCACACCGGCCACATGGAACGCTTGCAGGCTGCCGTTGTATTCCGTGACGATGAGTTTGCCCTCGGACGTCTGGCCGGACTGCGCCGATGTCAGGCCCACGATAATCTTTGTCAGACCGATCACCGGGACGGTCGTGCCTCTGATATTGGCCATCCCTTCAACCCGTGGGTCCGCTTCAGGGAGACGCGTCAATACGGGGAACTTCATGACCTCTCGAACTTTGAAGACATTGATCCCGAAGACTTCACTGGTGCCCACATGAAACAACAGCAGTTCCATTTGATTGGTGCCGGCAAGGCCTGTACGGGCATCGACTTCTTTAATTAACGACGACATGCCTTCTTCCTCTCGATCTCTAGCCCAATGGGTTAAGACAGGGCGAGCGCCTGTCGACCGCCTCGGAGGCTTTGTACCAATTCCGGAATATCCAGGATCAAGACGACCTTCCCTTCGCCGGTAATCGTCGCGCCGGCGACTCCCTTGATGTCCGATAAATAATCGCCCATCGATTTAATCACGACTTCTTCCTGCGATCGAAGCCGGTCGACAATGACGCCGACATGTCGTTCCCCCATTCCCACCACCACGACGTAGAATTTATCGCAGGTAAGATCACGTGGGATTTCGAATTCCTCTGACAGTCTGAGCAGCGGCAAGACCCGCTCCCGTAATGTCAGCACCTCACGGCCATTGATCGTCTTGATGTCGTCTTTCGTAATCTTGACGGCTTCGATCACCGATCCAAGCGGAATGGCGAAAGTGGCCTGCTCGACTTCCACCAGGAGCGCTTGAATTATAGCGATGGTCAGCGGCAGCTTGATCGTAATGACGCTGCCCTTTCCAACTTGTGAATCGATCTCGACACTCCCATTGATCCGGCGAATGTTGGTCCTCACGACATCCATGCCGACACCGCGACCGGAGACATCGGTCACCTTATCGGCCGTACTGAACCCCGGTAGAAACACCATATTCAGCACATCCCGTGGATCCATGCTGGCCAGTTCAGCTTCACTCACAATGCCGCGCGACAGCGCTTTGGCTTTAATACGGTCGGTTTGCAAACCTTTGCCGTCGTCCTGAATGCGAATGACGATGCTGTTACCTTCTTGAGAGGCCGCGATACGAACAAGGCCCTCCAACGCCTTGCCCGACGCCTGACGCTCAGCCGGCAATTCAATGCCGTGATCGATCGCGTTGCGGACGATGTGCACGAGCGGATCGCCCACTTCATCTGCGACCGACTTATCGAGTTCGGTTTCTTCGCCATGCAGTTCCAACCGCACTTGTTTATTCAACTTCTGCGACAGATCGCGGACCATGCGAGGGAACTTAGCCAATACTTTTCGGATGGGCAGCATGCGGGTTTTCATGACCGCCAGTTGGAGGTCGGTGGTCACCAAATTTAATTGCGCCAGCGTTTCGGTCAGTCCTCGCACTAACGGTTCATTCTCATAGGACTGCTCCAGGCCGCCGCCTAGCTTCATGAGGCGATTGCGGCCCAGCACGAGTTCGCCCACCAGATTCATCACACTATCGAGCCGGCTGGTTTCAACGCGAATCGTTTGATCGTCTTCCCCGGCTTTGGCCGGCTTCGCCTGCTTCTGAAGAGCTGATTCAAGCGCGCGTTCAGTAATGACGCCGGACTGCACAAGAATTTCGCCTAACGGCAGTTTTCGATCTTGCTGTTCGAGGGCTTCCAACACCTGCTCTTTCGAAGCGGAACCTTCCTGAATCAGAATCTCCCCCAACCTCGATGGCGGCGGCGTATCGTGTGCCGGCACGGTATGAGCTGGAGGATTTGAAGTCACCACGGGCGGCGGCATAGCGGCTTCAGTCTGCACAGGTTCTTGTCCGGCCAAAATGTTATCCAGCTTTGCGGAGATGTCCGTGACCTCCACATGAACGTCCGTACCCGACTCTCGAATATCCGCCACCAGCAGCTTAACCACATCCACGGCTTCTAACACGACATTGATGACGGAGGGGGTCACGGCCATTTCCCCTTGCCGGAGTTTATTGAGAATGTTTTCCGCACGATGAGCGACATCCACGAGCCGGGTAAATCCGAGGAATCCTCCCGACCCTTTCATGCTATGCATGGCACGGAAAATTTCGTCCAGCATGGCGCGATTCGTCGGATCAGATTCAAGACTGATGAACCGTTGATCCAACAGCTCGATCATCTCTTCCGTTTCCACGAGAAATTCGCTGAGGATTTCTTTCAGCTCATCGTCCATACTGCCTCCCCATCGTCTCTAGTACTAGTTGAAGCCGAATTGCCCCAAGATATCGTCCACCAGATCTTGCTTCAGCGCGGTACTGCGCGAGGCCTCCAACTCCTTGAGCATTTGATCGGCTTTCCCGTTCGGGGTCTGTGCGCCGTTCTGCTTCGCGCCGAAGACCACCACCATTTGCAGCAATTTATGTTCAACATCGTCCAAGATCGTGATGATCTTTTTAATCCGTTGTGCGACCAGGTCTTGGAACGACAGCGCCGTCATAATATCCATGAGCCGCTTGTCATCGGCGGCCAACAAGGTTGCGATGGCTGCGAGTCGGTCGGCTGGCGTGCTATTCGGACTGCCCAGCGGAACCGTCGCTAATTCTTTCAACGACTGCGCGACCAGTCTGCGATTGTCTTGCAGTTCCTCCGTCAGTTCCATCACGCGGTGCGTCCCCTCTTCCGTCAACTTAGCAAGATCAGACAGATGCTCAGAGGCTTGGGGAAGTTGCGCCGTGGTTTCCTCGACCGGAGCCTCCACACACCGAAGCTGCCGCATCGTATTCTCGATATACCGAGTCAGCTCCCCTAATTCGCCGTACAGCTTCCGGTTGGAATCGTTCACATTGCCCTCCGCCGCTTGATTCAGTGCTGAGTCCTGCGTGCTGAGTCCTGAGTAAGAAACATGCCGGGATTCATCCCGAGTCCGCACTCAGCACTACTTAAATATCTTCGCCATCTTTTCCTGGAGAATCTCTGCCGTAAACGGTTTCACGACGTAATTGCTTACGCCGGCTTGAACGGCCTCGATGATGTTTTCCTTTTGCGCCTCCGCCGTCACCATGAGCACAGGGATAGCCTTCAACGCCTCGTCGGCCCGAATTGCTTTCAGTAATTGGATGCCGCTCATCACCGGCATGTTCCAATCCGAGACGACAAATCCGAATTTGTCGGCGCGCAGCTTGATCAAGGCCTCCTGTCCATTTTCCGCCTCATCCACGTTGGCGAAGCCCAACTGCTTGAGGAGATTCTTCACGATCCGGCGCATCGTCGACATGTCATCCACGACCATGATTTTCATGCTGGGATCCGCGGGCATCTCAGTAACCTCCTTGATAAAACATCCTTTGACTAAATCTTCTGATATACCACCGTTCGATTGGCATGCAGGGGTTTCAGCGCGTCCGTGATGCCGTACAGCGATTCTGAAAAGCCGATGACTAAATACCCTTCGGGGCGGAGGCAGTCGGCGAGGTTATTGACGATTTTTTGCTTCGCCTTATCGTCGAAATAGATCAGGCAATTCCGGCAAAAGATCACGTCCATTCCCCTGATGATCTTCAACCGCCCCCCGTCATACAGATTCATATGGGCAAACTTGACGAGTCGCTTCACTTTGTCGGAGAGCACATATTGCTTCGCCTCACGCTGGAAATATCTGTCGGCCAGCACTGGGGGAACATTGCGTACGGCATACGATCCATAGACAGCCATACGCGCGGCCGACAGGGCTGTCTCGCTGATGTCGCTGCCAAGGATCTCGATACCCCAGTTAGCAAGGGCTGGATGTTCCAGCATCATGATCGCGAGAGTGTAGGGCTCATCGCCGCTCGAACAGGCGGCGCTCCACACCCGCATACGGGCTGTCGAGGCATTGGCCTTGACCACCGAGGGAATAATCGTGCTCGTGAATTCTTGCAACTGCGGCAGGTCACGAAAAAAAAACGTTTCATTGGTCGTCACGAGGTTATAGACCGCATTCAGTTCTTGATCTCGCCAGGCGTCATACTTCAACAATTGGAAATAGTCCTCGTACGAGGCACACCTTCTTTCTTTCAGCCTTGCTTGCAGTCGGCTTTCCAGCACGTATTTTTTGTTGTCCGGAAAGAAAATACCCGTACGCTCATAAATGAGGTTACGAAGATCTGTAAAGGTCGATGGACTGAGCTGCATCGATAGTTCCTTCGGTCTGTGACGTCGAACCGACTTTACGCAGGCAATGGCATCGTCGTCGGATACGACTTATTGACCGTTCGATCGTGTCTCCATCCAGTGCTGGAGGTCCGAGCGGAGAAATCGCCAGTGCTTACCGATCTTGGACGCTGGAATTTGTCCCAGCCTGGCAAGCTTGTAGACCGTCGATTTCGGGACCCGTAAAAAATGCGCTACTTCCGCTACGGTGAGAATGTGACCATTCAATCCGCCATCGCCGTCCGCTGGTGTATTCATTGATGCCAACAAAGCATTGTTCATATCGAATGCCGTATCGGACCTATTTTGGAAAAACTTAAATCTCCACCGTCTTCTTGGTGTCCAGCCGTCCAGTTCATTATTCGGAGATCACAGAGGCGGCACGGCATGAAATCTGCTTTATCCCAGATGCCGGCAATGCCGATCGCGCGATATCAGTGCATCAATCATGGATCACTCACGATGGCGACTATTATTTCCGTAGCATCCGGCAAAGGCGGAGTCGGCAAAAGTATCGTGGCCGGCAATCTCGGCCTGGTGCTGGCGAGAATGGGGAAGCGAGTGGTGCTCGTCGACCTCGATGTCGGCGGAGCCGATTTGCATATCATGTTCGGGCTTCTGCATCCCCCCACCACCCTGAGTGACTTCTTGACCCGCCGTGTGGAGTCGCTTGAAACCGTCGCCTATCCCATCTCCACACAGTCTGGCCTTCGCTTGATACCGGGAACCGGAGACACACTGGCCACGGCCAATATGCCGTATGCCAAAAAGAAACGGTTGATTCGGCACCTGCAGCGCATGGAGGCGGATGTCCTGATAGTCGATGTCGGCGCCGGCACCGGTTACCATGCACTGGACTTCTTTTTATTGGCCGATCTGCATGTGGTCGTCGCCACGCCGGACCCGACATCGGTCCTCGACCTCTACCGCTTCATCAAGCTCGCGGCTATCCGGCGGGTGCTGTCGCACTTCCTCAGCAACAATCCGATCAACGCGCCGTTAGCCGAAGGGGATTTCGCAAGCGTAGAAGAGATTTTCCTAGCATCGGGCAAGACCGACGAGGCCGCGCAAGCGATTGCCAGGCAGGCCTTGGAGGCCTTCCGCCCCCTGCTTGTCCTCAATCGCACCAGTACCCGTTCGAAGGTGAATACGCTGCAGCTTCAAAAGCTCTTACGGCAGTATGTCGGCGGTGAGTTGACCTTGTTAGGCGAGATTCCAGACGATCGAGCCGTCGAACATTCCGTGCGCACCTACCTTCCTGTCGTCGAAGCGGCGCCGGAGTCTCCTGCCGCACGGGCTTTCCTTGGCATCGGCCAACAATTGGTCTCGCATCTCTTGAC